>Ga0224520_1000558_pt1 | contig 11019 bp, 10 predicted proteins | sample CFST25metaG_2_FD_180684 | JGI IMG/M metagenome (GOLD analysis project Ga0224520, IMG submission 180684) | Peat soil microbial communities from Stordalen Mire, Sweden - C.F.S.T-25 | ecosystem: Environmental > Terrestrial > Soil > Wetlands > Peat | place: Sweden: Norrbotten County, Stordalen Mire... | reverse complement strand
GTCTTGTAAAACTTCAGAGCCAATCCCTTATCATGGATACTTACCCTATAGTTATGAAGATAAAGGATTTTATAATTGTGCCCGTGACTGTTCTTTTGATTGGATATTGGGCAGCATGGTATCCGGTTAGGTTTCTTACGAAAAAGTATCTGAATAAAGACGTTTAACAATCAATTACTATATTTGTCCATTACACTGCTTTACAATAAGTAAATGAGAAAAAACCTTAATAATAAATCGCTATGACCAGGTTTGGTTTTCTCATATTGATCATTATTTCATTAATGGCAGGATCTTGTTCCAACAGAAAGCCTAAGCTAGACAATAAACATATGATTCCAGAAAAAGAGCTGGTTTCATTATTAACCGATATCCATCTTGGGAACGGACTTTTTAATCTTCAGAGTCTAAATGCATGGGCTTCTTCCCTTGACTCAACTACATCTTATATCCAGATTATTGAAAAACATGGTTACACAAAAGAAATCATGGACAAAACAATGAAATACTATTTTTATAAAGATCCCAAAAAACTAAATAAAATATATGATCAGGTTCTTGGAATATTAAGCGAGATGGAATCCCATGTTGAAAAAGATTCTAATGTTTTACTTTCACGTAATTCGAACCTCTGGCCAGGGAAGGATTTCTATTCAATTCCATCGCTATCTGGTAATGATTCGACTATGTTTGATATAACATTAAGCAGAAGCGGCTACTATGCACTTTCATTTTCTGCTATTCTTTTTCCCGATGACCAGTCAGTTAATCCGAGGGCAAGTATATATTCAAGCTCTTCTGATAGTATCGAAACCGGAAGCAGGAAATACTTTAAATCAATTATTTATCTAAAAGATGGCCGACCGCATACATACAAGCTGAACATACCCAATCCTGAAAATAAAATTCAACATTTAAAAGGCTGGCTCTATGATTTTGATACCCCCTCTCATGGTATTCAAAAACATTTTAAAATAGAGAATATCTCGCTTATATATACCAGAATAGCGATATGAAATGCTTTACAGCTCAATACATTATTACCAACGCCGGTCATTCTCTTAAAAGAGCTGTTATTACAACCGAAGATGATGGGACAATAATCAATGTTGAAGAGACTGCAGGTAATCTTAAAGAGAAACATTCCACAGAGTTTTACAATGGCATCATTATTCCCGGTTTTGTAAATTGTCATTGTCATCTGGAGCTTTCTCATATGAAAGGATACAGCTCAAAAGGAATGGGGCTTGGAAGTTTTATCGAGCAGGTCAGAAGTAGCAGGAATAACAATAAAGACAATGTGCTTTCTTCTGCTTTTTCTGCTGATTATTCTTTATATAAGGAAGGAATAGTTTTATGCGCAGATGTATGTAATACTACAGATTCCTTCAAAATAAAAAAAGAAAGCAGGATCAGTTACTTTAACCTTCTGGAAGTTTTTGGCCTTGACCCTGATAAAGCCGGAAAACGATTTGATGAAATACTAAGTGTCGCCAGAATATCCGGGGAGATGGACCTTCCCTTTTCACTGGTCCCCCATTCGGCCTATTCAACGTCACTGACTCTTTTAAGACTTCTCAGAAATGAAAGTCTAAATAATAAAATAACATCTATCCATTTTATGGAGACGGAGGGAGAAGAAACTTTTCTTAAAAACCATACCGGGTCTCTGATGTCTTCCTACCAAAATTCAGGATTGATACCTTCCAGACTGGAAACAGCTAAAAGTCACGCTGACTTAGTCCTGAACGAGGTAACGAAGTCAGGAAATCTGATTCTTGTCCACAATACCTTTGCTGATAGAAACACCATAAGGCTTGTTATGGCACGGGGAAATTTATTCTGGTGCCTTTGTCCTAATTCTAATTTATATATCGAAAACAGAATCCCGCCGCTAAATCTTCTTATTGAGGAAGGTTGTGAGATTGTTATCGGAACAGACAGTCTTGCCTCTAACAGTAATCTTAGTATTCTTGAAGAGCTTAAAACACTTCAGTTTAATTTCCCGGACACCCCGATTGAAGATCTTTTATATTGGGCGACAATGAATGGCGCAAAGGCGCTTAAAGAAGAGAAACGATTTGGAAGTATTGAAAGAGGTAAAAAACCCGGGCTCCTGCTTCTTGAGAATGTGGATCTTCAGAATATGAAATTACTTCCTGAGAGTTCTGTTACTAGACTCATATAAGTAGCCCCATACCCTATTTAATTTTAATTCTGAATGGGAATTTAGGATTGCCGCACCCTCATTCGTCGGGTTCGTAATGACGCTACAAGTAAGATAATTTGTAATTGGGAGCGGAACCAAATTAAATAAAAACTACGGTCATTGCGAGGATCCCGATGAAATCGGGAGACGAAGCAATCTCACTGAATATTCTGCGAATTGTATTAATTTTGCCCCCTTAAAAGCAAACATAATGGCTACATTTCTTTTTGATGAAATAATATTCGGACCGGTCAGGAGCAGGCGTTTAGGTGTCTCACTCGGAATAAACCTTTTACCAACTAAAAGAAAAATCTGCAATTTCAATTGCATTTACTGTGAGTGCGGATGGACACAGGATATTGAAAAGGCTGTCAGCCATCTTCCTGGTCGTGAAGAAGTTTATAATGCTCTGGATAGCAAACTTTCCGAGTTGATTAAAAAAAACATTATCCCCGATGTGATAACTTATGCCGGTAACGGAGAACCAACTCTCCACCCGGATTTCCCCGGAATAATTGATGACAGTATAATTTTGAGAGATAAGTACTTTAAAAAAACCAGAATTGCTGTTTTGTCAAATGCAACAACAATCTCAAATCCGTTAATTAAAAATGCTTTGCTAAAAGTCGATCAGAATATTCTTAAACTCGACTCCGCATTTGATTCCACAATCAAAATACATAACCAGCCGAGAGTCAATGTAAATGTTGAAGAGCTTATTAACAACCTCATCGGATTCGATGGAAAGCTAATTATTCAGACGCTCTTCCTGCGGGGAATTCATAACGGGAAAGTAGTTGATAATACAACCCGTGTTGAAATTCGGGAATGGCTTAAAGCAATTGAAAGAATAAAACCTTCTGAAGTTATGATCTATACAATTTCCAGGGATACTCCGGAGGGGGCCCGATTAAAAAAAGTACCACTCAATGAACTAAAGGAGATAGCTGCATTGGTGGAATCGATTGGTATCAGAACACAGGTTTCCGGATAAGATTGAATAAAAATTACAATATACTCATTTGTCCCCTGGAATGGGGATTGGGTCATGCCGCCCGAATGATTCCTCTTGCAAGGAAACTGCAGGAGATGAATAATAATGTTATTATTGCTTCGGGAGAGGAACATTTATCGCTGTTCCGAATTGAATTGCCCGGATTATCTTATATCAGATTTCCGGGCTTCAAACCAGGTTATTCCCGATTCCTTCCTCAATATATATCCCTGTTCTTTAAAATTCCTGTTCTCCTTTACCATATAATAGTGGAACACCACAGGTTAAAAAAAATCATTGCAAAGTATAATGTTGATATAATCATAAGTGACAACCGGTTTGGTTTATGGAACCTTAAAGTCATCTCGGTGTATGTTACCCATATGCCACTTATTCCTTTCCCAAAACATTTTAAATTCCTCGAACCAATAGGAGTGTTATTGCACAGGGAAATAATTAAAAAATATTCTCTTTGTTTTATTCCCGATTTGCCCGGGGATATGAATCTTACAGGCAGGTTGTCGCATGGCATCAAACTGCCTGGAAATGTAAGGTATGTTGGGATTTTATCAAGGTTTATCAATACAGACTTAGCTCCCGATGAGAATATGGTCAAATTTCATCATAATACTGTAATACTTTCAGGACCTGAACCTCAAAGGGAAATCCTAAAGCAGAAACTTATTATGCATCTTAAAGAGAAAGATCATTACGATTATGTTTGAAGGAAAGCCGGGGAAAAGAACTGAAATTGCCACCGATGGAAATATTACCTTTTATAGCCATCTTTCTGCCTCTCAGATGAAAGACATTATTTCAGGCAGTGATAGCATTATCACCAGGTCGGGTTACTCAACAATTATGGAGCTTGTAAGTCTGAACTGCACCGCATTGATTATTCCCACCCCGGGGCAGACCGAACAGGAATATCTTGCCGGGTATCTTTCAGAAAAGGGGTGGTTTTATTCTGTTTCCCAGAATGAGATAACTGCAGAAATATTACTCCGCAAGAGGAAAACTCTATATCTGGGTGAAATAAACAGGCAAAGTAATATCCTATTAACTGAAGTGCTAAATGAGCTTCTGGAAAAGCATCATAAAGACAGTTAATCCAAAAAATCCGGCAAACAAACCGACCCACACCTGCTGAGCGTTATGGAGATTTAGTTTTAACCTGGATGAAAGTATCAATCCTCCTGCAATTATTGCTGAAATCAGATACAAATCTAACGGCGCCAACATTTTTAATGAAAGCATTAACACAAGACCGATAAGTGCGCCTGCACCGACAGAATGCAGCGAAATTTTCCACCAAAAATTGATAACTGTAACCATCAATGATAGAACTGCTGTCGCGAAAATAAATGATTTCAGGAACAGGGGAATTGGTAGCCTGAAAATTATAAATGAAGTAACGCAATAAAGGATAGCTGTAATTATCAGTGGAATATTTCTTTCTCTTCTTTCAATTATAGCCCAGGAGGTGATAATATTCCGGTGAATGAGAAAAGGCAAAAATGAAAGGGGCAACAAAACATTATTTACCAGCATTATCAGTAATAAAAGTTTCTTCACATTAAAAGGAAGATAACCGAGCAGCGTTGGTGCAGAAAAAATAATTGCCATTCCATAGACGGGCATCATCAATGGATGAAAAATAATGGAGATTATTTTAGCCGGTTTTACGAGTAGATCTTTCGGTTCTTCAGTTTCCATTAAGTAAAATTTATTTTGTAATAACAATTTATATTTAAGTTTCCCTATTTTAATGAACTCACCCCCACCCCCTCTCTAATTCTTAGAGAGGGGGCGTAACTAACTGAATATCTTGTTATTTTCCCCTCTTTACGAAGTAGAGAGGGGGAAATCCTGAGCGGAGCGAAGGAAAGGGGGTGAGTACATTAAATCTCCCTCCTGAGTCTCGCAACAGGAATATTTAGTTGTTCGCGGTATTTTGCAACTGTCCGGCGTGCTATCTGGTATCCCTTTTCCTGGAGGATATCCGTGAGACTCTCATCTGTCAGGGGTCTGCGTTTTTGTTCATTTTCAATACAATCCTGTAAAATCCTCTTTATCTCGCGGGTTGATACTTCTTCTCCGCTGTCGGTCTGAAGTCCCTCTGAAAAGAAAAACTTCAGGGGAAATATCCCAAAATGAGTCTGAACATATTTACTGTTGGCTACTCTTGAGACAGTTGAAATATCGAGGCCTGTCATTTCAGCAACATCTTTCAGGATCATTGGTTTCAGTTTTGTCTCATCACCGTCAATGAAGTACTCCTGCTGGTATTCGAGAATAGCATTCATCGTAAGAAGTAAAGTGTTTTGTCTCTGTTTAATAGCGTCTATGAACCATCTGGCAGAATCGATTTTTTGCTTCACAAAAAGTACAGCATCTCTCATCTCTTTTTTCTGGCTTTTATCCTTGCTGTAAGTATGAAGCATTTCGCTATATGAAGAACTTAATCTTAGTTCCGGAAGGTTTTTTGAATTAAGATGAAGGTCAAAGCCATCCTCAGAAAGCTCAAGGATGAAATCCGGGATTATTGGTTGTGAAGTTTTGTTGAATGGATCGCTGTAAACCCCTCCCGGTTTTGGGTTTAGTTTTAAAATCTCATCGATGGCAGCTTTAATTTCATCTTCGGTGATGCCAAGCCGTGAAATGATTTTATCGTAATGCCTCTTGGTGAATTCTTCAAAATACAAATCAAGAATTGTATGTGCAAGCTTCAAGGAAGGCTGCGAAGTATCGCGCTTTTCAATCTGCAGCAAGAGGCATTCCCTGAGAGTTCTTGCACCGACTCCTGCAGGTTCAAGATCCTGAATTATATTAAGGACCTCTTCAAGTTCACCTTCTGTTGTTTCAACATTCTGAAGGAAAGCAAGATCATCGACAATGTTTATGAGTTCTCTTCTCAGGTATCCATCTTCATCAATATTACCCAGGATGTATTCTCCAAGAATTTTCTGCTTATCGTTAAGATCCCTCAGACCAAGTTGTGATTCGAGATGCTCATGAAATGAAAATCCTACAGAAAAGGGGATTTCGGTTCTTTTATCTTCATCCTTGCTGTAGTTCTTTTCCTGAAGACGATAATCAGGGATATCATCTTCTTCTATATAATCATCTAATGTGAATTCCTCCTGGTCTTTATCTTTCTCATCGAACTGATCTTCTTCTGTTTCTGCAGGAATATCTTCTTCTTCGGCACCTTCCTCCAGTGCAGGGTTTTCTTCAAGTTCCTTTTTAATACGCTGTTCAATCTGCAAAGTAGGAACTTCCAGCAGTTTGATCATCTGGATCTGCTGCGGGGAAAGTTTCTGAAGCAATTTCTGCTGCAATCTTTGCTTTAACATCTTTTCTCCCTAATTTTTATACCCGGGAATCAGACTCTTTTAAAATTCAGCATTCTTCGGCGTTCTTGGGAATGGTATCACATCACGTATATTTGACATTCCTGTTACAAACAATATTAACCTTTCAAACCCAAGGCCAAATCCGCTGTGAGGTGCGGAACCGAATCTTCTTGTGTCGAGGTACCACCAGAAATCCTCTTCACGCAACTTCAACTCTTTAATACGTGAAAGTAGCCTGTCATATTGCTCTTCTCTCTGAGATCCACCTATTATTTCGCCTATCCCCGGGAACAAAACATCCATGGCTCTGACAGTTTTGCCATCGTCATTCTGTTTCATGTAAAATGCCTTTATTTCTTTCGGATAATCAGTAAGAATTACGGGTCTTTTGAAATGCTCTTCAACCAGATATCTTTCATGCTCAGCCTGCAGGTCGCGTCCCCACCCGACCGGATAATCCCATTTTTTCGTTGAGGATGTAAGAATTGAGACCGCTTCAGTGTATGTAATTCTTACAAATTCATTATCAACAACAAATTTAAGCCTTTCAAGGAGGGCTTTGTCAATCATATTATTAAGAAACTCAAGATCTTCGCGGCAGTTATCCAGCGCATATCTGATAATATATTTAACAAAATCTTCTGCAAGATCCATGTTATCATTCAGGTCATAGAATGCCATTTCCGGTTCTATCATCCAGAATTCGGCAAGATGCCTTGGTGTATTGGAGTTTTCAGCCCTGAAAGTTGGCCCGAATGTGTAAATGTCTCCCAGTGAAAGAGCGCCAAGTTCTCCTTCAAGCTGACCGGAAACAGTCAGATTTGTCTGCTTTCCGAAAAAATCGCTGCTGTAATTAATTGAACCATCATCATTTCGAGGCATATTCTTGAGATCCATGGTTGTAACCTGGAACATCTCCCCGGCTCCCTCAGCATCACTCCCTGTAATAATGGGAGTATGAAGATAGACGAATCCTTTATCATTAAAGTATTTGTGAATTGCGAATGCCATTGCATGCCGAATTCTGAAAACAGCCCCGAAGGTATTTGTTCTGAAGCGCAGATGAGCATTCTCTCTGAGGAATTCCATTGAATGACCTTTCTTCTGGAGTGGGTATGTTTCAGCGTCGCTTTTCCCGTATAATTCAATGCCGGCAGCGCTGATCTCGAGATTCTGACCCTGGCCCTGCGACTCAACCAGCTTGCCATTAACGGCTATACAGGCTCCTGTTGATATCTCTTTTAAAAGATTCTCGTCAAAAGAAGAGGCTTCAACAACTATCTGGATGTTGTTTATTGTCGACCCGTCATTAAGAGCAATAAATATAATGTTTTTGTTTCCCCTCTTGGTTCTTACCCATCCTTTTACCAATACATCTGATCCCAACACCGGGTTGGATAACAGGTTTTTTATCTTAATTCTTTTCATCATAAGCAATTTAATATCAAAAAAAACAGATGTGCAAAAATAATAAAATGTTAACCGCAAAGGCAGAAGAGACCTCATTAATTTCTTCATGGCACTATTTTTGTGCGTCAGTGTCTTCTTAATCAGTTTATTTGACCGGTAATGATAATATTTACCCTATATCAGAGTTATTAATATTAAGGCACAGGGCTCAGGGCACAGAGCTCAGGGCGCAGGGCAAAGGGCGGAGCTCAATGATGTATAACTCTGTGCTGAGAGCTTAAAGAATGTAATTGGTTTGAAAATTGGTAAAATCTGAATAACTTTGGATATAAATTGAAAATAATCAGGAATTATGGAAGAACCAAAGAAACTTATAGTTGTGCCATGGGATTTCTCTCATGTTGCTGAAAACGCATTAGCACATGCGGTAAAAATAAGCCGGATGGTAAACAATGATATATGTCTTTTGCATATTGTAAGTTCAGGCATCACCCCCAAGGCTTACGCAGAAAAAACCACACATCTAAAACGCCTGATTGAAGAAAACGGGAGAAAATATAATGTCCCCATTGTTTACCATATTTCCAAAGGGAGTATTTTTTCTGCAATAGCTGAATTTGCTAATGAGAAAGAAGCCAATCTTGTTGTAATGGGCACACATGGAATGAAAGGGATGCAAAAGCTTACCGGAAGCTGGGCTTTAAAAGTCATTGTAAAATCAAAGATCCCGTTTATAGTTATTCAGGATCCCCCGGCCGATCAGGAAAGGTACCATAATATTGTCTTCCCTGTAGATTTCAGAGGTGAGAATAAAGAGAAGATCAAGATGGCCATTTTTATGGGGAAGTATTTTGATTCAAAGGTTCATATGCTTGTATCAGTAAGCACGGATAAGAATATCCTGAAAAAGACAAAAACAAATCTTAATTTTGCTATCAAATACCTGATTCAAAATAATATAGATTACGAGATCCACGATATGCCAAAAGGGAAGATAGCAGAACAGACAATCGATTTTGCACAAAAGATTAATGCCGACCTGATCCTGATAGTAACAACTAAGAATATTACTTTCGCTGATTACCTGGTAGGAGCTACTGAACAATATATTATTGCCAACAGTTCCAGAATACCTGTCTGCTGTGTGAATCCAAAAGCTTCATTCGCCAGTGTGGGACAATTTATGGGTGGCTGGGGATCATAATAGAATCCCCTTTCATTATCTTTACAACAGATGATGAAAAAATAATATCCATATTATGTCCATTGTAATTCAGGGTGTTTCAAAATTTTATGGCATACAAAAAGCCCTCGATAATATTTCGTTTGAAGTAAAGACCGGAGAAATAGTCGGATTTATTGGCCCGAATGGTGCCGGAAAGTCAACAATGATGAAGATCATTACCGGTTTCATCCCCGCATCTTTGGGAAGAGTTAGTGTTAATGGTCTCGCTGTTGAAGCTGATAATCCAGAAGTCAAAAAACAAATTGGCTATCTTCCTGAGAATAATCCTCTTTATCCGGAAATGTATGTCAGGGAATATCTTGGTTTCGTGGCTTCCATCTATAAGACAGGTGTATCAGGGAAAAAGCAGACAGATAATATAATTGAATTAACCGGGCTCGCACCTGAACAGAATAAAAAGATTGGTTCACTCTCTAAAGGCTACAGACAAAGAGTGGGCCTGGCACAGGCTCTCATCCATAATCCTGCAGTACTTATACTTGATGAGGCCACAACCGGCCTTGATCCCAATCAGATCGTTGAAATACGAAACCTCATTAAAGAAGCCGGAAAAGAAAAAACGGTGATGCTTTCGACACATATTATGCAGGAGGTTGAAGCCATTTGCGACAGAGTGATAATCATTGATAAAGGAATAATTGTTGCTGATGAAGAAAAAAGTAAAATATATTCTAAAATCAAGCAATCCAAACAGGTCATTCAGGTTGAGTTCGATAAGGAAACGATGGATTCACTTCTGGCCGAAATCAAAAACGTGAGCAGTGTGAAAAAAATCCATGACAATGTATGGCTGATTGAGGCGGAGGGAGATGAGGACATACGTCCATCAATTTTCAACTTTGCAGTAAGAAATAATCTTACTGTCCTCTCATTAAATAAACAGGAGAATAATCTTGAAGAGGTCTTCAGGCAACTTACCAATGGATAAAATTCTGCTATTAATCCATTGTTTCACCTCTAAATCACCCAAGATCTACCCCCCAACCCCCCAAATGGGGGGCCTTACTTGTTTTGATCTAATAATTTCTGGGCGACTGTTTTTATTTGTTCTATTATAGAATCAATCTCCTCAATAATTTGTTCATTGGTAAAACGTATTACGGTAATCCCAAAGTCATTTAATATTTCACTTCTGCTTTGGTCATGTTCTTGATATTCAGTAATTTCATGAATGCTTCCGTCAACTTCAATTAATAATTTTATTCTAACACAATAGAAATCAGCAATAAAAATATTTATTGGATGCTGTCTCCTAAACTGTAAGCCAAGAATTTGATTCCTATTAGGTTTTGACCATAGAATTATCTCTGCTTCAGTTTCAGCTTTTCGTAATTCTTTAGCTAATTTGAAGATAGCTGGTTTTGCTCCGAAATACATTGGATATTCAACACTTACACCTTTCATTTGGCGATCTTCATTAATATTAAATGTATATTAAAAATAAAGAATAAATATGTTAGGAAAGAAAATGTAAAATTTTCCCTGTTATTACCCACTAAATACACCATTAAGAGGACTTTTTATCATTTTATAGCCCCCCATTTGGGGGGTTGGGGGGTTGAAATGAAGGAGAGTCAGAGGGCCAAAACAAGGACCGAAGTGAGAAAATCAATATTTTTACGTGTAAATTTCCAGATACCCTTTTTTTTTAGTTTCTTTGTACCGTAATAGATTAGTGGAAAGATTTGTGCTGATTGCAACCACAGGAAAAAAATGCTAAACCGCGGATAATTCCGTTTTTACAATCAACCTGTCTTCCTGTTTAATAATTAATAATTAATTTAAAATATTATTATGGGATATT
>Ga0224520_1000556_pt1 | contig 11025 bp, 6 predicted proteins | sample CFST25metaG_2_FD_180684 | JGI IMG/M metagenome (GOLD analysis project Ga0224520, IMG submission 180684) | Peat soil microbial communities from Stordalen Mire, Sweden - C.F.S.T-25 | ecosystem: Environmental > Terrestrial > Soil > Wetlands > Peat | place: Sweden: Norrbotten County, Stordalen Mire... | reverse complement strand
CCCTCACGGGAAGTTTTTCCCGTTTCGTCGGCAATAATATTTCCGTATTTGTTCGTTGTCAATCCGGGTGTTGTTTTGTTGATAAGGGGATTGGAGCCGTTACCCGTTGCAACGATTGCAGCTTCAACGTCGAGAATGAATTCGCTCCCGGCGATCGGAATTGGTTTGCGTCTCCCGGATGCATCGGGTTCGCCAAGCTCCATCTTCTGACATTCCATCCCAACAAGCCAGCCGTTGTTCCCGAGAAAACGGGTTGGATTCGTGAGAAGCAGGAATTCAATCCCTTCCTGTTCACCATGGTGAATTTCTTCTTTTCGTGCAGGCATTTCGACGCTTGAGCGCCGGTAAACGATATACACTTTCTCGGTCCATGGTAACCGGCGCGCTGTGCGCGCTGAGTCCATTGCCGTATTGCCGCCGCCGATCACAGCGACATGCTTCGCCATCGGAACCGGTGTGTCGGCGTGATGAGGGAATTCAAATCCTTTCATCAAATTGACGCGTGTAAGAAATTCATTCGCAGAGTACACCCCGTTCAAGTTCTCGCCGGGAATTCCCATAAAGTACGGAAGGCCTGCCCCTGTTCCGATGAAGACCGCATCAAAACCATCTTCATTCATCAGCTCGTCGACCGTGCGTGTCATCCCGACGACAAAGTCGCATTGAATCTGGACTCCCAGCTTTTCGAGAAACCGTACTTCCGCATCAACAATTTGTTTTGGAAGGCGGAATTCCGGGATGCCGTACACCAGGACCCCGCCCGGTTTATGGAGCGCTTCAAAAATCGTCACTGCGTGGCCGAGCTTTGCAAGATCCCCTGCGCATGTTAACCCAGCGGGGCCCGCACCGATGATCGCAATCTTCTTTCCTGTCGGTTCGGCAATTGGCGGAAGAGAAATCTTGCCGGAGGCCCGCTCCCAGTCCGCTACAAATCGTTCAATCCTGCCGATGGCAACCGGTTCAACCTTGGCGCCGATGGTGCAAACCGCTTCACATTGTTCTTCCTGCGGGCAAACCCTTCCGCACACCGCAGGGAGTGCATTTGTCTCCTTTAACGTTTGTGCCGCAAGCTCAAAATTTCCCATCGCAACGTGAAAAATAAACTGCGGAATTTTCACGTTCACAGGACAACCCTCGATGCATTTAGGGTTCTTGCACTGAATACATCTCTCAGCTTCTTCTCTCGCCAGCTCCGGCGTGTAACCAAGCGGAACTTCAAGGAAATTTTTCGCGCGTTCCAGCGGATCCTGCTCGGGCATCCCATGGCGAGGAATCTTCATCCTCTCCTTGTTCGTGAGCTTCTTCGTCGTATGTTCAGCAGCTTCGTTGACCATTTCTAATTATACAAAGAATCTAGCATTTGAAGTTTGCCTTTCACTCAGCGTTTGTTATCGTTCACTTTTAACTTTTAATTCTTAATCCTCAATTCCTAATTCTTAATTCTTAAAAGTTACCATGCCGCTGTTTCGCGGTGCTCCTGGGTCTCGCAGATCTTCTCAAAAATATCCAGCGAGATTTTCTCCTGCGGCGAATACATTTTCTGTCTCGCCACCAGCAAATCAAAATCAACCGCATGCGCGTCAAACTCGGGGCCATCCACACATGCGAACTGCATTTTGTTCCCGACGACGACGCGGCACGCACCGCACATTCCTGTTCCATCCATCATGATGGGATTAAGGCTGACAAGCGTTTGTACCCCAAGCGGCTTTGTAAGGTCCGAGACCGCCTTCATCATCACAACCGGACCGATCGCGAGTACAACGTCGACCGGTTCTTTTTTCTCGAGCATTGATTTCAAAATCGTCGTAACAAAACCTTTTGTTCCATAGCTGCCGTCGTCGGTGGCGATACGTACTTCATCCGAAATCGCCCGCATTTCGTTTTCCATAAGCAGCAGTTCTTTCGAGCGCGCACCGATAATCGAAATTGTTCTGTTGCCGATCAGTTTGTGGGCCCGCACAATCGGATGAATTGCTGCGATGCCGAATCCGCCGCCGATTGCGACAAACGTCTTTCCTTTTTCAACATGGCTCGGAATACCAAAAGGTCCGACGACATCCATCAGAGAATCGCCGGCCTTCATCATGCTCATCATGATCGTTGTCTTTCCGACGGCCTGAACGTACAGAGTGATGGTCCCTTGGACCACATCCCAATCTGCAAGTGTAATCGGAATTCGCTCCCCGTCTTCATACAATCGCAAAATCACAAATTGCCCTGCCCTTGCTTTTTTTACAACTTGCGGAGCTTTGATGACGTAGCGATAGACTTTTGCGGCAAGGTCGTTCTTTTCTATAATAGGAAACACGTCTGCACCGTGATTATGGAAATACTGTAGGTATAAACTAATCCAACTAATGTGCCATACATTCGACGGGGAAATAATGATTGTATTGAATAGGGGGTATTCAGAAATGGGAAAGGATAAGGGGGCGTTTCCAGAAATGGGAATGAGGTCGATGCAGGGGGTCGGGTTCAATGTGCGGCATTCGATTGGGAAAGATAAAGCGTGTTCCGAATCTCATAGACGCTTGACAATCGACAGCCTGTATTTCTTGACTATCGTAACTTCACCCGACTTTACCTGATACTATTTCAGCAGGAGCAATTTCTTTCTTTCCGAAATGCCACCTATTCGCATTTCATAAAAGTAGATGCCACTCGCAAGGTTACTTTCCGATAGAACGACATTGTGGATCCCGGTTTCTTCTCCCGCATCAATAATTGTTTCCACTTTCCGACCGAGAATATCATAGAAGGTAATCGGTGCTCTTTCTCTCGTCCTTGTGAAAAATCGTATTGACAACAATAAGCTAAACGTCTTTATAAAAGTTGGGTTCCAATACCTTTATTACGAATATTTCAAATCAACTGGTACGATAAATTCACTTTTGGAATTGATTAGATCAGAAACTAGGGGTCCGTTTTTGTCCAATAGAGAAATGATTTTGTCGTAATCCCTTATGTCGTACAAATGATATTGTATTCATCTTATTACGCTCCGTTATTGGTATTACAGATATTTGAGAATTTTACTCTAACATTAATTCACAAGATTATCTTTTTTTGTGCATATCAATATCATAAAATTAAAGGGAAGTCCACTCCGAGAAGATGGGCTTCTTTTCAAAGTAGTTATTACTTCTTTTAAGCAAGAATTACTTACAAATCATCACTTACTGTTCAGTAATGGTTCTGCATTTACTTTCTTTTTCAAAAACCTATGCTGCAATTTTACCTTTATGTTTTCCATACTCATATAAACCGAAGGCACAAGAATAAGTGTTAACAGGAGAGAACTTGTCAAACCGCCAATGATTACCCATGCCAGACCGTTTTTAATTTCCGACGAAGGGCCGGTAGAGATTGCCAACGGCAGCATTCCAAACACCATCGCGACTGTTGTCATAAGAATCGGGCGTAATCTTTCTTTGCCTGCTTCAACAAGTGCTTCCAAAACACTTGCTCGTTCCTCTTTCAGTTTGTTCGTGAAGTCGACAAGAAGAATTGCATTCTTGGCAACCAAACCCATAAGCATTATCATCCCGATTAAAACGAACACGGAAATGCTTTGCCCTGTAAGTGCAAGCGTTAGCAATGCGCCTATTACTGCAACCGGCAGCGAAAATAATACTACAAACGGATATATATAGGAATTATACAATGCAACCATAACAAAATATACAAGCAAAATAGCCGCTGCTAACGCAAAGAAAAGACTTCCAAATGCTTCTGCCTGCCGTTCAAGCTGGCCTTTGTAATCGATTGTAACTGTATTCGAATGAATATTTTGAGCAATGATTTTTTGAATGTCATCACCAACCGTTCCAACCGGTCTTCCAAAAACCTCGGCGTTAACCGTTAGCGAAGAAATTCTGTCGTAGCGTTCAAGTTTATTCGGGCCAAGTGATTGGTAAATATTTGCGAACTGTTTTAGTTCAACAATCTCGCCCTTAAAGTTAGTAAATGTTATCGAACCGATATCGTCAATTTTCTTACGGTCGAACTGATCCAGCTTAACATCAATATCGTAATCTGTTCCAAGTTCGGAGTATTGCAAATCCGTATTGCCGGCAAATGCAAGTTGAAGCGTATTACCGACATCGGCAACGGAGAGGCCGAGCATCGACATTTTATCGCGGTCTAATGATATATGCATTTCCGGTTTGCTTTTATCAACTGAAAGCCGGATGTCGTTAATGCCCTGTACATCCTTGATCAAATACATTACCTGGTCTGCCACCTTGTAAATTTCATTCATATCGGGTCCGCGGAGAAGTATTTGGATTGGCGCTTCGCTCGTACCCATCATGCTGGCGGCTGCTGCCGTGACTTTTAATCCGGGTATCGTTGCAAGTATTTCTTTTTTTATATTGGCGGCATATTGCTCGACAGTTTGCTTCCTTTCTTTTTTATCAACGATTGTAACCGTTAATTCCGATTTGTGTTGTTCACTGCTTCCACTCATCATACTCGAACTTGAATAGCCGATATTTGAAAATACTTTTACAACATCCGGTTTTGAAAAGAGTAATCTTTCCACTTTTTCGGCAAGCATGTTCGACTGATGAAGTGTGTTTTGTGGTTCCCCCTCAAGTTGAATGGTAAACTCTCCGCGGTCGCTATTCGGCATAAACTCCGTACCGATAAAACTAAAGCCGATTAATGAAAATGACAGAATGAACAACACGGATGCCGCAGCAAATACTGTTTTTCGATGACCCAGCCCCAACCTCAAAACCTTTTCATAGAAAGCGACAAGTTTATTATATATATCTTCGAAGCCAAGTGCGATTTTTCCCATCAATGTGTTTCTGGTCCGTTTCTCTATTTTGCTGAAACGTGAAGCCAGCAGCGGCGTAACGGTGAAGGAAACAAAAAGACTCATCAAGGTAGAGAAGACAACCACAAGCGAAAATTCTCTAAGCATGCTACCGATCATACCGGAAATAAGGGCCACCGGCACAAAGACCACAACATCCACCATCGTAATTGCAACGGCGGTAAATCCGATTTCATTTCTGCCATCGAGGGCGGCTTTACTTCTTTCTTTTCCCATAGATAAATGCCGGTATATATTTTCAAGCACCACAATCGAGTCGTCAACCAAAATACCTATAACCAGTGAAAGGGCCATCAACGTCATGAGATTGAGTGAAAAGTTGAAAATATACATCGCGGTAAAAACCGATAAGAGGGAAGTAGGAATTGAGACAAGAACGATAAAAGAATTTCTGACGCTGTGAAGGAATAAAAACATTACTACTGCAACAAGTATTATTGCCAATCCTAAATCTTCTATCACCGCATTTGCGGATGCCAGTGTAAAAATGGAATTATCCGAAGCGATCTCGAACTTTAGTTCCGATGAAGCGTATTGCATTTCGATCTTTGCCATTTCCTCCTTAACAAGTTCACACACTTTAACGGAATTTGCATCGGATTGTTTTTGTATTTGCATGCCGATTGAACTTTTGCCGTTTATTTTGTTAAGATTATCATACTCGGCAATACCGTCAACAATTTCCGAAACATCTGCCAATCTAATGATACTGCCATCTGATTTTTTTGAGATGATAATATTTCTTAGTTGGTCCAATGAAGTTATCTTTCCGGATAAACGAATGGTATACTGGCTGGTTATTCCTTCTATTTTACCCGTCGCAAATTGCATATTGGAATTACTCACTGCATTATAGACATCGCTGATCGAATATTTATATGCAAAGAGCTTATTTCTATCCACATTTATTTTTATTTCGCGTTTATCGCCGCCAAGAAGCGTAACTTGGGCCACTCCGTTTATTTTTGATAACTGAGGCTTTATTTGATCTTTTGTGATTTGATATAATTTTGTTGATGCCATTTTTGCATATACACCAAGTTTTAAAACTGGCATATCTTCGCTGGAAAATTTAAGTAACGATGGTGCTTTTGCGCCTGTCGGTAATTGATACAGAACGGCATTCACCTTTCTCTGCGCATCTTGAAGCGTAATGTCGGTATTGGCATTCGCAACCAATTCCATTGTAATACTCGAATTTCCTTCCTGTGAAGACGAACTCATGCTTTTTACGTTTTCAAGAGCCGAAAGCGCGTCTTCTAATTTTTTCGTCACGGATGATTCGACTTCATCTGCCGAAGCGCCGGGATAACTGGTCGTAACCATCACAATCGGCACATCTATTTTGGGGATAAGCTCGTAGTTGAGCATTCTATAACAAAACATTCCAAGTAAAAAAAGCGCGGTAAAAACTATTACAACCAGCGTCGATCTTTTTATTGCTAATTCGGTTATTGTCATGATGAGTGTTTTACTTATTTTCGATGATTTTGATGGATCTGTTATCCGTTAAGTTGACTTGTCCGCTTACAATCACTTTATCGTGTTCGGTAAGCCCGGATATTACTTCGAGAGATTCGTTGCCTTCTCGCCCGATCACAATATTTCTTAATAGTGCTTTTCCGTTAGAGGCAACATATACTTTTGCGTCTTTGATGCTTCCCTGCAAAGCTTCGCGGGGAATATATAACGTCGCATTCCTTGAGTCGATTCCTACTTCAACATTTACAAATGTTCCGGCTTTCAAAGGATTTTTTGTGCTGTTCGCAATCTCAACTTCAACCGGATAATTATGAGTCTCATCGCCGCGTGGACTGACAAAACTGATTTTTCCATTAAATGCTATGCCGGGATAGATATCCGTTGTAATCGTTGCTTTGTCGCCGGCACGTAAATAATAAACGTTCGATTCGGAAACATTTACTTTTACTTTTAGCTTCGATACATCCACTATGGACGCAATCGGGTCGCCTTCCTTAACGTATTTTCCTTCTTCAACAATTTTTTTTGTAATTGTTCCTGCTATGGGCGTGGTTATTTTTGTGTAGGATAACTGCTTTTCTGCCTCCTCAAATTTATTTTTAGCGGTTTCGTATGACGTACGGGCGAGTTCATATTCCTGTTCAGAAGAAGCATCACCTTTATATAAATTTCCTGCGCGTTCAAAATCCTTCTGTAATCTTTCTGCATCGATCATTGCCGACTCGTAAGTAAGCTTTTTTATTTCGTTATCGATTGTCGCTATAACTCCACCTTTGGGGAAATACTGCCCGAGTTCGTAATTGAGAGAAGTTATTTTTCCGGGAGTTTCCGCAGGTATGTCAAGTTCCCTGTAAGGATATAACGTTCCTGTAAAGTTAAGGGTGAAAGAAGAAGTTTTCTTTTCCACGCTGGCGATGCTTACGGTAACAAAATCCGATGTAAGATTATCAGTCTGAGAAACGATACGGTTGCGGTTGCCTATCAATCTGAACGCCGCCAGGATAACGACGATCGCAACGACTACCCAGATTATTATTTTTTTCACACTCATCACTTTAGTTTGTTTATATAATTGATTAAAGTACCTTCGGCTTTTTCCTTGTCTAGTTTTGCTACATAAAGAGTCAGGAGTTTGTTATAGTAATTATTCTGAGTTTCTCTTAAGGAACTTTCCGCCTGGACCAAATCCAGCGAAGACCCGGTACCCTGGGCAAATTCCAATTGCGTGGTTTTATAAACGCTTTCTGCTAATGCTAAGTTTTCTTTTTCATTGTGAATATTATCCAATGCTGTCCGATATTGAATGGTGTAATTAGAGAATTCCACCTTTATCGATTGTTCCGACAATCTTAGATTCTCTTGCGCAATTTCGATGTTGAGCTGCGACTGTTCTACCTTCGCCAATCGTTCGAAACCCGAGAAAATCGGAATCTTGAGATTCAATCCTATTGCCGAGCTTGTATACCATTCCTTGCCCGAATTGAAGACATCAAACTCAGAACGCATTGCTTGATAACCATAATTTGCGAAAAATGAGATCGTCGGTAGATACGCAGCAATATTATTCAGCTTATCAGCTTCATACAACGCTACAGTGGTTTTTCGCATTTGATAATCTGTCCGGTTTTCGAAATAATTATTACTAATTTCTTCAGATCCACCGTATATCTCCGCAATATTCTCAGCAAGAGAATCTGAAATTACTATAGTGCTATCAACGGAGATTCCCATTGAATACTTCAGATTATTCAACGCTTGTTTACAGTTGAGTTCTGTCTCCTCAACCTGTGATTTTGTGTTATTGTAACTCACTCTTATTTTATCCACGTCTATTTTTCTCGCCATCCCGTTTTTATATCTCAGCTCTGTAGATTTAAGAGATTGTTCTGAAGCCGCGAGTATTGCATGGAGATTATCAACCTGTTTCTGAATTACCATAGCTCTATAGTAAGCAGAACTGACATTGTAAAAAGTTTGCTCATCGGTTTGTTCACTATTTTGCCGGGACATATCCGCATTTAATTTTGCCGCTTTTAATCCTATCCAAACCGAAGGATCAAAAATCTTTTGCGTCAACTGTATCGTACTGGTAGCACTGTATTTCGTTCCCATTTTCACCGGTATAAAAGTGCCCGGTTCTCCCCCGATAAATTCAGCCGGTAATAATGATGTGGCTACTATGAAATTATTGGTTAACGATCCGTCAATGTCAATCTGGGGAAGAGCATTGCCGATTTGCTCATTAATGAGTTTTCCACTAATCTCGGAATTGAGGGAAGCTATTTTAATATTGCTGTTATTTTGTTTTGCATATTCGATGCATTGTTTTAGCGAGAGCGTTTGAGCCGTAAGCGGTAGCGATAAAGCAAAGAACATGAGTATTGTCGTTATTTTTCTTTTATCCATAAGGTTGTCAATTATATTGTTGTTATAATATCTTACTTAGTTAGACATATAGTCAAAAAAAAGTTTCATAGACTGGAAATAAATCGTTGAATAATACTGATATATAATTTTTTGGGATCTTTTTTAATAAAATGGGGTGGAAGCGGCGGCAATTGCATCAGCACCGATATAGCCCCATGAGTAAAACAGACCCAGCTCAAAAGCATCTCTTGCGAAAGAGCTTTATTGTTTTTTGATAGTTCCATGAAAATACTTTCCATAAGACCGAAAATATACATCATCTCTTCGCTCGGGGTCGGTCGTTCCAGACTGAACATCAGTTGAAACAAATCCGTATTATTGAAAGCAAAGTCCCAATAAATGATTGCTATGTTGGATAACAATTTTTTCGGATCACTTTCACTTAGCTTCGCTTTCTCGATATCTTTGTGCATCATACGAAAACCAAAATAAATCAGTTCTTTAAAGAGAGCTTCCTTATTTTCAAAATATTCGTATACAATCGGAGGCGTGTATTCGATCTCGTCTACAATTTTTCTAATGGTAACGGCTTGCCATCCTTCTTTGCCGGCAATTTTTCTTGCGGCATCAAGAATGCTTTGTTTCATCTCCTCTTTATCTTTCAATCTTCTTTCAATGTGGCTCATAACATCATTGTTATATTATCTAACATTGTTAGACAATATAAATGTTCTTATGATATAAAGCAAGTTAGATACAGTCTAAATATTCTCAGGAAAATTACTATAAGAATCGGTATAAGTAAGATGGAAAAAATTGCTGATGGAATCATAACGATCAACATAGCCAATTGAAGATTAATGACATCAATCCCACGTTCTCTGATATTTTTGATTTGGTCTTTTTTCCAAAGCCATATGGTAACAGGCGGGAAAAGCAGAAGGAATAAACCGCTCAAATGCAGCAACGCCAGCCAGATGCTGTTGTAATCCGGATTGGTGTCTTCAGAAGCCTCCTTGTCACAGTTCGCCAATTCCTCAAAATCCACCTCTAATGCTGCAGCTATGACGTAGAGGGAGTACACTCTGGGATGAACTTCGCCGTTTTTAATGCGCTGTATAGTCCGGGCACTAGTCTAAGTTTTTGCCACAAGGTCTTCTTGCGTCATGCCCTTTTTTGATCTTAGTTTCTTTATTGGTTGCCCAGTTGTCATAAGAATTTTTCAGAATAAGAATATGCATATTTACAGTGCAATCCAACTACATGCGCACGACATTATGCTGAAACCGTTTGGATGCTCGTTTTGTGCCTGTTAGGCAACATTCGCTTAGCGCAATGTAATTACGAGTGAATAACTTAAGGTTACGGCGTGGGTGTTTTTCTCAAAGAAGAAGTCAATGAAGTTAACCCTGTACCCTCCGGTTCGATCGTATCGACACGAGCCGCACCTCGTGTACTTACACCTGTTCTTCTGCACTGTTCCAGAAGTCCCCTCCCTGAATCAATGATCACTTCAATTTCGCTTGGATAGTACTCAATGTGCTCGTTCCGGGACAATTTTGTCTTGTCTACTGATCTTTGAATGGAAACTCTCTTGTGTGCCAATCTTTCGTCACATCCATCCACAAAAACAATCCACGCCATTTGCCGAACGGCGCGTAATATTTTTCGATCGTTGAATCTTTTACTTTCCTTCCTTTTTTGAACAGCTCATAGAATTTTCCTCGGCACCATGAGTCCAGACCAAGATAATCGTACCTCCCCAGAAGTTTCAGAATGTTTCCGGCCGCATACGGACCGACTCCTTTGACTGACCGAACGTGGTTGAACAATTCCTCGGTCGGAACGTCAGATGTTCTCCACTCTTCGACGGCTAGCTTTCCGCTTGCAATTTTGTGCGATAGCTCCAGCAAGTACGGCGCCCGGTATCCGCAGCGTATTTCTTTCCGGAGAAACGATTCGGAACATGCGGCGATGGCTTCCGGCGTCGGAAAAGAATAGACATCGCCGTGAATATTCGTTCCCAGTTTTGTTACAAGGGCATCGACCATGATTTCCGTCAACGCCCAACTGCAGTTTGTTGTGCATATCATTTTCACAATATCTTCGAAAACGGTTGGACAACGCAATAACCTTCCCGCCCCTTTTTTTGAAATCCAACGATACCGTGGATATTTTTTTGACTCAGCATAAAACCCTTCGAACGATTCCTCCACGCGAAACATGGATACAATATATTTCGAGATGCGTGAGATGTCTTGCTGTCTCAGCGCGGAAGCGTTTTCCAGAGAGACAAGAAGTTCTCTCTTGTTTTCGCTCAACGAGATAAC
>Ga0224520_1000555_pt1 | contig 11026 bp, 8 predicted proteins | sample CFST25metaG_2_FD_180684 | JGI IMG/M metagenome (GOLD analysis project Ga0224520, IMG submission 180684) | Peat soil microbial communities from Stordalen Mire, Sweden - C.F.S.T-25 | ecosystem: Environmental > Terrestrial > Soil > Wetlands > Peat | place: Sweden: Norrbotten County, Stordalen Mire... | reverse complement strand
TTGCGCTTTTGTAAAAATCAGACCAAAAACTCATCTGAGATATCGCTAAAATGAAAAAATGAGTAAAACTCAATCTTCTGAATCTTACTCACTTTTAAAATTTAACCCTACTTCTGAAAATCCCTAACTAAATAATAAGAACTGTCACAGAGTTTCACAGAGTCCCGATAGCTATCGGGATCACAGAGTTGCACAGAGAAATTACAGGCCTCAATTGAAATACTTTATCGGTTATTATAAATGTTCTTTATTTTGAATGTATCAGAAGAGCTTTTTTTGTCTCTGCGGTTATTTTGAACCTGTCATCAATCCTGTCTCCAATTATCCAGACAATTTTTCCGGCTGATTCGAGAATAAAAGCGTTTTCCTTGTCAAATTTTGAGTATTTTTTGTCAATAAAATAATCGCTCAGTTTTTTTCTCTTCTTCATTCCCAATGGGTAGAAAATATCTCCGGTTTCCCATTTTCTTATTATAACCGGGAAAGCTAGCTTTTGAGCATCCAGACAAGCTGTGTGAGGATCAGTCGTGATTTTATAAGTATCCGTAATTATGACATTCCTAACTGATGATATACCCGGGAAAGCAAAAAATGCCTGTTTGTTTTCAATAGAATACCTCGCCTTATTCGGTATTGTATCATTCGAAATAATCAGTTCCTTTCTGTTTTTTATAATCCTGTATGTATCTGTAGTGATCAAACCGCCGGTTCTTCCTTCAATTACTCTTATCAAATCAGTTATCTGGGCATTAGTTATGCCAAATGGCTTGAACAACTCATAAATTATGGTTCTGTTATTCAAATGTGTCTTTAACCGACTGATATTAAATTTAGTGAATTGTTCGTTTTCCTCTGAAACAGTTTCCTTTATGTAAGATATGTATTGAGATACAATTTCATTTAATCCAGAGAATCTTTCAGCAGTTTCATTAAGTGTTATTTCTATAGAGGGATTGATCTCTTTGAGAACTGGAATTATACGATGCCTGATTTTATTTCTGATATATTTTGTGTCTGCATTTGACTTGTCTTCGCGGAAACTGATATTATAACTATTCCGGAAATTTATTATGTCTTGTCTCGAAGCGAAGAGTAATGGCCTGATAATCCTGTTACTTAAAGGTTTCATTCCGCTCATTCCAGTTAATCCGGTTCCTCGCACAAGGTTTATTATAAGAGTCTCGATATTGTCATTAAGGTTATGTGCAACTGCAATAGAATCATATCCATTTTTTAACCTGATCTCTTCAAACCAATTGTATCTCAGCTCCCGTGCAGCCATCTGTACAGATAATTTGTTCTTTTTTGCAAACGATTTTGTTTCAAACCTGGTGGTATGGAATGGGATATTATTATCAGATGCATATTTACGAACCATCTCCTCATCCTTATCAGATTCGCTTCCTCTGAGGCAGAAGTTGCAATGAGCGATACCTATATTATAATGCAGATTGTGAAAAAGGTGAGCCATTACCATAGAATCAATGCCTCCGCTTACTGCCAGCAGAATTTTATCTCCGGGTATGATGATATTGTTTTCAGATATGAATTTTTTAAACCTAACGATCATAAATTATTGGCTTGAGATGTAAAAATAGAAAAAGGTATCCTTTTCGGGGATACCTTTTATCCAAATAATGAATAAATTATCTTTTAGAGAGATATTCAGACACACTTTGCTGAGTTTCCTTCATGGCTTTGTCGCCCTTGTGCCAGTCAGCCGGGCATACTTCCCCGTTTTCCTCAAAAAACTGCAATGCATCCACCATCCTGAGCGTTTCAGATACACTTCGGCCCAAAGGCATATCATTAACAATCTGATGTCTTACCATTCCTTTTTTGTCTATCAGAAATAATCCTCTGTAAGCCATAGGTGATCCGTTGAAAGCAACATCTCCCTCTTCTGAATAATCATATTCGCCTGCCAGAACATCAAAGTTTTCTGAAATTGTTTTTGAGAGGTCCGATACGACAGGGTACTTAACACCCTTTATTCCGCCCTGGTTTAATTCAGTCTGAAGCCATTTCCAGTGCGAGAATTTTGAATCAACAGAACAGGCAACAACAGCAACATTCCTCGTTTCAAATTCCTTTAACTTATCCTGAAAAGCAAGAAGCTCCGTCGGGCATACAAAAGTAAAATCAGCAGGGTAAAAGAAGAAAATAACATATTTTTTCCCAAGGTATTGCTCGAGAGAGAATCCTTCGACAATTTCACTGCCATTTATCACTGCGGGTGCAGAAAATAGAGGCGCTTTTTTTCCAACTAAGACAGCCATTTTTTTAATAATTTAATTTAGAATTAATAAATATTATCTATGAAGGATACAATCCAATCTATGTTTTGTTCATTACCTGTATGGTATAACAGCCGGAGGTCCGGGTTCAAAATTAGGAGGCATCAATAATTGTTCCCCTGACACAATAACAGGGTTAAACGTTGAATATACAGGAAGATTAGGAAAATAGCCGATCCTGATCTGAAGAGTATTGAATACCATGTTTTCATTCCTGATCCTGATGCCAAGACCAATGCTTGACAGAGAGTAACCCCTGCCTATAACTTCATTGGTACCTGAAAGGAATCCAAAATCAGAGAATCCGAAAAATGCAAATCTGAATCCATACAGATTGACCGGGCTGAAAAGAACTGATTCGAGGCTTACAGTTAATCTCTGCGTTCCCTTGACAGTATCACTTTTAAATCCGGAGAATCCATTAACAGGAATAAAATTCAGAAATTCATTTGAATATCTGCCAAAACCTCTGACATATTGAAAATATACAAAATTCCTGATCTTGCAGTTGCCAATATCGGCTAGGTTTGAAAAATAATTCATCCCGAAAGACAAAAGTCCCTGTTCCGTTTTATTCTGATTAATATAAGTCGATAATCCCCCATATGCATAAAAGTATCCAAGAGCTTTACTCGATTTGCTAAATGATGCTTCACCGCCTGCATAAGTTCTGACCTTAAATTCATTAAATTCTCTTCCTGCAGTGAATTTGAATAGAGCGCCATATGGAATATCTTCGGTGCGGCCATAACTATATATAAGGTTGGTTTTGGTGTATTTCTGGATTGACAGTGCGGCTGATCCCAGGAAAATTTTGTATCTCTGGAGACTATAATAGGATTCCGGAGTAATCAGAGGACGTTCAAAAACATTATTATTAGTATAGCGTGCACCAATTATGATTCTTGATACAGATTCCTTATTAATCAGAAAAGACCTGGAAAGCCAGTAATCCTGCAGGTTGTATTTCAGGGGGGCAGGAACTGGCATGGTATCGAGATCTTCAGAAGTATACATCTGTTTTACTGAGATTCCTCCGGCATACTTTGTTGCAGAGCTGACAAGTTTTCGAATTAAGTCGAAGCCATAGGTTTTTAGTCCCAGGCCGTTCATATAATATACATTAAGGTTGACAAATGATTTTGCAATGTTATCAGCTATATAGTGTACTCCAAATCCTGGAGAATCATCAGTCTTGCTATCATATGGGATATCGATTCCAAGTTCGTGACCCATTCCAAAGATATTTTTATCAAATATTGAAACAGCGCCGTTATTAAGACCTTTATATGTATATGACCCGCCAAGAGAATATACATCTTTGGTATAGACCACAATGTCGGCTTCATCATCAGACACCGGAACAACAACAATCCTTGCATCATCTATGAAAGGAAGTTGCCGTAAAATACGTTCATTATCGCTGAGAACAAGCGGAGATATTTTATCTCCCTCCGAAAAAAGTAGGTTTTTCCTTATAATATTCTCATTAGTGTTGAAGTGAGTCTTATTTAAAAGGTTTTCAATCTTTTTCGGATTTTCCGAGGAGGGATTGTAAATATCGGCTCCGAAAACATTAAGTCTTTGGATTACAATTTTCCTGATCTTTTTCCCTGAATATTCGACATAACTGACATCACTTGTTCCTGCAAAATGTTTTTTATAAACTGTGTCCCGACGAACAACAATAAAATCATAAAGTCTTTTGGTGATCTGATTTTTTGAAGCTTTTACTTTCAGGGTATCAAAGAACATATGATTTTTATCTTTGACAGAATCAGGGTTAGGTACCTGTGAATAGGGAACGCTTAACGTTGATTTTATTGAATAGAGTGAAATATTATCCCTGACACCTTTAATAATAACCGGGGTAATCTTATCTACAGTATCTTTTTCTAAATAATTTTGAGAATATGCAATGTTACAATACAACAGAATGGTCAAAAAATTCCACCTCCCGAACCATCTCATGTATTTTCTTTGAATTTTGCACATCAGGTTTCTTGAGGATTGCTAATCAGGACATCATCAGAATTAAACTGAAAACCAAGCCGTTTTCCTGTTATTACCCTTGAGTGCTGGATTTTTGCTTCAGCCTGGCCCACAGTGGCAATTTTTACTGCGTCGTAGGGTGGCACCAACAGGTCGAACTCAAGTGCATATTGAATGGCAGTAGAAATAATAAGTTGTAATGATTGCTTGCTGATCTCTTCACTTCCATAATTTGTAAACAACATTCCCATCTGCCTTTTCCCCTCAACAAAATATTGTTTTTCATGATTGATGAAGATCCTGCCTATAAGGTATCCCAGGTCATCTAAACGGGAATATTTGAACGAGTCGCTAAGAAAATTGTAGATATTAATTATACCTGAATACGCGTTGTACTTATTTTTCTGAATGTATGATGTTTTCCAGGCCGGGTGCTCTCTGTCGAATTGAAAAATGTTGGAATGCATGCTGAAAAGCAATATATCTCCAGCAACCTTAATCTGAGCATCAAAATTGCTGCGGTCAGTATATTCCAGCCTTATTCTCGAATCTATACCGCCTAAACTGATATTTACCTCTTTTGACAAGTTTTTAAGAACATCTTTAATTATACAAAACGACTCCAGAGTATTATCGAACACTTTTTGTTTCAGTAGGGATTTTTCTTTAAGTGTTCCTATTATAGCCACTTTCTTATCATTCTGATCAGTCATAATAAACGTAAATTTTAGTGAAATATTGGCCTCTAAAGTAAGAATTTAATTAATAGGATCGTGCAAAAAGAACCCTTCTGACAGACGGTTTTCCCGAATAGATGCATTTGCCAGGTTCATCAGGACTGTCAAAAGGGATACATCTGATAGTGGCTTTTGTCTCTTCTTTGATTTTTTCTTCAGTCTCAGCCGTACCATCCCAGTGAGCCATTATAAAACCACCCTGATTATCGAGTACTTTTAGAAAATCCTCCCATTTATCAATATAAAAAGTATTTTCTTTTCTGAAGTTCAAAGCCTTATTATAAATATTCGCCTGAATGTCATCAAGAAGTTTTGGAATCAGCTCATATACTTTATCAATTGGAATTGTCTCCTTGGTAAGGTTGTCCCTGCGTGCAACTTCGATTGTGTTGTTTTCAAGGTCACGGGGGCCGATAGCCAGACGGACAGGAACACCCTTCAATTCATACTCGGCAAATTTCCATCCCGGTTTATTATTATCCCTGTCATCATATTTAACTGATATACCCAAAGACTCTAATCCAGCTTTTATTTTGACTGCAGCTTCTGATAACGCTCCTATTTGCTCAACATTTTTATATATAGGTATAATTACAACCTGTATGGGAGCAAGTTTCGGAGGCAGCACAAGTCCATTATTATCGGCGTGCCCCATAATTATGGCTCCCATAAGCCTGGTTGATACGCCCCACGAAGTCGCCCAGACATAATCAAGCTTTCCCGATTTATCGGTAAACTGAACATCAAAAGCTTTAGCGAAATTTTGTCCCAGAAAATGGCTGGTACCTGCCTGTAAAGCTTTTCCATCCTGCATTAGAGCTTCAATTGCATAAGTATCAAGAGCTCCTGCAAAACGCTCATTTTCACTTTTATATCCTTTTATTACCGGGAGTGCCATTGAATTCTCTGCAAAACCCGCATATACATTGATCATCTTTTCAGTCTCCTCTATAGCTTCCTCACGTGTTGCATGCGCAGTATGTCCTTCCTGCCAGAGAAATTCAGCGGTTCGAAGAAATAACCTGGTTCTCATTTCCCATCTTACCACATTTGCCCATTGATTTATAAGAATGGGCAGATCACGATAGGAATGGATCCAGTTTTTATATGAATGCCATATAATTGTCTCAGAAGTAGGCCGGATTATCAGTTCTTCTTCAAGTTTTGCAGTTGGATCAACAATAATTCCTCCACCGTTTTCATCATTTTTAAGACGGTAATGAGTTACAACTGCACACTCTTTTGCGAATCCTTTCACATGTGCTGCCTCTTTACTGAAGAATGATTTTGGAATGAATAGAGGAAAGTATGCATTGACATGACCTGTAGCTTTAAATAGCCTGTCGAGTTCAGCTTGTATCTTTTCCCAGATTGCGTAACCATAGGGTTTAATTACCATGCATCCGCGAACAGCAGAATTTTCTGCCAGATCAGCCTTGATAACCAGATCGTTATACCATTGTGAATAATTTTCGTCCCTGTTTGTTAAAAACTTCGCCATTTTTTGGTATGGTATTTGTTTCAATTAATATTAAAGAAATAGATTTCGTAAAAATAAATAAAAAGATCAGTTATCACTCAAAAAAGAAAGTGAGGTTCACAATGAAAGCAAAATACTATATGGGAATTTTATTAATGTTGCTGCTTTCCTCATCAAATTTAAAAGCCCAAACGTATAATCCGAGGTACAACGATAATGACAATGCCAGACTTGTTGTAAATAATTACTATGATGACGATGATTATTCTTTTACCTCAAGGATAAACAGGTTTCACAGGCCTTATGGTACATTCGATTATTACTCTCCGGTCTTTACAGATCCTTATTTGTACAACCGACGCCCATTTTCCCTGGGATTGAACTTTTTCGCCGGCAGAGGTTTCGGTTTGGGATTTTCACTGAATTTCCCGCTATTTAATTTTGGTTTTGGTTTAGGTGACAATTATGGATATGATCCTTCTTACGGATATGAACCTTATTATGGATACGACAATTACTGGGGTTATGATCCTTTTTATTATAATAGCTGGTATTCGCCTTTTATGTTCAACTTTAACTTCTGGCCCGGATGGCGTGGATATAACTATTACCATAATCATGATTTCTATAATTACAGATCTGGTTATTATGCAAATAACTATTCTCACGGAAATAATTCTTATAGAAATACGTATAACACATCGCGAAGAAACCCTGTAAACAGCTCCCAAGCTACTATTCAAAGTAATAATGTGTCGAGAAGGGGAGTCCAGTCTGAGAACTATTCACGGAATGCAGCTGGTAATAGCCGGCCGGCTGTCAGGTCAAATAACCGACTAAATACCAGTGGAAGTGGAAGAAATATTTATGCCGGTTTGAATAACGACCGTTCAGGCAATAGAATTAATACTGTCACTTCCAATGGGAGACCTGTACGTACAAATAGCGGACTATATTCCGGCGGAACAGGAAGAAATATTTATGCCGGATTGAATAACGGCGGTTCAGGCAATAGAATTAATGCTGCAACTTTCAATGGGAGGTCTGTACGCTCAAATACGGGTGCAGGCAATCATTTTGCAGGAATAGCCAGTACTGGCCGTACAGGTTCTTCTTCTAACAGATCTATGAGCGTTTCTCAAGTGCATTCTTCATCGTCAAGGTCAATGCATTCAGGTTCAGGAAGCAGCTCATCACATGGAGGATCCAGGTCTCATGGCTCTTCCAGTGGAAGATCATCGGGCAGAAGGTAAATCAATCAGGGACATGGAGGACATGTCCTTATTTTTTTAAGAAAAGGTAATATATTTATTAAATTGCACAGTTAGTTAATTAAATTTGTTTCTTTGGTACAATATTTGCGTGTTACTTTGAAAACAATAGGGGGAATTTAAAATGAAAACTTTATCTCAAATATTTGTTCTTGGACTTTTTACTCTTGCACTTGGGTCCTGTACCTCAGCTCTTTACACAGGTGGAGAGTACGATGATCTTTATTATTTGCCTTCAGATAAGCCGGTTGTAACAAACAACCCTCCTGTAAATGAGAAGATTACAGAAGGTAATGTACAGAACAAAAACTATTTTGATAATAAATACGCAGCCGATACCCTTGTATCTGACCAGTATTCAGATGCCGTTGATTATGAAAATCAGGTTACGAATAATAATTATAACAATAACGAGGGATATGATTACTACTCTGATTACCCGTACTCAAACAGGTTAAGAATGTTTTACGGAAACTATATGGATCCTTACTGGAGAGACCCTTTTTATTTTGATATGTATCCTTTCTCCAGTTATGGATATGGTTACGGTTACGGAGGTTTCCCCAATTATGGTTATGGAGATTTATATGGAGGTTATTATGGCGGATACCCTTGGAACTATTACGGTTATTACGGTGGTTATTATGGCGGCAGTTATATGGGCTTTGGCAATGGGTTTTATTCAGGATATTCTTTCCGCGAAGGCAAAACGCCTTATGGAAGACAGGAAAGGCCAAGTAATCTTTCATCAAGCTGGAATAGTACTATAGGTGGTATCGGTTCAGGAAGAAGATACTCCAATATCGTATCTGCAACCTCCGGGCCTCAGACAAATGCAGGTTCTCAGAGGAGAACAGTTTCTTCTACTGTTAATTCGCAACAGGCTGTCAGTCAGGTAAACAGAAATGCCGTTCAGAATCAGACAAGAAGAGATGCAAGTACTGTTCAGAGAACCCCTGCAAATGCAAAACCGGCATATAATAGTGTGAATCGATCATATACACCTAGCTACAATAATCCGAGGATGAGCACCAGGCCTTCGTATAACAACAGCAGAGTGTCAACAGGCGTAAGTACCAGCGTCAACAGGAACAGCACAACGACAAATAGCAGCAGGGTATACAATAATTCTGGTACTGTAAGGCAGGGTTCTTATCAGAATACATACAATAATGCAAGAAGCAATTCTTCGGGGAATGCTGTACAAAGAAGAAGCGGATCATCTTCCGGGTATTATGTTCCGGCCGGTCAGAGCAGATCAGGTTCATACAGAAGTTCGGGAAGCTATTCTCTTCCATCAAGAGGAAGCTATTCATCCGGTTCATATGGAGGTTCTTCATCAAGCAGCCGTTCTTCTTCATCTTATAGCAGCGGGTCTTCTTCGGGATCTGTATCAAGAGGTTCTTATTCTTCAGGATCTTCCTCAGGATCTTCATCAGGTTCTTCATCAAGCTCTTCATCAGGTGGCGGAGGTTCATCTTCTGGTCGCAGGTAATTGAAACAGTTAAATAGTAAAGAAAAAGTTCATTCTAAATAAAGAGTGCAGGGTAAGTCTTATAAAAAACAGAAATCTCATGAAAAGAATAAGTTTATTAATATTCGTGGTTTTGTCGGTAATCACCGGAGCTGCTGCCCAGAATATAGATGATGCATTAAGGTATTCACAGATCTTCTATGGAGGAACTGCCAGGTCCACAGCAATGGGGGGCGCTTTCACCGCATTAGGAGGCGATATCTCCTGCCTTTCTCAAAACCCGGCAGGACTGGGAGTATTCAGATCATCTGAACTAACAGTTACACCACAACTGTTTCAGATCAAAACAACCGCGGGTTATAATGGCGTTTCTACTTCGGGGAATCTCTCTAATTTTAATCTGGGCCAGATCGGAATTGTAGCTAATTTAGTGGCTAACAACAAAGAAACCGGACTAATTACCCTAAACCTTGGATATTCATTCAATAAAACAGATAATCTGAGCCAAAGTATAGTAATTCAGGGTGTTAGCAATACAAGTTCAATGGCAGATTATTGGGCTGCGCTGGGAAATAAGGGTGGAGGAACATTTTACCAGAATCTTCAGGGTCCTGAAGGCATTGCCTTCGACACCTGGATAATGGATACAATTACCGGATCGGGTGGTAAATCATATGGTACTGTTTTTTCTAACTATGGAGATAGTCCTGCATCTACATATGGTCAGACTGAAAAACGTCTCGTTACGAATGAGGGCTATATTGGAGAACATGCTTTCTCCATTGGCAGTAATTACTCAAATAAACTTTTTCTTGGCGCAACTTTTGGTATCACTGTGCTAAGATATACAAGTGATTATGAGCAACTCGAATCAACTGATATTACTCTACCCTCTCAATTCCAGAGCTTTACCTACACTGATCATTATGAAGACAAAGGAACGGGATATACAATTAAACTTGGTGCCATTTATAAACCCGTGGATGCCGTAAGGATAGGTCTGGCTTTCCATTCCCCGACCTGGTACAAGATCAATGAATATTACTACAACGATATAACCTCACACTTTACCGATGGCGCCCAGTATGAGTCTTCCAACACTCCTTCAAGGTATAGTTACGCACTTGCCACTCCTTTCCATGTATTGACCGGAGTAGCGGTACAGATAAAAAAGTTTGCTCTTTTAAGTGCTGATTATGAATATGTTGACTATAGCACTGCCAGATTCTCCGAGACAGGTGACGGATACGATTTTAGTGCAAAAAATCTGGAAATAAAGAATAGTCTGAAAGCTACCAACAATATTCGTTTTGGAGCAGAGTTCAGGCTAAGCAATGTTTACCTGCGGGCAGGATATGGCTTTTATGGTAAACCGTTTAAATCAGGTCAGGATAACGCAAATCTCGAATATAATACTCTATCCTGCGGTGCCGGAATAAGAGTACAGAATATTTCAATTGACTTTGCCTATACAAATTACAAATATTCCCAGAATTATTTCTTATACCCTGTGAATGCAGGTGTTGATCCTGCAGTCGCAAATTTGAATACGATGAAAAACATGTTTACCCTTACACTGGGATACAAGTTCGGAATTTAATACTTTAATGACTTCCTTTACTGAGGCGATCCAAAACAGGTTCGCCTCTTTTTAGTGCGCCCGGCATGGGCGATGACTATAGGGTGCAAGACCCGAACACACTTGGCAGTAGGAAGTGTTAGCTAAAGGCAAGGGTGTCCTTCGTGAGGAGGAATCTGAAGGAAGCCGGCGGCAA
>Ga0224520_1000553_pt1 | contig 11048 bp, 11 predicted proteins | sample CFST25metaG_2_FD_180684 | JGI IMG/M metagenome (GOLD analysis project Ga0224520, IMG submission 180684) | Peat soil microbial communities from Stordalen Mire, Sweden - C.F.S.T-25 | ecosystem: Environmental > Terrestrial > Soil > Wetlands > Peat | place: Sweden: Norrbotten County, Stordalen Mire... | reverse complement strand
AAAAACTTAATCGGCTATCTTTTGATTGATAATAAAAAGATTCCGGTGATTTCGCAAAAAGACCCAACTCTTCTTCCATGGAAAGACTTAAATGTGGACGTGGTGATTGAGTCAACCGGCGAGTTTACCTCTGAGGAGAAACTCAAAACTCATTTAACCGCCGGCGCCAAATCAGTCATTTTGTCCGCACCGGTCAAGGAGGGGAATGTTCCGACAATTGTCCTTTCCGTCAATCCAGACAAGTTTGTCGGCCAAACAATGATTAATAACGCTTCCTGCACGACCAATTGCATCGCGCCGGTGGCAAAAATTATGGTAGATAGTTTTGGGGTGGAAAAAGCGATGATGACCACCATTCACGGTTACACTTCCGACCAAAGATTACAAGACGGCGGACATAAAGATTACCGAAGGGGCCGGGCGGCGGCGCAAAACATTGTTCCCACATCAACAGGCGCCACGATTGCCGCAACTCAAGCAGTGCCCGAATTAAGCGGGCTTTTTGAAGGATTATCGCTTCGGGTTCCGGTGGCGGTTGGTTCACTTTCCGATTTCACTTTTATTTTAAAAAGAGAAGTTACCAAGCAGGAAGTCAACGATATTTTCCGCAAGGCCTCGCAGTCAACAGTTTACAATGGTATTTTGGCAGTGACCGAAGATCCGTTGGTTAGTAGCGATATTATCGGTAGTCCTTATTCGGCGATTGTTGATTTATCCTTAACGCAAGTTATCGGCAACATGGTCAAAGTAATTGCCTGGTATGATAACGAATATGGTTATGCCAACCGTTTGGTCGAAGAAGTGATCATGGTGGGAAAGAGATTAGTTGCCCAGACAGGCGGAGCAGTATGAGTAACCACGAACCAATAGAGCTAGCGGGAATTAGAAATATTACCATCTCCGGAAGAATCGGGGCCGGCGCGACGACGCTAGCCAAAAAACTTTCCGGCGTACTCAATTGGCCTTTGCTTGAGGGGGGAGATTTGTTCGAGAAAATCCACAAACAGTTAAACATCAGTCAAGTTGATGTGTTGCAACGGCCGGATAGTTTTGACCTTCAGTTTGAAGTGCAAATTAAAAAAATTTTGACCGAGGAAAAACAGCAAATTATTCAAAGTCATTTGGCCGGCTTTGATATTCAGGGGTTAGCAGGGGTTTATAAGATTTTGGTAATTTGTCAGGATCCGCAAGGAGAAGACAAGGCCGACATTCGGATAGATAGACTGATGAATAGAGATGGAATTTCCTTGCAGGAAGCAAAGCATGAAGCTTTAGTCAGGGAAGAAGAAAACCTGGAAAAATTCAGAAAGTTATATGCACACAATGACCAGAGTTGGATTTATTGGAATCCAAAGTACTACGATTTAATTGTTAATACATATTCCCTCAATAGAGAAGAGGCTTTGGAATTTGTCTTGGAAAAAATCGGATTTGCAAAGCTGTAGTATAATGTCGATATGAAAAAACTCTTAATTCTAATTTTGCCAATTTTATTTTTCTTTAGTTTCCAACCGGTGTTGGCGCAAAGTACGCCATCGGCGCAAATTCTTAATGCTCAATATAACCTTCCGTACGAAGGCATTTTGCCCGATAATCCTTTATATTTTTTAAAAGCTTTAAGAGATAACGCCTTAAACTTTTTGATTACGGATCCGGTAAAAAAAGCTAATTATGATCTTTTGATGGCGGATAAACGGCTTAGCGCGGCCAGCGCGCTTTTAAATAAAGGGAAGGTAGATTTAGCGATTACGACTCTTTCAAAATCGGGGAATTATTTTTATCTTGCCGTTCAGCAAGCCGCTGATGCCAAAAAACAGGGGGAAAATGTCAACGATTTACTGTCGACACTAATTACAGCGTCCTTAAAACATCAACAAGTAGTTTACAAAATGGAGCAGCAGTCAACAGGAGACGCAAGACTTGTTTTACAAGATTCGCAAAAAAGAATTGAAGATATGCAAAAATCGGTTGAGTTATTAAAGGCTAAATAACTGTAGTTTCTCCATAAATAGAATAATTTTTGTGTACTGCTTTTTGACTGAGATTTCCTGAAATAAAACTTTTCTGCCTCGTTTTTGAAAGTGATTAATATTTGGACCAAAATTGAAGCTAAAATTAAACTTGACATATTTTGATATATATGTTAATAGTTGACAGGGTAGATGTAGCGTCATATTATTTTTGTGGCACTATATCTAGCGTTTTAAGGCATCAAATATAAATAAAGCTAAAGGTGCCAACAGCAAGATATGAAGTGTCCATATTGCGGCAGTAAAGATACAGAAGTCGTTGAAACCAGAGACAGCGAGGACTTAGAAACCATCAGACGAAGAAGGGAATGTGTGACTTGCGGCAAGAGGTTTACGACTTACGAAAGAATCGAGAACATTAATTTAATAGTTATCAAAAAGGACGGGAAACGGGAACAGTTCGACAGAGACAAATTAAAACGGGGAATCATCAGAAGTTGCGAAAAAACCAAAGTATCTCTTGAAGACATTGAAAAGATAGTCACGGAAATCGAGCGGGAACTGCGAACTGCCGATTCGGTTGAAGTAGAGAGCAAAAAAATCGGACAGATGGTTGCCACCCGGCTTAAGACCATGGATAAGGTGGCGTACATTCGATTTTCGAGCGTTTTCCGAAGATTTGTTGACGTAGAAGATTTTGAAAAAGAAGTTAAAAGGTTAATTAAATAATATGAAACTGGACGGAATAAGAGAAAAAGTATTTTTAGATAGATACTCTTTAAAAGATAAAGCGGGAAAGCCAATGGAAAAAACTCCGGATGAAATGTGGAAGAGAGTGGCAAAAGGAATTGCCGGCGTGGAAAAGCCAAAGAACCGCAAAAAATGGGAGAAGAAATTTAATGAGTTAATGCAGGACTTCAAATTTTTGCCGGGCGGAAGAATTTTGGCCGGCGCGGGAACCGGTTTCGATGTCACTTATTATAATTGTTTTGTTATTCCAAACCCGCCGGATTCCAGAGGCGGTATCATGGCAAACCTCACTCAAATGATTGAGATTATGGCTCACGGTGGCGGAGTGGGACTCAACTTATCTTCTCTTCGTCCCCGCGGTTCAAGAGTAAAAAAAGTCAACGGCTTTTCCTCCGGTCCAATCAATTGGGCGGAATTATATTCACTGGCGACTAAAGACATTGTTCAGCAGGGAGGTTCAAGAAGAGGCGCTTTAATGTTAATGCTTTGGGATTGGCATCCGGACATCGAAGAGTTTATTACCGTCAAACAAGATCTAAATAAAATTAACGGTGCCAATCTGTCGGTTTGTCTTTCCGACGCTTTTATGGAAGCGGTCAAAAAGAACGGCGATTGGGATTTGGTTTATCCGGATTTGGATGATCCAAAATATGATAAAAAATGGACCGGCGATTTGAATGCTTGGAAAAAAATCGGCGGCAAAGTCAAAGTCCTCAAAACGATTAAAGCAAAATACCTCTGGGATTTAATTTGTACCGCCGCATGGCAGTCGGCCGAGCCGGGATTGCACTTTTTAGACAGAAGCAATAAAAGGAGCAATACTTATTATTTTGAAACTTTAATCGCGACTAATCCTTGCGGTGAACAGCCGCTATCGGCTTGGGCGGTCTGTAATTTGGGCGCCATTAATTTGTCGGCTTACGTTAAAAACAAACAATTTGATTACGATAATTTTGCCAAAGATGTTCAAGTGGCAACAAGATTTTTAGATAACGTCATTGACGACACCTACTATTTCTATAAAGAGAACGAGAAAGTCGCCAAAGATATCCGAAGGCAAGGCTTAGGAATTTTAGGGCTGGCGGACGCTTTAATCAAAATGGAAGTTAGATATGGTTCCGAAGATTCTCTAAAAATTATTGATAAAATCTTCAAAACCCTACGCGATAATGCTTATACTGCATCTTCAGACATTGCTAAAGAAAAAGGCTCTTTTCCTAAATACAACAAGGAAAAATATCAAAAAGGCTTCCATATTCAGAATTTACCCAAGGAAATACGCGCTAAAATTGCCAAACAGGGGATTAGAAACGCGGTTTTGCTAACGATTGCTCCGACCGGCTCAACGTCACTTCTATCCGGAGTGTCATCCGGGGTAGAACCGGTTTATGAATTTGAATATACCCGTCGCGACAGACTTGGGGAGCATAAAATGTATCATCCGCTGTTTGAAGAATGGAAAAAACAACATCCGGATGAGAAAAAGCCGGATTATTTTGCTTCGGCCAATGATTTATCGCCGGAGGATCACGTTAAAGTGCAAGCCGTAGCGCAAGGATATATTGATTCATCGATTTCCAAAACAGTCAACGCGCCAAAAGGTCACACCGTTGAAGACGTCGAAAGACTTTACATGTTGGCTTATGACATGGGATTAAAAGGTATCACTTACATGCGTGATGGTAGTCGGGCGGGAGTTTTGGAAAGAATTGAAGAAAAAAAGGAGCCGGTGGTTGTGCCGCAAGTCCAAACTGCTTTGCCGGTAATTCCAAGGCCAAATATGGTAGAGGGCGTTACTTACGGAACCGACACTCCGGTTGGTAAAACTTTTATCACGATTAATCATGACGAGAATAAACAGCCATTCGAAGTTTTTATCACCGTTGGTAAATCCGGTTCCGATGTCGCCGCGATGGCAGATGCGTTAGGGCGAATGATTTCGCTTAATTTAAGACTCAACGGCGCCTTAGCACCGCGGGAGAGAATCAGACAAGTGGTTGCGCAATTAATTGGGATTGGTGGAGCCAGAAGTGTTGGTTTTGGTGAATATAAGGTTCGTTCTCTTCCGGATGCAATTGCCAAAGTTTTATCAAAACACTTTGAATTCAAGGTCAATGGGGTGGTCGAGGACAGAAATCCAAACGCACATAACGGTAATGGCGTTAATGCTCATCTAAATGGACATTCTTTGCCGATTGCCGCGGACGCGGCGCCAAGAGAAGAAGAAATTATTAAAATCGAACAGCTATCTTTACAAACGCCAGGCGGTGCACTTTCAAATGACGAAACAGCCACCAGCCTTTATGATATCTGCCCCGAGTGCGGTGCGGCCAGTTTTGCTTACGAGGAAGGTTGCAAAAAATGCTACGCCTGCGGTTATTCCGAGTGCTAGCTAAATAATTTAAAAGTAAATATAGGTAATCCTAGCGGAAATCTAGGACTGTGCCGCAACTGTTAAAGTCAGAAAACTATATTTATTTTGTTTCCCGAGCAGGAGCTTGTTATCCTTCTCGGGAATAGAGAAGGTTTTTTTATGTACAAGATGAACGAGAAGGTAAAAATGAATATTCTTAAAAACAAAGGGCTAATTTTTTTAACCTTGCTGGTGTTGGGGTTACTTATTCCATCCATTTTTACCCCACAAGTAACACAAGCAGATAAGCGACAGGAAGTTCTGGCGCCTGCCGCAAAAACCGTTTCGTTAACACCCACGCCGACCGTAACTGTTGTTCCTTCTCCGACTCCGACTCCGGTTGTAACTCCTACGCCCACTCTAACAGTAACTACTACTCCTTCTCCGACTCCAAACCCGAGCACAACTCCGACTCCAACGTTATTAGTAGTCGACACGCCTACTCCTACACCGACATTAACACCGACTCCGACTCCAACCGAGACTCCATCTCCCACACCAGCAGGATTAAATATCCAAATAGGAATTGATTATGCTGGACAAAAAACAGCTGACTCGTACCCTATAAAAGTGAGTCAAGGTCAGTCAGCTTGGGACGCAGTGGTTTCAGCGGTTGGCTCAAGTAACTTACAATATACAGATTACGGAGGGGACATGGGTATTTTTATAACCGGGTTTAATGGTATAACCGCAGCCTCAAATCAGTATTTCGAATTTAGGGTAAATGGTGTATCATCAACCTCAGGAGTTTCAAGCTATAAGTGTAGCGATGGTGATAAATTGGATTTTGTCTTAACATCGTTTTAGATATGAATAAATCTAACTTTAAAAATTTAATTAGTCCATTATTGGTAATACTAGTTGCTGTTTTAATGAGGCTTTTGCCGCATCTGCCTAATTTTACGCCGATTGCGGCGATGGCTCTTTTTGGCGGAGCGTATTTAAATAAAAAATATGCGCTTGTCATTCCGCTTGCGGCAATGTTTATCTCAGATATTTTCTTGGGTTTCAATTCAACTATGCCTTATGTTTATGGAAGCTTTATTCTGACGGGAATAATTGGTTTGTGGCTAAAAAAACACAAAAGCGCAAAAAATGTAGTCTGCTCATCTCTTGTTTCTTCAATCTTGTTTTTCTTGATAACTAATTTTGGAGTTTGGGCGGCGGGATGGTATCCGCGAACTTTGAGCGGGTTAATGGAGAGTTATGTAATGGGAATTCCATTTTTCAAAAGCACCGTTTTAGGTGACCTTTGTTATAGCGGGGTATTTTTCGGCGCATATGAATTGGCTCAACTTCTTATAACAAGGCATAGTCTCAATAAGGCTCACTCTTAAAGAAAGGATTACTTATGCCAATCTATACAAAATTTGGTGATAAAGGTAAGACCGCCCTTCATACTGGTAAAACAGTTTCTAAAAACAGCATTCGAGTGGAAGCTTACGGAAATTTGGATGAATTGAATAGTTTTTTGGGGGTAGTCTTAACTTACGTGAAAGATAGAAAAATCAAAGCGCAAATTTTGCAAATCCAAAACGATTTGTTTGAAATTGGAGCAAACCTGGCCGGACCTGGGGAGAAAGGACAGCAAGCGTTAGCGCTGAAACTCAAAACACGAGTTACCGAGTTTGAAAAAATCATCGATTTGTTAACCGCCAAAATGCCCAAACTCAAAAACTTCATTCTGCCAAGCGGAAAAACCGGTTCGCTACTACATTACACTAGAACTATTGCCAGACGAGCAGAAAGAAGAACAGTCGCTTTAGCGGAAAAAGAGCCGGTGCTGGATGAAGTTTTAATTTATCTAAATAGACTTTCCGACTTATTATTTACATTTGCCAGATTTCTAAACCATAAAGAAAAACAACCAGAAGTTATTTGGTCTCCAAAGCCTTAAATTCAATTGTCCTTTAAACACATAAATGTTATTATTAACGTATGGATGACACTGCTCAAAAACAAACTCAACCGCAAGCTCCGGTTCAACCGGTGGTTCAAACGCCTCTTCAAGTACCAGTAGCGCCAACCGGAACAACTAAAAAAGAAGTAGAGATGGCGCCGGTTAGTGATTATGTTAGACCTTCGGAGCCGGAGCCAATTAAAGACAAGGAGGTAGTTGAAGCAGGTATTGCTGAAGCAGAAAGAGAGATAAAATTAGAAGAAGTGCATGAAAAAATGGGAGTTCGGTTGTCGGCGGAATCAACGCCGGTTAAAACGCAGCCCTCTGGCATGGTGCAATTGCCTTTGGATGAAAAAGAAGCAGAAAAAATGGTTAAAAAAGGTCCGGGTCACAACATCAATCTAGAAAAATTTATCGATGGTTTATTCTTTGCCGATTCGGTTTACGGCTTGGCGCAATTAATGATGAAACATTTTAAAAGAATTCAGAGTAAATTAACTGGTCAAAAAACTTAAAATATGTATAATTTTGTTTTACCAAATTTTTTCGATTTAAGCGTCGTTTTGCTCGTAATCATAGGGGTTTTATTAATTATTGCTGCTGCAGGTTTTGGCTTTGGCTATCTATTTATAATCTGGTACAGTAACCGTGAAAGAGAGAAAAAATCACTGGATTCAACCTTAATTCAAGTTACAATGCCGCGTGACAATGAAATTAAAATTGATGCAGCAGAACAGTTCTTTGCCAGTTTTTCAGGTATTAAGCCATCGGGCATGTTTTCATTTTTAAAATACAAGCCGCATATTGCATTTGAAATTGTCGGAATGTCGGAAGATATCCGTTTTTATATTTACGCTCCAAATAAATACAAAGATATTATTGAAAAACAAATTAATGCGTCTTATCCGGATGCAGAAATTAGATCTGTGGCTGAGGATGGAAGAGGAAATGCTAAAGAAGGTTATATCATTGGCAATGAGTACAATATTTTTTCCAAAGAGGGAAAAGTGGCTTTTGCCTCATTAAAACTTAAAGAATCAAATTACAAACCGCTCAAAGTTTATAAAGATTTTGCGGTCGATCCACTATCGTCTTTAACTTCGGTTCTGGCAAAAATGGGGCACGGTGAAGGTGCGGCGATTCAAGTTTTAATTACCGGGGCAAATTCGAAATGGAGTAAATTTGGCAGGAAATATATTGCCGCAACGAAAAAAAGAGAGTCAAATCCAGAAACTGCCAAATACGGAACCGACACTAAAGAATTAGAAGGAATTGATAACAAAATTGGCAAGCCCGGATTTCATACAACTATTCGCTTAGTAGTTTCTTCAAGTTCTCAAGAGGCGGCGCAAGCGCATTTGGAAAACATGGTGAGCGCTTTCGGACAATTTAGCGGCGGTAATTCTTTTGGCAAAGCTAAAATTTGGCTTAAAGGCAATTTTATCAGTGATTTTATCTACCGCTATTTGCCAAACAGAGGAATGTCGGTTTTAACCAGTGAAGAATTAGCCGGAATTTTTCATTTTCCCAACAAAAATGTAACTACACCGCATATTCACTGGCTTAACGCCAAAAGAGCGCCGGCGCCGGCGCAGATTCCAACTTCAGGATTATTCTTAGGCATGAGTACGTTTCGGGGCATTGCTAAGCCTGTTTACATTCAAAGAGATGATAGAAGACGTCATATGTATGTAATTGGGAAAACCGGTGTCGGAAAATCAGAATTTCTAAAAGACATGATTTTACAGGATATTAAAAATGGCGAAGGAGTTTGTTTTATAGATCCACATGACACAATCGAAAAATTATTGCCGCTTATTCCACCGGAGCGAGCTGAAGACGTTATTCTGTTCGACCCTTCTGACACTAGCCGCCCGATGGGCTTAAATATGTTGGAAGCGCAAACTGACGAGGAAAAGCACTACGTTGTTTCTTCAATTGTTGGGCTTATGTATAAACTTTTTGATCCTAACAAAACCGGCATTATTGGACCTAGATTTGAGCATGCCATTAGAAATGCCATGTTAACTGTAATGAGCGAGAAGGGTAGCACGCTTATTGAAGTTGTGCGTGTTTTAACCGATGCTAATTTTGTTCAAGAGCTTTTGCCAAAAGTGCAGGATCCAATTGTGCGTCGTTATTGGACCGATCAGATTGCGCAAACCAATGACTTTCATAAATCTGAAGTTTTAGACTACATCGTTTCCAAGTTTGGTCGTTTTGTTACCGATAAAATGATTAGAAATATTATTGGACAATCAGAATCAGCTTTTGATTTCCGTGAAGTTATGGATAAAGGAAAAATCTTATTAGTATCACTTTCTAAGGGTAAGATCGGTGAAGAAAACGCGAGCTTCTTAGGCTTGATTTTGGTGCCAAAAATCTTGGTGGCTGCTATGAGTAGGCAAGATATTCCCGAAGAACAAAGACGAGATTTTTACTTATATGTCGACGAGTTTCAAAATTTTGCCACTCCTGATTTTGCCAGCATCTTGTCGGAAGCAAGAAAATACAGGCTAAATTTAATCGTTGCAAATCAGTTTATGGGACAGATGGAAGAAGATGTTAAAAACGCTATTTTTGGAAACGTTGGAACACTAGCAGCCTTTAGAGTTGGAGTAACTGATGCTAATTATTTGTCACACGAATTCCAGCCGGTTTTCTCAGAGGCTGATTTAATTAATGTAGACGTCTACAACGCATATATTAAAACAATTGTGCACAATGAGCCGATGACACCTTTTTCCATTGATTTAACCCGCGATATGACCAAAGAGCAACAGGCGGAAAATCCGCGGGTGGCGGAATTAATTAGAGAACTATCCAGATTAAAATACGGGAAAGAAGTGAAAAGCCTCGAGGCGGAAATCGCCGAACGCGCCAGACTGTAAAATTTGACAATCCTCGTAGATAATCGTACCATAGAAATATACTCAAATTTATTAACTTGAAAGTTCGATTATGGCAAGAATTCTTGATAGGCAAAAGGCAATTGACTTAAGAAAGCAAGGCAAAACTTACGGTCAAATAAAACAGGAGCTGGGAATTACTAAAAGTACGCTTTCGGATTGGTTAAGTAAATATCCTCTCAGCACAGGACAATTAGCACTGTTAGGAAAGAATAAGGCAAATAGTAGGCAAGTTGCTCTGGAAAAGACGTCAATTATCAAGCAAAAGAAGCGTCAATCCCGCATTGAATCCGCATACAAAGGACAGAAGAAATATTGGGTTTCTCTGTCTCAAAAAGAACTCGAAATAGCCGGACTTTTTCTCTATTGGGGAGAGGGAAATAAAAGAATAAATGGTTCGGTATTTATAAATAATACTGATCCAAACGTTCTGAAATTTGCTTTGTATTGGTATATAAAAGGTTTGCGTATTCCAAAAGAAAAAATAAAAGTAGACTTACATCTTTATAGCGATATGAATATACAAGAAGAGATTTCTTTTTGGAGTAGAATATTAAAATTATCCGTATCTCAATTTAGAAAACCTTATATTAAAGCCAGTACTAGAGTAGGGATAGATCAAAAAGGTTTTGGACATGGCACTTGTGGTTTAAGTATGAATGATGTCTTATTGAAGGAAGAGATTATTATGGGAATAAAGGCAATTTCTGATTATTATGCGTTAAAACTTGAGGCTATGGTATAATTGTCACAGCTTGCGTCCGTAGTTCACCGGTTAGAACAATTGTCTTATAAACAATAGGTACTTGGTCCGACTCCAAGCGGGCGCACAAGTTTAGAAATGAAACCCAAGCAGACGCACTATTTTTAAACTGTGGATTTTTCGATTCCTGCTTGAGCTACATCAATGATTCCTGTTAATAGTAAGGCTTGGTTTGTTGGAATCCGGCTACATAGACGTAGACCCCTGCTTACCAAAGTTTCTAATGCGTCAATATCGCTACTTTTAATAGCAGTCGCTGTCGCTTTAGATAATATATGAAATTCATCTTGTTCTAGGCTCACTCGCTCGGGCATTAGTGTTCCCTCAATGATTTCAGTAGGAG
>Ga0224520_1000550_pt1 | contig 11115 bp, 16 predicted proteins | sample CFST25metaG_2_FD_180684 | JGI IMG/M metagenome (GOLD analysis project Ga0224520, IMG submission 180684) | Peat soil microbial communities from Stordalen Mire, Sweden - C.F.S.T-25 | ecosystem: Environmental > Terrestrial > Soil > Wetlands > Peat | place: Sweden: Norrbotten County, Stordalen Mire... | reverse complement strand
GATCAAACGTCGTGTTGAACGAAGGCGCGGGTTCGAGAGGTGAACGCGGCTGTTGCTCCTCCACGCCCCGGTGGCGCAGGAAAAGCTGCAGCCGAATGGCATCGGGATCGTACACGGTCAGCGTGGCCAGGTCGCGAATGAAGCGGTCGCCCGACTCCATGCCGTCGCGCTGCACATGCCCAGGACGAAGACCTCGCTTCTGGCCGGTGGCGCCCCGCCAACATGACCGAAGAGCGGCGGGGCGAGTTCCTGGCTGCGGATAGGTGGGGGACGCTCAAGGCGCAGCGACGCGTGCGCGACCGGATGAAGGCATCGACCTGCTGATCGCGGCAACTGCGCTCGCGGAAGAGGCCGTATCGGCCACCGACGACGCAGCCTTGCTGGTCGGCGACATTCCCGGCCTGACCGTCCAGAACTGAGTCTGAGCGGCCGGGTAGCACGCTGGTGCTCCCGCCTGCGCCGCCACCTTCCTCGCGACGGCCTGCGCGCTCCGGGGTCGTCGAAGCGTGACGTCCTTTCCGTGGTCACAAAGTCGCGGTAGGTTGGCAGACTGCCTGTGACCGCGACCAACAGGAACCGAATCGAGTACCAGAAACGGGTCAACGCGTGCTCCACGGCCGAGGAAGCTGCCGAGTAAGCCGCCGGCTTCGCACGCGAGCCACGTCTATCCCATGTCGTGCCAGCCCATCGGGATCGCCACGAGGTACAGCACCCCAGCCCCCGCAAGTCCGATCGCGAGGCCGGCACACGCCGAGGCGAATAGGCTGCAGGACCTCACGGCGTCGCCAGCCTTTCCGCCACGTGTACCTGGGCCGCTAGGTCGTCGTCCTCGGTGCAGGAAGCCGAGGGCAGCAGGGAAAAACACTGGACGATTCGCTCCACCGGATAGGCGTCGCACGCGAGCGGTGTGATGCCCAGCACGGCCAGTCGCTCGCGATCGCTCTCGATATCCCGGTCGGCACGCTTGTCGGCGGCCAGCACGTCGGCGGTGAGGATTACCTCTAGTTTGTCGCCCGCGTCGCTCTTACGTTGGACTGCCTCGCAGAGCAGTGCGGAGAGCACGAGCCGCTGGCCGGCGCGAGTGGCCAGCACGGCGTCGGCCGCTAGGTCCGCCGCTAGGTCGGCCTGCAGTGCCGCCGCAGTCTCGCGGACCTCGCCGGCACTCGGTGCGCGCGCCGCGGGCTTGGCAAATTCCGCTGCCCAGTCGGGAGCGCGCAGTTCGGCGACTGACTCGTCGGTGGCTGGCGCTGGGACGGTCGCGAGGAGGGAAACGAGGAGCAGGCTGGTAGTCATCGGAGATCTCCTTTCCAGGTCGTCGCGTGGGCCATCGCATCGTAGAGCGCCACCGTAAGTATATCGACGATTAGAGAGTAAGTCTAAATACTATTTTTATATAAGAAATACTTGTCTCGACGCGGTAGGCTTTCGGGACACAAGTGCTCGTAGCTCTTAGAGAATTCAGCCATCGCAGCCGGGACCGGACGCTGACAAGATCGTGGGCCGGAGCGAGGAGACCACCTGCTTCGTTTCGCTCAAGTATTTCAAGATGAAGGACCCATTCGCGGACTTCGTGGTCCACGAGGCTGCGCACATCTTCCACAACTGCAAGCGCCACACCGTCAGGCTGCCGGAGACAAGAAAGCGCGAGTGGCTGCTGGATATCCAGTACCGGAAGCGCGAGACCTTTGCCTAGGCCGGCGAGGCGTACGCACGCATCCTTGAACGCGCACCTAAGCCACGGGACCGTCCGGGTCTTGCCGTGGAATACGCAAGCAAGGTGTGAGCATAGGCGAAAGAAGCGCCATTTTGCCTTCACCGAATCGAAGTGTCCGATATAAGACAGCGCGGATTTCTCGATGTTACGCGCTGTCTGGCAAAAGAGGTTGATTTTAGGATCCGCGACGTGCAGATCGTCGTCACCGTGCGAACTGGCACTTGGAAGCCAAATGATCGAAGTGAGCTGGCGAACCTGCTCCGGCATCGTGTCGAGAACCGGCCATCAGAAGAGTCGTTACGCTCGAACCGATCGATGCGGCGGCGCTTGAAGCCCTTGCACGTGCAGGCGGGGTGAAGGATGTCGATGCATTCCTCCGCCGCTTCGAGGAAGACGAACTCTACGACCTCGTCGACCTGCGGCCCTGCGATGTGCTCATCATGGAGCTGGACCGGGAAGACTGGGCGACGGGATGGGAATTGCATTCCGACAAGTACGGCTCGGGTTTCAGCCGCCGGGGTGTCGGCAGGAAAGAGTGAAAGGGGAGTTATGACGAAGGTAAGACTCATCAAGGAGCCGACGGTCATTCGGGCGGCGGGAAGCGTTCCCAAAGTCATCGAGGAATACGTGGGCCGCGTCAATTCCAAGACGGAAGGGGTCAGCATCGCCCGGATGAAGAGCCCGGCGGGTTGGTCCGAGCCGGGCCAGACGCCGGCGTTCGACGAATACACCGTTGTCCTGAGCGGCGTTCTTCGCGTCGAGACCCGGGAGGGCGCCTTCGAGGTCGGGGTCGGCCAAGCCGTGGTCGCGCCCAAGGGCGAGTGGGTTCACTACAGCACGCCCCGCGTCGGCGGCGCCGAATACGTCGCCGTCTGTTTGCCGGCCTTTTCCCCGGACGCGGTCCGCCGGGACGCCGAGTGAGTGTTCAGGGGTCGCACTAATCATGGCCGATTGCAAGCCGGACATGGAATCGTTGTCGTGGGCCGAGCTCCTGCCCGGTTTTCGCCATAAATCGAAGACCTCGGGCGGTTTCCGGGTGCGGATCCTTGAGTTCGACGAGGGTTTCGAGGAGCCGGAATGGTGCTCCAAAACCCACGTCGGATACGTCTTGAGAGGACGTTTTTCCCTCGCTTTCCCCGGCCGGGCGGAGTCGTTCTCCGCCGGGGATGCCGTCGTGACCGTGGGCGACCGGGATCGACATAAGCTCCGCGTTCTGGAAGGCCCGGTCTCCCTGTTCGTTGTTGAGCGCGATCCGTCTTCGGGGCCGGAGGCGACGGCGGAATACGACGACCTTCCTTTCTGGTCGGCCCCCTTCGGGCTGACGCTGCTCGAGAAAGTCCCCTTGAGGGGGATCAAGTCGGTTTTGGACGTCGGGTGCGGAGCGGGCTGTCCCCTGGTCGAACTTGCGGGACGGTTGGGCCCCGGCGTCCGCGCCGTCGGGCTCGATCCCTGGGAGAAAGCCCTCGAGCGCCTGCGGGAAAAGTGCGCGGCCTGGGGCGTTCCGGGGGTGGAAACCGTCGTCGGAAGCGCTGAAAAGATGCCGTTCTCCGACAATGAGTTCGACTTGGTGGTCTCGAACAACGGTCTAAACAACGTGGCCGACGCGGACGCGGCGCTGGCCGAATGCCGCCGGGTGAGCCGTCCGGACGCCCGGTTCGTCATGACCGCCAACCTGCCGGGAACCATGGCCGAGTTCTACGGCGTCTATCGGTCCCTGCTCTCGGAACGGTTCGGCCCCGAGGCCGTCCGAAGGTTGGACGACCACATCCGGGAAAAGCGCCCCGCCCTGGAGGAGTGGTCGTCCCGGCTTGCCCGGGCGAACTACGCCGTGGAGGAGGTCGTGACCCGGGAATTCGTCGTCCGTTACGCCGACGGCGGCGCGCTCCTACGGCACTGGTTCATCCGGCTGGCGTTCCTTGAGCCTTGGACAAAGATCGTTCCCGCCGCCGACGTGGATGAAACGTTCAAGGAACTGTCACGGCGATTGGACGCCGATGCCGCCCTCCACGATGGCCTCACCTTGACCGTCCCCTACGTTTGTATCGTCGCGAGGGCCTCGTGCCGGAGGCCGAGCGCCGGAATTGGGACGCGGAGGGGCCGATGTGAGGGACTCTGATAATGGTGGATGGCGCGCAGAATACCGGCTTTGGCGTTGCCTTCGGGAAGCCGTTGGCCACCAGCCAGGATGAAGCCAGATGCGCGCAGTAGTGCCAGAAGGAGTCGGACAACCGCCGCGAGGACTCGCGCGCGCCGATCAAGCTTGGCGATGGTGTCGAGCAACTGCTGCCGGTCCTGGTCGCCATGGCGACGCCCACCATGGATGGCAGCGCGGAGCGACTCGCACTTGGCCGGGGGGTGTCCCAGTCCTTCGTCGGCCTGAAGAAGCCCTCGTGGCCTAGGCAATCGCTGAGGGCGCGGGGTGGCTCATCAACAACGTCCAGCCCCGCGCTGTGCCGACGAGACGAGGATACTCGGATAGACGATCTTGATCGACCGGAGCTCGTACTCGAGGGAGGAGTCCCGCAGCGCCAGGCCCCGCCACGTCGAAGCAGGCGGGTTGTCGAGTTGCTCGCCAAGACGGCCAGTGAGGTATGCTTCGCGCCATTGTTCCTACCCCCACATTTCACGCCGCTATGGACCCCGCCGCCGGACTCACAATCCTCGGGCAGCTGCTGGTTCGTGTTCCATGCCGGTCAGTTGCTCGTGACCAACGGCCCCCATGGCCCCGAGATTCCCAGGTTGTGGGACGATGCTACCTTACCCTTCGCTACGGTCGACGCTCACTGCATCGGCACCCTGAATGGCAGCCTCTGCTGGGCCGCAAGCACCACGGGCGAGGCGAGTGATCTCCCAAGTGGCTTCAGCCTCGAAGGGTTGCGCAGCCTGTTCGGTAGACTGCCGGAAGAGCTACTGGCACTTGCTGGGCGTGCCCTGCAGATCGTCGATTTCCACCGCACCCACCGCTACTGCGGCACGTGCGCCACCCCTACCGAGCCAGACGACGAGAAGCGGGCACGTCGCTGTGCGAACTGCGGCGCCATCGCCTACCCGCGTATCTCGCCCGCCATGATGGTGCTCATCAAACGCGACACCTCCGCCGGGCGCGAGCTGCTGCTCGCACGTGGAAAGCGTTTCCCCGGAGCGTTCTATAGTGCGCTGGCCGGATTCGTAGAGCCGTCAGAATCCATCGAAGATTGCGTGCACCGCGAAGCCCGCGAGGAGGTTGGTGTTCGCGTGCGCAACCTGCGCTACTTCGGCAGCCAGAGTTGGCCGTTCCCACATTCGTTGATGATCGCCTTCGTCGCTGACTACGACAGCGGCGATATCATCTGCCAACCAGGTGAGATCGTCGATGCGCAGTGGTTTTCCCTAGACCGCCTGCCGCCTTTGCCGCTGCCCATCTCTATCGCCCGCCGCATGATCAACCACACCATCGCCGAGGTCGCGCCCGACCCCCCAGCGATTCTTGGCTAGCGTCGCCCCGTAGTGTCCGCAAAGTCACCGCGGAGTCTTTTGCATGAATTCGCGGAGATGCGGAGCTTGAATTGAAGGGCACCGTCCAGGCAACGCGGCCGGTTTGTCCAGCAATTGCGAGAAATGCCGCCATGCCGAATCTTGAAGACAGGTCTATCGCATCATCCGCCAAGATGCGATCCCACCTGGTCCGGCCCACACTCCGCCACCCTGTCTTCCAGGCGCCGCTGGGCGCTCCGACTCCTCCCGTCCTAGAGACTCGGAGGCTCACGCTGCGCGGCGCTTCCAGAAGGCTTCCAGCTCCTTGAGGCGCCGCTCGGGATCCTTCGCAAGAAGCACCAGTTCGGCCACCAGCATCGGGCTGGGCGCATGGCGGCCGGCTTTGACGTGCGAAAGATAGCCCTGCGAGAGGCCAAGGAGATGCTCAATGCGCTTCTGCTCCACAGCAGCTCCAGCTAGCTTGGCGAGTTGTTGGGAGGCAAGCCGGACAAGCTCCGCCGTGTAGCCTGTCTCAAGTACGCCGTCGAGAGCCTGGCTCTGGCGCACGCTCAGCCACTCCTCGCCGCAGCGATCACATGTGGGGATCGCGAAGTCAGCAGGAACCTCGACCTCCATTGTCTTGTACCATTCGCGCCTGCCCGGGCTCGCCACCGGACGGATTGTTCCCTTGCCACACTGGGCGCAGCGAAGTTTCTTCATGGCGTCACCTTCTTTCCTCGGGCGGTACGGATCGGCTGTTCCAGTGGGTGGAACGAAACCAGCAGGACGTGCTCAGGCAGCAGTGTGAACTTGACGTACCAAGCCCGACAGGCCATTTCAGCGCCGGCGACCATGGCCGTGATGGGTGGAGTCGCTTGGTATGCGTACACGTCGCAGATGTCCGGGTTCTGGAACTTGGTTTCAACGAACGCACTTTCGGTCAACTCTCTCAGCATGCGAATGGCCGCCTCGGCTGCCAGACGTGGCGTGGCAAAGAAGACACGGGCACGTGTCTTCGAGAGCAGGATTGCATCCGGAGACGCCGCGACGTCCTTCACCTCTGTCAAGTTGAAATGCGGAGTCCGTGCCACGCGCCCCGATTGTACTAAATACAATCGGACAGGCAAGGGGAATATGCGTCGCTTCTGGATGCGCGTCGTGCGGTTGGCCCCCAAGGACCCGCTGTGTCCGCAAAGTCCAGTGCCTGCGGACGACCAGCACGAGCAGGGACCGCAATCAGACAGGACCGTTTCCTGACCGCTCCTGTGTCAAAGGTGTTGCCAGCCTATCACCAGAAAGAACACGCTTGCCAGTATGCCGAACTCGGCATACCCTTCTCGGGTGAGGAAACCGCGAAATCCTGTCGGGCGTGCCTTGCTCGAGCGAGAACGATTCCAACGCGCCGGTTGGAAGGTCGGCACTGTCGGCGAATTTCTCGAACTCACCCCTGCCGAAGAGGACCTCATTGAGACGAAACTCCGTCTCGGTGGACTGGTTCGGGCCTTGCGCGAGCGTAGCCATCTTTCACAAGCCGCCCTGGCCAAGAGAATCGGATCGAGCCAGCCCCGTGTGGCCAAGATCGAAAGCCACGACCCCGAGGTCTCACTCGACTTGCAGATGAAGGCGATCTTTGCCTCTCGACCATCGGCCTCCCGCGAACTTGCGGCTCTCATCAGGAAGTGGGAGGCCCCCATTTCGGCAAGAGGTCCTGCGCACACGAGACGGCTGGTGAAAACGCGTTCTCCACTCCTCGGGCGCAATACCAAGACCGCCGCCTGATCTTGCTGTTGCTGTCACCATGCGTGGTATCCACAGAGTCAGGTGCGGCGTGCCTGGCATGAATGAGGAACGTCCCTCATGCGGCAGCGCGCGTCCCTCATGTGGCAAAACGCCACGAGAAATGGACGCTCGGGCAGAATGAGGAACGTCCCTCATTGCCGGGAATGAGGAATGAATGAGGAACGAAATTTGTCCGCTCCTGTCCTCTCCTTCCGCTCGATTCAGTTGTAAGCCACCGATATCGTTGAAATCATGGGGACGGTGCAGCAAATCGCCAGCTGTGAGAAAACCCCGTACGGGCCAGGAAATGCTTGGACCGGTGTGGGCTCCCGCAGGTGACTGGGGCTAGTCTAGTAATCCCTCGGCGCGCCGATCATCTTATCTCGTGGGCTCAGGCGGCACGATACGCGATTCGGGCAGGCAGACCCGGGCCGATTCCGCAGCGGCTTCTACATGGCGCCAGGTGGTCCACCCGCCACTCAAGTTGCGGGCGTCGAAGCCGTGCTGGCGCAAGATGCGCACGGCGATATGAGCGGGGCGAGGAATGCAAGGAGATCCCCGCGCTCCCGGGCCGCGTGCCCTACAAACAGTGCATGCGCCGGCCGGCGCCCTGAGGAACCACGGAGTTGGAGCAGGCGTCCGGGGCCGGGAAAGTGTGGGGCCAATGACCTGAGGGGGAGGGGTCCACGGCTTGCGGGCGTGGGGCTCCCGGCTTGCGGGTGAGGCTTCGACGGCGAGCGGGGGCGTCCGGACAAGGGCTCTTGGCTCGATTCCTGTGCGAGATCGGCCGGACCTGCCTTTCGGCTGCGTCGAGCCCTAGGACGTAAGTATCCCGGGGCGGAAGATCCGCTCAGACTGTGCCGCGTCTGAAGGTGACGCTCACGCCAGACAGCGCAGCCGCCCGCGCCCGGCCCCGAGAAACAGTCGAGGACGGATCGCGGCGGCAGGATGCGCGTCCTATGACCTATCCGTTGATCCGCCGCGGCTGGCGGGCAGCTCGACAAGCGGCCAGAGAGGTATACTTCGCTCGTGCCGTTCGATACATCCCCCGAGGCCCTACGCGCCCAGACCGAAGCCCAGCGGCGTCTCGGTGGCGCCGAGCGGTTTCTCACCGCCTGCCGGATGAGCCAAGCGGTCCGAGAACTCGCCCTCGCCAGGATCAGGTCGCGGCAATCCGAGCCCGATGAACGACAGGCGCTGGAACAGCTCATGGCCGAACTCTATGGCTTCCGCCGAAACCCCTGAGGCTGTCATCCACCGGTTCGCGGCGCTTCTCGAAGCGGCGGGGATTCCGTACATGCTCACCGGATCCTTCGCGAGTGGCTATCACGGCGCCCCGCGGGCGTCCCAGGACATCGACATCGTGATCGCTCCAACCCTCGGTGCCTTGAATGTGTTCCTGGGATTGTTGCCCGAGGATCGATACTACGTTAGTCGAGATGCCGCGCTGGATGCCTACGGCAGAGAATCACTCTTCAATGTGGTGGACTTCGCGTCGGGCTGGAAGGTCGATCTCATCTGCCGGAAGGCGCGCCCCTTCAGCCTGACCGAATTCGACCGCAGATCCCTTCGGGACTTCGGCGGTCGCAGCATCTTCCTCGCCTCGGCCGAGGACGTTCTCCTCGCGAAGCTTGAATGGGCCAAGCTCGCTGAATCGGAGCGCCAGATCGAGGACGCCGCCGGAGTTCTGCGCGTCCAAGGGGAGGCTCTCGATCGCGACTACGTTTGCAAGTGGGTCGCCGCGCTCGGGCTCGAACGTCAGTGGGAACGAGCGTTGCTGCTGGCTGGCTAGCGGTCGAGCTTCGGAGTCGGTAGGTCTGTTGCCGTCCTACCGAGGCTTCGCGCTATGAAGCCGGCGTTCTTCCAGCGTGGCAATCAGCACCGGGAGCGCGACGCGATCTTTGGCACGTCCTGTCTTGGCCTTGACCTCGATCAGAGTCGGAAGATCGAGCACCCGGATCGTCAGACCGCCGTCCGACAGAACCTCCGTGTGCGGAAGCAGCTCGTCGTATCCCTGCCCGTCACCCAGCTCGCAAAGCGGGTCGAGCGGACCCAGGCTGGTCGACAGATTGATCTGACCGCGGCCGAGCAGCAAGGCGGCCGTCGGCCGAAGGCCGCGATTGGCAAGATCGTACCGCATGACGGCATCGAGCCGACCCAGCACGTTCATGAGCCTTGCCACGTTCTCCTCGGTTCGGCGATGGACGATATCGAGATCCTGCGTCGCGATGGGCGCGGCATGCAGGACCGCCGCGGTACCGCCCACGACGATGAATTCCACTCGATCGGCCAAGAGTTCAGCGAGTAGTGCCTCAGGATCAGCGACGGTCGGGTGCTTCACGCGCGGAACCTGCTCGCCAAACGAGCCATCGCGACGCCGGCACGGAGCCTTTCGCGCAGCGATCGCGCGAGCGCGAGCTGAATGAGTGACCGATCGACCTCCTGCGCCGCCTGGAGAACGTCGGGATCGCCCGCGAAAAGCCGCTCGACATCGAAGTCCAGCCGAACGTCCTTGGCAGCGGTGGCGCTCGAAGGTTCCATTGGCTGAATTCTAGCACTGCCACTGGCTGAAACGCGACGCACGACTACCCGGCATGACCCGCCCTGGTCCCGCGGCAAGCCAGGTGGAGCGGCGAACTTCCCCGAGGAACAGGTCTTTCCAGGTCGGTTGACAGGGCTTCACGGGACAGGGATCCTCCAGCAAACCATGCGCCCTGACGGCCGACGACCCGACGAACTGCGCGCCATCCACATCACGCCGGACTGCAACCGCTACGCCGAGGGCTCGGCCCTGGTCGAGTTCGGCGAGACCAAGGTCATCTGCACCGCCACGGTTGAGAACAAGGTGCCACCCTTCCTGGTGGGGCAGGGCAAAGGCTGGGTCACGGCCGAATACGCCATGCTCCCGCGCTCGACCCACACGCGCTCCGGCCGCAACCCGGGCGGCCGTGGTCAGGAGATCCAGCGGCTCATCGGCCGGGCCTTGCGCGCGGCGGTGCGGACCGCCCATCTGGGCGAGCGCCAGCTGACCGTGGACTGCGACGTGATCCAGGCCGACGGTGGCACGCGCACGGCGGCGATTACCGGGGGATGGGTCGCGCTGGCCTTGGCCGTGCGCCGGCTGGTCAGAAGCGAAAAGCTGGCCCATGATCCCCTGCGCCGGGTGGTGGCGGCGCTATCGGTGGGCATGGTCGCTGGCGAGCCGCGCTTGGATCTGGCCTACGAGGAGGACTCGGCGGCCGACGTGGACTTCAACTTCGTGATGACCGACGCGGGCCATTTCATCGAGATCCAGGGCACGGCCGAGGGAGAGCCGTTTACCTCCGACGACTACGCCAAGCTGGTTGCCCTGGCGAGCCTGGGCGCGAAACAGCTCTTCGGCCTGCAGCAGAAAGCCCTGGAGGCGGCCAAGCTTCCGTGAGGGTCACGGCCACTAGGCGAGGTATGATGAAGAAATCTGTGACCCCTTCTCCCCGGTCCGCCGGGGAGAAGGTTGGGATGCCTGGGCTTCCGCTGGCCGACCGCTCAACGCCCATGCCCGTGAGGGCCGTGGTCGCAAGCCGCAACCGGCACAAGCTGCGCGAGATCGGGGTCCTGCTGGCCGATGCGGGCCTGCGATGGGACCTGCTCTCCATCGACGAGGTTGCGCCCGGGTGCGCGTTGACCGAGGAAGAGCCCAGTTTCGAAGGCAATGCCCTGTCCAAAGCGCGGCAAGCGGCGGCGGCCAGCGGCTTGCCTGCCCTGGCCGACGATTCGGGCATCGAGGTGGACGCGCTGGGCGGTGCTCCTGGAGTGTACTCAGCGCGATGGAGTGGCGAGCCCTGTGATGATGCGCGAAACAATCAGAGGATGTTGCGCGAGTTGGCGGGCGTTCCGACGGAGAGGCGCACGGCCCGCTACCGCTGCGCCGCTGCGTTTGTGGATCCGGCGCACGGGTTGGAACTCGTTCGCATGGGCGCTTGCGAGGGCCGTCTGTTGGAGTCTCCGCGCGGCACGGGCGGCTTCGGCTACGACCCGCTGTTTTTCATCGAGTCGCTGGGGCGCACCATGGCAGAGATCGCTCTTGAGGAAAAGAACCGACTCTCTCACCGCGCAGCCGCATTTCGCCAGCTCGCGCAAGCGCTGGCTGAACTTGAGCTAGTGGGTTGAGGGCGCGGCGGTGGTTGTGG
>Ga0224520_1000549_pt1 | contig 11118 bp, 12 predicted proteins | sample CFST25metaG_2_FD_180684 | JGI IMG/M metagenome (GOLD analysis project Ga0224520, IMG submission 180684) | Peat soil microbial communities from Stordalen Mire, Sweden - C.F.S.T-25 | ecosystem: Environmental > Terrestrial > Soil > Wetlands > Peat | place: Sweden: Norrbotten County, Stordalen Mire... | reverse complement strand
AGTAACAACCGCTGCTTTCATTAAAAATCCTCCAGATTGATTGAAGCATTATTGTTCAAGAATCACTTTAATGAGCGATATTCTTCCAGTTGAACTTCGCGATACTTTTCGGCTTTGGTCAATATCTTGATTAAAAAAGCCATAACTATTTGACGTTCTTCTTCGGACAATGCTGACATTATGACTTTTTCGGATGTTTGTTTTTTAGTTTGTTGATAGATCTGTAATCCTTTCTTTGTTAATTCATATGTCAGAAGAGTGGACTTTGCGGATTTTCTTACTTTTCTTACCAGCCCTTCTTTTTCCATTTTGGTCATTTGCACCGAAATTGTATTTGCTTCTCTTTCGTTATGTTTGGCTAATTGAGCAAGCGTAGCGCTATGGCCTAGTTTAAAAAGAATCTCTAAAATGAAAGCCTGCCTTGGCGAAACATCATACGGGGCTAACTCTGTTTGCCGAATATCAAGCATCAAGTCCCTTACTCTGCTTATCAATATCCGCGAATAAAGCTTGCTGTTTCTTGTAGCTATTTCATCAAGGTTCCTCATGGCACAGTCGGTCTCCTTTCATGATTCAAAATAAAATTCCCCCATCATTAATGTCGACCTAATGATAGCTAGAATTGATGGAAACATTGAATTTTAAATATGTTAGCGATGAGTATCAGTTGTCTACTAATATTATCCTTTTTTAGTGCCAAAAACAAAATTATGCCTGATATAACCATGTAGTGCAGAATATTGCTTATGAAATTGAAGTTGCGTGGAGGACTAATGCGTATACTTAAAATGTATATACGATGGGTAAAAATTAAAAATTTATCTATTTGACGGAAAAGAGAGGTTTAATTTGGAAGCAATTATTTACCGAATTTCTGATGTTTCGTGTTTCTGGTGGAGTTTTATTCTGCGCTGTCTCCCCGCCCATCATAACCACTTTCCTCAAGTTAATTGATAATAAAAAGATGTTTGTTACTCCATAAACTTGGCATATTTCCCATAACCACCTCCATTTCATTCTGTTTCTTTTCCCGATAGTTCTAAAATGACATTCCCGACATAAATCATTATCTCCAATATGAGAGTTCAACATATATTTTCAAGACGGCATCATTTTTACCCTTAAACTGCAATGTGTCGGAAATATAATTAATGCGATTGTAAACTGCTGATAATCTGTTCGAAACACCGTCACAGTAAATTGAAAGAGTAAGGACTGTTCATACAGCGAAGATTGCTTTCAAACGGTAGAGGGTAAAGCTATTTCATTACCAATAATGAACAAATAGGAGGTTAAAATGAGAAAAGTTGCGATATATGGTAAAGGCGGTATCGGAAAATCCACCACCACTCAAAACACGGTGGCAGCTCTGGCTGAAATGGGACGCAGAGTATTGGTGGTGGGGTGCGACCCCAAAGCAGATTCCACCAGGTTACTGCTGGGAGGATTGGCACAGAAGACGGTACTGGATACCCTTCGAGAAGAGGGGGAAGATGTTGAGTTGGATAAAGTCCGCAAGGCCGGTTACGGTAAAACGCTTTGTGTCGAATCCGGCGGGCCGGAGCCGGGAGTCGGCTGTGCCGGACGCGGTATTATTACTGCGATAAACCTCATGGAGCAGCTCGGAGGGTACGAAACAGATGTCCCGCTGGATTACGTTTTCTACGATGTTCTGGGTGATGTTGTTTGCGGAGGGTTTGCCATGCCTATGCGGGAAGGAAAAGCCCAGGAAATATATATCGTTTGTTCCGGCGAAATGATGGCAATGTACGCCGCGAACAATATTTGTAAAGGTATCCGCAAGTTTGCGGATGCCGGCAGCGTCAGGCTTGGCGGCTTGATCTGCAACAGCCGTATGGTGGACAACGAACGGTCAATGATCGAAGAATTCGCTAAACGGTTGGGCACTCAAATGATACATTTTCTACCCCGTGATAATGATGTTCAGAGGGCAGAAATAAACAAAAAGACCGTCATCGAGTGGAACCCGGCTGCGAAGCAGGCGGATGAGTACCGCGCCCTGGCCCGGGCGATAGATAATAATAAAATGTTTGTGATTCCCCAACCGATAGGTATTGAAGAACTGGAAAAGATAATGATCGAATTCGGGGTATTGGCTTAACGAACGAAATTTGAAGTAAATTGCAGGAGGACCGGTTAATGAAAATGGTGCGTGCTATTGTGCGTCCGGAAAGAGTTAACGAGGTTATGGCCGGATTAATGTATGCGGGTTTCCCTGCCGTGACCAAGATTGATGTCTTCGGCCGCGGTAAACAGCGCGGGCTGAAGGTTGGGGACGTAACATACGACGAATTACCCAAAGTAATGTTGCTAACCATAATCGAAGATAAAGATAAAGATTTTGTCATCGAAACAATCCTGAAAGAAGCCCGTACGGGCAGCTCCGGCAATTTCGGTGACGGTAAAATTTTTGTCTCAACGGTGGAAGAGAGTTATACAATCAGCACCGGCAAAGCTCAACTTTAAGGGAGACATAATGAAAGAAGTTATGGCGATTATTCGGTTCAATATGATGAATGTGACCAAGCGGGCATTGGCTGACTCCGGTTTTTATTCATTAACCACGTTGAAAGTAATGGGTCGAGGGAAAGCCGCCGTAGACTATTTCCTGATGCAAGGCGCAGAAACCGGTCATGAAGAAGCGGCTGCACAACTTAGCGCGTCACCCAAACTTATCCCGAAGCGGTTGATCATCTTAGTGGTGCCGGATGACCAGGTGCAAATCGTGATTAAGACCATTACAGAAGTAAATCAAACCGGCAAGAAAGGCGACGGCAAGATATTTGTTCTTCCCGTTTCGGAAGCGGTCAGAGTAAGAACCGGGGAAACGGGTGAAAAGGCTATCGATAATGTTGTAAAAGCAAATCCGGCTAAATAAGGAGTTCGAAAATGAATTCTGAGCAATCGATCAATCCTGAAGACGCGAAACAGCGCATATTGGCGGCATTACCGGTTAAAGTAGCACGCAAACGCAGCAAAGCTATTGTTGTGAACGACGGCAGCGGCACGGTACCCGAAATAACCGTCAATTCCCGTACTACACCGGGAATGATAACCATGCGCGGCTGCGCTTACGCCGGCTGCAAAGGCGTTATTTTAGGCCCGACAAGAGATGTATTAAGCATTACGCACGGGCCAATCGGCTGCGGTTATTACAGCTGGCTAACCAGGCGTAACCAGACTCGACCGCCAACCCCGGAAGACGCAAATTATATGACCTACTCCCTTTCCACTGACATGCAGGAATCTGAAATCGTATTCGGCGGGGAGAAGAAGCTGGCAAAAGCGATAGATGAAGCATTCGAGCTGTTTCATCCCAAAGCCATAGCGGTGCATGCTACATGCCCTGTAGGCCTTATCGGTGATGATATCCACCGTGTCACCAAAGAAGCCCAGGAGCGGCTGGGAATTAAGGTCTTCGGGTTCAGTTGCGAGGGTTATAAAGGAGTTAGCCAGTCCGCGGGGCACCATATCGCGAATAATCAGGTCTTTAAACATATGGTAGGCACGGACGATACGATTTCGACCTCTCCTTTTCAGGTCAACCTGCTCGGAGAATATAACATCGGCGGTGATTCTTTTGTCCTCGAAGAGTTGTTTGCCCGCTGCGGTTTCAATCTGGTATCTACATTCTGCGGTAATTCCGACCATGACAGCATGTGCCGGGCGCACACTGCGGACCTGAATCTGGTAATGTGTCACCGCTCCATCAATTACATGGCCGACATGATGGAAACCAAATACGGCATCCCCTGGATAAAAGTTAATTTCATCGGTGCAGCGGCCACCGCTAAATCTCTGCGCAAGATTGCAAAATATTTTGATAATGCCGGGCTTATGGAGCAAACAGAGAAGGTCATCGCGGAAGAAATGACCGCGGTGGTAACCGCACAGACAATCTATAAACCGCGCTGTGACGGCAAGGTTTGTATGATGTTCGTCGGCGGTTCACGTTCTCATCATTATATGGAATTATTCAACGAACTGGGCATGAAAACGATCGCCGCCGGTTATGAGTTCGGTCACAGGGATGATTACGAAGGGCGCAATGTAATTCCCTCGATTGTGGTGGATGCCGATTCGCGTAATATCGAGAGCCTGAAAATAGAGCCGGACAAAGCACGTTTCCGGCCCCGCGTCACCGCCGAACAGAAAGTAAAACTGGCAGCCGATGGCGTGGATTTCAAGGAATACGGCGGTTTAATGCGGGACATGCCTGCCGGGACCTTAACCATTGATGAGCCAAGCCATCATGAAGTGGTGGAGCTGATCAACATATATCACCCGGATATGTTCGGCGCGGGAATTAAAGAAAAATATGCCATCCAGAAGGCAGGAGTTCCGTGTTTACAGATTCATAGTTACGATTACGGCGGTCCTTTTGCCGGTTTCGAGGGTGCGATTAACTTCTACAAAGAAATTGACCGTATGGTCAATAGCCGGGTATGGTCGCATCTTAACGCACCATGGCAGGAGCAAACTGAAATTATTGCCACATTCGGGAGGTAACACATGTTATTAAGACATACCAAACCTGAGATTAAAGAACGGCAAGTATTAACGATTAATCCCGCCAAAACCTGTCAACCTATTGGTGCGATGTATGCTTCATTGGGGATTCACAACTGTTTACCCCACAGCCACGGCTCGCAGGGCTGCTGCGCTTACCACCGCAGTACGTTGACACGGCATTACAAAGAGCAGGTACTGAGCGGCACCAGTTCGTTTACGGAAGGTGCGGCGGTCTTCGGCGGGCAGTCTAACCTGGTGCAGGCCATCGATAACATCTTTACCGTCTATAACCCGGATATTATCGCGGTGCATACTACCTGCCTTTCGGAAACAATAGGCGACGATATTCCTCAAATCATAGGCAAGGCCAAAGAGGAAGGGAAAATTCCTCCGGGTAAGATTGTCATTCATACTAACACCCCGAGCTATGCCGGTTCGCACGTTACCGGTTTTTCTAACATGGTAGCAAGCATGGTCAGTTATTTGTCAGAACCGGGAGAAAAACGTGCGAGCCGGGCAAATATCATCCCCGGCTGGGTAGACCCCGCGGATATTCGGGAAATCAAGCGCTTGTTGGATATGATGGACATCGACAATATTATGTTTCCCGATACTTCCGGAGTACTTGACACGCCGCTAACCGGCAAACAGGAATATTTCCCTGCCGGAGGCACGACAATCCAAGCTTTACGTGCGACGGGGAAAAGCAAAATCACCATCGCATTAGGGCCAACCTCATCGTTAGCAGCCGCGCGTTTACTGGATACTAAATGCAAAGTGCCCTACGAAATACTTGATTTGCCAATCGGATTGGAAGCGACCGATGCTTTTGTCGATACACTCAGAAGAAACTTTCATACCGACGTTCCGGACGAGATAAACGGGGAACGCGGCCGGCTGCTCAACATGATTTCCAATATGCATCAGTATACTTACAACAAACGCGTAGCCCTTTGGGGAGACCCTGACCAACTGGTAGCGTTAACCCAATTTCTGGTGTTATTGAATATGAAACCGGTTTACATTGTCACCGGAACCCCCGGCAATAATTTCACTGACCGGATTAATACCGTTCTTAAAGGCACCGTGCCGGAGGTTAAAGTGCTGCAAGGCCAGGGAGCGGATATGTATAAAATGCACCAGTGGATAAAACAGGAAGGCGTGGATTTACTCATCGGCAATACCTATGGCAAGTATATTGCCCGCGACGAGAATACCCCCTTCATCCGTGCCGGCTTCCCGATATTGGACCGTGTCGGGCACCAGTATTTTCCGATTGTGGGATATAAAGGGGCAATGCGCCTGTGTGAAATGATATTAAATGCTTTTCTCGATAAAAAAGACCGCGAATGCCCCGAGGAAAGTTTTGAACTGGTGATGTAAAGGGAGGTATCGCGATGATTGATATACTGAAAGACCGTCAAAATCAGGTATTCGAAGGACGCAAAGACCAAAAATTTGAAATGTCCTGCGATAAGATCAGCGCCGCCGGTTCAGTCAGCCAGCGGGCATGTGTTTTTTGCGGCTCGCGGGTAGTTCTTTATCCCATCGCCGATGCCGTACACCTGGTGCACGGCCCGGTGGGTTGTGCCGCGTATACCTGGGATATCCGGGGAGCGCTTTCTTCCGGCCCGGAACTTCACAGGTTAAGCTTCTCTACCGACCTTAAGGAAAAAGATGTAGTCTTCGGCGGGGAAAAGAAATTATACAAGGTACTGACCGAACTGATCGACACTTACCACCCCAAAGCGGCCTTTGTTTACGGCACGTGCATTGTCGGTGTTATCGGCGACGACATGGATGCTGTTTGCAGGACAGTCAGTCGGGAAAAAGGCATTGATGTTATCCCTGTACACTCCGAAGGTTTCAAGGGCACCAAGAAAAACGGTTATCAGGCGGCCTGCACCGCGTTGTCCAATATTATTGGAACCGGAGACATTTCCGGCATACCGGAGGCCAGTCTAAATATTATGGGAGATTTCAATGTTGCCGGCGAGACCTGGCAGATCAAAAGCTACTATAAAAGAATAGGTGTAAATGTGGTTGCTTCAATTACCGGTGACGGACGGGTGGATGAAATCCGCCGCGCTCACGGCGCTCGCCTGAATGTAGTACAGTGCTCCGGTTCCATGATGACGCTGGCACAATCGATGAAGGAAAAATACAACATCCCGTTCATCAGAGTCTCTTATTTCGGCATCGAGGATATGAGCAAAGCACTGTATGAAGTAGCGGAAAGATTAGGCGACGCGGCGATGCTGGAGCGCACAAAATCCCTGGTGCAGGAAGAAGTGGCGGCTATCATGCCTGAAATCCGTTATTACCGCACCAAACTGGAAGGCGCCAGGGCTTTGGTTTATACCGGCGGAGCTTTTAAGGTTTTTTCGCTGGTACGTTCACTGCGCACGCTGGGAATGAAGACGGTAGTGGCCGGGTCGCAAACCGGCGATAAAGAAGATTATCAACAGTTGCGCGACTTGTGCGACGAGGATACGGTTTTATTGGATGATACCAATCCAATGGAATTGGCCAAATACATTCAGGAAAAAGATGTAGACCTGCTTATCGGCGGCGTCAAAGAGCGCCCTATTGCCTATAAATTAGGCGTCGGGTTTTGTGACCACAATCATGAACGTAAGATATGTCTGGCCGGTTACAGCGGTATGCTGAATTTTTCCCGGGAAGTTTATTCTTCGGTGTGCAGTCCGGTGTGGTCCTTGATGCCGCGGCGCCGGAAATTCACAGGAGGTATTTAAGATGGTTATTGCCGATATGAATCCCGCCCCTCATGAGGCCGCCCGTAATGCCTGCCATCTTTGCGCTCCGCTGGGTGCCGGCATGGCTTTCGCCGGTGTTGCCAATACTTTACCTTACCTGCACGGTGGTCAGGGCTGCGCCACCTACATCCGGCGGTATACAATAAGCCATTTCCGCGAACCGGTTGATATCGCTTCGTCGAGCTTTGGCGAAAATGCCACGGTTTTCGGGGGGAAAGGCAATCTGTTTAAAGGTTTAAACAATGTGATCAAACAATATCATCCGGCCATGATTGGTGTGGCCAGCACCTGTCTCGCTGAAACCATTGGTGAAGATGTCGCCGCGCAAATTAAAGAATTCTATCTGCAAAGTGACGGCTGGTGCCCGGAACTCATATTTGCCCCGACTCCCAGCTATGTTGGTTCCCATTACGACGGATTTCACCGGGCAGTCTTCGCGACTGTCACAGCATTGGCAAGGGCCGGAGAAAAGAAGCAAAATATTAATATTTTGCCTAATATGATTTCTCCTGCGGATATCCGTTACCTGCGGGAGATGTGCAGCGATTTTAGCCTGGAGGCGACTATATTACCAGATTACTCAGAGACGTTGGACGGCGGCAGCTGGGCGGAATATCACAGGATTCCCGAAGGCGGGACATTGCTCTATGACATCCGGCGCATGGGGCAATCCGCTGCCACGATTGAATTCAATAATTTCCTGGAGCCGGAGGTTTCCGCCGGTAACTATTTAGCGAAAATGTTTGGCGTGACAAACCACCGCATTGGGATTCCCGTAGGGGTAGCAGCCGTAGATGAGTTCATGAAATTATTGGAGCAATACAGCCGTATCAGTATCCCTGCTAAATACATCAAAGAACGCGGCCGCCTGCTGGATTCTTATGTTGACGGGCACAAATATGTTTTTGGTAAAAGAGCGCTGGTTTTCGGCGATGTGGATTTTGCGGTCAGTATCGCTGCGTTTTTAGCTGAAATCGGCATGATTCCCATTATTTGTACCGCCGGGAAAGAACGTAATTTACCTGAACTGATAAAACCCCACATGCAAAAAGCCCTGGAATTTCACATATTTGAAGGGACGGATTTTGTGGCAATGGGGGAAATCGCAGATAAACTCAAGCCGGACATTATCATTGGAAGCGGAAAAGGTTATCCTCTGGCACGCCGTTTGCAAGTACCTTTGATCCGCCTCAATTTTCCGGTTCATGACCGGTTGGGGGGGACCCGGCTACGCTGTCTGGGATACGGCGGCACACAGGAGTTATTCGACCGCGTCGTTAACGGCCTGCTGGAAAAACAGCAAAATGATTCGTCAATCGGGCATGCGTATTTATAGCGGAAACCATTTTAATTAACATTGTCCCTTGTGCTAAGAAGGAGGGCTAATGATGGAAAATGACATAGATAAGCAAACTAATAGCTCTATCCGGGCGGCAGTGACCACCTACGAAGGTTTATTGATTAATCAGCATCTCGGGATGGCCGACCAACTATGGATATTTGAAATTAATGAAGAAGGCTCCCGTATGATTGAGCGCAGACGGACCCCTCCCGTGGGCACCGGTGACGAACGCTGGCAGGAACTGTCCGGAATACTTCATGATTGCAGTGTCTTACTCACGGGCGGGATAGGTGAAAGGCCTTTGGAAGTATTGTCCGCTAAAGGAATTAAGGTATATGAAGCCGAAGGCATGATAGAAGATGCCTTTCTGGCAATTGCCAAAGGAAAAGAGTTGCGGATGCCGCACCGAAAAGCTGGCGGCTGCAGGCGCGCCGGTTCAGCGTTCAACAGCGATGGTTGCGGTTAAATACATTAAATATAACCCGGTTTTAAGGAGGGAGATTAAAACATGAGAAAGCCCGATTATCATTTCCTGGTTTGTAACAGTTTCCGCGTTAGCGGCGTGCCGCAGGGCGTTTGTAACAAAAAAGGCGCAGTCGATTTACTCGGGTACTTGGAGAACGAAATCGTTGACCGCGGTCTGAATGCTCAGGTCTCCAGCACCAGTTGCCTGAAAATCTGTGAGCATGGTCCGGCAATGGTCATTTATCCGGCAGGCTGGTGGTATAACGAAGTGGATATCAAAAAGTTGGACACGATATTGGAAGCTTTGGAAAATGGCCAGCCCGCTGCCGAATTACTGGCTACCTGAAAGGAAGGAAATCACGATGGAACGCACGATAATTCGTCCTGCCCGATATGATGATGTGGAGGCAATGTTCGGATTGCTGCAGGAACTGTTTACACTGGAAAAGGATTTTTCTCCGGATCCGGTAAAACAGCGTTCCGGCCTGAAACAGCTCCTCACTTCACCAACAGCGATTATTTTCGCGGCGGAATACGACGGAGAAATCGTGGGGATGTGTACTGTGCAAAAAGTGATTTCCACCGCCGAAGGGGGAATGTCCGGGTTACTGGAAGATTTTGTAGTTACGCCGAGGTGCCGGGACTGCGGCATTGGTCAGTCGTTAATCGTATTTGCAGAAAAATGGGCAATAAATCAGGGTCTCGTGCGGTTACAGCTTTTGGCAGAAGGGGATAATATAGCCGCGCTGAGATTTTATGACCGGGCAGGCTGGCAAAAGACGGGATTGATTTGCCGGAGGAAGATATTGCGCGCGAATTCTCAAATCTAACTAAACCTGTTTTGCCCGAATAAGGGAGCAATAATATGGAAAAGACAGATTGCCAGAAAAATCAATACGGACACCCATGTTTTGATGCTGATGCACATTGCTCTGTAGGGAGAATTCATCTGCCCGTCGCTCCCCGATGCAATATTAAATGTAAATATTGTTCCCGAAAACATGATTGCGCGAATGAAAACCGTCCCGGGGTTACTACCAAAATAATTAATCCGGAAGAGGCATTGGAAAATGTTAGAATGGCGGTGCTGCTGGAACCGAGAATACGCGTAGTCGGCATCGCCGGACCGGGAGACCCTCTGGCCAATCCGGCGACATTCAAGACTCTGGAGTTGGTCAGAACCGGATTTCCACGAATGTCGCTTTGTCTCAGTACCAATGGGTTGCTGCTGCCGGAATACATCAAAGAACTAATCGCGCTGGATTTGGATTCTCTGACAGTAACCGTTAATGCGATCGATGAGAAAGTGGGCGCGCAGATATATTCTTTTGTGCATTTCCATAATTATGTACTGCGCGGCGCGGAAGCGGCGGCCTGTTTAAGAGACAACCAGCTTGAAGGAATCAGGCAAGCTGCCGCGGCAGGTATCAGGTTAAAAGTGAACTCGGTTTTGATTCCCGGTATTAACGAAGCGGAGATGGTGCCGCTGGCAAAAACATTGAAGCAACTAAATGTTTCCGTAATGAATATTATGCCGTTGATTCCCCAGGCTGATTTCGCACACCTTCAGCCGGTGCCGGAGGATTTACACCGGGAAATCCGGGAGCAATGCGCGCCGTTTATGAATCAGATATCGCACTGCCGTCAGTGCCGTGCAGATGCTTGCGGACTTCTGGAAGAAGCTGTTAAGTTTTAAACCCGGTATTGGTTGTGTAAGTTTAGAGTCAAATTTTCAAATACCAAGCATAATGCAGCAATCTATACTGCGCTAGTGCCTGAATCCCCTGTACGTACTCGTATTACATCTTCAATAGGAAAGACGAAGATTTTCCCATCACCAATCTCACCTGTTCTCGCTCCATTTACAATAGCATCCACCACCGGCGACACATCTTCATCTATGACCACCATCTCAATTTTCAGTTTAGGCAACATGTCATATCGAATTTCCTTGGAACCCCACTTCATGGTAAGGCCTTTCTGTTTGCCACGACCTTTGAC
>Ga0224520_1000544_pt1 | contig 11180 bp, 9 predicted proteins | sample CFST25metaG_2_FD_180684 | JGI IMG/M metagenome (GOLD analysis project Ga0224520, IMG submission 180684) | Peat soil microbial communities from Stordalen Mire, Sweden - C.F.S.T-25 | ecosystem: Environmental > Terrestrial > Soil > Wetlands > Peat | place: Sweden: Norrbotten County, Stordalen Mire... | reverse complement strand
TGATTTCGGACTTGTTCTCGGGGACGACATCAACAACTCTCAGTACAACGAGCTGAGATGGTTCATTGATATCATGGATGGCCAGGTCATCACTCCAAGCTCCGGGGCTCATGCCGGAGCCGAGACTATCGACTATCAGAAGCCGTTCAAGGCCGTCGGGCTCGACAAGACGATCCCCTGGTATCAGGTGCTCGGCAATCACGATCAGTTCTGGATGGGATCGGCACTGGAAGACACGAAGACCACGCAGGCCCATGTGGCGGGGACGATCATCGACATGGCCGACGATCCGAATCCGGCGTCGGGCGGCGTCGACCAGACTGGCTTCTACATGGGCGTGGTCGACGGGACGACTGTCTATGGAGATATCGTCGGGGCAGGACCGGAGGCGAGCTTTTCGACCCCCCCGACGGTCGTCGCCGACGTGAACCGCCACACCCTCGCGACGAGTGAGTCGTCGAGCAAGAACTGGATGACCGAGTTCTTCACCACCACATCGAATCCGGCCGGCCACGGCTTCAGCCAGACCAACCTCGACAATGACTTTGCCTCCTACACCTTCGAGCCGAAGTCGAGCATCCCGATTCGGGTAATCGTGCTCGACGACACCTGCAAGGGATCTGGCCAGCTCAGCTACGCGCTCGGCTGCCTCGACCAGCCCCGGCTCGACTGGCTCACAGGCGAGCTGCAAAAGGGCCAGGACGACGGCAAGCTCCTGATCATCGCGGCGCACATCCCGATCAAGCCGCAATCGGACGTCTCCACCGCGACGCCGTTTCCCCTCTTCCGCACGCCTGGCTTCACAGACGATTCGTTGCTCGCCGTCCTTCACAACTACCCGAACCTCATCCTGTGGATTTCGGGACACATGCACCAGAACACCGTGACCGCGCAGCCGTCGTCGGACGACGCCCATCCCGAACGAGGCTTCTGGGAGGTCGAGACCGCGTCGCTCCGCGACTTTCCCCAGCAGTTCCGCACGGTCGACATCCGCCGCAACGGCGACAATACGATTTCAATGGTGATCACCAGCGTCGATCCTGCGGTGGCGGCAGGGTCGCCGGCGGCAAAGTCGCGGGGGTACGCGATCGCCGCCCGACGGATATTCGGCGCGACCCCCGCCATCATCGCGGATACGACCTCCCACGCTTGCAATGTCGAGCTTGTGAAACAACTGACTCCCGAGATGCAGGCGACGATCGCCGGTTCGGGGACACCGATACCGTAGTTCGGGATCCTTGGGCGCGCGCGAACCGGGGGCCAGGGGTGCTCGTTGGCGCAAGAGGCGGGCCTATTCGGACCTACACCCCACATCCGCGCGTCGGAAGTCTAGCGTTTCAACGGACTGAATTGGCGGCTCACATCATGCAAAGATCACTATGTGCGGGACTTGTGTCGGCTTTTCTTGTCACTGCTTCTCCTTTTCTCCATGGGTGCGCGGGAAACGGGGAGACAGGCCATGGGGAGATAGGGACCGGCACCGACCTGCTCACAGTGGTTGCGATCAGCCGGCACGGGATTCGTTCCCAGACCCCCGCCCTGCAGCCTGGGCATCTCCGTCAGCACTAGAGGCAGAAACTAGCGGCCGCAAGACTGCGCTAACGGGTGAGCGCCCGCGCCCGGGCGCGGGCCCGATCGCCGAGGGGTGAGCCAGCGGCGAGCGCGGCGATGCGCGACCAGGCTTGCGCGGCTTCGCCGGGCCGTGCCAGCGCCTCGAGCGCGAGCGCACGGCTGGTCAGTACCGCGGTGTCGTCAGGCGCGATGGCCAAGCTCCGATCGAAGAGCGCCAGCGCCTGCGCGTTCTGGCCGGCGGCCCGATCGATCGCGCCCAGCCAGGCGCAGGCTGCTGCCTCGCGCTCGGGCGCAAGGCAACCCGGCGGTCCAGCCAGCGCCTCGCGGGTGGCGGCCACCGCCCGCTGGTCGTGGCCGTGATCCAGATCGAAGAAGAGATCGCCCAGGCGGAGCTGCCATTCGCAAAGCGAAACCGGCGAGCCAGCGGGAGGCGTGTCGAGCGGTATGGTCGCGTTGCCCTCCTCGGCCGTGAAGGTGAAGGTGGCAGGGATTTCGTAGAGGGCAATGAGATCGCGCCTGGATGAGAGTCGGCGAACGAACACGCGGGTGTCTTGCCCACGAAAGACCAACGCCCAGTCTGCGGGATCCCACCACGCCACACGCCGATTGATGCCAGCATAGTCGAGAAGCGCAGAGGTGACCCCGAAGTGGTCCATGGCGCGGGTCCATTCGTCGCCGGTCATCTCGCTGCGGCCAAGCAGCTGGTGGAACTCGCGCGGGTAGGCGGGCAGGCGTGGATCAACGAACACGCGATAGCGCGGGTAACCCTGCCAGATGAGAAAGGCGCCGGTCTCGAAGTCGTTGTACATCCGCTCGCGCAGGCCATGCTGGTCGACGAAACCCAGCGCTGCCAGGGGAAGATTCGTGCGGTCCAGCTCGATATCCAGGAAGCGGCTGTGCCGCTCGACATCCGCCACCCGAGGTACAAGCGCAAGCAAGGCGAGGAGGGCGCCCGCGGCGCGCTCAAACTGAGCGCCCTGGGCCGGCGCGAGCCGCAAGGGCCACCCCGCACAGACTGCCGTCAGGAGTGGCGCGGCCAAGATGGCGGCCACCAACGCAAAGTCGGCACCGAACCGCACATGGCGGCCGGCCAGAACAGCCAAACCGAGCACGGGTAAGAGATCACGCAAGCGGGGACGCACGCGCAGGACTGCGCACAGGCCGAGGACGAGCGCCAGGGCGGCGGCGTAGATCACCAGGGGCGCGTCGGAATGCCAAGCCAGAGGCCGGAACTCGTCGACGGGATGGACGGCAAAAATGTCAGAGTGGAAGGCGAGGTAGCGGAAGATGCCCGGTCCAGCCGGCGTGGCCATCATCGCGGCCACGCAGAGTACGGCGGCGAGGGCATGGTTGCAAAGGGCCCGTGCAGAGGCGAGCGACCGGGTGACAATTCCTTCGAGAACCACACCCAATCCAGCCAGAGCGATGAGCAGGGGGCCGACAAAGGCGCCTGCGTGCAGATTGGCCCACAGGCCGACGATCGGCACGAGCAGCCATGCCCCGCGACGGCCGTCTTGTAGGGCGGGCAGCAAGGCCAACACCGCGACCTCGCCCAGCAGAGACAACACGTGGGGACGTTCCACCAAACGCTCGCGCATGCATAGAGCGGCAGCTGCGAGCACCAGAGCTGCGATCACGCGGCCGGAGCCGCGCCGGCGAAGCAAGAGATAGGCTGCGACGAAAGTCGCCCCGACGATGGCCGTCTTGCCCACCACGACCGCGGGAAAGCCGCCCACGCGATAGAGTCCGGCCGCCGCCAGGTCGAACAACCAAGCGCTGTCTAGATAGGGCTGGTCAGGGAAGGTGAACGAAAACAGATTCCGGCCCGGAACACGGCCGGTGCGCAGAATCTCCTCGCCATTCGCCAGGCGAAAGAAGAGATCCGTTTCCTGCAGCGGGACCAGGCAGAGGCCGACGACGAAGAGAACGAGCCCCAGCAACGCCATGGATCGGCCACCCCTAGTCCCGCGATGGCCCCCTGTTCTCCAACAAGCTACTTGATGGACTTGGAGAGTTGGATGGCCTGGTTCTTGGTGCAAACCTTGGTAGAGGCCGCCACGCTGACGAAATACCCGCGCCCCGCCATGTACAGGCCGGTGCTGCCCGCTACCTGCGTCTGGGCCTTGGGCGACTTCGCCTTGTCGGTGACCCAGACCTTGCCCACCTTCTTGAAGCTCATGAAGGGATCGGTGGGCTTCTCCAGCACTTCCTTCGCGATCGGGGCGTAGACCTGTACGTAGGTGCTGTCTTCGCTTTCACCCGCGACCTTGAACACATACTTGCAGGTGTCTTTCGAGCCAACTTCGCCCAAGAACGTCGCGTCGGACTGGCCACAAGCCGCGTAGACGTCCGCTTTGGCCAGGTGAAGCGTGACGTCCGGGCTGCAGCACTTGCCGCCGCCGTACGCCGTACAATTGCCAGCCGGCACAGGGGGAGGTGCCGGTGGTGGCGCGGGTGGGGCCGCCTGGGGCCGCGACGGATTGGCCAGCATCAAGACCGCAAGAACCGCGGCCCAACGAAGAACAAGGGTACGTGTGAGCATCATGGGAGCAAATCCTACCACCGTCCGCACAGCCAAGGTTACGGTTTGATGTCCCGGTCGACTGAGAAGCCGCCGGCTTCTCGCAGCCTGGTACACTAGACTTGGTGATAGCGCAAGCCGGAGGAGGCTGATGGATTCAGATCTCAAGGACACGCTGGCAGCCAAGGCCATGGCTGTGGTGCCGGGGTGTGCCTACAACGACTACCGGCGCAAAGCGGCGGAGCGGGTGGCCGAGGGGCACGCCGAAGAGTCTATCTACTTCGAATCCGTGCTCTCAGTGGAGGCGCCGGCGAGGGCCTTGGCCGAGCAGGTGATACCGTCCTTCATGCGCTATCTCCAGGCCAAGAAGATCAGCTTCGACGGCGCCCACAGCGTGGTGGTCGCGCTCTTTCTCGGTGCGGAGTGCTACCTTTTGCGCGGCGAGGTGGTCATCGACGTCTTCTGCGCCCTCGAAGGCCTGGCCCGCGACACATTCCGCGGCCGGGTGACGGGTTGGCTTTCCTGACTGGAACGCTTCAACCGGTCCGCTGCGGCGCCGGCCAAGCCACGCCCAAGAAAATGGGCTCCGGCTGGAGGGTGATTGCGAAACGCAGCGCCACCGCGTCGCGCACGTGAACCGCCAGGCGTAGGAGATCGGCCGTGGAGCCACCGCCGTGATGGACCAAGACCAGGGCGTGCCGGCTGGACACGCCGACCGGGCCCATGCGCAAGCCGCGCACTATCCCCGCCCGTTCCACCAGCCAGCCGGCGGCCAACTTCACGCGCCCGCCGGGCAGCGGATACTGCGGGACTTCTTCGGGTGCGTGCGCGAGATTCTCGCGTAGTGCCTGGGCCACGACCTCGGCCGCCTGGGCTGCGCCTACGACGGGATTGGTGAAAAACGACCCAGCGCTGCGCCGGTTGGGATCGTGGGCGTCGCACACCATGGATTTCTTGCGCCGCAGATCGAGCACGGCTTCACGCACCTCTGACAGCGATGGTCGTGCCTGGCTCGCCAGCGCGTCCGCCAGTTCCCGGTAGGCAACCAGGGGCTGGGCGCCGGGCCGAAGCGCGAAGCTTGCCGACAACACGATCGCCTGCCCCGGGTCGCGCCTGAAGACGCTGTTGCGGTATGCGAAGCCGCACTCGGCGGCAGGGAGCTCGCGCACCACCAGGGAGCGTCGATCGAGCACGCGCAGCGAGAGAATCGTGTCCGCCACCTCCTGGCCGTAGGCACCGACATTCTGGACCGGAGTCGCGCCCGCCGTGCCCGGGATTCCCGATAGACACTCGATGCCCGCCAGATCGCGCGCCACCGCAGCGGCCACCACGTCATCCCATGGCTGCCCAGCCTGCGCTTCCACGAGAACATAGTCGCCCTGGCTGCGGAACTCCGTTCCTCGCGCAACCAGTTGCAGGACCAGGCCAGGGAAGCCTGCGTCGCCCACCACCACGTTCGATCCGCCACCCAGCACGAACACCGGCAGGCCCCGATCCCCAGCCCAGCGTAGCGCCCAGACCGCATCCTCGCTCGTCACCACCTGACAAAAGAAACCCGCGGGCCCGCCCAACTCGAAAGTGGTCAGCGGAGCCAGGGGAACGTTTTGACGAATGGCAGGTGGCAAGCTGTCCAGAGAGTAGCACTACCCCAGATAGAGCATAAAGCCCGTCGGGAAACTCCGGGCCGGCCCGCGGATCGCGGGTCGCGTGGGCGTGGGCGCGAGCGAGTTCGTGTGCGGTACGCGGGAGGCGGAAAGCGCGCCGCGGGCCGCTCACGCTCACGCGATCCGCCCACGCAGCCCGCTGCACGCTGGCCGCTACCGCTCACGCGCACGCTGGCCGACATGCGCCAACCGGTAGCCCATGCGGGCCAGCCGGGTGACCATGGCCGGGAGAGGGAGCGGGTTCACTCCGTGACAAACCGGTACCCGCTGCCCCGGATGGTCAGCAGGTGTCTTGGTTGCTCGGGATCTTGCTCCAGCTTGGCGCGCAACTGGGCGACGAAGTTGTCGACGGTGCGCGCCTGCCCAGGATGCTCGAGACCCCACACCTGGCGCACCAGCTCCTCGCGTGAGAAAACCCGGCCACCGCTTCGGCCGAGGAAGACGAGCAACTCGAACTCCCGATGGGTGAGCTTGATCGTGCGACCCGCGCGGACCACGGTGCGCGTGTCGAGATTGATCACCACATCGCCAAATCGAATCTCGGCCCTCTTCGTGTCGCTGCCCGGCCAGTCGACCGGCGCGCCTTGCTGGGGCAGATGCAGCCGCGCGCGCCGGAGCAGGGCCGCGACCCGAGCCAGAAGCTCGGCAAGCGCAAATGGTTTGGTCACGTAGTCGTCCGCGCCCAAGCGCAGGGCAGCCACCTTGTCGAATTCGTCCTGGCGCGCCGACAGCACGATCACCGGCACGTGATTGCCTACTTCACGCAGTCGTTCGAGAACCCAGATGCCACTCTGTTTGGGCAGCGAGATGTCGAGCAGGACCAGATCCGGCCGTCCTTCTTCGATGCGTTCGCGGGCGGTCTCGCCGTCGCCGACCGCCTCCGTGCGGTAGCCCTGCAATCGCAGGTTCAGCGCCAGGCCCTCGGCGATGGCCGCGTCGTCCTCGACGATGATCACCAGTGGGCCCTGCGGTTCGTCGCCGGCACCGGTCATGCCACCTCCGCCGGCTGCCGGGGCAGCAAGATGCGAAACCGCGCCCCTTGGTTTTCTTCCGAGTGGAGGTCGATCGTGCCCCGATGGGCTGTCACGATGGCTCGCACGACAGCTAGCCCCAGCCCGGTCCCGACGCTACCGCCGTTGGTCGCGGCTGACCCACGCCAGAACTTGTCGAAGATGGCTTTTTGCTCGGGGCCCGGGATGCCCACGCCGTTGTCAGCGACCACGATGGACACCTCGGTTGCGTCGCCGCTGGCATACAGCTCGATGCGCCTGCCTTGGGGGCGCGTGTACTTCCAGGCGTTGCCGAGCAGGTTGGCGAGAGCCTGGGCCAGCGCGGCTTGGTCCCCGTTCACCATCAGCCCAGGCTCCAGGCTCACTTTCAGATCGACCTCGGTTCCGAACCGGATGGCTTCAAACGCGACCAGCGCCTCGTTGACGATGTCTTCCACGGCGACAGGACGACGATCGAAGGCCGCGCGGCGGGACTCGATACGGGAAAGGGTCAGCAGCTTACCCACCAGGCCATCGAGACGCGCCAGCTCCTGATGAATCACGTTCAGGCAGCGCTGCTTCTCAGCCGGATCGTGGACCCGATCCTCGCGCAGGGTATCGATGAAGAGACGAATCGAGGTCAAGGGCGTGCGCAACTCGTGCGAGACAGACGAGAGAAACTCGTTCTGCACGGCCGCCAGACTGGCCCCCCTGCTGACCAGGATCGTCCCCAGCACATAACCGGCCAGCGCTGTCCCGCAGAAAGCGAGAACCAGAATCCCGCCCACCACAGCCGCCGACTTCGATCCGCCGGTGGCCAGCAGCACGATCCCGATCACGGTCATGAACACCGTCGGGATCAGGGCGGTCAGCATGAAGACCATGCGAGCGCGTTGCAGGAAGATGATGGTCGGTGACCGAATCTTCACACCCAGCATTTTGGCAGACCTCAGAAGCTTGTCACCAAACAACAATGGCTGGGTCACATTTGTGTCAGCAACGGACGCCAGCATGCTCGCCTACGGCGACTCTGTCGCGTCAAGATGTGACCGTGTCATGACAACAGCCTGACGGCAAAACGAGTAATAGAAAGTGATGAGGATCCTCTGCCTTTATCCTGCCTTTCCCCGCACCTATTGGGGACATGAGGACTCCCTGCGGCTGATGGGCAAGCGGTCTCTGCTGCCGCCGCTGGGGCTGCTCACGGTGGCCGCGCTTCTGCCCAAGGACTGGGAGGTCCGGCTCTGCGACCTGAACGTGCGGCCGCTTGCGCCCGGTGAACTGCAGTGGGCGGACGCCGTGTTTTTGTCCGGGATGCTGATCCAGCGCGAGTCGCTGCTGGAGCTGGCAGGACGGGCGCGGGCTGCAGGCAAACTGGTCGTGGTTGGAGGGCCGGTTGCCACGACCAGCCCCGAATTGCTCATGCCCTACGCCGATTGTGTCGTATCCGGCGAGGCCGAGGAGTTGATGGCGCCCCTGTGCGAAGCGCTGGCCAAGGGAGCCGGCCTGCCCGCGCGCCTGGCCGCGCCCCGCCGTCCTGAACTCCGCAGCTTGCCCCCTCCGCGCTACGATCTGCTGGACGTGAAGGCCTACCACTCGCTCTCCGTGCAGTGGAGTCGAGGCTGTCCCTTCAACTGTGAATTCTGCGACATCATCGAGGTCTTCGGCCGCCACCCGCGTACCAAGTCGCCGGCACAATTGTGCGGCGAGCTCGATGCCCTTTTGGCCACCGGGTTTCGCGGAACCGTGTTTCTGTCGGACGACAACCTGGTAGGCAACAAGGTGGAAACCTTGCGCCTGCTGACCGTCTTGCAAACGTGGATGGAAAAGCACCGCTATCCCTTCCAGTTCTATTCCGAGGCCAGCATCAATCTGGCTGCCTCAGACGAGCTGATGGATGCGATGGTGCGCGCGGGATTCGACTCTGTCTTCGTGGGCATCGAGACCCCGTCGACCGAGGCCCTGCGCGAGACCCACAAGGCGCAGAATCTCGCCGTCAACTTGCACGAAGCCGTCGAGAAGCTGGTTCGTCGCGGGCTCGACGTATCCGCCGGCTTCATCGTGGGCTTCGATTCTGACGACAAGGCCGCCCTCGAACGCCAGCGCGAGTGGATCGCACAGTCGTGCATCCCACAGGCCATGGTGGGTATCCTGGGCGCGCTGCCCGGAACCCAGCTGGAGCGGCGCCTGGTTCGGGAAGGCCGCATGCTGGAACGTTCGAGCGGCGAAACCTTCGGGCGCGCCAACTTCCGCACCAAGATGGACGAGGTGGAACTGCTGGATTCGTATCGCCGCCTGCTCGCCAGCCTCTACGCCCCGGCCGCCTACTTCGAACGGGTGAGCCGCGTGCTCGAACTCCGCCCCCGCAGCGACTCCCATTTCAGCCTGCCCTGGCTCTATGCCTTGCGCTGCGTACTTTCGTCGCTGCTGCACCAGGGTGTGCTGGGTCGCTACCGCCGCGCCTACTGGCGGTTTTTGGGACGTGCGATTTGGCGAACGCCCAAGCGGCTGGCCCGTGCCTTCTCGCTGGCCATTTCCGGGGAGCACATGATTCGCTACACGGCCGAGGACGTGTTGCCGCGACTCGGCCTGGCCATCGAGCAGGTGCGCGCCGAGCGCGAGAGCAAACGCCAAGCGGCGGCGTAGCCACGGCTTGTCCGGAAATCCGCGACCGCTGAGTAGGCCGGGTTGCGGCTAGCGGGTCGCGTGGACGAGTGCGTGAGGGTGAGCGAGTTCGTGGGCGTTTTGCGGGGAGGCGAAGAGCGTTCCGCGCGCCGCACACGCTCACCCCAGGGGGCTTCGGAACGGACAGCCCACCCCTCGCGCTTCGCGCTCACCCGTCGCGCTCGCGCAAATCGCTCACGCAAGCCGCACCATGCTGGCCGCTACCGCTCACGCGGTTCCCTCACACTACGCTGGCCGACCTGCGCCGGACGCGTGGGTGCTTCTCGAAAAGTCTGCTGACGCGATACCGTGCGAGTCGCTTACCAGCGCCCGCCCGCACGTCCGCCTCGTGCGCCACCACCGCCACCGCCGCCGCCGGTGCGCTCACGCGCCTCGCTTACGGTGATGGTCCGCCCTTGCAGGTCGCGGCCGTTGAGGCTGCCGATGGCATGGGTGGCCCCCGCCTCGGTGGCCATCTCCACGAAAGCGAACCCACGCGGCCGCCCCGTTTCGCGGTCCATGACCAGCTTCACCTCGGCCACATCATGGCCTTCCGCCTTGAAAGCCTCGTTTAGATCAGCCTCGGTGATCGAGAAAGACAGATTCCCAACGTACAGCCTCTTGCCCATTTCACGGCTCCTTGTTCTTGTTTGCGCGGGTCAAATCCCAACGCACAGCCCGGTGTTCAAGCGAGCCGACCCTCTTTGCATAGCCGACGACTGCGCCAAACGCTACGAATATCGTCGTGACCAGCGACAATTGTTCCGTGGCGGGCTCCCCACGCGGCTATCTTCATGGGAACCCTCAAAGGGTTCCCATACCCTCCCGCGATGGTCCGCCGCCGGCGTAGCCGGCGGCTTCCCCACGCGACTATCTTCATGGGAACCCTCAAAGGGTTCCCATACCCTCCCGCGATGGTCCGCCGCCGGCGTAGCCGGCGGACTCCCCACGCGACTATCTTCATGGGAACCCTCAAAGGGTTCCCATACCCTCCCGCGATGGTCCGCCGCCGGCGTAGCCGGCGGCCTCCCCACGCGACTATCTTCATGGGAACCCTCAAAGGGTTCCCATACCCTCCCGCGATGGTCCGCCGCCGGCGTAGCCGGCGGGCTCCCCACGCGGCTATCGCCTGCGCGCAGCCGCTGCGGTGGGGAGCACCGGATGGTCACTTCGCCGTCGCTTGCGGGCTCCGTCGAGAGCCTTCACGCCATCCACGTGCGACTGCAGGACCTCGGACAGCGACTCGTGAAAGGAAACCTTACCCGCGGCGATCTCACGCAGAGCGGTGACGCCGGGATTGTTGTCGCACTGAACAAGCGGAGTCGCCCCTTTCGCCAGGGCGCGGGCGCGTTGGGCGGCCAGCACAGCCAGAGCGAAGTGGTTGCCTACAGCCTGAATACAGTCCTCTACCGTAACACGTGCCATCTGCGTTCCTCCCGTTCAGTCCTGAGCGCTTCGACTGCCTTGACTGCCCTTGCGGCTGACCAGAAAGTCATCGGCCCGGGCTGGGAGGGAAGACGACGTGGAAAGGACGTGATCACAGTACCACGCGAAATGAGAAAGACGAGAAAGAACAGGTCCGAAGACGCTGTCCCTCAAACGTCAGGACAGATCCCACCCTTGTCTGGCTGGCACGTCTCCGCACCAGCCACAGGGTGTGCTGGGCCCGACTCGCGATCCCTGCGGCCTACCAGCGGCCACCCGAGCGCTCGCGACCGCCGCCACCACCAAAGCCACCACGGCCGTGGCCGCGGCCTCCGCCCCCACCCC
>Ga0224520_1000541_pt1 | contig 11202 bp, 7 predicted proteins | sample CFST25metaG_2_FD_180684 | JGI IMG/M metagenome (GOLD analysis project Ga0224520, IMG submission 180684) | Peat soil microbial communities from Stordalen Mire, Sweden - C.F.S.T-25 | ecosystem: Environmental > Terrestrial > Soil > Wetlands > Peat | place: Sweden: Norrbotten County, Stordalen Mire... | reverse complement strand
AGCCGAGATCGTGCAGCGCCTCGCCGATGGTGCGCATGCTGGGATCGATGCGTGGCCACCAGATGGATTCGTCCCACTTGATGGCTGAGGGCCAGCGCGAGGTGGCGATGGCCGGCATCGAATAGCGGGTCGAGGGTGCGTGGGCCCAGCCGTTCTCGAAGAGCACGCTTTCGCTGGCCAACTGGTCGAGCACGGGCGTGGTCGGCCGCCCGTATCCGTAGCAACCGAGGTGATCAGCGCGCAGGGTGTCGATGGTGACAAACAAGAACTTGAGATCCGCGGGTACCGAGCCCGGCACCGGGTGAAAGGGCGGGGAGCGCAGTGACTCGGTGCTGGCGTCCCTTCCGTCACAGTCCTGATCGATGCCGTCATCGGGCCAGTCCTGGGCGCCAGGATTGCGCCCGGGATCATGGTCGTCGCAGTCGCCACCGCCGAAGAAGCGCGAGTAGCCGTCGTGGTCAAAGTCGAAGCTGCGCTGGCCCAGGGCCACCAGCGCGCCGGTGAACCCGGCATGGGCCGAGGCGGCCTTACGCGCCGGCTCGGATTCGCTGACCACGAAGACGGTCACGGCCGCAAGCACCGGCAGGGCCACGAAAAGCGCTGCTCGCGGCCACTTCTTCCCAGCGACTGGAAATCGTGGCAGAAGCAACCCGAGCACCACCGTGGCCAGCGCCAGCGCTGCCACCACGCGCACCTCGTTCCACTCCACAAACTGGAAGTCCTGCGCCCAACGCGCCCGAATGAGCAGCCCGCTCGGAACGCCGAACAACAAGAGTGCTGTTCCCAAAGCCTTGGGCCAGGACAGGCGCGGCCAGACGAAGCTGGCGCGACCCACAACCCAGGGCAGGACCGCGGTGAGCGCCCCGCCGAGGATCGCGCGCGCGACCTTCACGTCCCGAGGCAAAGGCGCCCGCGTGCGCCACACGGCAAAGAACACGGCAACCTCGAAAAGCAGGGCTGCAAGCGGCGCCAGCAGCAAGAGACCGGCCGCGGTCACGGGCTTGCCCGCCGGCACTCGGGCGACTGCGGCGCGAGGCAGGGAAAACGGCAGGGCGCGCGCCAGGGCCGGCCCGAGCACAGCGGCGACGGCCGCTGCCAGCAACGAAGCCAGGGCCACGATGCCCGCGGCCAGGAAGCGGTTGTTGCGATTCGCGGTTTCGGTCAACGCCACCACCGGCGCGATGGCGGCCAGGCCGCCGACCACGAACCAGCCGATGCCCAAAGCCATCCACCGGCTCGCCCTCTGACGCCCCCAGACGCCGAGGCCAAGCAGGGTTGCGAAGACCAGGCCCCCCGCTGCGCCGAGCAACACGTCGAACCCAGTCACCAGCATCACGCACGAAAGGGCCGACGATCCCCCCAGATGGCCGAGCCGTGCAGCCCGGACGCCGTCGACCAGGCCCACCGCCGCCCCGCTCAGCAGGGCGGCGCGGTAGATCGTAGCCGGGAAACTGCGCGGGCTTGGCACGTCAACCTATGGCTACCAAGGAAACCACCGGGTTCAAAGCCAAGACATAGCTCGAATGGAAGAGGAGTGGGCTCGCGCGACACCCGCTCACCGGAGCGCCACCTGCCTCCGGGTGAAAATGGCGTCGAGCTTGGAATTGAGAGCGCGTCGGAAGAAGGGCGAACGGATCTCCGGGAAGGGCTTCTCGTCGTAGAAATGCCTCAGCTCCGTCATGTTCACGAAGGGATCGTTGTCATGCAGGATGAGAGCACCGAACCAGCGACCCCTGATCGCTTGCGAGAGCTGGCCTCCTACCAGGCCGGGATTCCACGCCTCGAGATCGATCAACGTCCCGTAGTGTGTCACCCACGGCTTTCCCGCCATCGCGGCATAGGAAGGATAACTGGGAAACCAGATCGGCCCGTCCACCTCCTTCAGGGTCTCCACTAGGTTGGCGGCCTCCTGGACCGCCTCTCGCGTCGGAACAAACAGCGATGGGTTGTAGATCAGGATAGAGAGCTGGGCCACGGCCGCGAGTGCGGCGATTCGTCTTCCATCGAAGCCAACCCTGGCGATCCACCTCGTGCCTTCCGCGATGGCTATGGCCCCCACGGAAATCGAAGGCATGAAGTAGTTGATGCTGGCGCCCTCCTTGGCGCGAAGGATCAGGGACAGCAGCGTCCACAACCCAAACACCAAGGCCCACGACCACTCCGGCCGGCTGGAAAGCGCGGCCGAGCCTTCTCGATGGGATCTGAATCGAAGGATGAGCGCCACGGTGGCGAAAAATATCGCGAACGGGATCACCAACATGACGAACAGCGGACCTCGTAGAAAATTGGCCCAAAGCAGGGGGCGACTTCCGGCCGCCTTTAGCATCCAGAAATAGAACAGGGGATTGAGGAGGTCTCCGGTCACCCAAAGGTATCCGAGGATGGAGAATGCGAAAGCGAGGGCGAAAGCCGCCACGCGACCGAAGCGCCGTTTCACGAAAACCGTGTCGAAGCCGGCGAGACCCAGAAGGACCAGCGCTGGCTGCTTGGTCAGCGTGGCGAAGGCGCCGAACAAACCGGCCAGGACCGCGGACCAGAGGCCGTCGCCCTCCAGCAAAAGAGCCGTGCTGATGAAGAGCAAGAACACGAACAACGTGTCCACTCGTGCATTGTCGTACCAGAAGTCCAGCCGGCCATAGGTGGCGGGAAAGAGGGCGGCGAGAGCGAACGCCATCTTCCACGTCAGCCCCTTCCTTCCACGCAGGACCCAGAGGGCACCGACGAAGATACCCAGCGAAGATAGGACGGACACCAGCCGCATCGGAAAGAAGGACACACTCCTTCCATCGAAATGCAGCACACGGGCAACCAACGCCGAGAGATCCACAGACAACGATGGATACAGGCAGCTCGAACCATCGAAGATGGAGGGAGAGGTGTACAGGGGCCTGCCGAGCATTCTCGCAGTGACCATGCTGTGCATCGCAGATTCCGACCAGCTAAGCTCGAACGGAAAGAGCAGTCGCATGGTGGCGATCACAAGAAAGGCGAGCACGAAGAGTGCTGCCAGGACGACAGCGGCGATCTCCAGACCATTCGTCGCTTTGGAAGAAGGATTCGTCGAAAAGAACGCCCTGGCCAAGGAAGGCCTCTCCACCCCTTTCTGGCCCAGGCGGGAGGCTGGGATGTCGGTACGATTCACGTTGTCACGTCGGCGACGGAGAACCTGGTAGATACTTCATTCTTCCACACGACAGGCTTTCAGTCAGCCTGCGCCCTGCCCTGGCAGCCGCGCCACTTGAAAATCCGCACTGCCCCCACAGTGGTCAGAAGCTCGTAGTGGGCATCGAGAAACCCGACCATGCGCGGGTAGTTCTCAATGGGGAAGGCTTTCCAGTTTCGGAACGCTCGGGCGCCATCGAGGATGTAGGTGGCGCGATTCCGCTCTAGGTCGCCCATGAGCTGATCCCAATGCTCGGGCCGAATGACATCGGTGGCCTTCACCCGTCCCGAGCGAATGGCCCAGTTGCCCGGGACGTAGCCGCAAATCGTCGAATAGGGCAGCGCAAACCGGCTGGCCAGGGGAAGGTCGGCGGGATACGCGAACATGGGCCCCGGACCCCAGGTGAACATCGACCCGCCCTCGAAACAGGCATCCGCCCGCAAGACATCCGCCACTTTGCGATACTCGGGGTTGTGTTCCTCCCAGGGGAACTGGTGTCCGCTGAGATAGAGAATGCCGTTGGCCACGCTGAAACCGACAAGGCTGGCAAGGCCGTAGGCGAGCACCAGCCTGGCCCATCGGCCGAGGGGAAGGATGAGCAGCCTGGCCAAGAACGGCGCCGCGCCCAGTGCCAGCGGCGTATACAGCGGCACGAAGTAGTGGGGATACATGCGAAAGCCGACGAACACGATGGGGAACGTGCAAACCAGGATGCCGAGCACCAGCACGCGCTGATGGTGCGACAGCAACGAGCGCGAGCGCAGGACCAGTATCCACAAGCCCAGGGTCGCGGCCACGAAGGGCAGGAAGTACTTCGCGACGCGCACCAGGGCCTCGCTGCGCTCCATTGGCTGCTGCGCGTACCCGAAATTGTAGAATACGGTCCAATAGAGGAACGCCTGGCTGTCACCCCGCGCTGCGAAGACTGCCCATGTTGCCAGCAGGGGGACCGCCAAGCCTGCGAAGAACGCCGGCAACGACCACAGCAGCGAGCGACGCGCCCCACGGCTGGCTAGAACGACCGCCAGGACCAGGGCCGGAGACCACGCGAGCGCCTGCTGCTTGAACAACATCGCGATCCCCAGCAAGACGCCCGCCCAGAACAGCCAGCCGGGACGCTGGCTGCGTTGTTCATCCCGAACGGCCGCCACGGCCCAAGTCGCTGGCAACAGCATCAGGATCTCGCAGTTGGCCGCGTGCATGTCGTGCGCCAAGTAGGCGGCCCCGAAGACCAAGAAGGTCATGCCCGCAATGACCCCGCGGCGGTCATGGGCAAAAAACGCCGAGACACCAAGGGCCGTGAGCGGCACGGTGAAGAGCACCGTGAGCAGGTGAATGGCCAGCATGCCGCGCCCGAAAAGCAACTGGGCCACCGCGTAGTACACGTAGAGTAGGGGCGGCTTGTTGTCCACGAACCCGACATAGAGATGTCGGCCGCGCAGCAATTCCCACGAACCCACGATGTGCATGGCTTCGTCGACATCCAAGATGTCCACGCCCACTAGGAAGCCCCGGGTGGCGAGGCTGGTAGCCAGGAACAGAAGAAACAGCACCAGCCCCGGCCAACGCCGGTAACATCCTGTCACCCTGTCGGCAAACGCGGTCACGGACATCCGGGCCCCGTCCCCTTCTCTTCTTCGCTTTGCCTCCCGGGCAGGGCCGGACCAGCCGACTCCCAGTGGAGGAACGCAAACGGCGTTACCACGCCATTGGCCAAAATGGTGCGCACACGCAAGATCACGCACATAATGACCCCCAAGACAGGGTCGAGGCCCAAGAATTTGAAGAGGAAGAAGGAACTGCCCTCTGACACGCCCACGCGTGCCGGCAGCACCGCGACTACGTATTCGGCCACATTGAGCGTTGCGTAGGCGAGCGCGACCTGGCCAAAGCTGTAGTTCGCGCCCAACGCCCGCAGCGCCAAGTAGTAGCTCACCCATCCCGTCATGCGCGCGACGATCTGAAGGCAGAAAACCTTCAAATAGGCGGCTGGTCGCTCGTGCCAAAACAACTTGACCTCGCGGTCGATCTGGCGCGCCACCTCGACCCAGTGGCCCGGGTGGCGGCGCAAGATGGGAATGAAGGCCAGGACGCGCAAAAAGCCCGCGGCCGCACCGTAGCGGATGAACACGCGCAGGCCCAAATAGGGGACGAAGGCCAGCGCGTTGGCTACAAGGATCACTCCTAGAACGAACCCATCGGTCTCGCGGCACAGGGCCCAGGCGCACAGGGCCGCCACCATCGAAAGCGTGGGACGCGAGAGCTTGAATATGTAGTTCCAGATGATCGTTCCCGACACCGCCGGCTGGGCTCCGAACTGGCCGTGCAGGAGCGTCCCCTTCAGCACCTCGCCCGACTCCCAGGGCAGGATCAGGTTCAGCATGGAGCCGGCAGCGTTGACCGTGACAGCGAAACCCAGGCGCAGGCGCTGGCCCATGATCACCCACAGGGCCGCGCCGTCTGCCCCCGTCTCGGTCCAGCCGAGAAGCATGAGAATCGCCAGCGCCGACCAGCCCACGCGGTGGAGCGCGCCGCCCACGGTGACCCAGCCGATGCGGCCGAGCAGCCAGGCCAGCCCGGCCAGCGAACCAGTCACGCACACCAGCTGGACAAGGGTCTTGCGTCGCACCTAGTGCCTCCAGTCACAATTCCAGGCAGGTTTGGGCCGCCCGTGCATCCCGCCCTGCGTCGTTGCTCCTCGGTTACATACGCCGAGTATGCGCCCTCGTCGCGCCTCGCATGGCGGGCGCCTGAACGACCGAAACCCGCCCGATCTTCCGACTGGAGGCACTAGCACCCCTCGATCAGGCGCTGGCAGAGATCCCCGTGCATCTTCCCGACGTTCTCCCAGCTCGTCTGCTCGGCGAAGCGCCGAATCTTTGCCTTCATCTGGCGCGCCCATTCCTCGTCGCGCAGCAGGCGCACCGTGGTCTCGATCCAGGCCTCGCGGTCGTTCGGCTCTGCGGTCAGCGCGCGATCGATGTTCAGCTCCACTTCGTCGAACTTGGCGATGCGCGAGCAAATCATCAGTTTGCCCATGCCGGCAGTCTCGTGCACCACGGCGCTGACCGAGCTGTAGTCTTGCCGGTAGGGCATGGCCACCACGTCGGCTGTCGCGTACACCGAGGGAACGATGTCCTGGGGGATGAAGCCGCCCCAGAAGCGACAACGACCCGAGACGCCGAGCAGAGCCGCGCGCGCGCGCAGGGTGCTGACGTAGAAAGACCAGCGCCGGTGGCGCGTGTGTCCACCGACCAGGAGAAAGGCCTCGGGCACCTGTCGCTGCACGCCCCGGAAGACGTCGAGCAGAAACTCGATGCCCTTGCCCAGCCAGATGAAGCCGAAGAACAGAATCACCTTGGCGTCCGGCGGAATCTGCAGTTGGGCTCGACTCTGGGCCACGTCGGTCTCGGGCAGGATGCGGCTGCCGTGCGGGACCACGGCGATACGATCAGGCGCCACCCCGCGCGTGATGAGATCGTGCTTCATGCGCGGGCTGTGCACGGTGATGAGCGAAGCGCTCTCGGCCACGGCCCGGTCGAAGGCGGCCGCGCTGCGCCCCGGCCGGTAGCCCGAGCGCCAGTTTTCCGGGTACACGGAATGGGTGTTGACGACCGTCTGGACGCCCAGCTCACGCAGCCGGGCCAAAAGGCGCGGGAGGCGATTGTCTTGGCCGAAGAGATCCTTGGCATACTGGATGATCAACACGTCGGGCTGCGCGGCCGCGGCCGCGGCAGCGATGGGCTCGACGTAGTCTTCGTCGCGGCGGTAGCACGGGATGCATTCATACGCCTCGGTCTGGGCCGGGGCCGATCCGATCTCGGCCAAGATGGTGTGGCGCAGGGGTCGATGGGCACGCATGCCGGAAATGAGCAGATCCGTGTAAAGGGACAGCCCGTATCCGATGGGCCAGAAGGTGCTCAGGTGAGCGATCTTCATGGCGGCGGGGAACCCGCGCGAAAACTCGCCCGGTGCTTGATGAACGGCCGATAGCGCAGAAGATAGTATGCGTAGGCGAAGCCGAATTGCACGCGACGGGGCCACGACAGCCCGTCGAAGCTCGGCCAGAACAGGTTGCACGTGCCGCAGGGTGGGATCTGCTTGCGCCGGCCCTGGCGGTGCATCGTGCGGTAGGCGCGGGCACGCGGGCCGTTGTAGATGTCCAGGATCGATTCCTTGCTGGCGTCACCCCAGCCAAACTTCCCTTCCGTGTCCATGCAGCACAGGGTCACGATGCCGTTCGACAGGATGTCGACGCGTGTGATGTGCTCGCAAGGAAACGACGGCACGGGCAACCGGCTCTTGACGTCGCCCAGGTAGTTGAACAGTCCGACGATCATACAGTTGACCTTGCGCTGCTTGCAGTAGGCCACGAAGCGCGCCTCGTCGGCGGCGGTCGTATCATCGGTGCGCGTCATGCGGATCGTGATCTCGCGCGCGAGCCGGTTTCGGCGCGAGGGATCGACGAGGTAGTCGATATTGCGCAACGTGCGCTCGAGCCCCAACCCCATGACCGCCTCGTACTTGGCCGGGTCCAGGGTATTGAGGCTGATAAAGAGATGGTCGATGCCGACACCCTGCAGCTCGTCGGCCCGTTTGGGCACCAGGGCAAAGCCGTTGGTGTAGAGCCGTAGCTTGGTGGCCGGCAGCCGCTCGCGCAGGTACCGGAGGCGCGGAACGATCTGTGGGTCCATGAACGGCTCGCCGTTGAGGAACGGCTCGATGGCTTGCACCCCGAAGGTCGCACAGTCGTCGATGATCTTGCGGTAGAGATCGTCCGCCATCACCTCTCGATCGCGATTCATGGCGCTGTTCGGACAGAACGCGCACTTGGCGTTGCACGCGTTGGTGGTCTCGATGGCGACCAGGCGCGGAACCTCGCGCTTGTCGTGCTTCACCATGGGGCCTCCCCCATCCCTGTGGGCGTTAAGCGGCCGGCCAGCGGAAGCCCAGGCATGGCGGACCGGGGAGAAGGGGTCATAGATTCCTCCATCAGGCCTCGCTTAATGGCGACTATCCCCATCCTCGCCTGGCATTCCTGACCTGCCCAGAGCACCCCATGGGAAATCAGCAGGTGCAGGTCTTGAAGTCTGGTCAACCCGACGGTTGGAAGGGGACTGTTTTTCATCACGAGGAGCGAAGAGCTTGGCCTAGCGTGCAGCGGCGCGGGGCCACCTGTCTAGCCTGCATGCCGCCAAGTCCGAAGCCAAGTACAACCTAGACTAGCCGAAATTCCAGTGCGGGCGAGAATACATCCGTCGCGCAGACCGTCTTACATACCTCCTACCAGTCATGCCCCAGTGTCGTCGTCTCCAAAAGGTATGGTCTGTGCAACCTTGGTCCCGGCGAGAAGTGGTTTCCCCATGCGCGATCTCGTGCTAGCAATCCTCGAAACATGAAGCGACCACTGCGCGGTGCGATAGTTGGCTACGGATTCATCGCTGGCCAAGGCCACGCGCCGACCTATGCCAAGCATATGGGCAACGGCCGGGCGGTCGAGATCACAGCCATAGCCGACATCTGTGAAGCCCGCAGGCAGGTAGCGCACGAGATGTTTCCTGCGGCCCGCGTCTACCCGGACCATGCCTCCCTGCTCGTTGCCGAAGCTGACGCGCTGGACTTCCTCGATATCGCTACGCCGCCGGTCCACCACGCTGAGATCGCCCACGCTGCGCTTGGCCGCGGGCTGCACGTGCTGTGCGAGAAACCCATGGCGACCACCGCAGAGGACGCTCAGGCCATGCTCCGGCACGCAAGTGAAGCCCGCCGGGTCATTTTCCCCTGCCACAACTACAAGCATGCGCCGGTGGTCAAGGTCGTGCGCAGCATTCTGGACGAGGGAGTCATCGGTCCCGTGCACCTGGTGACCATGCAGACATTTCGCAACACCCACGCCAAAGGCGTAGAGGAGTGGCGGCCTGACTGGCGCCGTGAACGCGCTCTGTCGGGCGGCGGGATTGCCATGGATCACGGCAGCCACACCTTCTACTTGGCCTTTGACTGGATGGCCGCCTACCCCACTACCCTCACCGCCCATTCTTCGACCGGCAATGGCCATGACACCGAGGATGTCTTCGGCTGCACCTTGACCTTTCCGACCGGCGTTGTGTCGGCCCACCTTTCGTGGACCGCGGGCGTGCGCAAGGTCATGTACACCTTGCATGGCACCAAGGGTGCAATTCGCGTTGAAGACGAGGACGTCGAGCTGGCCGTGCTGGAAGCAGGGCCTGGCGTGGTCGCGCCTGGATCACCGGGGCAATGGCGCTTCGAGCATCGGGTGGCGCCCTCTCATTGGATGGACGCCAGCCACGTGGGCTGGTTCGGCTCGCTCTTTGACGAGTTCCGCGCTGCCATCGCGCGCAGCGAGTACGTGGGCAAGGACGCCAGGGAGGCCTGCCTGTGCGTCGAGCTCATCGAACGCGCGTATCGATCCGCCGCCGAGGGCAGCCGCGTGCTCGACCTGCCCGACGGCACCGTCGATCGGCTGGCGCGGCCGCGCGCACAGCGCCCGCTACCAGCGCCAGGCATGGGTGGGGATCCCGCGGCCGCGACCTAGAGCGCCGAACGGAGCCCGTGCCCTACGGAATCGTCGGCGCGAAGAGAAGATTCATGAGGGCCCGCCCCTTGAGGCCAGGGTACTGGCCTGCCACGCAGGTGGCCTCGTTGTAGTACCGCAAGGCCGGGTCGGCAGACACGCCTTCGCCCGAAACCATGAACGGCACCGGGTCGCGGGTGTGCTTGCGCAGCTTGACCGGCACCGGATGGTCAGGCAGCACCATCACGCGCAGCTTGTCAGAGTGGACCTTGCGGTACTGGTCGAGAAAGACCTTGATGAGCCGGGTGTCGCAGTCCTCGATGCCCTTGATTTTGTTGGGCAAGTCGCCCAGGTGGCCGCATTCGTCGACCGCCTCCACGTGCACATAGACGAAGTCGTTGCGGCGCAAAAGGTCTACGGCCGCGGCCGCCTTGTTTTCGTAGTTGGTGTCGAGGAACCCGGTGGCCCCCTCGGGCCGCAGCGACTCCATCCCGCCCAGCAGGCCAAGCCCGAGGATCACGTCCACCGCAGAAATGATGCCACCCTTCTTGCCATGCAGTTCTTCGAACGACGGCATCTGTGGCTTGCGACCGCCGGACCAGGGCCAGATGAGATTCGCCGGATTCTTGCCTTCTGCCCGCCGCTTCACATTGACGGGATGGTCTTCCAGGATCTCCCGCGACCTCCAGACGAGCTGGCGCAGAAGCTCGGCCGTGGGCTCAGCCTCGGGCTTGGCCGCCCGGGGGAGAATCGTCTCCCATCTCATGCCGTGTGACGAATCCGGTTTGTCGTATGCCACATCAGCCGAGAATTCCTTGCCGATGAGATAGAGGATGTGGCGATAGGACACTCCCGTCTTGAAGCGAATCTCTGGTGTGCCGAGCTTCTCCGAAAGAGTCCCAATCAGTGCATCCGCCTCGGGCTCGGAGATATGGCCGGCTGAATAGTCTTCCAGGATGTCGTCCTTGACCGTGATGAGGTTCATGCGGAAGGCCACGGTTTGCTCGTCGAGTGGCACGCCCAGGCCGTAGCTCTCGATGGCGCCGCGGCCGGTGTACGCGGTGGCCAGATCCCAGCCAAGTACGGACATATTGGCCACGTCCGACGAGGTCGGGAACTCCTCGGGGAGGGTCACGAAGGTGCCGAACTGCGCCGCCTGCGCCAGCTTGTCAAGGGTGGGCGTATGTGCGATCTCGACCGGCGTCTTGCCGCCCAGTTCGGGCAGCGGGTAGTCGGCCATGCCGTCGATGAGAAAAGCCACGTATTTCATGACGTCCGTCTCGCTTTCCGAGCTTGGCATACCACGGCGCAGGCCCTGGCGGGTCGCTGACGTTAGCTCGCGGCTGGGGCAAATCCCCGGGCAAACGGCAAGATCCTCGGCCGCGCACTATGTACGGCGTCACGATAGTCCTTGACGGATGCGGTCGCTCGGATATCCTGACCCAACTCGAACACTGACCGGATGTGTTATTCGACAATGGAGGGAAATTAAACGATGCGAAAG
>Ga0224520_1000540_pt1 | contig 11218 bp, 13 predicted proteins | sample CFST25metaG_2_FD_180684 | JGI IMG/M metagenome (GOLD analysis project Ga0224520, IMG submission 180684) | Peat soil microbial communities from Stordalen Mire, Sweden - C.F.S.T-25 | ecosystem: Environmental > Terrestrial > Soil > Wetlands > Peat | place: Sweden: Norrbotten County, Stordalen Mire... | reverse complement strand
TGGCAAGATCGTACCATACGGCGGCGTTGTTGGGCGACGGGAAAGTCCTCGTCGCTGGCGGCGGTGGCATCAGCGCACTCGCGAGTGCGGAGCTATACGACCCAAGCGCTGGGAGATTCACCGCAACCGGCGCCATGACCGCGTCAAGATCGTACCATACGACGGCGTTGTTGGGCGACGGGAAGGTGCTCATCGCCGGCGGAACGTCCGTGTCTGACACGCAGGGCATCGAGCGCCGCGTCGCAAGCGCGGAGCTATACGACCCAGACGCTGGGACGTTTGAAGCTACTGGCGCCATGACCGCACCACGGTGTTTCCACACGGCGACCTCGTTGCTGGACGGGAAGGTACTCGTCGCTGGTGACTTCGCTGAAGCCGGGTATCTCACCGCCGAGCTGTACGACTCAACCGTCCGGACGTTTGTCGCCACCGGCAACGGGACTGTGCAAAGAGGTTCGCACACAGCGACCCTGTTGCCAGGCGGGATTGTGCTGATCGCAGGCGGCCACGAGTATGATGGCGGGGATCTCACGAGTGCTGAGCTATACGACCCAGGCGCCGGAACCTTCGCAGCAACCAGCAGCATGTGGGTGGCAAGGCGTGGCCACACGGCGACCTTGTTGTGCAACGCGAAGGTTCTCATCGCCGGCGGAGACACATTCGGCACCGCGGAGCTATACGAATAGCCCGGCACGCAACCCAAGGGCTGTGCAGTTCACGTCCTCGACCGGTGAGACATCGACCGCATCGCTGACACCGGTCGAGGTGGCCGAAGGTGTAGGCGCCCAGCGACGCCAGCTCCGGCGAAACATAGACCGCCGCGGCGCATCGGGCGACCGCTGGCCGCAACTTGTCCATGGTGGCGCGCACGCGCCAATCGCAGGCCTGATGGGGGCGTCCACCTCACCCCGCCGATTTCGCGCTACAATGCGCGGCCTGACGATGTCGCTCCTCCGTTCTGCAGAAGCTGAGCTCGAACCCCCGGCCGACCTGGCACCGGCCTTGGCCCCCATGCGCCTGGCTCTTGAGGTCGCCGAACAGGCGGGCCGATCAGGCGAGGTGCCAGTAGGCGCCGTGGTCGTGGTCCGCGGTCAGGTGGTCGCCGTGGCACACAACCAGCGCGAATGTCTGAACGACCCCACCGCTCACGCCGAGATCATCGCCTTGCGGGCCGCGGCAGCCGCGCTGGGGGGCTGGCGCCTGGTCGATGCAGAGCTCTATGTGACCATGGAGCCTTGCCCGATGTGTGCGGGTGCCGTGGTTAACGCGCGCATCCGGCGGCTGGTCTACGGCTGTGACGATCCCAAGGCAGGAGCCGCGCGCACGCTCTACCGGCTGCTCGACGATGCGCGACTCAATCACCAGGTCGAGGTGGTTCCCGGCGTGCTGGCCGCAGAAAGCGCAGCCCTGCTCAAGTCTTTCTTCCTGCGCCTGCGTCAGCCTGCGGCCGATCTCAGGGTTGCGGACCGCTGACGCTGGTCGCTGGTTTGGCCGCCGCGCCCTGGCGCTGACCGGGCGGTGCGGTGGTCATGGGATTTCGCTGCCCGCGCAGCTCACGGCTGCGCAGGTCCGTGATGGCGCCTGCCAAGGCGGCCGCCACGGTCTTCTTACCCTGCTCGGAAAGCAGAAAAGGACCCTCTTCCGCGTGGTCTAGAAAGCCCACCTCGACCAGCACCGCGGGCATGTCCAGGCCTTGCAGGACATCTAGGGTCGATCCCTTCTGCTTGATGCCGCGATCCCGATCCGATCCCAGTGCGTCGGAGAGGCGCCAGCGAATGCGTCGAGCGGCGGCCAGGCTGTCGACCGCGGTCGTGCGAGCCTGATGGGCGGCCCACGCGGCCTGTGCGTCGTCTTCGGCCAGCAGAGCCGCCCGCGCCACCTCCTGATCAACGTCCGAGGTGGGCAGTACGAAGATCTCGAAGCCGCGCTGGCTGCCCGGTCCCTGCTCGGCTGACGCTGCGTTGGCGTGGATGCTGACAAACAAGCGCGCCCCAGCCTGGTTCGCACAGCGGGTCCGTGCGCGGATGGGAACCAGAAGATCGCTGGTCCGGCAGAGGACGATCTTGAGGCCCGGCTCGCCCTGCAAGCGCTGTTGCACCAAGCGGGCAATTTCGAGGGTCAAGTGTTTCTCGTACTGGTCGGGCTTGGCCGTGGGGGCCCCGCGATTGGATCCGCCATGTCCGGGGTCCAAGGCCACCACAAAGGGCGGCTCCCCGGTCGCGGCCGCGAGACAGCCGCAAAGTATGCTTGCCACAGAGCTGTGAAACATTGGGGACCGCCCTTCGTGTAGGCTACCGCCGCGCCGAAGCGCGCGCGAATCTTCTGACCTGGGAACCCTCAAAGGGGTGTCTCAAAGGGTTCGCTTCGCCCTTCGGCTCCCCACGCGACAAATGTGAGAGTGAGGCCCTATACTGGGCGCCCATGCGCAAAGCCATCCCCAGCCCCAACCTGACCGCTGTGCTGGCCCTGGCCGCCCTGGCCGACCTCCTGCTCTACCGGCTGGCGTCGCATGTGTTTCTGCCCAGCCAGCCCACTTGGGGAGTGGCCCGCGTCTTGGCAGACATCGGCCTCTTCATGTCCAACCTAGGGGGCGTGCTCGGAGTGGTGTTGGTCGCCACGGTGCTGTCGCGCGCCCTGCGAGGCGACACGATCTTTCCGCACTCCATGCGCATTACGGTGAGCAGCATTGGGCTCTTCTTCGTGCTCCTGGCCACCGCCGGTGTTCTGGCGCTGCCGGTTCCCGACCGTTTCGTGTCCTACCTTCGCATCAGTCACGCCTTTCTGGCCGGGTTCGTGGCGGCAGGGCTGTGGCACAGGCGTTGTCCCATACGCCTCAAACTTGCCGTGACCTTGTTTGCCGCTCCCATCGTCCTGCAAACAGCGACCATGTTCTGTCAGCGCATGGGATGGTCGGCCTCTCTCGTGGGCCAGGGTGGCCGCACGGCACAGGCCAGCACATTCCTTGCTTTGCTGCTGTCAGGGGTCCTGATTTCGCCCCGCCCGCGTCGGGGTCTTCAGGTGGCGGTCATGCTAGGTGCCGGGCTAATCTCCCTGGCGCTTCTGGCTCTGGCCATGGTGCGATACTTTGGCCTGGCGCAGGTGGTGGCGCTGTACGGACTTCACTTCGATTTGCCCGTCACCGCGGGCGTCGTGGGCAAGCTATACGCGGCCATGGTGATGGCCGCCTATGTGAGCGCGACCGTAGCCGGAGCGGCCTGTCTGACCGGTGATGCGGCATCACGACTGCTTGCCTATGGAGTTGTGCTCCTGGCCACCGCCGGTCACCAGATAGAAGCGACCAACCAGACCCTGTTCTCCCTCTGCGGATTGTGCGCACTAGCCTTGGGCGCAGTGCGCCTTGGAGACGTCGCCGTCGCAGGCGCCGCGCGCGGTTCTGCTGCGCCTAGCGACCCTTTGTCGCATCAGGCGCACGAAGACGCCTGACGGCGGCACACTCCGCGTCAAAGGGACTCCAGGGACAGTCTCCCCTCTGCCCGGGGCCGGGAGACAGACGCCAACCGGGACGGGGCGCTAGCGACGACCGCGCGCGATCAGCTCGCGCTCGGCACGAAGCCAGTTCGCTTGCTCATCCCCACCCTCGCGCTGAAAAATCTCGTAGGCGCGGGCCGCGATCTCTTCCTTGGTCGGCTGGTAGCGGACGCTCGCCTTGGCAGGCGGAGCTGCTGGGGTCGGATTTTTGGTAGGCATGGTCTTGGGAGTAGGTTTGATAGCCATTTTGCAGTCCTTTGTGGTCCCAAGGTTGGGCCCGAAGAGCGGGCTGTCAAGAAATTCCTACCGGCGCTGGGACAGCCAAGAATGCACTGGGCTATCTCGATGCGCCAAGATCCTTCGAGCAGGCCAGGCCCGCTCCTTCAATTGTCCAGTCTGGCCAGTGAAGCAAAGGTCAGCGCCTCGACACAGAACCAGGCCCTGGCCGCGTTGTTGTTCCTGTACCAGCAAGTGCTTGGGCGCGAACTCGAGTGGCTGGGCGACCTGGTCCACGCCAAGCGGCCGGTACACATCCCGGTCGTGCTCGGGCGGGAAGAGGCGCGCAGCCTTCCGGCGCACGTCCAGGGTCCTGTCTGGCTGGTGTGCGCACTCTTGTATGGCGCGGGCTTGCGCCTGCTCGAGGCGCTGCACCTGCGGACAAAAGACATCGACCTCGATCGCCGTGAGATCATCGTTCGTCGAGGTAAGGGCCAGAAGGATCGCCGAACGGTCCTGCCCGGCGTCCTGGTCGAGCGACTGCGTTCGCACCTGGCGGCAGTCAGGGTGCAGCACGAGGGAGATATCAGCATGGGAGCAGGTGCCGTCGCCCTGCCGGAGGCCATCCAACGCAAATATCCCAATGCCCCATACGAATGGATCTGGCAGTGGGTCTTTCCAGCGACCCGCACCTACATCGATCCCACCAGCCAGGAAGTTCGCCGCCACCACCTGCACGAATCCGTCATCCAGCGCGCCGTCCGCAAGGCCGCCGCCGCCGCGCGAATCCCAAAACCCGTCACCCCCCACACCCTACGGCATTCATTCGCCACCCACCTCTTGGAAGACGGCTACGACATTCGCACCATCCAGGAGCTGCTCGGTCACAAAGACGTCGCCACGACCATGATCTACACCCACGTGCTCAATCGCGGTGCAGGCGGCGTGCGCAGTCCCCTTGACCGCTGACCAGCCGAGCGCAGCGGGCATTTATCGGTTTATTCAACACCCGCGCCATTATATTCCGACAGCGCCGCCGCCTCGATTCCGGGAGCCGCCCTCGCCCAATAGCGCGAAATCAAAGGATCCCATCGCTTGCTCCTGGGCACCAAAGCGTGAGATCATCACAAAAATATCGAATACTTTTCGGCGCAGAAGAGTAGTTCGACGGACCCGCCCACGTGGTGCTGCAGATGGAAGATCGATGTCAGTAATCATTTGGCGAGATAGCGTCGCAATGGGCGACGACACCGAGGCACCCCACGAGTGGGCTGTAGCCCTCCCGGCCGATACCACGGTTGCCAATCTGGTCACCAAGATTCTTCGAAAGGGCTATCTGGCTAGGATTGGTGGCGGTCTCGCAACCTGGATTGTCGAAGGTAGGCAGCCGGTGGCGGTCCTCGCTCAGCAGTGGAGCGAGCCTCGATGGATCGTGGATTCCGGTACGCCTGTAATGGACCTCAGTCGGAAAACGGGCCGCGCAAACTTTGAAATACGGTACTGGTGCCAGGTCGATCCCGACCGGGTGTATGCGTGTCTGCGTGATGGGAAACCTTTGCCGGACCGATACGGTCGTTGACGTTGCAGCGGACGGCGCCCTGGCCGTCGAACAAGCCGTTGCAGCGGACGGCGGTGCCGCAGGGGAATCGTGTAGAATCGAGTGGCCATCTCGGCGGCACCGCCGCCGCTGAACGGCACGTCGTTGGGCAGACGCAGGCATGCAAGTCATCTTGAGCCATAGCAAGCAAACGGCCCATCAGGGGGAGCCAAGGGTGCTCGGACTGGCGTTGCGCGCCATGATCATATTCCTCTGCTCATCTTGCACGAAATGTACTTCACCGAACGCTCCAAGCAGCTTGGCGAAAGCCGGCGCAGCCGATGCAGTTGTCTTGCCGCACGTGAAGAGAGATCGAGTCACAGCCGATTGCGGGGCACTCGATAAGAAAGCGGAGCTGTACAGCGCCCGCGCAGGCCACTGCAAGATTGACCAGGACTGTTGCCTCATCTGGGACCTGGAGTTCTTCGGCTGTGCAGCTGCGAATAGCGCCGAGGACTTGAGAGGTCTTAGAGACAACATCCGGGCTCAAACCAGGAACTGCGGCCGGAAGGACATGGGTTGCCAGGACCGCGAACCGGTCTGCCGGAAGGGACGATGCGAGATGCGGGGAGCAAGAACACCAGATCCAAGGGGAGACGACGAGCCGCTGCTCACCGGCCTCAGATACGATTGTAGGCAGCCCTACACGCCAGCCGTCGAGATGCTCGGATTGAAATCTCCCGGCGTGGCACTGCTTACCGATCCCAGACTCGATCCCTGGTTCGGGATAGAGCTACCCGATGGAGGCGGCTACGGCGCTCAGGTGCACGTAGAGGTTTGTGTCTCGGAGGAAGGCTCCATCACCAGCGTCCGGACATTGGAACGCGCGCCCGAGTTTCCAAAGGCCGTTCTGCAAGACAAGATTCTCGATACTTGGCAATTCAAACCTTTGGTCGTCGACGGGAACGCCAAGCCCTTTTGCGTGCTGATCGGCTATCCGATGGAATCGCGAAACTGACGGCACAAGTCGGGAATGCCCATCAGGACGCTGCCCAACCAATAGGCGTTTGATCCGGTCGCGGGAATAGAAGCCCTGTCTGTCTGGCGGAGGATCGAGCGGCCGGATCAAACGTCGTGTTGAACGAAGCCGTGGGTTCGAGAGGTGAACGCGGCTGTTGCGCCATGGGCAAAGTGGAATGCATTTGTGACCCATGCGCGATGCGGAGCGATGGTTCGGACTCGTCTTCTCGGTTGTGGGGACTTCGATCGGGCCGATGAGGTGCGATTTGTGGGCAACCTGGCCAAGCGCAAGCAGGCGGTTCGCGACCAATGCGCGGAGATATCCATGGCCATCAGCAAGGCACCGATCGCCGGGGTTGGAGTTTCTTTGAGAAGGGAAGGGGATTTCATGACGAGTAGAGTGGCGGAGCCCGTGCCGACGGTGGACTGTCAAGGAGGGGACCGCTCAGCAGGAGGCCGCCACAATCGGGGCAAACGCCGATGTCGATGCCAGTGAGCTTCTGGAAGAGTGCGCGCCAGTCGAGCGCGGCGACGTCCTGGGCAGGCGGAGATGCCGGTTGGCTCGTGTCTTCGCCTGGCTGGCGGTGGCGGGGTTCAATCCCAGCACGGGCGAGGGCGAGTTTGGAATTGACGTTGCCTGCGGCATACAAGCCGAAGTGTCTGATTTTTACGAAGGCGCGAGGCAAGACGTGAAGAAGGAATCGGCGCATGAATTCCAGGGCTTCACCGGCAGGCTTGGCGTGATCCGGTCTGGTCGCCGCGTGTGATCCAGGTGGTGGATCTCCCAAGGACGGGCGGGGCTTGGTGTGATCCAGCTGCCGAATGCAGGTTCTGAATACACGACGGCCAGCGGCGTCGGATGGGACGCGCTGGCCGGGAGGGTATGGAGATTTTCGAAGAGGGTGGGACTACTGGGCGTCTTCGCGTTCGGCGGTGGAGTCGTCCGGGATCTTGGCGCCCCTGCTGGCGGCGCGGTCACGTGCGATTTTCTGGCGATAGCTGGGGCCGTTGATGTCGATGCGGATGGCGTTCATGGCGACGCGGTCGAGGATGGCGACGGCGAGGGTGGAATCGCCGAGATAGCGGCCCCAGGCGGAGAGCTTGATGTTGGAGGAGAAGGCGGTGGAGACGCGGCCGTGCCTGCGGTCGATGAGGTTGAAGAGGGTGTGGGCCGCGGTGGGCTCGTCGTCGCGCTTCTTGACCTGCCCCAAGCCGACATCATCGATGACCAGGAAATCAGGAGCGGCCCAACGCTTGAGACGCAAGGGATAGCTGTTGTCGGCCAGGCCGGAGAAGAGGTCGTCGAGCAAGTCGACACAGCGGGTGTAGCGGACAGACATCTGCTGCTGGCAAGCACGCAACGCCAGCGACTTGAGGATGTGGCTTTTGCCTGTCCCGCTCTTGCCGGTCACGACCAGGTCTTCCTTGTGCCTGACGAATTCCAAGGTGGCGATGTTCATGACGGCTGACTTGTCGAGGTCGGGCTGGAAATTCCAATCGAATCCCTCCAGGGTTTTCCGCTCGGCCAGACCGCTCGTGGCGATACGCCGTTCGATGCGACGCTCGGTTTTGAACGCGGCTTCGGCACCAAGGACCCGTTCGAGCACTTCGCTGGCCGCGGGCTTGTCCCGTGTGGCCCACGCGATGTGCTCGTCCAGCTTGCCCAGCGTGTGATTCAGGCCTAGGAATTCGAGGTGTCGTCGGAGTCGGTCGAGGATGTCGTCTGCTCCTGCGGGTCGTCTTGCTGGCATGGCGTAGCCTCCTTGGCGCTGGCAATGGTGGGGAGTTGGTCGTACTCGTCCAGATCTCTGACCGGCACATCGCGGTCGCCGACCGACTCTGCCAGCCTGCGCGCGAAGTCTTCGTCGACGTACTCGGCCAGTCGGCGCGGGGCCGCCTTGGCGGACAGGATGCGCTCGACGGCTTGGTGCTCGAATGCGCCGAAGGCACGTGCGTGGCGCAGGGCCGCGCCCAGGTCTGCGGTTGAGAAGCGTTCGCGCAGGACCAAGATCAGCCGCGCGTGAAAGCCAGCTTGGCGTCCTTGCGCAGACTTGAGGCCGGCGAAGAAGAGAGCCCCTTCTTCCCCCAGTTCCGCGAAAGTCTGCCCCAGTTGGTCGAGGTCAGTATGGCGGCGGGTACTGGCAGCATGGTCGTGACAACCCGGTGGTGCCACATCGACGCCCTGGCCTCGCCCAGCCAATTCCAGCCGTGCCAAGAGGCGCAAATCCGCGGCGTAGATGAAGATCTCGTTCTGGGTCACGCGGATGGGGAGGATGTCGGTGACGTGGTCATAGGGAACGGCGTAGCGATTGCCATCAAAGGACACGAATCCATCGATGGAGGCCACCCGATAGAAGACCCGGGCCGTGTCGTAGGGGTGCGCGGGCAAAGGCCGCAGATGCGCGCGTTCTTCGGCAAACGCCTCCAGGGCTGTGCGTTTGGTTTTGTCGTGCCGGCGCCGGTCGCAGGTGCCGTCGAGCCAGATGCCGAGTTGCAGGCGCAGGTCCGCGAAGTCACGGAAGGCGCGGCCACAGAAGAAGCTGCGCTCCAATTCCCAGAAACCCCGTTCCACCCGCGGCTTGTCGTTGGGGTGAAAGCGACGACAGGCCTCGGGCCGAAACTCATAGTGGGTGGCGAACGCCAGAAAGCGCGGATTGTAAATGGGCTGCTCGCCTTCCCATCCGAGCACCACTGGCTTTTGCGAGTCGTACTTGCACACCTCGGCTGCACCGCCGAAACGCGCGAAGGTGGCCTCATGTCCGTCCATCAGCGCGTGCAGGTCACAGCGTTCAAAGAAGCCGTAATACTTGCGATGACTGAAGCGCAGAACGTAGCTGAAGGCTTGCACATTCAGTCGCCCGCCTCCCTCCAGGTCAACTTTGTACGGCGACCAGTCACTCTCTGCCATTTTCCCCGGCCCCGTCACTGGCGTTTCCAGACTCGGTCGGCGTTTCGCTGGCGGCCGCAGCTTGCGTACCCGCACCTTGATCGCGCCGTAGCTGCCTGGGTATCCAGCCTCTCGTACTTCCTCGAAGACCCGCTGTGCAGTGATGTCAGGGTATTTCGCCAGCAATTCCACAATCTGGTCCGTGTACCCATCAGCTATCCCTGGTGGACGCGGGGCAGGCGCTGCTGGCGCTGGCAATGCGCAATGCGACGATTCCCGTCCTTGCCTGTGCGTCTCGATGGCCTTGCGAACCGTGTTGCGACTGATGCCCAGGGACCGAGCCACCGCTCGCCGGCTCATGCCCTTTAGGCTCAGCGTGATGATCTGGCTGGTCAGCTCTTCATGCGTCCAGGCTTGCATCGACTCTCCTTTCGTCTTCCGTCGCCCGCGCAATCGCGCGTTCGAGTGCTCCCAGCACCGGGCGAAGCCCTTGCAGCCCGTCCGCGGTCAAGCGCGCGGCTGGCTCGCCCAGCGTGGCCAGCGGTTGCTGCCACAGTCGCGCCTGCAGGCGCGCGCACAGCCGCGTGATCGTCGCGATGTCCACCACAATCCACTCGGCCAGTGTGCGTGGCCGATTCTGTCCTTTGCTTTCGGCGCGCCCTGCAACCGGCGCCTGCGGACGCGCCAGCATCTGCTGCAGCACGGTCGCGCGTTCACTTGCCGGCCGCCCCAGCAGATCCGTCACCAGCCGTTCCACCTGGTGCCGGGTCAGTCCCTGCTTCATGGCCAGATCCGTCAGCGCCCGCTGGTTGCTCCGGGGCAACCGCGCCACTGCCGTGGCCGCGCTGGATCCCAAGAGCCCCAGGCGCACGTCGGCCGTGACCGTTTCGTCCAGCCCATCCGCCAAAAGCAATCGCCGGCTCACCCAGCTCTTGTCCCGCACCAAAAGCCGCGCAATCTGTGGCTGCGCCAGCCGGTCAGTCCGGTACAGCGCCCGCACCAGCCAGGCCTCCTCCAGCTCGGTCAGCCCGTGCCCTTGATTGAGCACCATCAGCGCCGCCTTGGCCCCCACCGCGTCCACTGCAAGCTCGCGCACACGCAGCATCCGCCACCCCAGTTGCTGGGCCCCTCGCAACCGTTTGAACCCGTCCACCACCTCCAGCAGATCTCCCTGCCGGAACACCACCAGCGCCATCAGCTGCCCCTGCCGCACCAGCGAATCCCGCATCCGCCGGATAGCCTCGTCGTCGCTCAAGCGCAACGCCGCGAGTGTCCCGCCCAGCTCCTCCAGTGCGACCACGCGCTCGGGCCGCTCTGAAATCTGCGCTGCGCTGGCTTCGGCTTGCATGCCTGCAAGGAACCACGCCTGGGCATTGAAACCCAGGCTGGAGCGTGACAGCGCGGCCCAATTCTCAGCGGATTGCCAAACAATTTCGCTGCCCTACGGCCCGAGGCTGGCGCGTGACAGGCCGTCCGTCACGCCCGAGCCACGCCCACAAATCGCATCCAAACCCCGCGTAATCGCTTCCATTCTTCGCTTCAGGCTGGCGCGTGACATGGCTACCGCCCGATCCCACAATTCCAGCATTTCCTCCTGCAATTCCGCGGGGATATCCGCGGAGGGTGGCGCGTGACAACTGCCCGCGCTCGGGCCCGCCGCCGTCCCGGGCCCACACCCCGCAGATGCGCCAGCGCCACCTGCCGGTGGGCCACACCCGGCAGCGTGCCGTCGTTTCCGACACGCTCGCTGCCGCTCCCGCTCGTCCACGCGCGCATCCTGCACCGCCTGCGCCCGCCGGCCTCGCGCTAGCCGTCGTCTGCGCTTCTTCCGGCAAGGCTCGCCGCAGACTTTCTGCGTCCCTACCGCCGATGCCGCCGGCTCATATCGGCACCGGCATTCTGTGCAACGCCTGCTTCCATGCTGCTGCATCCTGCCGGGCCTACCGCACGACCCGCATCCCCTGGATCACTCGGCCGCCATCAGCCTTGGGCCGCCCACCCCCCACCCTGGATCACGACCCTGCCGCAGGTTGGATCACCCCCTGGCTGCCGGTAAAGAGAATGTAGTG
>Ga0224520_1000538_pt1 | contig 11228 bp, 14 predicted proteins | sample CFST25metaG_2_FD_180684 | JGI IMG/M metagenome (GOLD analysis project Ga0224520, IMG submission 180684) | Peat soil microbial communities from Stordalen Mire, Sweden - C.F.S.T-25 | ecosystem: Environmental > Terrestrial > Soil > Wetlands > Peat | place: Sweden: Norrbotten County, Stordalen Mire... | reverse complement strand
ATACGCCACCGAAGGCACCGCCGCAATGCTCACCGCGCTGGGATTACCGGTAACCATGACCACCAAGAAACTGAGCGAAGGGCACCCGAATGTACTGGATGCCATCACCGGCGGCACAATACAGGCTGTCATTAATACCGTGACCAGTAGCGGCACCGTGATGCGCGACGGCTTCGCGATCCGCCGGACTGCCGCCGAGAGACGCATCCCCTGCTTTACCTCGCTGGATACGGCGCGGGCGGCAGTGGATATTCTTGTCAGGGACAAACACGATTATCATGTGCAGCCGCTGGCTTCCTACCGCAACAGGAGACAGCCGTGAAGAATGAAATCTGCACAGTGATTTCAAATAGCGAAATTACACCGGGCAACCGGTTAATGTGGCTCAGATCGCCGGTAATCGCTCGGCAGGCGCAGGCCGGTCAGTTTGTCATGGTCGCTTGCGGTGAAGCAGCTACCCTGCGGCGTCCGATCAGCGTACATACAGTCGATGGGGAGAAATTGGCGCTGCTGTACATGGTCGTCGGCAAAGGCACGGAATGGCTGACACAACGGACAGCAGGCGCCGCCGTGGATATCCTGGGGCCGCTGGGGAACGGATTCAAGGTGGCCAGACAGCCGAACGGCACATTGAGTTTCCTGATGATCGCCGGCGGTATCGGTATCGCGCCACTGCGCTTTCTGGTCGAGAAGGTCAGGCCTTCCTGCCGCCAGATCATTGTGCTGCAGGGCGCGGCAACCAAATCCAAACTGTATCCGAAAGAGCTGCTGCCGCCGGGCGTCAGTCTCACCGCGGCAACGGAAGACGGCTCCGGGGGTTACAAAGGATTGATCACGGCATTGATCCCCACCTTCGCCACCACCGCCGATGAGGTCTTTATCTGCGGGCCGATGCCCATGCTCAGATATATCGCGGAAAATCAGAAAGCCCTCAAACTCACCGATAAACCGGTCTCCGTTTCGCTGGAAATGCGCATGGCCTGCGGCGTGGGTGTTTGCTACGGCTGCACTATCCGGACGAAAAACGGTTTGAAACAGGTCTGCAAAGACGGCCCGGTTTTTAATCTGAACGATGTCATTTGGGACGAAATGACAAGGGTATAGGCGATGTTCTTAATTAGCCGGCGGCTCCCAGGTAAAAGAAAATGTTTTACCGCTCTGGTACATGCCGCTGATAATCAGGTCATATGGAATTCCGGCTCCGAATTGGCCCTGAAACAACTCCCGGGCAGCTAACGAAACTGAACCGGGCGTTAATGGTTTAACAGCGGTGACATCGAAGCTAAAGTTATAGTCCTCAGGGGCAAATTCTTCCAGAACAGCGTGCAAGGAAATTATAGACTCGGCAGACATGTTACGTAAAACGATCTGAACTGTCGGGGTTTGCCCGCGGTCAGCAGTTTTGTCGATTGATTGTACGGCAACAGGCGGATTTTCAATCGGGCTTGTTGTAGTAGTTGTGACGGTTTCCGTCACCGTAAAATGAACCAATACCAGCGCGCCCCATTCATCCCCGGCGACGACGGTATAAACCCCGGGATCCAATCTCGTATACTCCGAATCCTTTTTATCGGGCCAATATCCCTTCATCGTAAATTCAAATATCTCCTGCCCAAATTGAGTGATATCACTCGACGATTGAAAGGTGTAATGAGCATAGGAGATCCCGGTTAGAGCCGGCTGGCAAAGATAGATCCCATTCGGGTCGTAGAGATAAAGCTGAGTTGCTGTAGAATAATCGGAAGAATTGTAATTTCCCTGAAAAAGAGCAATCCCGAACGGAGAACCGTAAGAAGCACAACGGCTGCCTAAACCTAAACCGTCGTACGGCCATTGGTCGGATGCCGGGATATTGTTCGTAGTGGCAAGCATATTCTTTTCATCAAGATCAATCGTAATTCTCTGGCCGGTTTGATAGGTTGCCGCATCCAATGACAAGGTCAGGCTGAGTCCATTCGTAGATTTGGAAGAAGCGCTATTCACACCGGGAATAAAAGCCTTTGTTGGGAAAGAAGTTACCGTTGTTGCCGGTGACGGTGTAGTAGCAGCCCGATTCATACAACCGACTGTTACTGCCAGAATTCCCAGCAATAAAATCACGATAACGGCAAATACATACAAGTGCTTCATTATTAATCTCTGCTTTATATAACGGATATTCATATAAAAAGATATTTTAGGGGTTCTATCTTTCTTACGGCGTAACTGTAAAATGCAGCACGGCCAGCGCACCCCATTCATCCCCGGCAACCACGGTATAAACCCCAGGCTGGAAATGTTGGAATTCTGAAATAGAATCGTTAGTCCAATATCCCTTTAAATCAACTTCATCTTTTAGTACAATGTTGTTGAGATCCGAAATAGTATTGCCGTAACCTAAAACCTCAATGTCGCTCAGTGGCTTAAAATCGTAAGCAAAATCGTGGCCTATTTTCAAAATGCAACCATGCATTATCACATTTGGTTCATTCAGATTAAGTGGCGTAGCTTTGGAAAAGTTCGAAGAAGTATCGTATCCTTGAAAGATGGCTACCCCAAAAGGATAGTAACTAGAGAGAATGCCACAAGGATATGATGGACCTAATTCCAGTCCATTTAATGACCATTGGGATGATGAAGGGACGTGATTCATCTTTGAGGATGTATTCCGTTCATCAACAAACATCATAATTACCTGGCCAGGTTGATAGGTTGCTGCATCCAGTGAAAGCGAAAGACTCAAACCGTTCGCTGATTTGGATGAAGAAGTATTTAACGCAGATGTATTGGTTGTTGGAGATGTTGTGGTTGGCGTAGAATTACCGCCGCAACCGGCATCCGCACCTGACATACTAAGAAGCAAAACGATTATTATAATACTAACCCGCAGTTTCATTTTTACATCTCTCCCATAGTATATAACGAATAATCACATAAAAAGATACTTAAAATTATTCCGTCACCCTAAAATGAACAACCACCAGCGCGCCCCATTCATCCCCGGCAACAACGGTATAAACCCCAGGCTCCAAATAATGCCAGACAGCTTCAGGACGAACTCCTGCCCAGTGCTCGTAAACATCCACCTCAGTCTTCATTTCCATTGTTGCGCTTTTATTCGGCCCGGAACCGTTTATTGTCACAATATCACTGGCTGGTTTAAATATATACTTTGTTACATTATTCACCGGAGGCATACAGCCAAAAGGTACTGAATTCGGGTTGAAAATGACAAGAGGCACGGCGGTTGAAATATCGCTAATGCTATAAATTCCTTGATAGACCTCAATACCGAAAGGATAACTCAGCGTTCCGCAAATGCCCAGACTTAATCCGCTTATCGGCCACTTGACTGATGCCGGGACATTGTTCATCCTGGCAAGTATGTTCTTTTCATCGATAACTATGTGTATAGTATCAACCGGTCTGTAAGTATCTGCATCCAGTGAAAGCGAAAGACTCAAACCGTTCGCGGATTGGGATGAGGTTGAGTTATTCATTGTTGTCTCAGTTGTTGTTGTTGTCGTTGGCGTTGTAGTAGCAGCCCGGTTCACACAACCGGCTGACGCGGCTGATAAGCAAAGCCCCAGGACTATTAAAATCGTAATTTCGCCCGGATCTTTCATTTTATTATTTACTTCGCGTTTAATGCTTCTTGAGGAACCGTGATAGACACCGCCTGATCGTAATTTGAAAAATTCAGCTGCCCCTGAAAACCGGAGTTTACCAGGTTAGTGTCCGGGGTATAGGGAGTTGAAGTTATCGAGCCCCCGCCCACGAAACCCTGAAAATCAATATCGATCTCGACTTTTACCGGCAGGTAACTTTTTTGATCGATCCAGAATTTTATGGAGCCATTCTGATAGGCGTCCGGCCTGACCACCGGAATGCCGCCGCCGTTCATAATATCGATTTGCGGGCCAAATGGTTGTTCCTGGGATACACAAAAATCGACAGCTGCCTGAGCGGAGGGATTAACGGTTAGAACATAGCAATCAATGTCATTAATTCTTTCGTTCTCCAGGTTAGTAACCCGGGCAGCGGTTTTTAGCATTTCCTTAAGATAGGGGATCTGGATCTCGTGTTTCCATAAAGTGTCATCAATCTTGTTTTTTTTCGTCCAGGGGTTCGGCTGATATAACCCGGTAGCGACAGTTTTCAGGTATTCTTCCCCGTTCTTGAAATACATTTCGAGCGAAGCGTCCATGTTAGTTCCGGTGTAGATTTCCGGGATAGCCATCTTCATTTGCATTTCCTGACTGGAGACGTTAACAATTTTAGCGCCATTCCATTCTGTCGTGCTTAAACTGGAGCCATCGACTAATTTGTATGTATTTTTTATGTCCGTGTCTAAACTGAATGACTTAACCTGATCCAGCGCGGCCACCGTTTTAGAAATAATATTGTCGCCTGTCAGTGACGTGGTTGTAGTGCCGTGATCGACACAACCTGATAACAGTATTCCCGTTAACAATACTATTGCGCTGATAATTACAATTTTATTGTTCATTGCTTTAATTTCACCTGTTTTAAAATATATCACTCACATAATGATTTGTAAACTATCAATATATATCATATTATTAATTATACACGCAATTTACCGGGCCGCAGATTAAATTTTGATGATGAAAAGATTACAATTTATTCATTTTTCTCGCCGGGAAATTCATACGCAATATGACTGAAGCAAGCCGGCGAAGTATAATTGATTAGTTGTTCATGATGTTGTTAATGAATTGTCAATTTGTTTAAGAGGAGAAAACAGTGATCGCTTCCGGAGAAATCAGTCTGCAAACCCACGGAGCAGGAGATACACAGGATATCACCGCCCAGGTGCGGCAGCAGGTTAAAGATTCAGGCATTTCCGCAGGTACCGTTAATGTGTTTGTCACCGGTTCGACCGCCGGTATCACGACCATCGAGTTTGAGCCCGGTCTGACCGCGGATTTTCAGAAGATGTGGGAGCGGCTGGCGCCGAAAAACATACCGTACGAGCATAACAAACACTGGGAAGACGATAACGGCTATGCCCATGTCCGGGCTTCTTTGCTGGGCGCTTCTTTGACCGTCCCCGTGACAAACAAAAAGCTCGGGCTGGGCACATGGCAGCAGATCGTACTGGTGGACTTCGATAACCACCCGCGCAACCGCACAGTAATTGTGCAGATTATGGGAGAATAGTTTTTCTTAAATACTAAAATCCAAATAACAAATCCCAAGCAAGCGAGTGACTCTTCCTTGACGTTAGATTTCAACCGTGCGTATAATTGAATTAGTCAGGAAAACAAAACAAGAAGGTGATAAAATGGCAAACCAGATTGGAAAAAGATATCACTGCACCAAATGCGGCAGCGAATTTATTGTGACTAAAGCAGGCGTCGGCACGATCACATGCTGCGGTCAACCCATGGAACTCAAGAAATAAATAATTCGTTGCAGGAGGCTATTATTATGGCTAGTCAACTTGGTAAAAGATATAAATGTGAAGTTTGCGGTACTGAAATTCTGTGCATCAAAGCCGGCGCGGGTCAGGTAACCTGCTGCGGTAAAGAAATAAAGAGTTCGGAAGCGAAACCCATCCCGTCCTCTGACTAAATAAACTATTTCCCGTTTTGAATCAATGAGAAGAATTCGGCGCGGCTGGCTGCTTTCTGGTGGAATGATCCCCGAATTGCGGACGTAATGATATTAGTTCCCGGCTTTTTCACGCCGCGCATGACCATACACAGGTGCTCTGCTTGAACTACGACGGCGACACCCTGCGGTTGCAATCCTTTCACGATAGCATCGGCAATTTGTGTTGTCATACGCTCTTGAATCTGCGGCCGGCGGGCAAATATTTCTACCACCCTGGCAAATTTGCTGATGCCCACCACCCGGCCGGTGATATCCGGGATATAGCCGACATGCACTACACCGAAAAACGGCAGCAGGTGATGTTCGCACATAGAGTAGAAAGGGATATCTTTTAAGATAACCATCTCTCTGTGCCCCAGTTCATAGCCGACTTTCAATTCTGCTATCGGATCCATATCCATTCCGGCAAAGAGTTCGGTGTACATCTCCGCGACACGCTTTGGCGTATCCAGCAAGCCTTCTCTGTTGGGATCGTCGCCAATTGCGGTGATCATCGATACAACAGCTTTTGTAATTGCTTTTTCGTCGACCATTTTTCTCTCCTTCACAGATCAGTCAACCGGACTTGCAAGACGACAGAACGGTTACTTCCAGCCCAGCACTGCTTTGACTGCGTCTTCGGTGGGGGCGACCCTTGTAAAAGCGGGGGCATCTCTCAATGCAATATCGGCGTCTTTCAGTCCGTTGCCGGTGACCACGCAGACAATCCGCTTGCCGGAGAAATCCATCCCTTTCTTTTTCAATTTAAGTAAACCCGCTAACGGCGCAGCGGAAGCCGGTTCGCCGAAAACACCCTCTTTTTTCGTCATCTGGTGGTAGGCATAGAGAATTTCGTCGTCACTGACCATATCGATAATGCCGCCGGATTCATCGCGCGCGGCGGTAGCTTTCTTCCAGCTGGCCGGGTTACCAATTCTAATGGCGGTGGCAAGGGTTTGCGGATGCTCAACGATATGGTTCAAAACAATCGGGGCGGAGCCTTCAGCCTGAAAACCCATCATCTTCGGCAGTGTTTTCGATTTTCCCAGTTTATGATATTCAACAAATCCTTTCCAATAGGCAGTGATATTACCGGCATTACCGACCGGGATAAACAGATAATCCGGCGCATCCCCCAGGACATCGACCACTTCAAAAGAGGCTGTTTTTTGCCCTTCGATGCGGAACGGATTGACCGAATTAACCAGTGTCACCGGGTACGATTCAGTGAGTTTTCTGACGATCTGCAGCGCCTGGTCGAAGTTACCGTCGATGGTGATAATTTTGGCGCCGTAAACAATGGCCTGCGCCAGTTTACCCAAGGCGATCTTGCCCTCCGGTACCATAATGATCGCCTGCATCCCCCGGTATGCGGCATAAGCAGCCGCCGAAGCGCTTGTATTGCCCGTAGAGGCGCACATAATAGCCTTACTGCCCTCTTCCAGAGCCTTGGCCACTGCCACAACCATACCGCGGTCTTTGAACGAACCGGTGGGATTGCAGCCTTCCAGTTTGAAATAAAGTTCTTTACAACCAATCTCTTGGACTATCTGGTTACTTTTGACCAGCGGCGTATCGCCCTCTCCCAAAGAAAATAAAGGTGTCTTTGCCGTCACCGGCAAATATTCCTGATATCTTGCCAAAACCCCGTTTTTCATTTTTCACCTGCCGATAATAGATATTTCTCCCTAATTGTAATGGTAATGATATTCTCTGCGCAATAGCGGAATTAAAAACACAGGAAAACAGGCATAATTAATGCTGAATAACAGAATGATTCGCATAAAAGCATTGGCAGGATTTAGCTGCCGCCCGGTTTGGTCAGCGGTATTTTGGCGGCGCATAAAGGACATTTATCCGGCCCGTAACTGATAGCTTCCGCGCGGTGACAGGCAAAGAATGGTGCGCCAAAATCGTACTTTTCTTCGCTGCGGTCCACCAGCAACCCGATGCCAATAATGTTTCCCTTCCGTTCTTTCACCGCAGCGATTACTTCTTTGACCGAACCGCCGGTCGTGAATACATCGTCGACGACCAGCACGTTATCACCCGGACTGATCGCCGCGCCGCGTTTAAAGGCAAAGGTTTTATTTTCCGCCTTTTCGGCATAAATTGCCCGCACGCCAAGTTGGCGGGCCACTTCAAAAGCCAAGATAATACCGGCGGTAGTCGGTCCCGCCACCAGATTGATGGACTGGTTGCGGTAATGCTCGGCAATCATGCCGCAAAGCTGCTGGACATACTGCGGATATTGCATTACTTTAAATTTCTCCCAGTATACCGGGGAATGTCTGCCTGAGGTCAGAATAAAATGCCCTTCCAGAACCGCACCGGATTTCCGGAACATTTCTTCAGCGTTCATGCCAAATCCTCACCTGAAATTCAATCTGTCATTTAGCGGCAGCGGGCACCGCAATAGCCGGTTGCCGGTAAGTGGGGGCTAGTCCCCACATTTTCGGGGGCCAGATGGATAACCATGCTTTCCCAATAATTTTATCACGCGAAACGAACCAGCCACCACGCGAATCGCTGCTGTTATTACGGTTGTCACCCATTACAAAATACTCATCAGCGGGGATAACGCCGGTATTGTAATTGGAGTAAAACGGCTCTTTGATATAAGGCTCCTGCATCTTGACAATGGTGCCGTCAGTCTTATGCACTGAAACGACGCCATTCTTGATATCGACCGTTTCACCGGGTAAGCCGATAATGCGTTTAATGAAGGGTTTTGAGCTCTGGATCGGCGGTTGAAAAACGATGATGTCTCCGGTCTGCGGCGCACTGAATTTATAATCTATTTTATTGACGATTATCCACTCATCTTCATAGTAATTGGGTTGCATACTGGGTCCGTATACAATGTACGTTTGAATCGTCAACCGTAAGCCGATAAATAGCAACACGGCGATAATAATAACAATGACTGTTTCCCAAAAAGATCTGCTCATAAAAAATGCTTTTATATCTTGTCTCATTATACACTTTTTCCCTTTGCGCAATTAGTCCCGTTTCTATGGGGTCATGCCTGAGTATTATAAATTTTTTTGACGCCAGTATATTGTTATGTCTCCAAAATAAACTAATTTGGCGGTGTGCCGGCGGCAGCCGCAGCCGGTTGCCGGTAATCCTGTGATCCTTTCCACAAGGATGGCGGCCAATATGATACCCACGCTTTGCCGATTATTTTATCTTCAGATACCAGCCACCCGCCGCGGGAATCGCTGCTGTTATTGCGGTTGTCCCCCATCACGAAGTATTTACCGGCGGGAATAATACCGCTGTTATAATCGGAGGAAAACGGTTCTTTAATATAAGGCTCTTGTAAGAGAATGATACTGCCGCTGGCTTCATGCACATAGACAGAACCGTGCTTGATTTCTACAGATTCACCGGGCAGACCGATAACGCGTTTAATATACGGCAGGTCAGTATTCATCGGGGGCTGAAAAACGAGTATATTCCCCCTCTGCGGAGCCTGGAACTTATACTCCAGTTTGTTAACCCATATCTTCTCGTTTGCCCAATAATTGGGCTGCATACTGGGTCCATGGACGTAATAAGGCTGAATGGTAACGCGAAACCCGATATAAATCACCACCGCAACGAGTATAATAATGAGGTTTTCCCATAAAGCCTTATTTTTGATCAAGTTTTTAAAATTAACATTCATAATAATAAACTAAAACTTATGAAATCTATTTCGCTTCGGTTCACCGGTGAATCGATCACCGGAATTTGCCCTATCTCCCGCCTTCCGATAATTCCATACGCAGGTTATCCGGAGCCTGGACAAATGAAATCGTCAGCGTGGGACTGATCTTAGTCACTTCGAGGGTAAACTTCACGCCGTCGGCTTTTAATTCATCAACTGCTTTTTGCAAGTGTGGAGTTTTAATGCCGAAATGCGCCAGACCGTACTGTTTTTCATCTGTGGTCTTCGAAATTAACATTGTCACTCCGCCGAGGTCCACACTGAGCATCACTTTACCATTGCCCATCTCAATTGGATCCAGCATCGTCGCGCCGAACATTTTCTGATAAAATTCTGCCGTTTTTGCCGGGTCGGGACTCATTAAATGAATGTGGTCGAACTTGAATTTTGCCATATATTTTATCTCCTGTTTATTTAGTAACCGCCGTCATTAGTTAATTTGCAGATTCCCGAATAGCTGTTTAGAGTACTCGCGTTCATTATTAAATGGTAACACAAAACAGTGTTTCTATTCAGCTTATTTCAGGGCGGCATCTAGATTTTTCACACCGGTCATCCCTGAAACGGTATTCAAAAACTTCTGCAGCGAAACTTCTTTAGCTCTCAATTGCGTTATCTTTGTACCGATCGGATTCTCGTAGCCAGGAGAATCTGCGTAAGTTCCGTAGAACGCAAAGTAGGCCTGATTTAGCTTGCGGATATAATAACCGTTGGCGTTAAAAAAATCCCGTTTCTGTTGCATATATTGTTCCGCAATATCGATCTGTCCCGCCGCCAGATATGCATCAACCTGTACCCGGACCGCCCGCATTTCCTTGTTAAAATCAAAAGCAGGCGGTGTAACGGTAGTCTGGCTGACGGTTGGAGCTGTCCGGGTGTCGGTTTGAAACTGGGGATAATATTTTTTCAGCACCGTCGCGCCGACTTCTTTCCCGATGATATCGGCGACAGTCTCATTCATCGTGGTGATGTCAGTGTTGTGCGTTAACCCGGCAATATTTAATACGTAACGGAATCCTAACGGGGTGAATGCCAAATAGGCGTGCGCCCATTCATGGGCGCAGGTCTGGATGATATACTGGAAATCGGAATCACTGGCAACGATATCCGGATAAGTCGCTATGCCGCCAAGACCGACAACAAGCGCGGAGACATTCAATTTGTCTACATTGTCTTCAATTGATGTCGCGTCTGCAGCACTCAGATTTTCTGCCAGCAGCACATCTTTCTGCCGCTCGATCTTTTCCCGCGGCGATATTACCAAAAGCTGCGGCGGTGTTTGCAGTTTGAATTCCGGCGGCGGGAAGGTGAACTTCCATTTGATATATTTATACCAGGGCTCGTATATCCCCATTTCCTTTAATACCTGTGCGGTTTGGCGCTTGATGATATTTTCGACCGTCCCGGTAATGCTGTTCTGCTGCTGTTGTAGCGTATCTATCTGGGCTTGAACGGTTGTGCGATTAGCGTCATTAATACTGGATTTCAGATCGTTAATATGGTTACTCAGGGCAATGTAGTGGTCGGTTATTTCCGTATCGGTGCCGGTTATTTTCGCGTGTTTGCCGAAAAGTTGCTTAAACTGCGTGAACCAGGTGTTGAACTCCCACCGGGCAATGCTGAACCGGTACGGACTAACGACTGTGTTCAACCGGGCATTGAAATCATTGCCCGCGCCGCAGCCGGTATTGCACAGCAACACCAGTAAAAGCCCCACCGCGACCAGAATTCTTATTTTGCGCATTTCGAATTTATCGTATAATTAATCAACAATGTCGACAAATGTCGTTTTAATTATGTTACAGGTAGCAAAATAGAAAATCAATGACGAATAATTGTTACGGTTTAAATCGATGATGAATAATAATCTGATAGTGATCGGCGCCGGCGCCAGCGGGATGGCAGCTGCCGGACG
>Ga0224520_1000537_pt1 | contig 11229 bp, 9 predicted proteins | sample CFST25metaG_2_FD_180684 | JGI IMG/M metagenome (GOLD analysis project Ga0224520, IMG submission 180684) | Peat soil microbial communities from Stordalen Mire, Sweden - C.F.S.T-25 | ecosystem: Environmental > Terrestrial > Soil > Wetlands > Peat | place: Sweden: Norrbotten County, Stordalen Mire... | reverse complement strand
TGATGATGCCGCGCTTGTAGCCGACCCGATGGACGATCTGGCCCGAGGGCAGGGACACGATGAAGTAGGCGGTGAAGAAGGCGAACTGGATCATCATCGCCTGCGCGTAGTTGAGGTCGAAGACCGCCTTCAGGTGGGGAATGATGATGTCGTTCAGGCAGGTGATGAACCCCCACATGAAGAACAGCGTGGACAGAACCGCGAGGGCGCCGAGATAGCTGCGGGGCTTGCCGCTCGTGGCAGCAACCTGGGGCGACGCTGAGGGAAGTGTTGGTCCGGCCATGAGAGTTCCCTTTCTGCTGGGGGGCGAGGGCACCGGGTGGGGCCCATGCTCGACTGCGCATGATACACGTGTCGGCGGGAATTCCGACGGGTTCTTGGTCCTCGCAGGCGGGTGGCGTCCAGCGGTCAACGCGCCACGCTGGCCCGAAACCCAGACCTGTGCTCAGGGCCCTCAAATACAGCCTCGCCCCGTCCATCAGGGTTGTGCATAATCGACGCCATGGTTCGCGCTTCGTTCAGACTCGCACCTTTTCTGGCGACAGGCTCGCTGGTCGTCCTTGTTGCGGGGTGCGATGGCTCCGATTTCACCGACGACCGCGGCTGGCGACAGCCTGCCGAACACGGGGCTGATGCGGGTTTCGTTTCTCGACGCGTCGGCCGCGACGCTGCTCTTTCGCCCGATGCGCCCGGCGCTGACGATGCCGGGACGGACCACACAGACGCTGACGGTGGTGTCCTGGGGGCGCCGGCTACGGTTGTCGTGCTTCCCGACACGCAGTACTACGCGTCCAGCTTCCCCGACATTTTCGCCACCCAGACTCGCTGGATCGTCGAGCAGAAATCCGCGCGCAACATCGCGGTGGCGCTTCACGTGGGCGACGTTGTCGACGGGGCCAACGACCCGGTTCAGTGGAGGGTCGCCAACTCGTCCATGCGAGCGCTGGACGGCCTTGTCCCCTATGTCCTCGTCCCCGGCAACCATGACACAGACGCCAATCGCGTGGGACTGATCGATAGCTATTTTGCCCCCACAACCATGCCGTGGATTACGGAAACCATGAGCGCGGGCCAGATCGAGAACAACTATGCCGTGATCGACATCGGGCAGCAGCGATGGCTGATCCTGGGGCTCGAATTCGGACCGCGCGACGCCGTTCTCACCTGGGCCGATGGGGTGCTGAAGGCCCATCCGACGCTCCCCGCGATCATCGTGACCCACGCTTACCTTTACGGGGACGGGACACGCTACAACATCGCAGTTTCCGGGCTCGACAGCACCCAGCCGAACTTCCAGTGGTTCATCCCCCAGTGGTACGGCTACACGCCCTCGCAGGGCATCAACGACGGGGAAGAGATCTGGCAGAAGCTCATCGTGCCCAACCCGAACGTGCGCCTAGTGTTCTGCGGCCACGATAACGGGGCTAAGCGACTGACTAGCCTGCGGCCAGACGGCTCACGCGTGCACCAGATGCTGTCTGACTACCAGTGGCTCTATGGCGGCACCGCCGACGATCGTGGCGGCAGCGGTTTTCTGCGGGTTCTGGAATTCGACTACGACAAGAAGGAGATACGCGTTCAGACCTACTCGCCCTATCTAGACGAGTTCATGACCGACGATGCGAACCAGTTCACCCTCAGCCTGGAACTCTAAGTTAGCTGTTTCTCACAGAGACGCGGAGGCCACTGAGCCTGACTGGAGAGGAAAGGGTTGGGTTCTGCGCAATCCGAACCCTTTCTTCTCATCCGATCTCTGTGTTCCCTGTGCTCTCTGTGTGGAATAGGTAGCCAACACGGTATTGGATCGCGCGCCCCGAGATCCTGGCTAGAACTCCTGAGGGAGCTGTTGCAACTGCGCCACTGAGAACACCGGCCCGTCCTTGCACACGTAGAACGGCCCGATGTTGCAGCGGCCGCATTGGCCCAGGCCGCACTTCATCTTCATCTCCAGGGTGGTGAAGATGCGCTCGGCGGGGAAGCCCAGGTCCTTGAAGACGGGTAGGGTCAGTTTGATCATGATGGGCGGGCCACAGGTGATGGCCACTGCGTTCTGCGCGCTGGGCGCGGCCGCGCGCAGCACGGCGGGCACGAAACCTTCGCGCCCCTTCCAGTTGGCGTCGCCCTTGTCCACCGTGACCACCAATTCGGTATTGGGCGCCTTGGCCCAGATCTCGCGATCCGTCGCGTACATCAGATCGCCCGGGCTGCGTGCGCCGTACACGATGGTCAGCTTGCCGTAGTCGGCGCGATGATTGAGAATATGGCAGACGATCGGCTTGAGCGGCGCCAGGCCGATGCCACCGCCCGCGATGACGATGTCCTTGCCTTTCCATTCGGCGACGGGAAAGGCCTTGCCGTACGGGCCACGGAACCCAATGATGGCGCCGGCATACAAGTGGTGCAAAGCCTCGGTGTGGGCGCCCACCCGTTTGGTGGTGACGGTCAGTCGCTCGGGCTTGGCTGGATCGCCGGCGATGACGAAGGTGGATTCGCCCTCGCCAAAGGCCGAGATCTCGGCGAACTGGCCGGGCAGATAGCGGAAGGCCTTGCGCTCGGCCTCGTCGAGCAGTTCGAAGTGGAAGGTGACCGTGTCCGCGGTCTCGTCGACGCGCTCGCTGATTCGCGCAGCCAGCGGCAGCAAGGGATCACGCAACACGTTCGGCCTCCTGGTTGATGCGCTTCATGATCTCGAACACGTCGGCGAATAGGTGCCGGTCGAGCGGGCACAGATCCACGCAGCGGCCGCAGCCAGTACAGCCAAGCAGGCCCGGGTTCTGCGTCGGGATATACGAGAACTTGTGCAGCACGCGCTGGCGCAGACGACTGGCCGCGACCTGGCGCGGATTGTGCCCGCCCGCCATGCGGGTGAAATCCGAGCGCTGGCAATTGTCGACAATGCGTAGGCGCTGGATTTCGCCTTTGAATGACTCGTCGTCGATGGTGAAACACTGGCAGGTTGGGCAGTACTGGGTACACACGCCGCAGTTCATGCAGGAGATGCCAAGCTCGTGCCACATGGGGTGGTCGAAGTTCGCGTACAACGCCTTGGGGTCGGGTAGGCCGGTCCACCACTCGGGTTGCGGACCAGGCCGCGGTGCCGCCAGGGGCACGGCCGCGCCCGCCGGTACGGTGGCCAGAAATGCCTGGCCGCGCGGGCTGCCGGCCTGGGCCACGAAGCCGCCTGCCTCTGGCGTCAGCATGACGTCGACCGCGTCCTTGTCGTCGGGGCCGAAGCCGAACACGCCGCAATAGCAGTTGGGGCCTGGCTGGCACGCGACGCCGATCAATAGAAGGTTTTCACGCCTGGCCTTGTAGTGCGGATCCACACAGGATGGCTGCAGGAACGCGCGGTCGAGCAGCAAAAGGGCGCGGGCGTCGCAGGGCCGCACCCCGAACACGCTCCCCGGTGTCTGGTCGGGCTGGGCCGGCTCAATCTCGGCGGGACCGGCGCCGGCTTTCCAGCGGGCGATCTCGCGCCGGGGTGGCGTGAACAGATCCTTGACCGGTCGCCGCGGCCGGATGGGGCCCAGCTCGGGCAACGCCTCGACCTGGCTCCAGTGGCCAGCGTCGTTGGGCGCCCACAGCGCTCCCCGCTGGCGAAGCGCCGCCTGAAGCGACTCGCGCGAAAGCCTCATGCCATCAGCCACGATGGGGTCCTCCCAGCCAGCTATCAGGATCTTCCGGATTGAAAAGCAGGAAAGGCCACTTGCCGCCCTGCTTGACCCCGGTCTTGAAATCGAACAGCTCCTCGACGTCTTCAGCCAAGCACAGGTCGAGCAGGTGCATGGGCACGCCCTCGGGACAGGCCCGCTGGCATTCACCACAGTCGACGCAGCGGCCGGCGTGGTGGAAGGCGCGGATCATGTGCCACATGAGATTGGACGAGGGCTTGGCAGTCTGCTCGATCCAGCGCGGGGCGTTCTGGTCGGTCACGCACACCGCACAGTTGCACAGCGGACAGACCTCGCGGCAGGCGTAGCAGTGGGTGCATGGCTCGAAGGCCTTTTGCCAAAAAGCGAAGCGCTCGGCCGGCGTCATGGCCTTGATCTTGGCGATGGTCTCGGCACGTGTCTTTTCTGGCTTGGGCAGCGACGACGTATCGCCGACGGTGACATCAGCCAGCGGCGAGACATGCATCTCGCAGCGCTGGCAGCGTTCGTCCAGGGTCTTGCCGTCGGCTCTAACGCCGGCGCAGGCCACCGCGATGGCCACGATCTGCTCGCGGGCAAAATCGCCCTCGGTGATGCGCATGCTGACCGCGCAACCGTCGCAACCCTTGACCACGATGCCCACCGGCAACGGCAGGTCGCGGGTCAAGGCGCGGGCCAGGTTCTGCACGCAGCGATCATCGAAGATGAGGGTGTCCGCGTCCTCGGGCCGTGTGATGAGCGTGGCCACCACGGCCTTAGACAAGGGATGCTCGCGATAGCCGAGCACGGACTTCACCTTGCCCTCGGTAAACAGGCGCTTGACCGTTTCGCGCAGCGACTGGTTCACGACGCCACCCCCTGGCGCGCCATGGGATTGTGCCGGCCCAGGGCCCGCACCTTGTCGACGAACTCGGCCACCTCGACCGCGTAGCGCGCGCCCTCGGAGGCCGACAGCCAGGTGAAATGGATGCGCTCGGGCTCGATGCCAACCCAGTCTAGCAGGCGACGAAGCACTGCCAACTTGCGCTTGGCGTAGCGGTTGCCGCTGATGTAGTGGCAGTCGCCAGGATGGCAGCCCGACACCATCACCCCGTCGGCGCCTTCCTCCAGCGCCTTGAAGATGAACAGCGGATTGATGCGGCCCGAGCAGGGCACCCGCACCACCCGCAGGTTGGCCGGTACCTTCAGCCGCGAGGTGCCCGCCAGATCGGCGCCGGCGTAGCTGCACCAGTTGCACAGAAAACCGACGATGCGGGGCTCGTAGCGGTCGCTCATCACCATGCCTCCCCGAGCAGCCCGGTCAGCTCGTGATAGATCTGCCGACCGGTGAACTGTTGCAGCTCGATGGCGGTGGCCCGGCAGGTGGCCACGCAGGTGCCACATCCCTTGCACGTGGTGGTGTTGACCACGGCTTTGTTGCGCTTGGGATCGATCTCGATGGCCTGGTAGGCGCAGACGTCCACGCACATCCCGCAGGCCGTGCACATCTCGGGCCGCACCAGCGCGATGGAAGGATCGATCTCGACCTCGCCGCGAGCCATGAAGCGCAGGGCCGCCGCCGCTGCACCCGAGGCGTGCGCCACGGTGTCGGGTATGTCCTTCGGGCTCTGGCAGGTACCAGCCAGGAACACCCCGTCGGTGGGCGTTTCAGTGGGCGCCAGCTTGGGGTGTTTCTCGGCGAAAAATCCATCCGGGCTGCGCGGTATGCGCAGCATCTCGGACACCTGCTTGGCACCCTGTGCCGGGCCCATGGCGGTGGCCAATATGATCATGTCGACCGGCACGCGCAGCAGCTTGCCGAGGGTGGTCTCCTCGGCTACGACGATCATCGAGCCCTCGGGCGCGTCGGTGTCGGCCTCGCTGGACTGCAACACTTGGCCGGCCTTGCCGCGCACGAAGCGCGTCCCCTCGTGCATGACCCGGTCATAGAATTCCTCGTAGCCTTTTCCGAAGGCGCGCATGTCGATGTAGAACTCGTACACGCGCGCTGTGGTCTTTTCGCGCAGCAGGTGCGCGAACTTGAGCGAGTACATGCAGCACACGCGCGAGCAGTGCTTGCAGTAGTTCTCGTCGCGCGAGCCGATGCAGTGAAGGATGCCGACCGCGCCAGGCGCCTGGCCGTTCTTCTTGACGATCTTGCCACTGGTCGGGCCCATGGCGTTGCACAGCCGCTCGAATTCGAGGCCGGTGTACACGTCGGGGAAGCGGCCGTAGCCCCATTGCTTGAACTGGCCGGCGTCGACCAGGTCGTAGCCGGTGGCCACGATGATGGTGCCCACCTCCAATTCGCGGACGCTGTCTAGATCGTTCATGACAATCGCGCCCGGCTCGCAGAATTTCTCGCACACCCCGCACTTGCCGCGCACGAAGAAGTTGCAATGCTTGCGGTCGATGACCGGCTTGTTGGGCACGGCTTGGGGGAACATGGTGTAGATGGCGGGCCGGAAGGCCATCTTCTCGTCGAATTCCGAGGGGACCTTCTTCACCGGGCACTTGGTGATGCAGATGCCGCAGCCGGTGCACTTGGCGTTGTCCACGCAGGTGGCCTTGCGTCGCACCTTGACCTTGAACTGGCCCACGCTGCCGCGCACCTCTTCGACTTCGTGATAGGTGAGCAGCTCGATGTTGGGGTGCTGGGCCACCTGGACCATCTTGGGGGTCAGGATGCAGGCCGAGCAGTCCAGGGTGGGGAAGGTCTTGTCCAGCTCGGCCATGTGGCCGCCGATCGACTGCTGGCGTTCGACCAGATGAACCTTGTAGCCCGCCTCCGCGATGTCGAGAGCCGCCTGGATGCCGGCGATACCACCCCCGATGATCAGCGTGCTGGGCTTGACCTTGGCGCGCCCCGGCTGCAGCGGCCGCATCCAGCGCGCGCGCCTGACTGTGGCGCGCACGATGGCGATCGCCTTGGCCGTGGCCTCGGCGCGGTCCTTGGTCACCCACGAGCACTGCTCGCGGATGTTGGCCATCAGCATGAGGAAGGGATTGAGGCCAGCCTGGGCGCAGGCGCGGCGGAAGGTGGGCTCGTGCATGCGCGGCGAGCACGCCGCCACCACCACGCGGTTGAGGCCGAACTCGGCGATGTCCTTCTTGATCTGTTCCTGCCCGGGGTCCGAGCACATGAATTTGTACTCGCGCGAAACCACCACTCCGGCCTCGGCCGCCATCTCCTTGGCCAGACGCTCGACGTCCACCGTGCCTGCGATGTTGGTGCCGCAGTGACAGACGTAGACGCCAACTGCAGCCTGGCCGTCCTTGCTCATCGGTTGCTCCTAGTCGCGTGGGGAGCCGGCGAGCTTTGCTCGCCGCGCACCATCGCGGGGGGGTTTGGGGACCCTTCGAGGGTCCCCATGTCAACGACCCCCACCGAGCGGGCTAGCAATTCGCCCAAGTCGACCACCTCGAGCACGTCCTGCTTGCCCACCGTGCCCAGGCTGTCGGTCAGCATGAGCACACAGTACGGGCAGGCGGTGGCCAGCGACTGGGCCCCCAGCGCGCAGGCGTCGTTGATCCTCTGCACGCTGAAGCGTTCGGCCACCGGCGTGTCGGACCACATCCGGCCTCCGCCCCCGCCACAGCAGAGGCTGTCCTCGTGGTGGCGCGACAGCTCGATCAGTTCCAGCCCCGGGATGGCCTTGAGCACCTCGCGAGGCGCATCGTAGATCCCGTTGTGCCGGCCCAGGTAGCAAGGGTCGTGGTAGGCCACGCGCGCCTTGACCGGCTTTTCCGGCTTGAGCCGCCCGTCGCGAATCAGATCGCGCAAGAACTCCGCCACGTGGATGACCGTCACGCCTTTCAGTCCTTCGTAATTCTTCTTGAAATTCTCCAGGCAGTGGGGCGAGGTCACCACGATCTTTTTCGGATTTTTTGCGCGAATCTGCGCTGTATTCCCGTCGCGCAGAGACTCGTAGACGTCCTTGCGGCCGCCCTTATGCGCGGGATCGCCGCAGCACTTCTCATCATTGCCCAGGCTCCCCCACTTTACCCCCGCCTTTTCCAGCAGGCGCACCAGGGTTCGCTGCGCCTTGATGTTGCGCGGATCATAGGCGTGCGTGCAGCAGGTGTAGAGCAGGATCTCGCTTTCTTCGGTGTGCGGCCGCAGCCCAACCTCCGAGGCCCATGCCGCCCGCTTGTCCGGATCGCCCGCCCATGGGTTGCCATTGCCCGCCAGGCCCGACAAGGCCGATTGCAGAAGCGGCGGCAGCGTCCCGGCCTCGCCCATGATGTTGCGGATGCTGCGCACGATGTCGATGGTCTTCACGCCGCGCGGACAGCGATCCAGGCACATCCCGCAGGTGGTGCAGGACCATAGGTCTTCGCCCTCGTAGCCCTCGATGCCGAACTGGGCCAGCCGAATCAGGTTGCGCAGACGGAAATCACGAAAATCGCCCCACGGGCACACCGCGGAGCAGGTGCCGCACTGGTAGCAGTCGTCGAGCGCCTGACCGCCGTACTCGACGATCATGTCCACGACATCCATGAAGGGTGCGGTTGATTTCATGCCGGCAACACTTTCGAGAGCGGTTCAAGGCGAAGGACGCAGAAGCTCGCCGCCGCCCGACTTTCGTGCGACGATCTTCGGCACACAATCCACGCTTCCGACGCTTCGCGAACGTCCCCGCGTGACGCAAGATCTCCGGGGACAGTCGGGTAGGAAAGTCGGAGAGCAAGAAGAGACATGCAACCTAACGGATTGAAATATAGCATCGCGAGGCAGAGAAACTAGCCAAATGAAGTCCGGTTTCTGATCCATCGGATGGTTCCCGGATCTCCGTACATCGACGGCAGAGCGGCGTGCGCTTGGCGCGTCGTGGTGGCAGGGCTGGCCGCCGGTGCAGCGTGAACCGCCCTCGGGACTAACGGACTAACCGGAGAATGGTACTGACCTGTGTCGCCCAGAAGTTGCTCGTCTCCCCGCTCTCGCCGGTGCATAATAGGACCTCCGTGTACCTCTTTCGACAAGTCGACTACGCGATCCGCTGCCTCGTCTACTTGACTCGCACGCGCGATCGTCTGGCGACCAAGGGCGAGATCGCGAAGGCGACCTCGGCGCCCGACCTCTTTGTCGCGAAGATCTTGCAGCAGCTCGTGCGCGCGGGGCTGGTGGCGTCCACGCGGGGTGTGCACGGCGGTTTCGTGCTGGCGCGCGATCCGGCCACCCTTTCACTCCTCGATGTCATCAACATTACGCATTCGAGCCTGGCGCCGCGGCCTTGCGTTCTCAACCCGCGCGCTTGTCCGTTTCGTGAGTCGTGCCCCGTGCATCCAATCTGGGTGAAGATCCACCGCTCGACGGAACGTGGGTTGCGCAAGGTTAGCTTCGCGTCGTTGGCTCGCCAGGCTGCAAGGTTGCGCCCGCCCCGCACGCCTCGGCCTTCGGCGGCAAGCTAGTTCGCCGGCATCCTCTGAGCATGAAGATCCACGAGTACCAAGCCAAACAATTGCTGGGCCGGCACGGTCTGCCCGTGCCCCTGGGAATTCCGGTTCTCGGTGCCGACAGCCTGGAACAGGCCATTCAAGAGGTGATCGGCGCAAGCAAGAGCCAGACAGTGGCGGTCAAGGCCCAGATTCACGCCGGCGGCCGCGGCAAGGGCGGCGGGGTCAAGGTGGCCAAGGGCGTCGAGGTGGCCCGGCTTGCGGCCGGCCAGATCCTGGGCCAGCGCCTCGTCACCCACCAAACTGGCCCCGAGGGCCGCGTGGTCAAGCGCCTACTCATCGAGGAGGGTGTGTCCATCGCGCGCGAGTTGTACGCGGGAATCTTGGTTGATCGGGGGTGCAGCCGCGTGGTGGTGATGGTTTCGGCGGCAGGCGGGATGGAGATCGAAGAGGTTGCGGCGCGCGCGCCGGAGGCCATCGTGAAAGAGCATGTTGACCCGGCTTTGGGCCTGGCCCCCTTTCAGGCGCGCAAACTGAGCTACGCCCTCGGCCTGACCGGCACGGCCGCCCGCAACGCCACGTCGTTCTTGCAGAAGCTCTACCAGGCCTTCGTGGCGCTCGACGCCTCTTTGGTCGAGGTGAACCCGCTGGTGGTGACCAGCGACGAGCGCGTGCTGGCGCTCGATTGCAAGATGACCTTCGACGACAACGCCCTCCATCGCCATCCCGAGGTCGCGGCCTTGCGCGATCTGGACGAGGAGGACCCGAGCGAGACCGAGGCGCGCGCCCACGATCTCAGCTTCATCAAGCTGGACGGAAGCATCGGGTGCATGGTCAACGGCGCCGGCCTGGCGATGGCCACCATGGACATCATCAAGCATTTCGGCAGCTCGCCCGCCAACTTCCTCGACGTGGGGGGCGGGGCCACGCAAGAGAAGGTCACTGCGGCGTTCAAGATTCTGACCGCCGATCCGGACGTGCGCGGCATCTTCGTCAACATCTTCGGCGGGATCATGAAGTGCGATGTGATCGCCAGTGGCATCGTGGGTGCGGTGGCCGAAGTCGGGCTGCACGTGCCCCTGGTGGTGCGCCTGGCAGGCACCAACGTGGAACAAGGAACCAAGATTCTAGCTGAATCCGGCTTGCCTATCACCGCTGCTAGCGACATGGCAGATGGCGCGCGCAAAGTGGTCGAATTGGTCAAGAGACAGGTGAGCTGACCATGGCCATTCTCGCTGACAACAAGACGCGTGCGGTGGTCCAGGGCCTGACCGGCGCGGCCGGTACTTTCCACGCCAATCAGATGCGCGAATACGGAACGCTCATCGTGGGCGGTGTAACCCCGGGCAAGGGCGGTACTGTGCACGAGGGCTTCCCGGTCTTCGATACCGTCGAGCAAGCGGTGGCCAAGACGGGTGCCAACACCAGCGTCATCTTCGTGCCCCCGCCCGGTGGCGCCGACGCCATCCTCGAGGCTGCCGATGCGGGCATTGAGCTAGTCGTGTGTATCACCGAGGGCATTCCGGTCCTCGACATGGTTCGCGCCAAGCGGGTGCTCGACGCTGAGCTCTGTAACCTGGTCGGCCCCAACTGCCCGGGCGTGATCACGCCGGGCGCTACCAAGCTCGGTATCATGCCCGGCTACATTCACAAGCCGGGCTCGATTGGCATCGTCTCGCGCTCGGGGACGCTCACCTACGAAGCGGCTTTCCAGATCACCGAGCTGGGCCTGGGCCAGAGTACCGCCGTCGGGATCGGCGGGGATCCGGTCAAGGGCATGGACTTCATCGACTGCCTGTCGCTCTTCGAAGCCGATCCCCAGACCAGGGCGGTCCTGCTCATCGGCGAAATCGGCGGCACGTCGGAGGAAGAGGCCGCAGCCTTCATCAAGGCCAACATGAAGAAGCCGGTCGCCGCCTTTGTGGCCGGAGTGACCGCGCCACCTGGGCGCCGCATGGGCCACGCCGGCGCCATTATCAGCGGGGGCAAGGGCCTGGCCGCCGACAAGATCGCGGCCCTGCGCGACGCCGGCATCGCCATCGCCCCCACGCCCGCCGACCTGGGCACGACCGTCGCGAAGCTGGTTTTCTGAGCGGGGTGGGCTGGCTGTTTCACCACCCGGGTCAGCGCCGCTCGGCCAGCGTGCCCGTGAGCGGTTGCGTGAGCGGCAGCGACCAGCGTGGTGCGGTCTGCGTGGGCGATT
>Ga0224520_1000536_pt1 | contig 11237 bp, 8 predicted proteins | sample CFST25metaG_2_FD_180684 | JGI IMG/M metagenome (GOLD analysis project Ga0224520, IMG submission 180684) | Peat soil microbial communities from Stordalen Mire, Sweden - C.F.S.T-25 | ecosystem: Environmental > Terrestrial > Soil > Wetlands > Peat | place: Sweden: Norrbotten County, Stordalen Mire... | reverse complement strand
CGGTTTCAGGGCGGGAATAACGCAGGGCACACCATCGAGAACGATTTCGGGAATTTCAAGCTGCACCTGATACCATCCGGAATTTTCTACAAAAACACGGTGAATTTGCTGGGGCCGGGCACGGTGGTCAACCTCGAGGCAGCCGTAAATGAGATGGAAGGTTTGCAAAAACGCGGCATTGAAATCAATAAAGATAACTATAAAATATCGGACCGCGCTACGATTTGCTTCCCCTTTCATAATTTGCAGGATGAATATGAAGAGACCCGGCTGGGGCAGGCAAGTTTCGGCTCGACCAGGCAGGGTATCGCCCCGGTTTACGGCGACCGCTACATGAAGTACGGCGTGCAGGTCGGCGCGTTGTTTTATCCGGAATATTTGAAGCAGGAAATCGAACGCTGCCTGCAACTGAAAAATAAGATATTCGAAAAGGTGTACGGCAAACCTGCCGCCGACCCGGATGAGACGTTTCGCTGGGCGATGAAATACGGCGAAATCCTGAAGCCGCACATCTGCGACAGCATCGCGCTGCTCAAGGACGCGCGGAAAGCCAGCAAACGAGTCCTGCTGGAAGGGCAGCTCGGGGCGTTGAGAGATATTATTTACGGCATTTATCCCTACCCGACCTCTTCCTCAACCATTGCCGGTTTCGGGGCGGTGGGCGCAGGCTATTTCAACCGGGAGCTGCCGGAAGTGACCGGGGTGATGAAGGCATTTTCGACCTGCGTCGGCGAGGGGCCGTTTACGACCGAAATCCACGGCGAACTGGCCGCTCAAATACGCGAGACTTCGTTCGAATACGGGGCTTTGACCGGACGGCCGCGGCGCATCGGCTGGTTCGATGCCGTCGCCTCCCGCTACGGCACGGAGGTGAGCGGCGCCACCGAAATCGCCCTGACGAAACTGGATTCCCTGTCCGGGCTGGAGACATTGAAAATCTGTACAGCTTACCGCGTCGGTTCACGCACCCTGGAAAATTTCCCCATCGCGCCGGAACTGATTCAGGCGGAGCCGGTCTACACGGAAATGCCCGGCTGGCAGGAAGACATCCGGGAAGTCCGCCAATTCACACAACTGCCCGCCGCCGCGCAGAAATACGTGGAAAGAATCGAAAGACTGGTGGAGAGACCAATAAAATATGTTTCGGTCGGCCCGCACCGGGAAGCGATGGTAGTGAGATAAACCTTCGTATTTTGTTGGGGAGGGTTTGTAACCTTGAGTGAATTCCAGAGAAATTCCGAAATACTCTCGACCTCAGTCGAGACGTACGCCCACCCATTTTCCCGGGTAAAAAAGGTATTGAATAGCTGCATCCGCTGAAAATTCAAGCGAGAGTAAATAGAATAATAATAGCAATAAGGAGCAATAAAAATGATCTCTGACGACGTAATAAAAAGACAAATTAAGTTTACTTTAAGCGGGACCGATTTTAAAAACCTCGGTAAAAAATATCAAGGTAAAGTAAGAGATGTTTATATTTCAAAAGATAAAATTTTCCTGATATCTACTGACAGGCAGTCTGCATTTGACAGAAATCTCGCAATAATTCCGTTTAAAGGCCAGGTTTTAACCCAAACATCAGCCTTCTGGTTTGATAAAACCAGGGATATAATTCCCAATCATATCATCGATGTGCCTGACCCTAATGTGGTAGTAGGCAAAAAACTTAATGTTTTCCCGGTTGAGGTTGTTGTACGGGGTTATATAACAGGCGTAACCAATACCGCGGCCTGGACTGCCTATCAAAAAGGGGAAAGATATTTTTGCGGCAACGTATTACCTGAGGGCCTTAAAAAGAATCAGAAATTTGAAAAGCCCATCATTACCCCAACAACAAAATCCGCAGAGCATGATGAACAAATTTCTCCGGAAGAAATCGTAAAAAGAAAATTAATGACTCAGGAACAATGGGATTATGTGGCAGATAAAGCACTAAAACTATTTAAAAGAGGAACCAGATTCACCGATAAAAACGGCCTGATCCTGGTAGACACGAAATACGAGTTCGGTTATGATGACAAGGGTAAAATTTATTTAATCGACGAGATAAACACGCCGGACTCGGCAAGATTCTGGTTAAAAGATACTTATAAAGAAAGGATTGCAAAAGGAGAAGAGCCGGAAAATATTGATAAAGAATTCTTAAGGCTGTGGTTCATCGAACATTGTGATCCATATAAAGACAAAGTTTTGCCGGAAGCGCCGGAAGATTTAGTCATAGAACTAAGCAAAAGATACATCAAGCTTAACGAGATGACAACGGGTAAACAATTTAAAGCGGAAGCCGGGGATGTTGAAAAAAGGATTGAAAAGAACTTAAAAAATGCAGGCTACTTATGACGAACAGCAGTAAAAACAGCGAAAAACCGGGAGAAAGACCCGTCAAATACGTTTCGGTCGGCCCGCACCGGGAAGCAATGATATTGAGATAACCCACAAATCATTAGAAAGCGATCTATTGAGTCTGTTTCCATCGCTATTTCGAAATATTTAGTAATATACAATCCTTATATGATATAATGACAATTCTTAGCGATTGTTGAGGCCGGTTTTGGTGGTATATTTATCGAAATGGGTACATATTTAACTGTTGAAAGAATAGAATTTGTAGTTACCAACCGCTGCAATTCGAATTGCCGGCATTGTTTGATAGATAAAAATAAAAGAAAATCAAAACCGGCCGCAGTCGGTATTGAACTGGCGACAAAAGTAATCAAAGAGGTAGCGGGTAAATTTTCTCCCCAATCACTGATGACATTCGGGGGTGAGCCGCTGTTATTCCCTGATGTCGTTTGTGCGATTCACCGGACCGCCCGCGACTGCGGCATCGCCAAAAGAGAAATTATTACCAATGCCGGATGGCAGAAATCTGAAGACGATTCCCGGGAAATGGCCCGTAAACTGGCTGAAAGCGGCGTTACAGATATGGCAATCTCCGTCGACGGATTTCACCGGGAATATATCCCTACCACGGTTGTTAAACAAAATGTGAGTAAACTGCTGGATGCCGGAATTTCAGTGGCCTGGAATCCCTGCTGGGTAATTTCGAAAGAACACAACAATCCCTGGAATACCCGCACCAGGGCCGTCCTCAGTGAGCTCAGCCATCTACCGGTGCCGGAATCGAAAGGAAACACGGTCCAACCGGCGGGTAATGCTTTAAGTTTTCTCGGAGAGTATTTGCCGGAGAAAACCGCATCGCCGGACGGTAACTGTGAAGATGTGCCCTATTCCAGCAAACCCGACCGGATAAAGGTGATTTCAATTGAACCGAACGGCGACATTTCAATCTGCCGGGAATTTTCTATCGGCAATGCCGGAAAACAGAATATTATCGATTTGCTGGAGAACTATGACCCGTATCAATTTCCCGAAATGGCGGCAGTCCTGCAGGGTGGTACGGCAAAATTAGAGGAATATACCCGTCAGAAAGGCATCGTACCGGCGGCGGGCGGTTACTATTCAATCTGTGATAAATGCGTTGATTTAAGACGAAGATTACGTGAGATTGCGATTTAAATTACAATGAGGTGACATGATGACACATGAACCTGTAAAAAATTACTATGCCGGTTACGGGGAGAGGGAATGGGACCGCCTGAAAAATCCGGATGACGGCTTCGTGGAATATGCCATAACTCGGAAGATGCTTTCCAAATACCTCAAACCGAAGTCGCGCATCCTGGATATCGGCGGCGGGCCGGGCCGTTATGCGATGTGGTTGGCTAAGCACGGCCACCGGGTGGTGCTGGCAGATTTATCCCCCGAATTGCTGGCCATTGCCCGCACCAAGTTGGCTGAGGCTGATGTCATGGCCAATATTGAAGAAATCGTTGAGGCGGATGCCTGCGACCTCTCCCGCTGGCAGGATAACTCGTTTGACGCCGTGTTGAGCATGGGGCCCTTCTACCATCTGATCGAAGCCAGCGACCGGGAAAAAGCCCTGTCTGAAATGCGCCGCGTGCTGAAACCGCAGGGCACTGCTTTCGTAGCGCTGATGCCGCGTAACGGTTTTATACGACGCACCCTGGCGGAACCGGATGAGCGCCGGCACCTGACGCAGCCGGAATTTATTGCCCGAATCCTGGAACAGGGTGTTTTTATTAACGATGTTCCCGGCCGCTTCACCAATGGCTACGGCATTAATCCCGCCGAAGTCCCGGCTTACTTCCAGCAGCATGGCTTCACGATGGAGACGCTACTCTCTGCGCAGGGAATCGTCCCGAATAAGCAACGGATCCTTGCTGAACTGGAGCAAAACGACCCGGCAACATATCAGGCTGCTCTCGATATCATTCTCAAAACGGCTGACGACCCGGGCATCCTGGGCATGGCCAGCCACCTGCTATATATCGGGAAAAAAGAATAGGGATTTGCCGCCTGCAGAAAATTAATTTGCAAAGTACCCCGTAAGGCAGATATAATTTCGCTCACAGGCGCTAAAGATGTGCAACTTCGACAACAGTGGGAGATTAACAATGACGACAAACGCAACTCGGCCCCAGGTTATCATCAGGTCTTGCGATGCCTATCATGTCCCCACTATCAGGACGATAATCCGTGAGGGTTTACAGCAGCTGAAGATACAGCCTGCCGGACGCACGTTATTGAAACCTAACCTTGTCTCCAGCGGCAACCTGTTCGACCATGCATATACCCGGGCTGAGTTTACAGAGGGTGTTTTACTTGCCCTGCGCGATGTAGACAACGGCGGGATGACTGAATTAGCGGTGGGCGAACGCAGCGGCATTACGATACCCAGCCGTTATGCCTTCACCGGCGCCGGTTACGACCGGATGCTGCGGAGGTTGAAGGTCAAGCGGTATTGTTTCGATGAAGAGCAACAGGTTGAATACCCGTTACACCATGAAGGAAGGCTGCGCGATTACATCTTCATCCCGAAAGTGCTGACCAAAACCGATTTTTTTGTCAACTGCCCCAAGTTTAAAGCGCATCCATGGACCACCGTAACCTTCTCCATGAAAAATTATATCGGCCTGCAGGACGACCGCCACCGGCTTATCGACCACGACCATCATCTGAATCAAAAAGTAGCTGACCTCCAGTACATCATTCAACCGCAGTTTATTGCGGCAGATGCCATCATTGCAGGACAGGGACGGATGCTGACGCCGCTGCCTTACGATTTAAAGCTGATTATCATGGGCAACAACCAGGTAGCCTTCGATGCTGTCTGCTGTCAGATCATCGGTATCGACCCGCTGTCCGTAGAGCATATCCGGCTGGCACATGAGCGCGGGTTCGGGCCTGTCGACCTCTCACAAATCGATATCACCGGCGACATTTCACTGGACCAAGCCAGGGAAAGGGGCCGGGGTTTTAAAAAAGGCCTTATTCGGGTGGAGGACTATTTCCGGGATACCAATATCAAAACCTACGCCGGCAATATGACGGATAATCAATCCTGCGATTATTGCTGGGGCGGGTGCCCGGGCGCGCTGGAGGAAGCGATCGAGATTCTCCGCCGGTTTGACGCTCAGACCGACCATAAAATGCCCCCGCTCCATCTGGTGTTCGGGGCATACAAAGGCCCGATTGATGCCAAACCAGGGGAGAAAGTAATTTTCATGGGTAATTGCGCCGAATGGCAGGGGACAATTGCGGGAGAATCTGTGGTGATAAAACGGCTGCCTTCCACCCGGGATAAAAAAGACCCACACTATGCTATTCCGTCGGATATATATCAGAAAATGATTTCAGTAACCGCTCGTCTCCTGCAGTCGAAAAGAAAAAAATATCTGCGCTTGCCGGGATGCCCGGTGAGTGTCGCCGAACAGGTGCTGCTGCTGGCCGACCTCAGCGGCGCGAAAAACCCGTACTTCGACCCCAGGACCGCAATTAACTTCACGAAATCCTACCTCGCCTTTCGCACGGCCAACCTGCTGAAATTCCGGCCTTACCAGAAACGGAAAATTTAGAGGGACCTTAATATGACACAGCTAAATAGCGAAGAAGTATTGAAAATTCTTGATGAACATAAAAAGTTTTTTGAAACCGGAAAAACAAAAAACGTCGATTTCCGGATTCAGCAGTTGCGCATACTCCGGCAAGCAATTGCAGTCAATGAAGAACTCATCATCAATGCCATGTACGAGGACCTCCACAAATCCCGGTATGAGGCATTTACCACCGAAATAGGGCTGCTGTACTCCAGTATCAGGCTGATAACCAAAAACCTGAAAAAATGGGCCAAACCGCAAAGAGTCCCCACCCCGCTGGTTTTTTTCGGCGGGCAAAGCTATATTTATCACGAACCATACGGCACGGTATTAATTATCGGGCCGTTCAATTATCCGGTAAACCTTATTTTTGAACCACTAATCGGAGCTATATCCGGCGGAAATTGTGCCGTAATCAAACCAGCTCAGATGACACCGAATGTCTCAAAAGTCGTGGCTAAAATCATCAAAGAGAACTTCGAGGAAAATTATATCCGGGTTATCGAAGGCGACCGGCAAGCTACGGCTGCGCTGATCAATGCGCCTTTTGATTATCTCTTTTTCACCGGCAGCGTGAGTACGGGCAAGATGGTCATGACCGCCGCCACGAAAAATCTGGTGCCGGTAACGCTGGAACTTGGCGGGAAAAGTCCTTGCATCGTCGATGAAACGGCGAATATCGATTTAGCGGCGAAAAAACTGGCCTGGGCCAAATTTTCCAACGCGGGACAAACCTGTGTCGCCCCCGATTATGTTTACGTGCATAAGCAAGTGAAAAAACAGTTCCTTGATAACCTGCGGAAATACATGCTGCATTTCTACGGCCCCAATCCGAAGGAAAATAAGGACTTCGGCCGGATTGTTAACGAACAGCATACCGAACGGCTGGCGCAGATGATTGACAGGGATAAAGTCATTATCGGAGGAGATTACGATATCAAAAACCGATACATCGCGCCGACAGTTTTAGACCGCGTTAGCTGGGATGACGCCGTAATGGCCGATGAAATATTCGGGCCGATTTTGCCGGTTCTGGAATTTGATAATTTGGAAACGATGATCAAAGCGATCAACCGCCAATCCAAACCGCTGGCGTTATATCTGTTCACGACAAACAAAGCGGTCGAAAAAAAGATTATCGATAACATCTCTTACGGCGGCGGCTGTATTAATGACGCCTTTATTCAAGTGGGCAATCCGCACTTACCCTTCGGCGGGGTCGGGGCTTCGGGAATCGGCGCTTATCACGGCAGAAGAAGCTTTGAAACTTTTTCTCACAGCAAGAGTATCTTAAACAGAAAGTTCGATTTATTTCCCGATATGATATATCCGCCCTCCGATGAAAAGAAACTGAGCCTGATCAGGAAATTCCTGAGATAAATAAGCAATGATGTTTCTCCATCGTCTTCTGCACTTCTTTAATGTCAAAGAGTGTTTATCCGCCGTATATAAATTATCGGACCGGCCTTGAAATTAATAAATACCAGGGTGAATTACCTGCAGTGTACGTCTCGAGATTTGTTAATTCACCGGAAGCTTGATTTATCCGATATGATACAAGTCGGCCGGATGCCAAACCGGCCACAAAGAGGAAGTTGCCGTCAGGGTCCAGGCACATTGATCGTGCTTCTGCTTCTGTGGGCACTCTCCCGATAGATGTCAGGCGTCCGTTTTTAGCATCTACAAAAAAACAAGCGATGCTGTTATGGCCCCTATTATTGACATAGAGAAAGCGGCCGGAAGGCGAAATTTGAATATCGGCACATTTGCTTTTCTGTGTGTAACCGTCAGGCAGTGTCGAAATTGATTGAAAGGCGCTCAGAGTACCGGTCGAAGTACCTAATTTATAGGCTGCAACACTGCTCCCTTCCTGATTGCAGAAATAGAGAATATCAAGGGTCGGGTGAAAGCAGAAAAGGCGTGGGCCTGCATCTTTCTCCGGAATGACTCTGTCCGGAGTATTAGGAGTTAAATGACCGGTTGCCTCATTAAATTTGAATTGCAGAATTAAATTGGGATCGGCGCCGGCGATATGGGGAATGAAAGCAAATCTGTTGGACGGGTCAGTCTGAATAGAGTGTACCCCCCTGTAAGTGGTAAGCCATTCTACAGCAGGATTTCTCAAGATACCATCGCTGCCGATTTGGTGGACTGCTATCTTGCCTTCGCTGATGTAGGTCGAAAACAGAAATCCACCTTTCCGATCGACAGCCAGAAAGTCCGGTTCGATTCCGACAGGTACGGTACCGGCGAGCGACATCTCGCCTGTTTCACAATTTCTATGATAGGTAGAGATTGACCGGTCGGCTTTACGCCCCACGTAAATAAATTGCTGGCTTGGATCAAATGCCATGTTTGCCGGGTTGCCGGTCACCTTCGTCTCGCCTTGAACTTGTAGCTTTCCCGTTTGAAGATCGGCAGCGAAAATCAAGATTTTATCTTCCCGGAAGAGAGAGACATACAAGTGGCATTTCATGGCTTAAACCCCCATTTTACAAATTAAGAAACAGTATAACACAAATAATGGCTTAGCTTTCACCTGTCGGCAAATTAAATTCATCCCCAATTTTACGAAAAACCGGACTCAGTCACAGGATTCCGTGTCGCGGCAGAGAAGGAAGGGAGGCTACCCCTTCTCCTGTACTTCCGCCAATGCCCCGTTTACCCGTTCGGCTTCCAGTGTCAATTTTTCCCATTCTTCCGTGAGAAGCTGGATATCCGTCTTCAGCTGATGGTGTTTCTCCATCGTTGTTTGTACTTCTTCACTGTCTTTGTAAAATTCCGGTTTGGCGAAAGCAGTTTCGATTTCAGCCAACTGTGATTCAAAATCCACCAATTGAGCCTCATTATCGGCGAGCTTTTTGGCGACATCTTTATTTTCCTGCAGCAGCCGCTTCTGGAGCGCCAGTTTCGGGTCGGCGGGCGGCTTCGGCTTTTTCTTGGGAGCCTGCCGGACGGCGACCCAGCCGCGCCCGTCGTCAAATTCCTCTTCTTCCGGCACAGTCTGCGCTGCTTCCTGTTTTGTTTCTTTCTTTTCTATCGGCGGCGCGCCGTGCTCTTTGCGGTAAAGATAACCGGCATAGTCACCGGGGAAAATCTCCGGCACACCGGCTTGAATTTCAATGATTTTGTTGGCGGTCTGCTGAATCAAAGTTCGGTCGTGGGTGATGAGGCAAATCGTGCCTTTATAAGCTTCCAGGGCATCGGCCAGAATTTCCCGCGAGGCAATATCGAGATGGTTCGTGGGTTCATCCATCAACAGGAAGTTGCTCGGCTGCATCAGTATTTTGGCGAGGGCAACACGCGCCTTTTCGCCGCCGGATAATACTGCGACCGTTTTGCGGACATCATCGCCGCTGAATAAAAATCCGCCCAGTATCCGCCGCAGGTTCTGCTCCAATTGATTTGGCGCCGACCTGGCCAGTTCCTCCAGGACGGTATTCTCCGGCTTGAGTAAATCGAGCACATATTGCGCATAATAAGCCACGACGACTCCCGCCCCTAAAACCCGCTGGCCTTCTTCAAAAGGCAGCACTCCGGCCAGTATTTTGAGCAGAGTAGTCTTGCCGGCGCCGTTCGGGCCGACCAGTGTCACCCGGTCGCCGCGCTCAATCGTAAGATTAAGGTCGGAATAAATTATTTTCTCGCCGTAGGCCTTTTGAATATGCTTTAAACTGATGACTTCCCGGCCGCTGTGCGGCGGCTCGGGGAAAGCAAAGTGGATTTTTTTCGTGGTGCGCGGGATGGTGATGGTCTGTATTTTTTCCAGTTTTTTGATGCGGCTCTGCACCACACTGGCTTTAGTAGCCTGCGAACGAAAACGGTTGATGAATTTCGTCTCTTTCTCGATTTGTCTTTCCTGGCGTTTGGCCGAAGCTTCCAGTTGTTCCATTTTTTTCTGTTTGGCGATTACATAACTGTCATAATTGCCGTGATGCAACACAACTTCACCCGGCTCGATGGCCAGCACCTTATTCACGACACGGTTCAGGAACGCGCGGTCGTGGGATGTCAGCATCACTGCGCCGCGGTAGGAGGCCAGATATTTTTCGAACCAGATTTGCGCTTCCAGGTCGAGGTGGTTCGTCGGCTCGTCCAGCAATAATAAGTCTGGTTTAATCAGCAGCAGTTTGGCCAGTTCGGCGCGCATCAGCCAGCCGCCGCTGAATTCGCTCAACGGCCGCGCATAATCAGTTTGTTTAAAACCTAATCCGGAAAGGATGGCTTGCGCTTCGTGGTGGACATCATACCCGCCCGCAAGTTCATAACTATGCTGTAAATCGCCAAGCTGAATCAGGAGCTTGTCATGGTTGGTAGTATCGGAGTCTTCCAGCCCCCTGTGCACTACGGCCATCTTTTCGGCGATTGCAGTGATTTCGGTGGAGGCGCCTTCTACTTCTTCCAGTAAGGGATTCTTCGAGCCGGGATTAATATCCTGGCGCAAATAGCCGATTGTGCCGTCTTTACGCTTGTTAATCTGACCGGAATCCGGCAGCGTGTCGCCGTTAATAATGTCGAACAGTGTGGTTTTACCGGAACCGTTCGGCCCGATTAAGGCAATACGGTCCCTATCGCCAATATCAAAACTGATATTGGCGAATAATACCCGGTCGACATATGATTTGGTGATATTTTCAGCACGCAGCATAATTCAGTCCCAGTTCGTTTATTATCGAGAAATAACAGACTCCGCCCACTCTCTCTTAAATCTCTCCCTAATAGGGAGAGAGAATAGCCTATTTCGGTAGGTAGCTACCTCCCTTCCAAGGAGGTATTAAGGGAATATATATAAAAAATGTCTATCGTTTTATCTGCTGGACATAATGAGCCAGGTTTTCGCGGCTGATTTGCGTTAACTCTTTCGGAACCGCATCGGGATGAAACCAACCGATTTCAGCGCATTTTTCCGGTTCCATGATGTGCGGCTCGCCCGAGGTAATGGTACAGAGATAAGTGGGGGACACCCAGTGCTGCCCTTCCTGTTTCAGGATGTGGTCGACCACATCCAATAATTCACCGACAGTAATCTCTATCCCGAATTCTTCCCGCATTTCGCGGCGCAACGCTGCCGCCATGGTCTCGCCTAATTCAACCGAACCGCCCGGGAATTCCCATAAACCGCGCTCGTTCTTGGCTTTAATACCGCGCCGGGCTAAAAACAACCGGCCCTGACTATCGGTAATGATCGCCCCGACACCCACGCCGATATAATCAATGCCGCGCTTCACTTATCTCAATCTCCAGGCTGATGTTCGGCGATATTATAACTATTTACGC
>Ga0224520_1000535_pt1 | contig 11242 bp, 9 predicted proteins | sample CFST25metaG_2_FD_180684 | JGI IMG/M metagenome (GOLD analysis project Ga0224520, IMG submission 180684) | Peat soil microbial communities from Stordalen Mire, Sweden - C.F.S.T-25 | ecosystem: Environmental > Terrestrial > Soil > Wetlands > Peat | place: Sweden: Norrbotten County, Stordalen Mire... | reverse complement strand
GCGGCCAGATTCAAAACCGGCTCATCCCCGTCGATTTCCCTCTTTCTCCCGGCGACCTCGACCGCATCAACAACTACCTCAACGGCCTGGTATCGGGCTTGACCCTGGACCAGATGCGCGCGCGGCTGGTGCGCGAGATCGAGAAGGACCGCGAGAACTCGGCCGGCGATCCCGTGCTGGCGCAGGCGCTCAAGCTGGCCATGGCTGCGACTCCCGCGGCCGAGCCAGGGGGTGACATCCTGCTCGATGGGCAGTCAAATCTATTGTCTGCAGCGGCCGACATAGAAAGGGCTCGCCGCGTCTTGCGGACGCTGGAGGAGAAGGACCAGATCGTCAAACTGCTAGAGCGCACGCTGAACGCGCCCGGTATCTGTGTATTCATCGGCGCAGAGGCCAACCTGGCGGATTTGACCGAGATCGCGGTGGTGGCTGCGAGCTACGGCGGGGAGGATCGTCCGCTGGGAACCATCGGGGTGATCGGCCCGTCGCGAATGAGTTATTCCAAAGTCATCCCTCTGGTAGACTTCACCGCCGACGTGATTACCGAGGTGCTACCCAGACCCTGAAAGGAGCGCGGCTGCGTTTCGTCCGCCAAGCTGTGTCCCATGACCGAGAACGACCAATCTGAAGACCGCCCCGACACCCCACCGCCTGCGGCCGACAGCGTGGCTCGCGAGAGCCGGACGCCCCCGGCAGAGCCGGCGCCCACGGAACCAAGTCCGGAGCAACGGATCGCTGCGCTGGAAGGCGAGAAGGCCGAGATGAAGGATCGCATGCTTCGCATCGCGGCCGAGTTCGACAACTACAAGAAGCGCATGCGCAAGGAGATGAGCGAGCACGACGCCAAGGCGCGCGAGGCGGTGCTACGCGACTTCCTGGAAATCGCAGACAACCTGGAGCGGGCCATCGCTTCGTGGAAAGAAGGCGGCGAAAGGGATATCAAGTCGGTCCAGGACGGCGTTGAGCTGGTCTTGCGCCTCTTCAAGTCGAAGCTCGACCGCCATTCGGTGACAGCCATCGAGGCCAAGGGCCAGCTTTTCGACCCGCGCCTGCACGACGCAATCTCGCAATCGCCCAGTGTCGAGGTGCCACCCGGCACAGTCCTGCATGAGCTGCAAAAGGGCTATCGCGTGGGGGAGCGGCTGCTTCGACCGGCCATGGTCGTGGTCGCATCAGCGCCGCCTGCCCCGCCATCCGAGACCAGTCGGCCGGATGAGAACGAAGCGCAGATGGCTGGGCCGTCGGCGGGCGGGGTCGACATTGACGTGACTGGCGAAGATGACACGCCCGCCGCGCCGGGCGCCCCGGGGACGGGAGACAAGACCTCATGAGCCGCACCATCGGAATTGATCTCGGGACGACCAACTCCTGCGTGGCCGTGCTGGAAGGCATGGAGCCCCTGGTCATCCCCAACAGCGAGGGCTCGCGCACCACACCCTCGGTGATCGCCCTGTCGGGCGAGGGCGAGCCCTTGGTCGGCCAGATCGCGAAGCGGCAGGCGGTCACCAACGCCGAGTGCACGGTGTCGGCCGTCAAGCGCCTGATGGGGCGCAAACGCGCCGATGCCGAAGTTGAGCGTCATGCCAAGGCTTCGACTTATGAGGTGGTGGCCGCAGCCAATGGTGACGCATGGGTGCGAGTCAAGGGCAAGGACTATCCGCCGGCGCAGCTCTCGGCCTTTGTTCTGGACAAGATGAGGAAGACTGCCGAGGAGTACCTGGGCGAGACGGTTGTCGACGCGGTCATCACCGTGCCCGCCTACTTCGGCGACAGCCAGCGCCAGGCCACCAAGGACGCGGGGCGCATCGCCGGCCTTAATGTCAAGCGCATCATCAACGAGCCCACCGCCGCGGCGTTGGCCTTTGGTCGCCTAAGCGTGGTGTCTGACGCCAAGATTGCGGTCTTCGATCTGGGTGGCGGCACCTTTGATATCTCGCTTCTGCATCTGCACCAAGGGGTGTACCAGGTCAAGGCGTCGAGCGGCGATGGCTTCCTGGGCGGCGAAGACATCGATGCGCGCCTGGTGGGATTGCTGGCCGACGGGTTCCACGCGGAGACGGGCATCGACCTGCGGGGCGAGCGGATGGCCCTGCAACGCTTGCGCGAGGCAGCCGAGCGGGCCAAGCACGAGCTGTCCACCAGTCTGGAGACCGAGGTGAACTTGCCTTTCATCGCGGCGGGCGCCGACGGGCCCAAGCATCTCATCACCTCGCTCACGCGGGGCAAGCTGGAGACCCTGTGCGAGGATCTGCTGGGCCGGACCATTGCACCCATCGAGCAGGTTTTGAAGGACGCGGGCTGGACAGTCAAAGACATCGACGAAGTGATCCTGGTGGGTGGTCAGACGCGCATGCCGCGTGTGCAGGAGCTGGTGTCGAGCTTCTTTGGCAGAAAGCCGTCGCGCTCGGTGAACCCCGACGAGGCGGTGGCCGTGGGTGCGGCGCTGCAGGGTGCGGTGCTCTCCGGCGAACAGCAGGACGTTTTGCTGCTCGACGTGACCCCGCTCTCCTTGGGCGTCGAAACCGCAGGCGGCGTGTTCACGCGGATTATCCCGCGCAACACCACCATTCCCGTGCGGCGGGGGCGCGTCTTTTCCACAGCGGTGGACAACCAACCCTACGTCAACGTGCACATCCTGCAGGGCGAGCGGGAGATGGCCGAGGACAACAAGAGCCTGGCGCACTTTCAACTAACCGGGATCCCGCCCGCGCCGCGGGGTGCGCCGCAGATCGAGGTGTCATTCGACATCGATTCCAATGGCATGGTCAGCGTGGCGGCGAAGGACCTGGGCACAGGCAAGACCCAGACCGTCGGGGTCCAGCCCACCTCGGGCCTTTCCGAGGTCGAGATCACCCGCTTCATTGCCGAGTCTGAGTCGAGTCGCCAGGTGGACCAGTCCAAGAAAGAGTGGGCGGAGCTGCGCAACAGCGCCGACACGCTCATCTACGGTACCGAGCGTGCCTTGCAGGAATTCGGTGACAAGCTGGACGTGGAGGCCAAGGCGCGACTGCAGGCAGCGCTCGACCAGTGCAAGCGTATGTTTGAGATATCTTCGGGCGACGCGGCTCGCGCGCGCGAGGCCGTCTTCAAGCTGGAAAGCGAGGCCCACATGTTGTTCAGAGCGATGCAGGGTGGGAGTATGCCCGAGCCCTCGTCCGAGAATTCCTCGTAGCCCGTCGTGGCGCGCGATCACTACAAGACGTTGGGCGTAGCACCCGATGCGCCCGCGGCCGAGATCAAGGCTGCCTACCGCAAGCTGGCTTTGCAGTTCCACCCCGACCGCAACCCGGGCGATGCCGCGGCCGAGGAGCGGTTCAAGGAAGTCTCGCAGGCCTATGCGGTGTTGGGCGACGAGGAGAAGCGGGCACGCTACAATCGCCTGGGCGACATACCCGGCGACTTGCCGTTTGGGGACGGCGCCGATCTGGAGAAGGTCACCGAGTTCTTCGACTCGATCTTTGGCGACCTGTTCGGGCTGGGGCGCAAGCGGGCCGCCGGGCAAGACCTGCGCTACACCCTGGAGGTGGATTTCGAACAGGCGGCGCTGGGGTGCCAGGAGACGATTCGCTTCCAGCGCAGCGAGGACTGCCGCGTCTGTGGCGGCACCGGCGCCCAAGGCGGGGCGGCGGGCCTGCAGCCCTGTGCGCGTTGCTCGGGACAGGGATGGAAACGGCACAAAGCGGGCTTCTTCTCCGCGCGGCGTGACTGCCCGGCTTGCGCCGGATCGGGGCAGATCCCGCGAGTGCGGTGCAAGGCCTGCTCGGGCACCGGCCTGACAGAGGGCGAGCGCGAGTACGTGGTGCGGGTGCCGCCCGGGTCGCAGGCAGGCTGCACGCAACGGGTCGCGGGCCAAGGCTCGCCTGGCCGGCGCGGCGGGCCGGCGGGCGATCTACATGTGATCGTTAGGGCGCGGCCGCATCCATTCTATCGCCAGGAGGGCGAGCTTTTGGTGGTCGAGGTGCCGGTGCGCATGGACGAGGCGGCCTTGGGCACCGAGATCGAGGTGCCCCTCCTGGACGCACGCGTGCGCATGAAGATTCCGGCCGGCACGCAGCCGGGCAGCGTGTTTCGTGTCCGCGGCAAGGGGTTCCCGACGCCCGGCGGCGGCCGCGGCGACGCGCACGTGCGCGTGCAGGTCGAGGTACCTAGCGTGTGCGGCGACGACGCGCGCGCGGCCCTGAGCAAGCTGGGTGGAATGCTCGACGATGACGCCTATCCCCGTCGGCGCGTCTTCCAGGAGATGATGGCGGCGATGCAGCGCCGGGAGGGAGAATGAGAGCGATGGCAGCGAGCCGTTCGCCGGCATAGTCTAACCGCACGGCGCGCGGACTTGGCGCATTGGCCGTTCGGCTCCCAACCTAGACGAAACCCCATGCCCACCCTGAATCTCGCTCTCTTCTTGGCGACGCTGCTGACCACCACCATGCAGGGCGCGCTGGAACGTCATGCCTATGCCAGTATGTTTCCCCTGCAGGACGGACTCTCGTTCTCGCTGCCGCTGATGGCGATCCTGCTCTGTCACGAGATGGGTCACTACCTCGCTGCTCGGCGGCATCACGTGCCTGCTTCCTTGCCGTACTTCGTGCCGCTGCCGCCGGGCATCGGGCTATTCGGGACCATGGGCGCGGTCATCTTGCAGTCGAGGACCTCCGACCGGCGCAAGCTTATCGACATCGGCGCGGCCGGGCCGCTGGCCGGGCTGGCCGTGGCCATCCCGGTTCTCATATACGGACTGTCTATCTCTCCCGTGCAGCCCCTGGTTGGGGTCGGCGTTCAGGAGGGGAACTCCATCCTGTATGCGGTTCTCAAGCGGGCCATCCTGGGCGCGTGGCTGCCCTCCGGGGGCCGCGACGTGATGCTGCACCCGACGGCCATGGCAGGGTGGGCCGGGCTGCTGGTCACCATGCTCAATCTTCTGCCCGTGGGTCAGCTCGACGGCGGCCATGTGGCCATCGCCTATTTCGGCAATCGCTACGGCCGGGCTTCGCGCATCCTGCAGAATCTGTTGCCCCTTTTCGCATTCGGGGTCGGAGTTGCGGTCTACGTCGATGCTACCGCCGAGCTGGCGCGGCTGGGCGGCTTGCCGGTTTCCGCCGTCAACATCGCGGCTGCGGCCGGGATGCCCTGGCTCATGTGGTTCGTCCTGCTCGCGCTCTTGCGGCGCCTGTCGGGTGGCATCGACCATCCGCCGGTCGACGATCGACCCCTGCCGGCCAGCCGAGCCGGGCTTTTCTGGCTGGTCTTCGTGACGTTCGCCATAATATTCATGCCAGTCCCGCTGCGTGCCAGCCTGGGCGCCGTGGGTGACGGGCCGAGCCGGGTTATTCAGCAGCCATGAGCGAGAGCAGCGACCGGGCAGCCTGTCCCAAGTGCGGCCACACGCGCGCCAGTGGCGCCCCGGCCTGCCCGCGCTGCGGTCTGCGCTTTGCGCTGTGGAAGCCCAGCCTGGCTGACCCTCGCGCCCAACTGACTCCCCGGGGCCAGGAATTGTGGCAGCAGGTGGAAACCAACTGGCAGGACACAAGCCGCCACGAAGAGTTCGCCAAGTACTGTCTGCAATCGAATCTGCTGCCCGCGGCCGGGCGCTGCTACCGCGATCGCCTGGACCACTTCCCCGGTGATACCGTCGCCAGCAAGATGCAGGCGGAGATTCTGGCCAAGGCGACGCTGGGCCTGCTGATACAGAAGCGGCAAGTGGCCGAGCCGGTCACGCGATCGAAGTGGTTCTGGGTCATCATCCTGGCCGTGATGGCGGCGGCCGTCGCGGCCGCTTTCCTTTGGGGGCCTGGGGGCATGCGCGGCCGCAGAGCCAGCCCGACGGTCAACATGCAGGTCCCGCGGTAGGGGCATCGAGGCCTCGATGCAGGGCGAATCGGACGCCAGGGTGCTACCCTTGCGCCACCGTGGCCAAAGTTCCTGGGTTCGAACTCCCGCTTGACGAGGTCAGGGCCAGCCTGGAGACCTTGCGCCGGCCGCTGCGCATCGCGATCCTGCGTTTCCGCAATCCGTTCAACGTGGGCGCCATAATCCGCGTGGCCCACTCGTTTCTGGTCCAGGAAATCCTGCTGGTGGGAGACGAACCCTACTACGAGCGCGCGGCCATGGGCATGCAGCGTTACGAGAACCTGGTCAAGCTTCCCGGCGAGCAGGCGCTGGTGGCGTGGGCGCGCGAGCGCAAGCTGCCGCTCATCGCCTTCGAGCGCGAGCACGCCCGCGTGGACCTGTGGCGGGCTGAGCTTCCCGAGGCATGCGTGATGCTGTTTGGCAGCGAGACTAGCGGCGTGTCCGAGGAACTGCTTGCCGAGGTCGACGACATCGTGGCCATTCCCATGTATGGCATCAACCACTCGTTCCCGGTCACCGTGGCTGCCGGCATCGCTATGGCCGAATGGACACGCCGGTACTACGTAACGGGTGGGGTTGCGAAGCCATGATCCGCTATTTTGCGCAGCCCAGCCTGTCGCTCGGCCCTATCACCATTCACGCCTTTGGCGTGCTGGTGGCGGTGGGCATCCTGATCGGGATGCGCCTGATTCGGCGCCGAGCCAAAGGCTGGAGCCTGGACCCGGCCACGGCTGAACGCCTGACCATTTGGATCCTGCTGGGCGGTTTCGCCGGCGCGCACCTCGTCGATCGGCTGGTCTACTTTCCCGCCGACGCCCTGGCGAATCCCTGGAGCCTGCTGCGTTTTTGGGAAGGCTTGAGCTCGTTCGGTGGGTTCTTGGGCGCGATCGCGGGCGCGGCACTCTTCGTGCGCCACGAACACCTGGGGACGCAGAGGTGGCCGTATCTGGACTTGGTCGCCTACGCATTCCCCACAAGCTGGTTCTTTGGTCGCACCGGTTGCTTCGTCGCCTTCGACCATCCTGGCGCGGCCACTAGCTTCTTCCTTGCCGAGCGCTACACCGACGGCGTCGTCCGTCACAATTTGGGACTGGACGAGGCGCTCTACACCCTGCCGGTTGCGCTCTTCTTTCTCTGGCTCGGTCGTGGCCGTGCCCGTGCGCCGGGATTCTTCGTGGGCCTGCTGGCTGTGCTCTATGCGCCGGCGCGCTTTCTGCTCGACTCTTTGCGCCTTGTTGACGTCCGCTACCTCGGTTTCACCCCCGGCCAGTATGGCGCGGCCGCCCTTATTGTGGTGGGCGCGCTGATCCTGTGGCGTGTGCCCGCGCAAAGAGAAGCGCAGCCGCTTATCGCTCCCTGAAGGCTAGTCATGGCGAGAGCGTGTCCTTGGTCCAAGAGGGCAGTTCCGCCCAAGCGGGGCTAGCAGCGCGTCATAGCAGCGCACCGAATTACCTCGGCGGGTCCATTCTCTTCCGCGGCTGGATATGGTAGTCACCACACCTATGTGTAGGACAACGAGTCTGCGATATTTCACATGCTGCCGAGAAATCTGCCTTATTGCCGGAATCCTCATTTCTGGCGCCTTCGGATGTACGAACGTCAAGCCCCCGGAGTTTGGTGTTGACGACGGTGCCGCTGGCGGCGCGCGCAATTCAGGCGGTGCCGGCCCGGGCAGCGATGCTGGTAGAGGTGGGGCGAACGGCGGCGCAAGTTCGGTCAGCGGCGGCAGGATCGCGACGGATGTCGCATTGGGTGGGGCCGGTCCTGTCGACGGCCCGGCATCGGGTGGCGGAAGCGGCGGAAATAGCGGAAGTGGCGGAAGCACGGGGAGTGGCGGAACTGCCGGAAGCGGTGGAAGTACCGGAAGCGGTGGAAGTACCGGGAGTGGTGGAAGTACCGGAGGTGACTTGAGTGGCGGACCCGACGCCGCTCCCGATGTCCCGGCCCCCGATGCCCCCAATCTTTGCCAGCCCAATCCCTGTCAGAATGCTGGCACGTGCCAATCTGCTGGCACCTCCTTCATTTGCACCTGTCCCGCTGGTTTTTCGGGCAAGAACTGCGAGACCAACATCGATGACTGCACACCCAACCCTTGTCTCAACGGTGCCGCGTGTGTCGATGGCATCGCGACGCACACGTGTACGTGCTTGACCGGGTACTCGGGCAAGAACTGCGAAACCAATGTCGACGATTGCGCGTCAGGCCCCTGCCAAAACGGCGCCACATGCGTCGACGGTGTCGCCGGCTACACGTGTACGTGCTTGACCGGGTACTCGGGCAAGAACTGCGAAACCAACATCGACGACTGCACGCCCAACCCCTGTCTGAACAGCGGGAAATGTATCGATGGCGTCGCGAAGTACACATGTCAGTGCGCGACCGGCTACTCCGGGGCCACCTGCTCGCTGGCGGCCAATACCTGTGCGGATAGTCCGTGCCTAAACGGTGCAACCTGCACGAACGGAACGGGGAACACCTACACCTGTACCTGCAAGGCGGGGTACTCGGGCAAGAACTGCGAGACCAACATCGATGATTGCACGCCTAACCCTTGCCTCAACGGTGCTGCGTGTGTCGATGGCATCGCGACGCACACGTGCACGTGCAAGCCCGGCTATTCAGGCGCCAACTGTGAAACCAACATCGATGATTGCACGCCTAACCCTTGCCTCAACGGTGCTGCGTGTGTCGATGGCATCGCGACGCACACGTGCACGTGCAAGCCCGGCTATTCGGGCACCAACTGTGAAACGAACATCAACGACTGCAGCCCCAATCCATGTCTAAACGGCGGCACCTGCACCGATGGCGTAAATAGCTATACCTGCACCTGCGCGGCCGGATATTCCGGCACCACCTGCGCAACGAACATCAACGACTGCAGCCCCAATCCATGTCTAAACGGCGGCACCTGCACCGATGGCGTGAATAGCTATACCTGCACGTGCAAGAACGGGTACACGGGGACTACTTGTCAGACTGCCCCCAACTACTGCTCGCCAAACCCCTGCCTGAATGGCGGTAGCTGCAGCAATGGAACGAGCGGCTATACCTGCACCTGCATAAACGGCTACACGGGGACCACCTGCCAGACCGCTCCCAATTACTGCTCGCCAAACCCCTGCCTGAATGGCGGTAGCTGCAGCAATGGAACGAGCGGCTATACCTGCACCTGCATAAACGGCTACACGGGCACCACCTGCCAGACCGCTCCCAATTATTGCTCGCCAAACCCCTGCCTGAATGGCGGTAGCTGCAGCAATGGAGCGAGCGGCTATACCTGCACGTGCAAGAACGGCTACACGGGCACCACCTGCCAGACCGCCCCCAATTATTGCTCGCCAAACCCCTGCCTGAATGGCGGTGGCTGCGTCAATGGAACGAGCGGTTACACCTGCAACTGCGTAAACGGTTACACGGGCACCACCTGCCAGACTGCCCCCAATTACTGCTCGCCAAACCCCTGCCTGAATGGCGGTGGCTGCGTCAATGGAACGGGCAGTTACACCTGCAATTGCATCAACGGCTACACGGGGACCACCTGCCAGACCGCCCCCAATCACTGCTCGCCAAACCCGTGCCTGAATGGCGGTGGCTGCGTCAATGGAACGAGCGGCTACACCTGCAATTGCATCAACGGCTACACGGGCACCACCTGTCAGACCGCCCCCAACTACTGCCCGGTTACCAATCCCTGCAAGCATGGCGGTACCTGTGTCAGTGGGACAGGTGGCAGCTACTCATGCAGCTGCGCGACCGGTTTTTCCGGAAGCACCTGCACGGTGGGCTTCCAGTGGCTGCCGGTTCCTCCCAGCGGCTATGTAAGCGGATACACCTTCAAAGCCAACGCAATCAGTGGCGACGGGTCAACTGCGGTGGGGTCTATCAATCAACCGGGGGGGATTCCCTATAACGCTTGGAAGTGGACTGCGGCTGGCGGACTGGTCTTGTTGAGCACCAATGGCATCACTGGGGCCACGGCTGTCAACACCAACGGCAGCGTGATCGTGGGTAATTATGGAACTGATCCCGAAAGCCTCGGAGCCGCTTCATGGAATGCGTCGGGCACCGAGACAATACTCTCCCCGGCCCAAGGCTACGAAGCCTACGGTGTCAACGGCAGTGGAAACACGATCGTGGGAGGGGGGGGAGCGTTCAACGTGCCGGTAACGTGGACCTCTGGGGGCGACGGTGTGCCTCTGATTACCAGCGCTTCCTACGGTTCGGCCAGTTGTATTAGCGCCAACGGGTCGGTGATCGCGGGTTACTACAATGGTGGGACATTCAAGTGGGTTAGCGGATCGCTGTACACCCTCAATGGTGCGACTGCTGCGGCGCAAGGGATTAGCGCCGACGGAAGCATCATTGTTGGGCAAGAGAGTAGTCTTGCCGCAGTCTGGGCCGGTGGGGGCGGCGGCGCCCAGGCTCAGTATCTCACTACCCCGCTATCGAACCAGTTCAGCGGAATGGCCTACGCGGCCAACCAGAATGGCACCGTTGTCGTCGGAGCCAATACATCGAGCGGCAGCCAAGCTTTCATCTGGACTCTGGCGGCCGGGGCCCAGCCTGTGTCGAGCGTGGTTTCCGGTGCGCCCAGCAATCTTGCAGTTGCTACGGGAATTTCCTCGGATGGCAAGACAGTTGTGGGCTACAGCAGCGCGGACGCGAACAACACCATCAAGGCCTGGATCGCCTACCTCCCGTAGCGGGGATGCTCAGCACTTCTTGCAGGAGTCGCCTTCCTGGCTCCAGGAAGCGTGCGGATCTCCAGGATTGGGAGCGACATGATCTGACCCGCCTTGTGTCGCCTTCCTGGCTCCAGGAAGCGTGCGGATCTCCCTGTCAGCAGCCGGTTCCTCAACGACTGGGAGGGCTAGACTAGGTCGCCACTCCGCCAAGCAGGGCGGCGTCGGAGTGCCCTGCGATTGCGATCCATTTGCCCCGGGGGGTCAAGACATCAAAGGTTCTCCATCCGCGTTGATCCTGTGCCGCCGTGTGCCCGCGCACAGGGAAGCGCCGCCGCGCATGTTCTGCTGAAGGGCTGTCCATGCGGAGAGAGCGCGCCTTGTCCGAAAGGGCAGGTCGGTGCAGGCGTGATTGGCAGCGCGTTATGGCCGCGTCTTTGACGCATTCTGGTAAACGGTTCTCATCCGCGACTGGACGTGGTGGCTACCAGAGCTATCTTAGTACGATGCGTCTGCAACCTTTCCCGTGCTTCCGAGCAATCTGTCTGACTGCCGGAATCGTCATTTCGGGCGCCTTCGGATGTACGGGAGTCAAGGCTCCGAATTTCGGCATTCAAGACGGCGCCGCCTCTGACGGCGCACGCGGCTCGGGCGGCGCAGCCCTAGGCAGCGATGCTGCGGCAGGTGGGGCGAACGGAGGCGGCGCCGTCTTG
>Ga0224520_1000533_pt1 | contig 11245 bp, 10 predicted proteins | sample CFST25metaG_2_FD_180684 | JGI IMG/M metagenome (GOLD analysis project Ga0224520, IMG submission 180684) | Peat soil microbial communities from Stordalen Mire, Sweden - C.F.S.T-25 | ecosystem: Environmental > Terrestrial > Soil > Wetlands > Peat | place: Sweden: Norrbotten County, Stordalen Mire... | reverse complement strand
ATATTCAGCCAATTTACACCCGAACCTGTTGGCGTTGCCTCTATCGGACAGGTTTATGCCTGTACTATAACTGACGGCCCGGAAGTAGTAGTAAAAGTGCAAAAGCCGGGTGTGCCCGAACTGGTCGAGGAGGACATGTACATTTTAGGGGGTGCGGCAGTATCCGCCACCAAACATTGGGAAGGCGCACAACAATACGACCTGGTGGGGATTGTGCAGGAAATATCTGACACGATTAAGACAGAAATGGATTATATTCAGGAAGGCCATAATGCCGAGTATTTTGCCTGGTTTTTTAAGGACGACAAGACAATTCACGTGCCGACGATTTTCTGGGAATCGACGACCGCGCGGGTAATCACGATGGAACGGATTCACGGGATAGGTGTTCGGGATATTCAAGCATTGGATAAAGCGGGCTTCGACCGCAGAGACTTAGCCAAGCGTGCCGTAAGTATCTGGTTGAAAATGGTTTTTGAAGGTGAGGCGTTTCATGCCGACCCTCATCCCGGGAACTTATTTGTTGAACCTGACGGGCGGCTGGGACTGGTTGATTTTGGAATGGTCTGCATGGTGGACAATGAGGTACGATGGCACCTGGCCAATGCACTCAAAGCCATTCTGGACCGGAATCCGGACATGCTCATAGATGCTTTGATTGAATTAGGGGCTGTAAGCCTGCGTGTTGAAGGCTCACGTGCCCTTCTGCGAAAAGATATGAAATACGTGATGGGGCAGTTCTCGACGACGCACTTACTGAAACGCTCAGAAAGTGTTAGTTATAATCTGGAACAACTCTTTACGATGCTCCGGCGCAACCACATACAACTGCCATCTAATACATTCCTGCTGTTGAAAACGATAGTTATGGCGCAGAGCCTGGGCAGAGGATTGGACCCGGATTTCGATATTGCCCCGCTATTACAATTTAGTGTCATCCGGATAATCAAGAAGAGATATTCTGTTATTGCTGCCTTGCGCCGTTTGCCAGTGGCAGCAGCGGAATTGGCTAGTCTGGTTGGGGGGATGCCGCAGCGGGTGGACAGGATGATGAAGACCGCTGAGCGCGGCGAAATCCAAGTACGAGCAGATGTTTCGGGGATAGAAAAACATATTCGCCACCTGGAGCAAGTAGCAAACCGGGCATTGATTGGCGTTCTGGCCGCAGCGCTGATTATCGGAGCGGCGCTCTTCTTTGTTGGGACGCGCCTGGCTCATTAATTAGTGCTGATGACGAATTGAAAAAGCTATTCAACGACATTTTAAAAGCGGTAACAGATGAAAATAAAAGATGGGCAGGGAAGAGAAAATGAAAGAATTTATTAAGAAACAATCTACTTTTATCCTTTACGGATTTGTTTTTTGGCTTCCGGTGATATTGGTAGTCTATGTCGCGATTCTGCTTTTCAGCAACGGGGAAAAGGTTGGGAGAATTATTTTGGGCGTTACTGTGCCTGATAAATTTTTATACACAGGCTTAGGTTTCGTTTTTTGCATTTTGATTATATATTTATCAGGAATGATATTAAAACTGACGAAAGTAGGGAGAATATTATCAAAGATTCCCTTTATCGGAATATTTTTTGGGCAAGGCGAAATAATGACCATCGGTAGGCTGAGTCACATGCAAGCTTGCATGTTTTTATATTCATCAACCTGTATTTCTTACGGCTGGATACTCTCGGAAGAAAAGGTCAAAATAAGCGAAGTAGCCGCTGGTTTTCCTATCATCAATGTCTATTTCCCAAACGTTCCTACCTTGGTTACCGGACAGGTTTTCGCTGCTCGGAAAGATACGGTCATGAAAATCGCCAATCCTTCCACTGAAGTAATCAATCTGCTACTTTATGCCTTCCGAAGCCCTACGGCTCTCAGATATTTAGCATGGGAAGACGAGTCTCCTGAAGAATTTAAAGAAAGGGCAAAAATATTCGGACTTAAATAGGGCATACCGATATATTAGATAAACACAAAACTAAGTAATTACCGGAGACAAGGAAGGGAAAATGTTTAAGCAAAAAACTGAAGATAAGTCGCAGGAATATTCAGAGAGTATTGTCGACACCGTGCGAGAACCGCTAATTGTTCTGGATGAGGATTTAAGGGTGGTAACGGCCAGCCGTTCTTTTTATGACTTTTTCAAAGTAAATCCGGAAGAAACGGTAGGAAAACTTATCTATACTTTGGGCAATAAACAATGGGATATTCCCAAGTTACGGGAACTTTTGGAAAACATTCTTCCCAACCAGGCAACTTTTGATGATTATGAAGTAGAACACGATTTTCCCGGCATCGGGAAACGCACGATGCTTTTAAATGCCCGCAGAATTCCCGATCCACCGGCAAAGCTAAAAGTTATTCTTTTGGCCATCGAAGATATTACCAGACGAAAACAAATCGAGGAATGCGACATTGGTTTAGCTGCAATCGTGAACACCTCCGTTGAGGGCATTATCGGGAAAACTTTCGGAGGAGATGTAATCAGTTGGAATAAAGGAGCAGAAACCATCTATGGATATACCGAAGATGAGATGCAAGGCAAAAACATTTCGCTGTTAGCTCCTCCCGGTTACAAAGATGAAATATTTGACCAGCTTAAAAAACTGAAAGCGGGTGAGTTAATAACAAATCATGAAACGAAACGTATCCGAAAAGATGGGGTAATAATCGATATTTCATTGAGCCTTTCATCAATTAAGGACAAACAAGGAAATATATACGGCGTATCGGCAATTATGCACGACATCACTGAACAAAAAAAATTAAAACAGGTACAGGCAGCCAACGAATATTCCGAAAGCATTATTAACACCGTTCGTGAACCATTAATTGTACTGGATCAGGATTTGAGGGTAGTAGTAGTCAGCCGCTCTTTCTATGAATTTTTCAAGGTAAAGCCGCAAGAAACGGTAGGTAAGCTCATTTATGACCTGGGTAATAAACAATGGGATATCCCCAAGCTGCGGGAACTGCTGGAAACCATCCTTCCGCAAAAAACGTCATTTGATAATTACGAGGTAGAACATGATTTCGCGATCATTGGAAAGCGTATTATGCTGCTTAATGCCCGGCAAATTCAAAGAGTGCTTGGGAAAGAACGGATTATCCTACTGGCCATCGAGGATATTACCGAACGCCGGGAGATAGAAAACGGCCTGGAAAAAACACGAAAAGAACTTGAGGTTATTAAACAATCCGCCGATGAAGCCAGCGATTTTGCAGAGAGTGTAATTAATACAGTACGCGAACCTTTAATATCTTTGGATAAGGACCTCAGGGTAGTTACAGTCAGCCGGTCCTTCTATGAATTCTTTAAAGTAAAACCTGAAGAAACGATAGGACAACTGATTTACGACCTGGGTAATAAACAATGGAATATCCCCAAGCTGCGGGAACTGCTGGAAACGATCCTTCCCCAAAAAACATCCTTTGATAATTATGAAGTCGAACATGTTTTCGCCACCATTGGCAAGCGTGTTATGCTGCTCAATGCCAGGCAGATTCAACAAGCATCCGGTAAAGAACGGATTATTCTGCTAGCTATCGAAGATATTACCGAACGCAGGGAGATAGAAAATGGTCTGGAAAAAGCCCGTAAAGAATTGGAGGCGATTAAAATATCCGAAGATGAATCACGGGAATACGCCGAGAGCATTATCAATACTGTGCGTGAACCATTAATCGCGATGGATCAGGATTTAAGAGTGGTCTCGGTAAGTCGTTCCTTCTATGAAGTCTTCAGGGTAAAACCCGAGGAGACGGTAGGGCAACTGATTTATGACCTGGGAAACAAACAATGGGATATCCCTAAATTACGGGAGCTGCTGGAAACCATTCTACCCCAAAAAACGACCTTTGATAATTATGAAGTAGAGCACGATTTTGCAGGAATTGGCAGACGTATAATGCTTTTGAATGCCAGGCAAATTCATCGAGTGCTGGGAAAGAAACGTATAATCCTTCTGGCCATTGAAGATATTACCGAGAGAAGGGAGATAGAAACCGGTTTAGAGAAAGCCCATGAAGATCTAAAGGCGTTAGCTGCCGAATTAAAACGTACCGCGCGTGTTAAATCTGAATTTTTAGCTAATATGTCGCATGAGCTGAGGACCCCGCTCAACTCGATTAACGGTTTCTCCGAGGTACTGTTTGACGAAACTTTCGGACCGCTGAATGTGAAACAAAAACAGTATGTTAATAATGTTTTAACCAGCGGAAAACATCTGCTCTTACTGATTAATCAGATTCTGGATATGGCAAAAGTTGAAGCGGGGAAGATGAAACTAACTTTATCGGCTATACCCATGAAAACTTTACTAAATGAAATTTCCATGCTGGTAGCTGATATGGTCAGTAAAAAGAAAATCGAGATGCTGCTTGAAATAGCGCCTGATTTACCCGATATTGAAGCGGATGAACTAAAGGTAAAAGAGATTATTTACAATCTTGTTTCAAATGCGGTTAAATTTACTTCCGAGGGCGGGAAAATCGGTATGCGAGCGAAGAAAATAGGTTCAGAGATTGAGGTAGTGGTTTGGGATACCGGAGTCGGTATCGCAGCTGAAAATATGGGGAAAATATTTGAAGGATTTTTCCGGGTTGATACCCCATATTCCCGGGTAACAGAGGGGACAGGCCTGGGGTTGCCGCTTTCCAAAAAGCTGGTGGAACTGCACGGCGGAAACTTTGCAGTAGAATCTGAAGGGTTGGGTAAAGGCACTTTGGTCCGCTTTACTTTGCCAATTATTTCCAATAAGGAGGTCCAAAATGAAAAAAGCATTAGTGGTTGATGATAATAGTAATAATTTGACACTTGAGAAAGATCTTTTGGAGATCGCCGGATTTGAAGTATTTGTATCGGAGAATGCTGCCGACGGAATTGCCATTGCCCGAAAAGAAAAACCGGATATAGTAATTATGGATGTACGGCTTCCGGATATGCGAGGTACCGAAGCTGCCAGTATATTACGTAAAGATATGCAAACCAGCGATATCCCAATTATTTTTGTGACTGCGTCAGTAATGGCAGGGGGACTAGAGGAGATAAAAAACTTCACGAATAGCGGATTCATAAGCAAGCCGATAAATACCCGCACTTTTGCAAAAGAAATCAATCAATTTATTAAGTGAGTTTGGGATGTGTTAAACCGCAGAAACTACAGGAGAATAAAATGAAAGCTAAACCGGTAATATTAGTTGTCGATGACCAGACACAAAATAATGACCTTCTAGAAGCATACCTTGTGCCGGAGGGTTATGAAATTATTAAAGCGACAAGCGGAGATGAAGCGCTGGCGAAACTTGCCAGTAATGAAATCGATTTGATCCTACTTGATGTAATGATGCCCGGCATGGATGGTTTTGAGGTTACACGCAGGATCAGGCAGGATAAAAAAAATAAGCTGATGCCAATAATTTTAGTCACCGCGCTCAAGGAAACGGAAGACCGGATCCAGGGGATAAAAGCCGGCTGCGATGATTATATTTCAAAGCCTTTCGATAAAATGGAACTCTTTGCCAGGATTCAATCTCTTCTTAAAATTAAAGCCTATAACGACCAGATGAGTAATTACCGGAAAGAACTGGAGTCCGAAGTAATCGATATGACCGATGAATTAAAGCAAAGTAATACAGCGCTTGATGAACAGAAAGCCCGTTTGAGTGCAATTATTAACAGTCCGAATGATATCCTGATATTTTCATTGAACAGGGAATACCGTTACACCAGTTTTAATGACAACCACCGAAAAGCAATGAAAAAAGAATGGCAAATCGATATCAAAATCGGAATGAGCTACCCGGAATGTATACCAGTAACGGACTTAAAAACAGCCGCATTGCGCAGTATGGACCGGGCTTTGGCCGGTGAACATTTCATTGAAGTTCAATACCAACCCGCTTTAAGTGTGTGGTGGGAATTAAACTGGAATCCAATACGAAATGAAGGCAAAGTGATTGGCTTATCGGTATTCGTTCAGGACATCACCGATCGCCGGCGTTCTCAGGAAATATCACGTGGAGTTAGAAGAGAATTTTCGTAATTCTCCAGATAGTTTCTCGCGGGAATCTATGCGATTTCAGGTAATTGGGGTTGATAACCGGTGTGTAGGGTATAATTTCAGGGCCTAACAGTGAAAAACAGAAAACGACACATCGGAAAGATAAATATAGGTCACACGGTGGATTCATCGGTAAGCCGATTAACCGGCGTACCTTTGCAAAAGAAATCAGCCAATTTATTTGAAAACGTAAATAAAATATTTGATAGGAAAGTAAAAAATGAGCAAACCTAAGATAATGGTCATAGATGATGACATGAAGACTTTAGAATTAATGGAGGCTATTCTCATTCCTAAAGGGCATGAAGTGATTACAACCAGCGACCCATTGCAAGCAGTTGCTCTCATTATTGTAAATAAACCTGATCTTATATTGCTTGATGTTATGATGCCGATGTTAGACGGTTATTCGCTCTTATCAGAAATCAAGAAAAATAATACCATTTCCAAAATACCGGTAGTTATGCTTACCGCTTTGGGTTTTGAGCTTAATAAAGAACTCGCACACAATCTTGGTGCAGTCGGGTATATAACAAAACCTGTAGACTCGGCTGAATTAATTCAAACAGTTTCCATTTATTGCCCGTTAGCTAAATGAGTGTCAAAACTTAGACAACACATATAAATGTGTAAATCAAAGGCAGTCAGCGAACCTATCAAATGTTTTTTCTTACATATCGGAAACAAAAAATAAAGAGAGCCTTATAATGAAGGATAAACCGGTAATTTTAGTTGTCGATGACCAGTTACAAAACGTTGAATTACTGGAAGCACAACTTGTTCCGCTGGGTTATGAAATTATCCGGGCAGCAAATGGAAAAGATGCACTGACTATAATTACAGGCAATGAAATTGATCTGATGTTACTTGATATCATGATGCCCGGCATGGATGGTTTTGAAGTTATACGTAGGGTCAGGCAAGGTACAAAAACCCGTTTACTTCCTATAATTTTAGTAACAGCTTTACGGGAAACAGAAGACCGAATAAAAGGAATTGAAGCCGGTTGTGATGATTTTATTTCCAAACCTGTAGATAAAATGGAACTCTTTGCCCGGGTCCGTTCTCTTTTAAAGGTCAAAGACTATAATGATTTGATGCTTAATTACCGGAAAGAGCTGGAGTCTGAAGTAACAGCCAGAACCGAACAACTAAAGCAAGCCTTAGAAAGAATAAAAACAGCCTCGCTGGATACGATTTACCGACTATCGGTGGCGTCCGAATACAAAGATAAGGATACAGGTGCCCATATCAAGCGTATGAGCCGTTATTCAGTTGCTGTTGCCCGCCGTATGGGATTAGATGAAAATACCATTGAAACAATTCTTTATTCAGCGCCAATGCACGATTTGGGGAAGATAGGCATACCAGACCAGATATTGATGAAACCTGCCATACTTGACCCTGCCGAGTGGAAAATTATGAAAATGCACACAGTCATCGGTGCTAAAATCCTTCAGGGTTCTGATGCTGAATTTATTAAATCGGGGGAATCAATCGCACTGTCCCATCATGAGAAGTGGGATGGAAGCGGTTATCCAAATGGTGTCAAAGGACAGGAGATACCCATTGCCGGCCGTATCGTGGCAATAGCAGATGTGTTTGATGCCTTGACTTCTAAACGACCATATAAGGAGCCATTCACGATAGAGAAATCCCTGGCCATCGTTAAGGAAGGAAGGGGAACACATTTTGACCCGGATGTGGTAGACGCTTTCTTCGACATTCAGGAGGAGATACTCAATATTAAAAAACAATATAACGAAGATAATCAGAAAAGCATCGAACTTCCTAACATGAAGGCTTTACTTACCCAATATAATCTTTCATATGCAAATACAGCGGTTAATGAACTATACAAAGAAGACCAGGCGTGACAATTATGCGCTTAATGTGTCAGGAAAAGATTGAGGGTTAACCAAATAGAACACCATAAAATAAGTTTACAAAAAACAAAGAGCCGCCTGCTCAAAATCCCTATCGTGAAGGTAATCGCCAGTACCATACAGGAATCCGCTAATCACGATGCCGGACAAAGGGCCGCGGGAGTGGCTTATTATGCTATAATCTCTATCTTTCCTCTGCTTTTAGGACTTATCGCGGTTTTTGGATTTTTCTTACCGTCTATAAATTTGCAGAATGCGCTGCTGAATTTTGTCGGTAATAACATCCCCGGCGCGACAAACATTTTAAAAGAGAACATTGACGACATTATAAGATTACGGGGTGTTATGAGCATTATCAGTATCGTAATCCTTTTTTGGGGCGCGAGTGCGCTGTTCGGTTCCATAAGTTTGGCAATTAACCGCGCCTGGAATATCAATAAGAACCGGCATTTATTCATTAGAAAAATAAGTGAGATTGGAATGGTATTCGGAACGGGGATTCTCTTTTTACTCTCACTGGGAACAAGTGCCTTCGTTACATTTTTAGGTAATGCGTTGAACTTACCAGACCGTAATACGGCCGCAGTTTACTTAGGTACTAAACTAATAGCGTTTCTGCTGATGCTAGCGATATTCTTATTACTGTATAAATTTGTCCCGAACGCAATAACCGACTGGCGTGATATCTGGCCGGGTGCGTTATTGGCGGCGGTCTTTTTCGAAATTGCCAGGACTCTGTTTATTTTCTACCTCGAGCATTTCGCCAATTACCAGGTAATCTACGGTACTATCTCTTCATTTATTATCCTGCTGGTATGGATTTATTATTCGGCGTTCATTTTGATTCTGGGAGCAGAATTCACTTTCCAATATAGTCGCACGATGTATTCGGTGCCTGCAGACAGCAGCACCGAGGAATAAAAGGAGGCATTATGGGAGTTTTATTAGTTATCGGGATTATCCTCTTGGTTTTATGGCTGCTGGGATTCATCTTCTTTAAGAGTATTGGGGCACTGATTCACATCGCACTGATTGTTGCAGTTATCTTAATCATCATCTGGCTATTAAGAGCAGTGTTTAAACTTTTTTAGCTTATTAAATTTCAAAATACCACATTACACACAATGTTTGCCGGAATTGCTATCAATAGGCAAAACTCCAGGGTATGCTTTAAAAATATAATAAAATGTGTTTCAATTATTACACAATAGACTATTGAATTGAACCGTAATTGGAACCAGCCCCAAGTAATTCCGGTCAGATTTCACATGGTTTCATAACAAACCACAGGAGGGCAAGTTGAAGAAATTTATCCTTTCCGATTTGCATATCGGACACAAAGACGCCCAATATGACGTAATGGACCAGGCAATTGCTTATATTCGACGGGAGGCCAAAGCGGGCGATGAAATATGGGGTCTTGGAGATTGGTTCCACATTTATGAAAATGGTTTTGAACATTGTCTCCAGCACCCGATGACAAAGAAATTTCGGGACCTTGCCGGGCAGATTCCGACAAGACTTCTTCCCGGAAACCATGATCATGAACTGGAAAAATATCTAGATAATCCTAATTTAGTCAATCCCATTAGTCCAATAAAATTAATAAAACCATTTATGGCTGACGGCATCTGGTATTGCCACGGACATGAATATGACCCGTCTGTTCAATATATCCCGCATAGACTGATGTGGTTGTGGAATCATCTGCCGCAAAAAAAATTGACTCCCAGCAATCTAAAAATGAATTTTATCACTGAGCGCTATATCATGCTCGTATATCTGGTACAATCAAGGGCTTTGATCCACCTTCAACAAAAAGTGAAGAAGGAACACAAGGAATGTAAAGGAATTGTTTTCGGACATACCCATTTACCTCTTTTCCAACGGTCTCCAGACTTATTGTTTTTACTTAACGACGGAGACATGAGACACAGCGCAACTTTTACAGTCGAAGATGAAATGGAGTTCAGTCATTTGACATGGAACTCGGAACAATCCAAATGGAGCGTAATAGCAATTCAAAAACCATGAGACAGACTAAATAACCCGTTAAAACGTATGTGTAACAGTTGATAAACAAGGAGTTGAGAAGCATGGAAAATACGAGTCCAAAACGTAAAGGCGGTGTGCTAAGACATCTCAGGAATGTATTCCTGGCCGGAATCCTTACGGCAATACCACTGGTGGCGACCTATTTCGTCTTAAAATTCCTTTTCGTATCGCTCGACGGCATATTCCAGCCGATCGTTAAAATTATCGTTGGGCGGACCCTTCCCGGAGTGGGCCTGGTGGCGCTGATTATTTTGGTTTATTTACTCGGTTTAATTGCCACCAATGTACTTGGTAAAAGTTTATTAAGATGGTTTGATGCCGGCATGTCCCGAACGCCGATAATCAAGTATATATACACCGCGACCAGGCAGGTTATGGATTCTGTGCGCCGGCTGCAGGGGGTGCCTTTCAAGAAAGTGGTGATTGTAGAGTTTCCCAAAGTGAATATGTATTCTATAGCTTTCGTCACCGGCAAGCCGGTCGATTTCAAAGGGGAAAAGAAGATACCCCTTTTTATCCCGCATACGCCCAATCCGATGACCGGGTTTCTGGTGCTGTTATCCCAAGACCAAATAATTGACACGGAGATGACGATTGAAGACGCCATGAAGATGGTACTTTCCGGCGGGCTCCTGTCACCGGAATCAATCGGGTAAAATTCGACACTTCAATAACAAATGATTCTGCTAATGTTTATTGCTACGCAGACAGAGAAAGGAATATAGAAAATTGATGAAAATGGATTCCGCACCTAAAAATAAAAAATCAGAAAAAGCAACTCATGCTACTTTTATTGCGATATTAGTGATGCTATTATGCCTGGCAGTAGTAATAGCGACTATTGAACTGGCAAAACTTTCCGGTTTTAGTTTTATTGCCGGCCATCGTAATGTTATCGTTAGCATCGAATTGACTATCTTCGTGATGATATTAGTGGAAGTGATTGGGCGGGCAATTGTAGCCAGCTTCCGCAGACGCGGTCTCGAGCCTGTCGGGCAAAGTATCCGTACAATTATCCGGGGGGCAGTCTATATCGTCCTAACTGTCACGATTATTTCCACCCTGCTGTCAAATCCGGCGCTGGCGATAAGTCTCGGTACAGTGATGGGCGTGATCATCGGTTTTGCTACCCAAAACCTGATAAGTAACGTGGTATCCGGTATGATGCTAGCCATTGTGCGGCCGGTGCAAATAGGGGATGAGATAACTATAACCGGTACCACGGGTAATGTTAAGGAAATTGCC
>Ga0224520_1000532_pt1 | contig 11254 bp, 10 predicted proteins | sample CFST25metaG_2_FD_180684 | JGI IMG/M metagenome (GOLD analysis project Ga0224520, IMG submission 180684) | Peat soil microbial communities from Stordalen Mire, Sweden - C.F.S.T-25 | ecosystem: Environmental > Terrestrial > Soil > Wetlands > Peat | place: Sweden: Norrbotten County, Stordalen Mire... | reverse complement strand
ACTAAGGTAATTGTTGATACGGCTTCAAGCGGCGATTGTAGTAATAATTGTCCGGTGCTTCCCTTATCTGATTATGTGGCAAGAAGCGGCGCGTTTGCCGGCATCAACGGCAGTTTTTTCTGTCCGGCCGATTATCCAACTTGTGCCGGAAAAACCGGTTCGTTTGACCTTTTAGTAATGAATAAAAACAAAGTTTATTTCAATGCCGCCAATAATGTTTACAGTACCAATCCGGCAGTAATTTTTTATGGGAGCAGCGCGCGCTTTGTCGGACAGGCCTTGGAGTGGGGCAGAGACACGGGTGTTGACGCGGTTTTATCCAACTATCCGCTATTAGTTTCGGGTGGAAACGTGGTTTATGGTGGCGGTGGAGATGCAAAATTTGAACAAAAAGGCGCCAGGGGTTTCGTTGCCAACAAAGGCAGTACGGCTTACATCGGTGACGTTTTAAACGCGACTATGGCAGATAGTGCCAAAGTCTTAAAAGCCCTGGGTATGGATAACGCCATGAATTTAGATGAAGGTGGTTCAACTGCACTTTGGTCGGGTGGATATAAATTAGGGCCGGGCAGAAATATTCCCAACGCGATTTTGTTCACCCACAAATAATTTTCAGTTAACTTTAAGTTTTTAGGTGGTATAATCTGATTTATGAATGTTAAGGATAAGGTGGCGATTGTTACGGGTGCTTCTTCGGGAATTGGACTGGCAACTGCAAAGCTTCTATCAAAAAACGGCGCGAAAGTGGTGCTGGCGGCGCGTTCACTTTCTAAACTGCAAAAACTTTCCAAAGAACTTCCCGACTCATTAGCTATTCAAGTTGACATGACCGACGAGAGACAAATTAAAAACCTTGTTCAAAAAACATTACAACATTTTGGCAGAGTCGATATTCTAATCAATAATGCCGGCAGGGGATACGATGCTTCAATTGAGGAAACAAATCCAGATACTTTCCGCGAGCTGTTCAATTTAGATGTCGTCGGACCGCTTGTCGCGATGCAGGAGGTAATTCCGGTAATGCAAAAACAGGGCGGGGGTTCAATCATCAACATTTCTTCTGCCACCGCTTTAATGGTTCTTCCAAACATGGCCGCTTATTCTTCATTAAAGCGCGCTTTGGCCGGCATTTCTTTAACCGCCCGCGAAGAGCTCAAGCAGGACAACATTAACGTTGGCGTGGTTTATCCATATATCACTTTGACGGATTTTGAAAAGAATACACTCAAAGCTCGTCAACAAGAGGAGCAGGACTGGAATTCTGACGACCCAGATTTTAAACCCCCGGACACAGCCGAGTACGTGGCCGAAAAAATCTTGGAAGGAATAAAAAGCGAAACAGTGGAAATCTTCGTCCACGATTGGATGAAAAAAGTATAAGCAATTCCTGCTACTATTTATATATGCCCAAAAGACACAGGTCCCTTCACAAACACGTCCACCACATTGATAAGAAATTAAAGTTTCGGTTGCGTCTCTATTCAATTATTTCCCTTGTTATGTTGGGAGTTGTTTTATACGAGATTTTTATAAAGACTCTTCCGTTAGAATTTGCGGTAGTGGGAATCTTCATTGGATTATTCGGCGGAATAATCAGTGCCAGAATGTACCATTTATCGTGGAATCACGATGCCAAGAAAATAGTTTCCAGATTAGATGTAGTTGGAATAATTATTTTAGTTTTTTATATTGCCTTTGTAATTGCGCGAAGCAAATTAATCGGATATTTTGTGGTGGCGCCGATGGTTGGGGCAGTAGGCTTTTCAATCACCGCCGGAATAATGATGGGAAGAGTAATTGGAACACGCAATGCCATTATGGAAATTCTCAAAGAGCGGGAAATAATCTAACCCTGTTGACTTTAATCTTTCCGCAGTAATATAATCGTCGCATGATAGATAGAATATTGGGAAGAAGAGGTAGGCAACAAGATCAAGAAGCCGCGTTGCCAGTATTGAGGCTAACTTTAGAGGAGTGCGATGCAGCGGCAATTTTAGGAGCGCATCATGGAAGAATGCGAGCGGATTTGTTAGGTCCTGCTACTGAAGGATTAGTAACAAAAGGTTTAGCAATTATGATTCCAGCGACTGTCGAGCTTACCGATCGCGGTGCGGGTTTTCTTAGAGGAAAATATCCCAATCATGAAATAGTATTTCCTGAGCCGTCAGTTCCCGGCGGGAAATAATCCAGCCCCGTTTTTCATCGCATAATTGATTCTAGATAGCGTTTGTGTTATATTGCCGCTTATGATAGAAGCGCAGACAGTCTCTGATGACAAAATAGCTTGGGCAGTAGGAATTTTAGAAAAGCCGCAGCGCAGAATTTTAGATAGAGCACTGGCTACTAGAGCGAATGAAGTTTTGGGTGATTTACGGGATGAATATCCTTTAGCTTCACTTTTTGTCCCATGGACACCATATGCTCTTAAAGATTTTCTAAGCCCAGAGCAATATGAATTAAGTCGGCAGAGAAGATTGACTTGGGACGATGTTGATTTTCCGCAACCACCACAAGAGTGGACAGAATTTATGGCTTCATTAACAAAGGAGCAATTAGACAGTTTCTGTACATATGGTTATAGAGCAGTGTGGAATGGGATAAGAACAATGAGGGGCATGAGAAGACTAACGGAATCAAAAAGAAAAATCCCAATGATTGGTTCGACAATAAAACCTTTCCTTTACTTAGCTTTTAAAGCGCATGACAATCCAGGAAATCTGACTTTGGGTTTATAATTCAAGAATTTAGCCGGGGAATAATCCAGCCCCGATTGACTTTATTTAATCTTGTAGTATAATTTCCGTTATGTCAGAAACAGATTCAACTGGTAGAAATGATGGTTCACAAACCGGGCAAGCGGGACTATCCCAAGAAGAAAGAAGAAAAAGATTTACGTATGCCTTAGATGTAATCATGGATTTTAGGCGTATGAATGGAGCTGATTTAGCGAGAGCTTTACATAGATCTCCAAATACTATTGCTCGTTGGAAAAAGGGTTTAACTCGTCCCAATGTCGATGATATAAGTTCTCTGTGTGAAGTCTTGGGAGTAATACCTGAGTTATTTGTTTCTCCTCCGTCTGTTCCTAGCTATCCTATTGAAGAGTATAGACGAAGAAGAGTACCAAGCGAACCGATCGGGAAATAATTTAGCCCCAGCTGTGTTATTATAAGGTTAAGGAAACAAAATATATTATTATGACTCAAGACGGCGGTGGAATAGATAGGCCAACTACTTTTAGCCCTCTTCTTTCGGAACATGTTGCGTCTTCGGGTGATTATGTTGCGAAACTGGACAGAAGCCCATTTAGAGGAAGTAGAATTTTAAGAAAGGCAGCTCCCTATATTGAATCAGGACAATTCGCTGAAGGCGTAGATACAATTTCAGCAGAGTTGGCAAGACGTGGAATAGGATTTGAGTATGTTCCTCGTGGAACAAGTAGCAGGGGGACTAGAGTCGAACCAAATGGTCGGGAAGTGATGATTTTAACCGATGACTTTAAAAGATCACCTCCTGCAAAAGCACTTCACTCGTTACTGCATAGAAATGCGAGTTTAATCTTACAAAGAGATAAATTATGGAACGATCCTCACTACATGAAAGTGCTTTTGGAAATGGACGTCGCTTATGCGGAATCTGCAAGACTTGGAGCAACTAGAATTGCAGATCCTGTAGAAAGGTCACGGACTCAAGGTATAGCAAGCGATATAGAGGTTGAGGCAAACATGAAAATTCTAGCTAAAGAGAGACAGATTGCTCTTGAGCCCCGACGGGGTAAGGTTTAATTTAAACTTCGATTCCCCTTGACACTTATTTGAACCTGTGTTAATATCACATATACGTGAATGAATCCCGATTAACTTCGGGAGGAATTTATTTTATGATGACACTAAGAAAATTAACTTTTTCAACCGCCTAAGCGGTATTCCTGTGTCTTCTAAGTAAATTCCTCCAGACATTTCACTAGTACTTTTAATAATTTGGACTCAAACGGATATGGGCCGTTAGTTCAGCTGGTAGAACACTTCATTTGCAATGAAGAGGTAGGGAGTTCGAGTCTCCCACGGTCCACCAAACTGAACTTGGTTTAGAAACTCGTTGTTTAGCAAGTAGCGCTTGTCACATGCGTGACCGCTACTTGCTAGATAATAATGAGTTGGCTCTTTGAAAAGTGAAGAGAAGATTTTTAATCTACTTATAATGCCGATAATGGATGCCTAGGAGGCTTTGACCGAGGAAGGACGCAGACGGCGGCGATACTCATTGGGGAGGTGCCATCAACCTTTGATCCAGTGGTGTCCGAATGGGGGAACCCACCTGTTTTTACAGGTGGCCAGTTATGAACGTAAGTTCGCAAGAATTTTAATAGTAATTGGCCGGGTACGGCGTGAACTGAAACATCTAAGTAACGCCAGGAAAATAAATCATATGAGATTCCGTCAGTAGCGGCGAGCGAAAGCGGAACAGTCTAAACCACAATTTATTGTGGTGTTGCAGGGCAGACGATATTCGATTAAATCTTTGTAGCGGAAGGATCCGGAATGGTCCTCCATAGAGAGTGAAAGACTCGTACGCGAAACGAAGATTTACGATAGTTTGTTCCTAAGTACCATGGGGTACGGTGAAACCCTGTGGGAATCTGGGGCGGCCACGTTCCAAGACTAAATATCAAAGTCTACCGATAGTGAACTAGTACCGTGAGGGAAAGGTGAAAAGCACCCCGGGAGGGGAATGAAATAGAACTGAAATTGTCGGCTAACAAGCAGACGAAGTTCCGCAAGGAATAACGTCGTGCCTATTGAAGAATGAACCGGTGAGTTATTGATTGCAGCGTTGGCTTAACCAAGCATGTCTTGGGGAGGCGGAGTGAAAGCGTGCCCTAACTGGGCAATTAGTTGCAGTCATTAGACCCGAAACTGGGTGAGCTAACCTTGGGCAGGGTGAATGTTAACGAAAGTTAGCAGGAGGCCCGAACCCGTATCAGTAGCAATTGGTTGGGATGACCTGAGGTTAGGGGCAATATGCCAAACGAACCCAGAGATAGCTGGTTCTCCCCGAAATATATTTAGGTATAGCGGTAGTTAATTTTACACTGAGGTAGAGCACTGAATGGTTTACTGAAGCGCAAGCTTTAGCAACTAATCAAACTTCGAATGCAGATGTAATTATGCTACTAGTCAGTCTTGTCGGGCTAAGCCGATGAGTCGAGAGGGAAACAACCCAAATTCCCATCTAAGGTCTCTAAATAATAGCTAAGTTTTGAACGAAGTCAGATTTCATAGACAACCAGGAAGTTGGCTTAGAAGCAGCCATCTTTTAAAGAAAGCGTAACAGCTCACTGGAGGATGATATCTGGCGCGAAAAATAAACCGAGGATTAAGCTATTTACCGAAGTTGGAAACTCGTTAGTAATAACGATTGGTAGGGGAGCGTTCTATTTGCAGTGAAGCCGTGTTGTAAGGCATGGTGGAGCGGATAGAAGTGAGAATGCCGGTATGAGTAGCGAAATTTAGGTGAGAATCCTAAACGCCGAATATCCAAGGTTTCCTCCGCAATGTAAGTCAGCGGAGGGTTAGTCGGTCCTAAGGGTGTGTCTCGTTAAAGGGGCGTAGCCCGATGGTCAAGTCGTTGAAATTCGACTACAAGTTATGAATAATCCAAGGGAAGGACGAAATTGGAAGAGTTAAGCCGAACACGTTTGGTCTAAGCAGTAAAATAGTGGTGATTGACAAATCCATCACCGTGTTTAATTAAGCTGCAAATGAAAGGGGTTAGCAATAATTCCGATTTAATAGCTTTCAGTTTCCAAGAAAATTTCCATTGGGATCCGTAAGGTTTCAAAATTCATAGTTTACCGTACCGCAAACCGACACAGGTGGATTGGTCGAGAAGACTAAGGCGATCGAGAGAAAGATGTTCAAGGAACTCGGCAAAAAAGCTAGGCGTAACCTTTGGGATATGCCTTGCCGCGTGTAAGATCGCGGCCGCAGCAAAAGTTTATTTACCAACTGTTTATCTAAAACACAGGTCCCTGCAAAGCCGAAAGGCAAAGTATAGGGGCTGACACCTGCCCAGTGCTGGTAAGTCAAATATCGTGAATAAAGAGTCGCAAGATTCCAGTTTGTGATATAAGCTCCAGTAAACGGCAGCAGTAACTATAAGCAATTGTAGTTGTAAAATTTAGCTATATGCTGGAAAACCTGTACCGTAACTGTTACAAAACAGACGGTTGAAGTATCTGGCGTTACTATGTTATATTTAACTTAGTGAAAAAACGTCCAGTGCAGACAATCAGCAGGAAAGACCTTGATCGGAAAAATTTAGGCTATTTTATAGCAGGTTTTGTAGAAGGAGAAGGTAGCTTTAATGTGTCACTTCGTAAAAAAAGTGATTATAAAGTTAACTGGCAAATTGTTTTGAGTTTTAATGTTTCACAAAAAGACCCATCAGTTCTTTATATATTGAAAAAAGAATTAGGGTGTGGAATTATTAAAACAAGAAGAGATGGTTTGCATTCTCTAGACGCAACAAACTCGAAAGAAATAGTTGAAAAGGTTATTCCATATTTTTCTAAATATCCATTGCTTTCTAAGAGTAAAATTAGTAACTTTAAAATTTTTTGTGAAATTTCAAAACTTGTTGAAAGTGGAGAGCACAGAAATGTTAAGGGTTTAAGAAAAATTTTACGTTTAAGAGAAAAATTAAATGAAGGCAAAGGAAGAACAAGAAAATATGAATATAAAGATATATTTTCCGATGAAGGAATCCTCAGAGACTATACGCTAAACTCGTCTTAAGAGACGATGATGATATAGTCCGACCTCATGGGCGACCATGAGACTCTGTAATCAATCAGAGCAAGTAACAATGTGAACTGTTCTATGGTGGCAATCGTTGCCTTAGAAAAAGTGTTTTAGAAATTCTGCTATATGCTGGAATAGCTCAGTATCCAACGGTAGTTCGATTTAATTTCGAACTAATAATCTGTTTGGTGGAGCCAATCAGCAGGAAAGATCCTACAAATTTGTAGGAAATCCCCAGAGACTACACGCAGAACCCTTCACCGGTTGGTGAACGGGAAGATATAGTCCGAACTCCGATGCGAATCGGAGAGTCTAGATTCGTAAATCTAGGAATAACATAATGAGCGAAGTTCCTTGTCGGGCGAGTTCCGACCCGCACGAAAGGTAGAATGAGTGAATAACTGTCTTGAACATTTACTCGGCGAAATTGAGATGGCCGTGAAGACGCGGCCTAATTGTACATGGACAAAAAGACCCCGGGAGCTTTACTGTAGCTTGACATTTGAAAGTATATTCTAATTGTTTAGAATAGGAGGGAGCTTTGGCGAAATATGAAATACCTCTCTTTGGAATATGCAATCATTACCCCTAGCCGCACAAAAATTCGGCAGAGGGACATTGTCTGGCGGGCAGTTTAACTGGGGCGATTGACTCCTACAACGCAACGGAGTCGTATAAAGGTTGGCTAATTCCGGATGGAAATCGGAATGATAGTGCAAACGCATAAGCCAGCTTGACTGCGAGACCTACAAGTCGAGCAGGGACGAAAGTCGATGTTAGTGATCCTGTGATGCCTAGTGGTAGGCACACAGCTTAACGGATAAAAGCTACCCCGGGGATAACAGGCTGATCGCATCCAAGCGTCCACAGCGACGATGCGGTTTGGCACCTCGATGTCGGCTCATCACATCCTGGGGCTGGAGAAGGTCCCAAGGGTCCGGCTGTTCGCCGGTTAAAGTGGTACGCGAGCTGGGTTCAGAACGTCGTAAGACAGTAAAATTGACCGTTGCTGTCTTCCTTCAGGCGTTTTGATACCTAAAAGAGGAAATTGAAGGACTCATATTTATGAGTATAAATCTAGCTAAATGCTGGAAACTCCGAGCATCTCAGGCTACTTGACAAATAAAAGAAGATAGAGTTATTCTATCTCTATGTCAAGTAAAAATGCTTTGAGCGCGGACAATCAGCAGGCAACTAGGAAAGTGTCAGATGAATATCTAGCGGGTTTCACCGACGGAGAGGGCTGTTTTTATGTGGGATTTGGTAAAAGAAATGATTTGCCACTAAAATGGCAAGTGATTACTGAATTTCATGTCAGTCAAAATCCGGGTGGGAAAAACCTTTTAGAATTGTTTAGAAAACGTCTTGATTGCGGTTATTTGAAACCCAATCATGCTAAAAATCCAAAAGATAAATCTTGGATTTTGATAGTTAAAGATAGAGATGATTTGAGAGAAAAGGTAATCCCTTTTTTCAAGAAGCATCCTCTTTATACTACGAAGCAACAAGATTTTGTAATTTTTTCAAAAGTGCTTGAAATTATCAAGCAAGGTAAGCACCTGAGAAGGGAAGGCTTAAAAGAAATTACAGAATTGGTTTTTAGCAACCAGAGAATAACAAATAAAAGATATTCAAAACAAATGATACTTTCTTAGCGCCTCAGAGACTATACGTTAGAGTCCGATGTAACATCGGATAAGATATAGTCCGAACTGCATAGCGATATGCAGAACGTAATAGAAATATTACGTCCTCCGATTAAAATTGGAGAGCAACATAATTGTCGGTCTCTATCCTGTACAATCGTTGATATTTGAGGAGATTCGTCCCTAGTACGAGAGGACTGGGATGAGGGAATCCCTGGTGTGCCAGTTGTTTCTGAATAAGAGCATCGCTGGGTAGCTATATTCCCAACCGATAACCGCTGAAAGCATCTAAGTGGGAAGCGGCCTCCGAGATAAGATATCGTTTCAGCGTAAGCTGGATAAAACCCCTTGTAGACTACGAGGTTGATAGGCGGGCGGTGGAAGCACTGTAAAGTGTTGAGCCTACCCGTACTAATGGTTTTTAGAGTAGATTAAGTATCCTTCTCTTCACCTTCAAGGAACCAACGGTTCCAGTTATTAGTTATAAGTGCTAAGTTATAAGTCAAACTTATAATTTATAACTCGTAATTTATAACTTTGCAAAAGCAATTTGACAATTGAAGATAGAAATTTTCTGGTAATTTGTGCGAAGCGGCACCACCTCTTCCCATTCCGAACAGAGAAGTGAAACGTTTCAGCGCCTACGATACTAACATTATGTTGGGACAATGGGTCATTGCCAGAAATTTTCTGTTTTCAATTCATCCCTCACATTAAATGTGGGGGATTTTTTGTGGCCACTTTACAAAGTAATTATGCAATGATACTATCGCGGGTAATATGGCAGGTCATGGTAGTCCAGATCAAGAAAGAGTAGCGCTTGGTGATGTTATTAAGGCCGCAGAGCCTTTTGCACGGAGAGCTGAAAGACTTGAAATTGATGAGGGTTCAATGGCAGTTCCCCCGCTTCAAAGGAGAGTAGTTCCAACAGAAGATGCTGGTAATGAAGCTTCTCCGGAAGGTTCTTCGCCAATACTTTCCGTAGGAGAACAAAAACAAGTCTGGTAAGACCAAAATAAACCTCCTTTATGATATTATTAGGATAATGCTATCGAAAAAGAATTTATTAGCGCTCCTGCCTTTATTTTTAATTGTTTTTTTGGCTTCGGTTCTTAGGTTGTGGCAATTGGGGAGTGTCCCTATCAGCATGTCCGACGATGAAATCAGGCTCGTTTATAGTGGTTATTCGATTGCTCACACCGGCAGAGATGCTTTCGGAAACTTTTTACCTTTGGTCTTTAAGATGGATGGGGCAAGTACCTATGGGCAGGTTCCGATTTATCTCTCCGGCATATTTTTTCTCTTCTTAAAATTGAATACTTTTACCGCCAGATTGCCGTTTGCCCTTTCAGGAATTTTATCGGTAGTTACTTTGTATTTTATCTTAAAAAAGATTCTCAATAATGACAAAATTGCTCTTTTGGCTTCATTTTCGCTGTCGGTTTCCGTTTGGAGTTTGCAGATGACAAGATTTGCGATTGAAATTGATGTGGCGGTTTTAATGTATCTTGTCGGCATTCTGTTATTCTTATATGCCAAAAAAAGAACCTCAGTTTTTTTGCTCTCAATGATTTTTTTCTTTCTAGGGTTTTATACCTATGCAGCCGTTAAAATTATTTTAATCCCGATTCTAATTATTCTCACTTGGTACAATTTCAAACTTCTAACCAAAAAACATTTCTTTATAATTTTAGCCACAATTGTGGTCGCTTTTGGTTCGTTTTGGTTTTTAAGCGTTGCTAAGGGAGGTACTTCTTACTCGGCGGTTAACGGCAGTTTTTTCTTTTTTCAGGATAAAGCGACAACTTCGCAAGCGGTTGAGCTGGAAAGACGGGCGTCACAGGAGCCAAATCTAATTAAAACCCTTTACCATAACAAGTTTACCTATTGGTTGCGGGTCGCTTCTACTAGTTATCTGACTACTTTTTCACCACAGTATTTATTTTTAAACCAAGAGGCTAATGGTATATATTCAATCTGGGGGAGAGGGGAACTTTATCTTTTTGAACTGCCGCTTTGTCTTTTGGGGGCGTTTTACCTTTTTCTTAAAAAAAGGAAAGAGTTTTTGCTAATTTTGGGACTGCTTCTAATTTCGCCTTTGCCGTCGGCTTTGGGGATAGGTAATCCGACTTGGACCTCCCGGGCCGGTTTTACTCTTTTTTGGCTGTGCACATTTGTCGGCGCGGGTATCTATTACTTAGTCACAATTTTCAAGAAGAGAAATTACCGGTATTTAATTTTTGCCGTGATCGCTATTTTTTATCTTTATGCGGTTGTTGGATATCTTTCCCAATACTATTTTGACTGGTCAAGGACTAACGCTAAATATTTTTCTAAATCAACGCAGGATTTAGTGTGCAAAATAAATGTTTATCAAGCACAAAACAAAGCAGTGGTGGTTTCGGGAGCAACGGTAAATACTTTTATGCACTACGCTTTTTATAATCAATTAGACCCGAAATTGGTGCAGGAAAATATCAACAAAATCCCAATCAAATTTGCCAATATTACTTTCTACGACGGTTGTTTAGCACAAATTCCCACAGATGTAACTTATATCTCTTCTGCCAATTGCAAATACAAGCAAAAACCCACCAGTCAAATAAAGGAATACGATAGTCCAGAAATAGTATGGGATATATACGAAAAATAAATAAAGAAGTTATCTTCATTTTATTGATAGTTATTTTGGCTTCAATTCTAAGGTTTTTGTGGCTTGATAGGATTCCAATCGGCATCGGCGGAGACGAGCTGACCTATGTTTTTAACGCCAAAGCCATCTTTTTAACCGGCAGTGATATTAGC
>Ga0224520_1000528_pt1 | contig 11294 bp, 4 predicted proteins | sample CFST25metaG_2_FD_180684 | JGI IMG/M metagenome (GOLD analysis project Ga0224520, IMG submission 180684) | Peat soil microbial communities from Stordalen Mire, Sweden - C.F.S.T-25 | ecosystem: Environmental > Terrestrial > Soil > Wetlands > Peat | place: Sweden: Norrbotten County, Stordalen Mire... | reverse complement strand
GACATCAACAGATAAGCACAAACACTTGTTGCCTTGAGCACGCGGAAGAAAATTTAACTTCTTATCTGTTTTCAATATGCTGATTTTTTTTGAATTATTAATTATTTACGGAAGAAAAAGATAAAAGGAAATAGATTGAAGAACAAAGAAGCAGGATATTCCAAAACAAGACTAAGAAGTTCCTACGTATCGCTTGTTATAAGCGTCTCACTGGTTCTTTTTCTTCTTGGGGTTTTGGGACTGGTTCTTATAAATGCAAAAGAACTGGCAGACTATCTCAGGGAAAGCCTTTCATTCTCGATAATGCTTGATGATAACGCCAAAGAACCCGATATAAGGATGTTGCAAAAAGACCTTGATGCCAAGCCTTATGTGAAATCGACAGAATATATTTCTAAGGATGCTGCAGCTTTAAAAATGAGAAAAGAGCTGGGAGAAGATTTTATAAGTTTTCTTGGGGATAACCCGCTTCCACCTTCCATCGATGTATATCTTCATTCAGGATATACAAGTCCTGACAGCGTAGCAAAAATTGAAAAATACGTCAGGGAATATACATTTGTAAAAGAGGTTTCTGTTCCTGAATCATTACTTTTTCTGATAAATGAAAATGTAAAGAAGATCAGCTTGTTTCTTCTGGTAATATCTGCCTTCCTTTTTCTCATCGCACTCACAATAATTAACAATACAATCAGATTATCAATATATTCCAGGAGGTTTCTTATCCGAACAATGCAGCTTGTCGGTGCGACCCGTGCTTTCATCCGTGGACCATTTCTCATTCAGAGCGCTATTCAGGGACTATTGGCAGCATTGGTGGCAATGAGTTTACTTATCGGGCTGCTCTATCTTATTGAAAAAGAATTCTTCCTGATGTTCAGCTTCGAAAGCACCTATCTATTGTTCCTTCTGGGAGCTTCAATCATAATAACCGGCATATTAATAAATGTTATTTCTACTTTTTTCTCTGTTAACAGGTATCTTAGCATTTCTGAAGACAAACTTTATTATTGATATATTATGAGCACAAAAAACGACAATAAAGAAAAATTGAATTTTGCTCTTGGCCGTGAAAATTACAAATTGCTGGCCATTGGATTCGCAATTATTGTAATCGGGTTTCTGCTGATGCTTGGCGGAAAATCTCCAAGTCCTGATAAATTCAGCAACAACATATTCAGTTTCCGGAGAATTACACTTGCTCCAATAGTTGTTCTGGCAGGATTTATATTCGAAATATGGGCTATTATGAAAAAGCCTAAAGAGTCAGACAAGGAATAGTTTAATCATTGAATAAATTGAATTGTCTGAGTCAAAAGTTCAAATACTGAACTGCGGACCTGCCGGGCCGGAACATATCGAGCTCTAGGCTTTTCATTATTTTAATCGGATTATTTTAAATCATATCAGGTTTTCATGCCATCAGAAAAAGTATCAGTTTTCGAAGAAGGGAAAGTTCTATTGTTTGATAAACCTGTATATTGGACTTCATTCGACCTGGTAAATAAAGTAAGAATAATGATCCGGAGCACATTCGGGATCAAAAAATTAAAAGTCGGACATGCAGGCACCCTTGATCCTCTGGCCAGCGGATTAATGATTATATGTACCGGGAAGGCCACAAAAAAGATTGATACTTTTCGTGATCTGGATAAAGAATATGTTGCAACATTTCATCTTGGGGATACAACCCCCTCTTTTGATATGGAAACCGAAACAGATAATCACTATCCAACAGATCATATAACTAAAAAAATGGTGCAGGATGTTCTGACTGGGTTTTTGGGCGAACAGAAACAGCTTCCCCCACTGTATTCTGCTAAACTGATCTCTGGAAAAAGAGCATATGAATTTGCAAGAAAGGGAATAAAAAAAACTCTTGAGCCCGCAACAGTTTTTTTCAGGGAAATTGAATTGCTTTCATTTGAAATTCCTGAAATAAGAATAAGATTGGTGTGCAGTAAGGGAACATATATAAGGTCGTTTGCCAGGGATCTGGGAAATGCTTTAAAGAGCGGAAGTTATTTATCATCTCTTGAGAGGACAGCAATTGGTGAATATCGCATACGAGATGCTTTCAGTTTAGATAAATTTAAGGACAATCTCGAACAAATTAACCCGGCAAGTTGTTCTGAAACAATGAGTAGTGAATAGAATTTTCAGACCAATGACGTACTTTAATTATTTGAAAAAAATTCTTCAATCAGATGTAACAAAATTGATATTTTTACGTATAATGGTCTTCTTTAAATTTACAATGATTATTTAATTATTATGAAACTATCGCAATTCAGGTATAATTTGCCACAGGAGCTTATTGCGCTCTATCCTTCTGAGAATAGGGATGAATCGAGATTATTGGTTGTTAACAGAAAAAGCGGCGAGCTTCAACATAAGATATTTAAGGATATAACAGAATATTTTAGTCCTAATGATGTTCTGGTTTTCAATAATACAAAAGTTTTCCCGGCAAGGTTATATGGTAATAAAGAAAAAACCGGCGCTGAAATTGAAGTTTTTCTATTAAGGGAGTTAAACAGGGAACAGCGTTTATGGGATGTATTGGTTGATCCCGCCAGGAAAATCAGAATAGGCAATAAGTTATATTTCGGTGAAGACGACCTGCTTGTTGCGGAGGTCATTGATAATACGACTTCAAGGGGAAGGACATTGAGGTTTTTGTTCGATGGTCCATATGAGGAATTTAAAAAAACATTATACAGTCTCGGGGAAACACCTCTGCCAAAGTTTATAAACAGGAAGGTGGAACCAGAGGATAGCGAACGATATCAGACCATTTTTGCCAAACATGAAGGAGCAGTTGCTGCTCCTACAGCCGGTTTGCACTTCAGCAGGGAGTTACTGAAGAAACTTGAGATAATTGGTGTCGAATTTGCCGAAATAACTCTTCATGTTGGACTGGGCAATTTCAGAAGTGTTGATGTTGAAGATCTGACTAAACACAAAGTTGATTCGGAAAGGATTGTGATTACCGATGAGTCTGTTGAGATTGTAAACAAGGCAAAAGATAACAAATATAAGATATGTGCAGTAGGCACAACTGTAGTGAGAACACTTGAAAGCTCTGTCTCCACTGATGGTTACCTCAAACCATTTGATGGCTGGACAAATAAATTCATCTTCCCTCCTTATGAATTTAAGGTGCCCGATATGATGATAAGCAATTTCCATCTTCCATATTCCACTCTTCTGATGATGGTATCGGCATTTGCCGGCTATGATCTGCTTTTTGATGCTTATAAGACAGCTGTTAAGGAAAAGTACCGGTTTGGTACTTATGGAGATGCGATGCTGATTATTTAGGTACCAGTATCTGTCATAATTTGCGTTTAAGTCCTGATGTGTTTAAATCTTGTAGGCTGGTAATTTGTTAATAGCCAGATATAAGCTATTATGAGGTTATGGATTGATTCCCTGGTATGGAATTCTGTTTCATTGTATCTTGAAGAATAACAAGATAGTATGATGGAAAGAATTCAGGACTTCAAGACTTCAAGACAATCTTCTTCTAACTTCTTTTGTCCAGGTTACGAGCTTGGTTTTCATAAATCCAAACCTGCTGTCAAAGAAATTTTTCTGTTAGTCAAAATAAACCATCAATTTTTGAAATAATTTTTATCTTTAACTTATTATTAAATGGCAAGAAGAATGCAACCATGATTCGTAAATTTTAGTCTTGAAATAAGTGAATAGTTGATTCCGTTTATATTTGTCAGAACGGACACAAAATATATTATTAAATATTGACCGGCTTTTTAAAAAAAAGAGTTTAGAGTCGGACAATATTTTATTTGTATTTTACTGAACCTAAAAGCTTGATTTCTGAAAGTGTAAATACTGTTAATACTGTTTATTCAGCCTGCACAAGAATGGGGGAAAGAGCCATTTATAGGCTGTTTCTGACTATAGTATTCTGTTTGCTGACGGCAGGACAGACTATATTTGGACAAACCAATGGTGATTATCGTTCAAAAGCTTCAGGATCATGGAGTACTCTTGCAACCTGGGAAATATTTACTGGTGCCTGGGCCCAACCAACAGCTCTGCAGGGCTATCCCGGACAGAATGGTTCCCCGTCCAGAATAGATATTAATAATAATGTAACTCTTAACGTAAATCTGCAAAATACTGTAAGCCCTAAAATAAATGACCTTTATATTAATTCAGGGACGTTAGATTTATCGACTTTTAAATTTACAGTAAACGGACTAACAAATATTTCAGGTACGCTTAGTAGTGATAATGACATTAATAGTTTTATTGTCTTTTATGGGCCAATAACAATTAATAATACAGGCGCCTGGACTTCTGATCCCGTTTCAAGCGCTCACCTTCTTTTATACGGCAACGTTATAAATAACAGTAACAATGTTTATGTAACTCATGCAAGAGCTGCAGCCAATATAACACTGAGCGGAACCGGTACAATGGAGCTGGATTATTTCGAATTTAATGCTAATTCTTTGACAGTTACCAACCAGACTACAGTTACCATAAACCTCGGATTAAATATTGGTGATGCTGTCGGAACAGTGTGGATAAATCAGGGGACGTTGAATTACGCTGGTACTACGCTATACTTGTTGATGAGCGTAGGCGGGATCCTAGATGCGTCTTATTCAGGGAATACGATTAATTACAATTATGCAGGAGCTCAGGATATTAAAACTCCTTTATCCTCATATTTTAATTTGACAACTTCGGGTTCCGGAATTAAAACAATTTATAGTAACCTGATTATAGCCGGCAATCTTTCAATTGGCACATCAACCACTACTCTTAATTCCAATTCCCACGATCTTAGTATAGCAGGAAACTGGACCGATAATGGTGCGTTTACGGCAGGCACCAGAAGTGTAACTTTTAACGGAGCCAATAATCAAACTATTACAAATCCGGCAAATGAAACATTTTACAATCTTATACTGAATAATTTAGGTAGTTCTGGTAATAATAATTTGATTTTATCAAATAACGTTTCTTGCAATGGTACACTTAACATGACATCGGGGAATATAAGTACCGGGACAAATACATTTGTAATTCTGAATCCCGCTGCTTCATCATTATCCTATACCTCAGGTGTAATTATAGGCTTATTTGAAAGATTTATTAATCAAACTGCACAAGATTACTTATTCCCGGTTGGTACTGCTTCACAAATACAATCATTAACTACCCAGTTTACTAATCTGTCGGCAGGGTCCTTACTGGTACAGTATAAAAGCGGTGACCCTGGAAATACCGGTCTGCCTCTTACTGATGCGGATGGATCAGAAATTTCAGCTCAGTTTACTTCAGGTTATTGGTCTGCGCTGGCTAAGAATTCTCTGGCTTCATCAAATTATAATATTAATCTTAACGCCACAGGATTTGGTCCATATACAATAAATGCCGGAACGCGATTAATAAAAAGGACCAATGGTGGTTCCTGGGTACTTGATGGCGTACATTCGGATGCTGTTGGCTCAGTTGTTAAACGAACCGGGATAAACAGTATTTACAACGCTGGTACAGGTACTCAATTCGGAATTGGAAGATCAGGTCCCAAAATAACAACTCAGCCTTCTGACCAATCAGTTTGTGAAGGTGGCACCACCAGCTTTTCTGTTACTGCCAGTGGACATCCAACATTAACCTATCAATGGTACAAAGTACCCGGTGTTCAACTGGTAGAAGGTGGACGTTTTACTGGTACCAATCTTCCGGCAATTAGTATTTCAAATGTTGTATTGAGTGATGCTGGAAACTATTATTGTATTGTAACTGATGGGAATGGAAGCATAAAACAAAGTACCTCTGCTCTGCTGACAGTGACTCCAATGCCAACTTCTCCTTTAGTTATGAACGGAGAGAGATGTGGTACAGGAACAGTTACTCTCCAGGCATCCGGAGCTCTTGCTGGTGAGGGTTATAAATGGTATGATTCTTTGACAGGGGGTACATTGCTTCAGACAGATGGTAGTTCATATACAACACCATCAATTAGTGCAACGACAAACTATTATGTAACTAAATACGATAAAACATCGCTCTGTGAAAGTACTCCAAGGATTCAGGTAGTTGCAACAATCCAGACTCAACCGGTAGCCCAGATAATTACAAAACTTCCAAACGTTACAGATGTATGTATCAACGGAACTGTTTCAGCAACGTTCAGCGGGGGCAGTGGAGGAGTCAGCCCTACAGATACTTATGAGTCGAGTATAGATGGAAGCGGAACATGGTTGGCCTATACCCCGGGATCCCCAATAAGTAGTACTGTACCTGGCGTCAACCAGTTACAGATAAGGACAAGACGGACCTCAGCTGGAACGGGATGCAGCAATAGTGCTTATAACATAGTAACATGGAATGTGGTTGCTCAACCCTCATGGGATATATACTCATTTCCAACTACAAACCTTTGTGTTGGTGGGCAGGTTACCTTTTCAGCTACATTAAAAGATGGCCTTGGAGGCTCTCTTACCTGGATAAGATCAGTTACTCCTGGAGGTGGTGGAACCACTGTAACTAGTCCGGATATTCCTCCTTCCACAGGTACTTTTTATTATCGTCCGCATTTTGTTGCTTCAGGGCAAGGATGTAATCTTGCAGACGGTACAGAGACCATTGTAACAGTGCAGATCGATCCTACCTGGAATGTAATAACTGCACCGGCGACAAATATCTGTACAGGAGAAAGCGTAACATTCTCAGCTACATTGAATAATGCAGGGACAGGTACGATTCAGTGGATACGTTCAGGAACATCAATGGGAGCCGGGATAGTTGTAACGAGTCCGGATGCGCCAGGAGTAGGAACATATTATTATCGTCCGCAATATATTCCAGGTTACGGAGGATGTAATCTTGCAGACGGTACAGAGACCTTAGTAATCGTCCATCCTTACCCGATATTAACCAGCACTTTGACCCCAGGACCTATATGCTCGGGATCAGTATTTAGTTATTCCCCCACAAGTGATCTTGGAGGAACATCTTTTAATTGGAGTCGCGCTACAGTGCCAGGAATAACTCCAGCCGGACCAACCTCAGGGACAAATAGTCCGGACGAAACTCTTAACAATAGCACAGCATCTTCACTTACGGTTCGCTATGTATATACTTTGACAGCAAATGGTTGTACTAATCCAACTACATTTAATGTCGATGTATTAGTAAACCCAATTGCTGTGATAACAAGTTCAGTAACAGCCAACTGGTGCAACAATACCTCCAATACATATACAGCGACAAGCTCAAGCCTCGCAGCAACATTTACCTGGACTAGGGCAGTTATGGGAGGAATCAGCAACCTTGCGGGATCAGGCAGTACGGCAGCTATCACCGAAACGCTCAATAATACCACAACAGAACCGGTTATAGTACACTATCTTATCACGCCGAGTGTCAACAGTTGCGCGGGTACCACCTTTGATTTATCAGTTACGGTCAATCCAACGGCAGTTATCACGAGTGGATCGACAACCAACTGGTGCAATAATGTTTCCAATACCTACACAGCCACCAGCTCAAGCAGCACGGCAACGTTTGCCTGGACAAGAGCCACTGTAACAGGCATCAGCAACCTTGCAGGATCAGGCAGCGGTGCAACTATCACCGAGACGCTTATTAATACAACAACAGAACCGGTAACGGTACATTATCTTATTACACCATCAGTAAACGGATGTGCAGGCACTACTTTTAATTTATCAGTTACGGTCAATCCAACTGCAGTTATCACGAGTGGATCGACAACCAACTGGTGCAATAATGTTTCCAATACCTACACAGCCACTAGCTCAAGCAGCACGGCAACGTTTGCCTGGACAAGAGCCACTGTAACAGGCATCAGCAACCTTGCAGGATCAGGCAGCGGTGCAACTATCACCGAGACACTTATTAATACAACAACAGAACCGGTAACGGTACATTATCTTATTACACCATCAGTAAACGGATGTGCTGGCACTACTTTTAATTTATCAGTTACGGTTAATCCAACGTCAGTTATTAACAGTGGAGCAACGGCCGACTGGTGCAATAATATATCAAATACGTATACCGCAACTAGCACAAGCAGCACTGCGACATTTGCCTGGACAAGAGCTGTTGTGGGAGGAATAAGCAACCTTGCAGGATCTGGTAGTACGGCAACAATCACAGAGACGCTCAATAATACAACAACCGAACCTGTTATAGTACATTATCTTATTACACCTAATGTCAATGGTTGTACAGGCACCACTTTTAATCTAGCAGTTACAGTTAATCCAACATCAGTCATTACGAGTGGAGCAATAGCCAATTGGTGCAACAATATCTCCAGTACATATACAGCAACGAGCTCAAGCAGTACAGCATCCTTTACTTGGACTAGAGCTGTTGTGGGAGGTATCAGCAATCTGGCTGGATCAGGCAGTATGGCAACAATCACAGAGACACTTATCAATACCTCAACGGCTCCGGTTGTAGTACATTATCTTATTATACCTAGTGTCAATGGTTGTGCAGGCACCACATTTGATTTAGCTGTTACAGTCAATCCTACGGGAGAAGTTGACCAGCCGGCAAGCCAGGTTGTATGTAATGGAAGCAGCACTGCGACAGTCACCTTTGCAACGGTCAATACGGGAGGAGTAACGACCTATACCTGGACCAATAATGATATAAGCATAGGATTAGCAGCAACAGGAAGCGGGAATATCCCAATGTTCACAGCAACTAATGCAGGTACATCACCGGTAGTAGCAACGATCATCGTTACCCCTCATTTCACCAGTGGTGGAGTGACATGTGACGGCCCGACGAAGACCTTTACAATAACAGTCAATCCTACGGGAGAAGTTGACCAGCCGGCAAGCCAGGTTGTATGTAATGGAAGCAGCACTGCGACAGTCACTTTTGGAACGGTCAATACGGGAGGAGTAACGACCTATAGCTGGACCAATAATGATATAAGCATAGGATTAGCAGCCACGGGCAGCGGGAATATTCCAACGTTTACAGCAACGAATACAGGTACATCACCGGTAGTAGCAACGATCATCGTTACCCCTCATTTCACCAGTGGTGGAGTAACCTGTGACGGCCCGACGAAGACCTTTACAATAACAGTTAATCCTACGGGAGAGGTAGACCAGCCGGCAAGCCAGGTTGTATGTAACGGAGAGAATACGACAGCAGTAAGTTTCACGACAGTCACCACGGGAGGAGTAACGACCTATAGCTGGACCAATAATGATATAAGCATAGGATTAGCAGCTACAGGCAATGGCAATATTCCAATGTTCACAGCTATCAATGCAGGTACATCACCGGTAGTAGCAACGATCATCGTTACCCCTCATTTTACTAACGGAGGAGTTACATGTGACGGACCGACAAAGACTTTTACCATAACAGTTAATCCTACGGGAGATGTAGACCAGCCGGCAAGCCAGGTTGTATGTAATGGAAGCAGCACTGCGACAGTCACCTTTGCAACGGTCAATACGGGAGGAGTAACGACCTATAGCTGGACCAATAATGATATAAGCATAGGATTAGAAGCAACAGGCAGCGGGAATATTCCAACGTTTACAGCAACGAATACAGGTACATCACCGGTAGTAGCAACGATCATTGTTACCCCACACTTCAGTAATGGAGGAGTGACATGTGACGGACCGACAAAGACTTTTACCATAACAGTTAATCCTACGGGAGAAGTCGACCAGCCGGCAAGCCAGGTTGTATGTAATGGAAGCAGCACTGCGACAGTCACCTTTGCAACGGTCAATACGGGAGGAGTAACGACCTATAGCTGGACCAATAATGATATAAGCATAGGATTAGCAGCAACAGGCAGCGGGAATATTCCAACGTTTACAGCAACGAATGCAGGTACATCACCTGTAGTAGCAACGATCATCGTTACCCCTCATTTCACAGGTGGTGGAGTGACATGTGACGGACCGACAAAGACTTTTACCATAACGGTTAATCCTACGGGAGAGGTAGACCAGCCGGCAAGCCAGGTTGTATGCAATGGAGACAACACGGCGGCAGTGAGCTTTACAACAGTCACGACTGGAGGAGTAACGACCTATACCTGGACAAATGATCAGCCAACCATAGGATTAGCAGCCACAGGCAGCGGGAATATTCCAACGTTCACAGCTATCAATACAGGTACATCACCTGTAGTAGCAACGATCATCGTTACCCCTCATTTCACAGGTGGTGGAGTGACCTGTGATGGACCGACAAAAACCTTTACGATAACAGTCAATCCTACGGGAGAAGTTGACCAGCCGACAAGCCAGGTTGTATGTAATGGAAGCAGCACTGCGACAGTCAGCTTTACGACAGTCACAACTGGAGGAGTAACGACCTATACCTGGACAAATGATCAGCCAACCATAGGATTAGCAGCCACAGGCAGCGGGAATATTCCAACGTTTACAGCAACGAATGCAGGTACATCACCTGTAGTAGCAACGATCATCGTTACCCCTCATTTTACAGGTGGTGGAGTGACATGTGACGGACCGACAAAGACTTTTACCATAACAGTTAATCCTACGGGAGAAGTCGACCAGCCGACAAGCCAGGTTGTATGTAATGGAAGCAGCACTGCGACAGTCACCTTTGCAACGGTCAATACGGGAGGAGTAACGACCTATAGCTGGACCAATAATGATATAAGCATAGGATTATCAGCTACAGGCAATGGCAATATTCCAATGTTCACAGCTATCAATGCAGGTACATCACCGGTAGTAGCAACGATCATCGTTACTCCTCATTTCACAGGTGGTGGAGTGACATGTGACGGACCAACGAAAAGCTTCACAATCACAGTCAACCCGACACCACAGGTAGTGCCAAGCACATTGACGCAGACAATCTGTAATGACGGTACGACAAATGTCACATTAACCAGTCTCAGTATTTTTACAAGCGGAGTTATCACATTTAATTATACAGTAGTAGCCACAGGCGGAGTAACAGGCTTTACAACACCGGTGACAGGATTACCGAATAATTATGTAATAGCTGATGTTCTGCATAATCCAACTGATTCTCCTCAGACAGTTACCTATACAATAGTACCGATAAGTCCGACAGGTTGTGCAGCAGGACCAAGCCAGACAGTAGTTATCACAGTCAACCCGATACCACAGGTAGTGTCGAGCACCCTGACGCAGACAATCTGTAATGACGGTGCGACAAATGTCACATTAACCAGCCCGAGTACTTTCAATAATGGCCCTATTACTTTTAATTATACGGTAGTAGCCACA
>Ga0224520_1000525_pt1 | contig 11355 bp, 11 predicted proteins | sample CFST25metaG_2_FD_180684 | JGI IMG/M metagenome (GOLD analysis project Ga0224520, IMG submission 180684) | Peat soil microbial communities from Stordalen Mire, Sweden - C.F.S.T-25 | ecosystem: Environmental > Terrestrial > Soil > Wetlands > Peat | place: Sweden: Norrbotten County, Stordalen Mire... | reverse complement strand
GCTCCTGGGGCTATTCGGCTATCACAACCCCGAGTTCGTCCGCTTCGCCGACGAGATCTTTACCGCCGTGCAGCTCACCAACTACTGGCGGGACGTGGCCTCCGATGCCGCCCGCGACCACATCTACATTCCTGGCGAGGACTTGCACTTCTTTGGCGTCAGCGAGGCCGACCTCAAGGCCCTGCGGCCCGCTACGCCCATCCGTGATCTGATGCGTTTCGAGGTCGCACGCACCCGCGCCCTGTTCGAGCGCGGCCGACCGCTGCTCGGCAAACTGGGACACGACCTGAAGTTCGAACTGGCGCTCATCTGGCTGGCGGGCATGGCCCTTCTCGACAAGATCGAGGAGGCCGACTTCGACGTATTCACCCATCGCCCCGTCATCGGCAAGCGTGACAAGGCCAAGATCCTGGCTCGCGCTGCCAAACGCTGGGCTGCGCGCCTCGATCTGTCGGCGTTGCGACGGCTGTGGCCTTGACTTCTCAGCAGTACGATCCCTATCAAGCCCTTCGCCACCGCGAGTACCTCTGGTTTCTCCTCGGTTCCCTGCCCCTGTTCATGGCCGGGCAGATCCAGAGTCTGGTCATGGGCTGGCAGGTCTATGAGATGACCCACGATCCGCTATCGCTGGGCCTCATCGGCCTGGCAGAGGCCCTGCCCTTCTTGGGCCTGTCGCTCCTCGGCGGGTGGGCCGCGGACCGCTGGGAGCGCCGGAACCTGTCGCTGATCTCAATGTCGCTATTCCTGGCGAGTGCAGCCATCTTGCTGCTGCTCAACCTGGGTCCGTTGCCACGCGCCCCCTGGCCGTTCTATCTGGTGCAGGGTCTGTCTGGCCTCGCGCGCGCGTTCTACCGACCGGCCTACAATGCGCTCGGCACCGAACTCGTCCCGCGCGAGGCGTATCAGAACGCGGCCACCTGGCGCAGCTCGGTCTTCTTCTCGGCCACGGTAGTCGGGCCTGCGCTGGGCGGGTTGCTCTACAGTTTCGCAGGTCCGCTCTGTGCCTACGGCACCGAAGCCGGGTTCATCGCCTTCAGTCTCTTTGCGCTGGGTCGGGTTCGGCGACGGCCCCGTCCGGTGGCTCCCGAGATCTCGTTCGCCCGCAGCCTGGTTGAGGGCGTGCGTTTCGTCTTCTCGCACCGCCTGATTCTCTCGGTGCTGTCACTCGATCTGTTCGCCGTACTCTTTGGCGGAGCCGTCGCTCTCTTGCCCGCATTTGCCAGCGATGTTTTGCACGTGGGGCCCCGTGGCCTGGGCCTGCTGCGCGCGGCGCCTGCCCTGGGCGGGGTGCTGATGTCCATCCTGCTGGCACACTGGCCCCAGTCGCGGAACACGGGGAAAACACTGCTCACCTGCGTGGCCGCCTTCGGGTTGACCTGGATTGGCTTTGCCTGGTCGACGAGTTTCGTGCTTTCTTGGCTGCTGCTGGCCACAGGCGGGGCTTTCGACAATGTCAGCGTCGTTTTGCGCGCTACCCTGGTGCAGTTGAAGACGCCGCCTGAGATGATGGGGCGCGTGCAGGCCATCAATGGTTTCTTCATCGGCAGCAGCAACGAGCTGGGCGCCTTCGAGTCGGGTGTGGCCGCGCGCTTGTTCGGCCTCCAACCCAGTGTTGTCCTCGGTGCCTGCATCACCCTGGTGGTGGTCGCCATGACGGCCTGGCGGGTTCCGGAACTGCGCAAGCTCAGTCGGCTGTGACGCGCCTATATCGAGACGACCATGGCGCAGGGGCACGGACGTGGTCCTGGTGATGGCAGGTTGTGGCCGCTCGGCGCCCCGTGCGACACTTGCTCTGTGAAGTCGCTGTGGCTCCTGGCCGTCCTCCTCGTGACGGTGTATGCCCCTCTGCTCGGCGGACGGGTGATCTACAACCGGGACGTGGCGCGGTTCGTGTATCCGATTCGCTGGTTCGTGCGTGACTGCATTGAGCGCGGCCAGTGGCCTTGGTGGAACCCCGACATCGGCCTGGGTTTTTCCACCCTGGCCGATCCGCAATATGGATTGTTCTATCCGCCGAACCTCCTCCATCTCATCGGTCCGCTGCCCCTGGCCGTGATGCTGGTCATGCTCCTGCATCTCGTTGGCGGTGCTGTCGGCATGGCGCTGCTTGGCCGCGCCTTTGGGCTGCGCCGAGAGGCCACCTTGGTGGCCGGGCTGGCCTGGGCGTTGTCGGGCTACGTGGCATCGCTGTGGACCAACGGATGTCGCCTGCCCACCGCGGCCTGGATCCCGTGGCAAGCCCTCGCCTTCGTGAACCTGGCCGGTTGCGCGGCGACCGCTCGACCGTGGCGGCGGGCTGCCGCGGGCCTGGCGGCTGCCATAGGCGCCGCGTTTCTCTCCGGCGACGCGTTTGTGGCTGGCATGGGTGTCCTGTTGGGTCTGGGGATGGCACTGGTATGGCTCTTGGGGGAATTCCGCGACGGCGGGGATCACGCGGGTCCCCCGGCCGTTCTCGTGGCTCGACGTCTTGCCGCTGCCGTCACCAGCGCCGGTCTCGCTGGCTTGGCGCTTGCGGCAGTCGCTCTCTTGCCCGCCGCACTCGCCATCGGGGGTACCGAGCGTCGCGGGGGCGTCGATGCGGCTGTGGCGACGAGTGGCTCGTTGCATGTTGCCCGGTTCATCGACTTTGTGGCCGCCGGAGCAACTGGCAAGGCGTGGGTGGAGGCCCCGGATGCGCCCTGGGTGCGCACCCTACTCGACGGTCGACCGCTGAGCATGAGCCTCTATCTTGGCGGCAGCGTCTTGGTCCTCGTCCTGCTTGCCTTCGCCCGCCGAGGCGCCCGCGGCTGGTACCAGGTGCGAGGCGTAGCCGTGCTGGCCTTGCTTTCGCTGCTGCTCGCCCTGGGGCGACACACGCCGGTCTACGCCCTGGCGCGGGTTCTGCTTCCGCCCCTGGGCTACATGCGAGCTCCTGAGAAATTTCTATTGATGGTGGTGCCCTGTCTGGCGCTCCTCGCGGGTTGCGGGGCCCATCGATTGCTCTCCGGTGCGGCTGAGGGCGTCCGTGTGCGGGTCGCCGTCTTGCTCGCCCTCTTGCTCGCAACCGCAGTCTTGGCTCCTGTCATCCTGGATGCGAACCTGGGCGGCTTCGTGCGCAGCGGTTCGCTGCATGCCCTGGCCGCGGCCGCCGGTGTCTTCGTGATCGCGACGCTGCGGACGCGCTCTGACCGCATCGCAGGGACCGCCCTTGTCTTGCTGGTGGCAGCCGATCTGGCGCTGGGTTCAGCCTTCCTCCTTCGCTTCGGAGATGGGTCGTTGCTGACCGGGCCGTCCCCGCTGGCGCGCATTATCCACGACGATTTCCAGCATTTCCAGCGCGCGGGGCGGCCTTCGCCGCGCCTCTTTCGCGGCAGCGGCGTTCAGGAAAGCGCAACCCGCGCGAACCCACAGTCGACCGATCGTCTGACCTTGCAGACCCTTCGCGACAACGTCAGCGTTCCCCTGGAAATCGCCATTCTGCCGGGATACGAGGTGGCCGCGCCTCCGGCCGTGGGACGTCTGCTTGCTCGCGGGCGCCGAGAGGTGCTCGGGCTCTTGGGCGTCGACTACGCCCTGCTCTCTGATCGCGGCAGCGACAGCGCGCAACCACCGGGACTGAGAACCCTATGGTCGCCGATCCCTGGGGTGCGCTTGTTCGGCGTCGCGCACAGGTTGCCGCGGGTGTTCCTCAGCTTTCACGCCGAGAGATTGCCGGCCGCCCAGCTTCAAGCCCGCTTGCTCGACGAAGATGTTGTAGCCGGGCGGGAGACACTCTTGGAGGAGTCGAGCCCGGACCTTCCCTTGCCCGCCGCCAAAGCGGAGCCAGTTTCTTGCACCATCGAGACCTACGCGACCACGCGCCTGTCCGCTCGCTGCGTGGCCGACCGGCCGGCCCTGGCGGTGTTCGTCGAACAGCAACTCGACGGGTGGTCGGCTACGGTCGATGGCGGCCCAGCTCCCCTGCTGACCGCGAACACCCTGATGAGGGCCGTACTGGTGCCGCCAGGGGCCCATTTGGTCGCGCTCACCTTCACGCCGCCGGGACTGCTGGTCGGCCTGGCGCTCTCGCTCGCGGGGCTGTGTGTTCTTGCGTGGCTAGCCCTGGCTCATCGGCAAGACAACGGGCCTGCAGGCCGCATCTTTGACGGTGAAGAATCCGGAGATGCCAGCCTCAGGTCTTGCGCGCGGCGGCCCCGAGGACAGCGGTTGGCCAACCTGACCAGGCGGGGCGGAGGATCACCGCCAGCGACCGGGCGATCTGATAGAGCAGCACCCAAGCCAGAATCTGCTTGAATAGCAGCCGGAAGGTGGTGCCTTCGCTCGCGATCAGGAACCAGTAGAGGTAAATGGTCAGGCAAGCCAGAGCTCGCTAAGGCTCCCTACCCCGCCAGCTCTCGCCGCCCACATGGCGATGCTTGCCACCAAAAGCCAAGCACCATCGCTGGTTACGCCCTGATCCCGCGCCTTGCCGGGGGATCAGGGACACCGCACGCAACTTGCGTGACGTGCTTGCCGACAACTCTCCTTGGTGGGGGCAGCGGCACGCGAACAGACCACATCCGCGGGACCGGTGTATTCACGCCGGCAGCCGGAAAAGACTGCGCTTTACAAGGTGATGCAGCATCATCTGCTGACCTTCGAGCAGCGCTGGACCGACGAGGCCAGCGGGCACACGCTGCCCAGGTTCGCGACCGACGAGCTGCAGCACCTGCCCACCGATGTTCCGGAGCTTCACCCGGCGCGCCCGCCACCTCGCGAGAACGGTGGCGGCGACGACTGGCTGAACTGACCAACGCGACTCGATAGGATCTCGGGGGGGTCGTGATCGGGTAGACTGCGCCCTGTGGTCGAGACAGCCTTCTCCCCACCCGAGTCACGCAGTCAAAACCGCTGCCCAGGCCCGCGAAGGCGCGCGCGAGGGGGGGCAGGACCGGGTTCTCAGACCGGTAATACCCCCATCGATTCGGCTATGCACTGGAAAAGCGCCGTCTTCTCGGGCTGCCGGCGCGAATAGACCGGTCCCGCCGTTGCGGCTTGTGCGCGTGTCGTTGCCTCCAAATTGGAGGGTTATCGGCAACGGGGTCACTGGAGGTGCGTATTGCGTACGCAGAGCGCCTTGCGACGTTGGGGGCGCAGCCTCGTCCCGGACATCAACCCGGCCCGGTTGACTACCCGCTGCTACGGGACCACGGTCAGCGGCACCACGCTCTTGACGGCCCTGGTGTTGCCACGGACGTCGCCGTCGAGGACGGTCACCGGCACGGGCGGACGTCAGCCTTGGCCAGCAGGTCGGCCACACGTCGTCCGACGTTCCTGACCCTGTCGTCGATGTCGTGAGAGCGCACACACGGGACGCTGCGGCCGGCGGAGGCCGGAGGCTTGCGCAAAACCCACTCTCATGCTGGCATTATGATCTGTCGATGTTCCGGGCGTTGCCGGCGCTCTTCACGAGGCTATCGACCCTAGCGGGGAAGGAGAAACTATCGACATGCGGAGGCTCATCAGTGCCGCGCTCATGTGTCTGTGCTTGGCGACCGTCTCCGCCCCCGCGCAGGCTGACGACGCCGTAGGCGCGAAGGCGAAGTACGAGTCCGGGGTGCGGCACTTCGACCTAGCCGAGTTCGAGCCTGCGCTCGCTGACTTCAAGGAAGCCTACCGGAACAAACCCGATCCAGTGTTCCTCTACAACATCGCCCAGTGCCATCGGAAGCTCGGCCACGCGGACGATGCCATCAGTTTTTATCAAACCTACCTGCGCCGTGCGCCGGACGCGAAGAATCACGAAGAGGTCGAACGACGGCTTTCGGAACTCCAAGCCATTCGCGATGCCGAGCATGCCTCTATCACGACCAGCGGCAAGCCCCAGCCCTCGCCCGCCGTTCAGAATCAAGCGATGCCTGAGCCTTTCAGCAACCCTTTCGGTGCTGTGGCACCTACGCCCCCGACTCCTCCCGCGGCCCCAACCGCGCCCTCCACCGTGGCACGTTCCGCGGCAACAACTCCGCCGGCCCAAACGCCTTCCACGTCGGCTGCCTTGGACTTCAGCTCGCACGATGAGGCTACCCCGAGTGACGGCGGCAGTTTCTACAAACGATGGTGGTTCTGGACTGCCGTGGGAGCCGTAGTTGCGGGCACCGCCACGGTGGTCATCATCATTGCCGAACGAGATCCTACGAAGATTCCAAGTTCTACCTTGGGCTCGCAAGGAGCCATGCCATGAAGCGGCGACTACTACTCGCAGCGGGACTCCTTGCCAGTCTTTCCTCCGCCTGCAAGCAGGCGGACTCGGTCGTGCTAGTGAACGTCGCCATCGATACGAACGTAGTGCCGCTCTATTCACTCCGCGTGACCATGTCTTCGGCACAGACGCACGATACGAAGGTGTATCCCGCAACGGCATCCGCGACAGCGTTGCGCCTTCAGGCATCCCTGGTGATTGTTCTGCCCCGATCTCGCTCGGGGATTCTCGATCTTGTAATAGATGGACTCAACCGTGACGGACAAAGCGTAGCCCACGTCACGGCCCAGACCATAATTGTTGTTGGCGGCACTGCAACTGTACTGGTCAACCTGGTTGCCGGGTCTTCCGTATGCGGGAACAGAGTCATCGATTCCGGCGAGACTTGCGACGATGGCAACCAATTCTCCTTTGACGGCTGCGATTTTCGGTGCCAGACGGAGAGCGCCCAAACCGATGCAGGTTTTCGTGATAGCGCGATGATTGACAACGGAAACGCGGACAGCGCAGCCGCCCTAGACACCGATAGTACGCCCCGTGACGCTGTCGAGGACTCAAATCTCCGCCAGGAGGCAACGGCGGATGTCGCTGCGCCGGACGCGCCTATCGCCTGGGATGTTGCAGTGGACTTCCGCGTTGCCAAGACGGGTGGAACCATGAGTGCGGGAGGCGCTGCCGCGACAGGAGGAACGATAGGTTCCGGTGGAGTCAGAGGCACGGGGGGAACCACGGACGTTGGGGGCGCCTCCGGCACGGGCGCAGCGACCGCCGCGGGTGGCACAACGGGCACAGGAGGCGCCAATGGCACTGGCGGTATCACTGGTATGGGAGGCACAACCGGGATGGGCGGAATGACAGCGGTTTGCCAGGGAAGCAATAGCAATGCCTGTACGGCCGGGGCGATTCAGTGCCTGTCGAGCACGAGCCTTCAAACATGTGCCGTCGACACGAATGGCTGCACCACCTACACCACTACTACCTGCTCCACAGGGCAGGTCTGCGAGCGCTGTGGAATGGCCTCGTGCGCCGATCCAAACTGGGACGAGTGGCCGATACCCAATAGTCAAGTGGACGTGGACGCGAATCCAGGCGCGCCGAATCCCGAGAGTTACACAGACAACAGTGATGGCACGGTCACCGACAATGTCACGAGTCTCATTTGGCAACAGACCCCACCGTCGGAGACATACACGTGGGCCAATGCCGTTGCTTACTGCACCGCGCTGGTACTTGCCGGTCAGAACGACTGGCGACTTCCATCGCTTATCGAGCTGGGTTCCCTAGTGGACGTCGGTCAGTCCAATCCAAGCATCAATGGCGCGATATTCCCCTCGACACATGGAGTGTTCTTCTGGTCAGCCTCCACGGTCACCAGTTCATCATCCAACGCGCCAGGCGTCCTATTCAGTACCGGCCAGACGTTCAACGTCGACGTGGGCCAATCGGGCAATGTTCGTTGTGTCCGCTGAGAATGAGATGACTATGAAGGAATCGGGCGAGATCGGGTGCAACCTGGAGCCTTTCGGGAGGGCGCCCCTGTGCAGCACGCGAAAGGACGAACCGCCAGGTGTGATTCGATTCCGCATTCGTCGGGAAGAAGAAGTGCTTTCTCTCGCCCGTCGCCACACGGTCGGGACCTACCCCCCCCGACGATGGCGTGGCCTTGTAACCGAACGTTTGAAACGAACCGCTTTTCAAGACAGGATTTGGCGATGCCTCTTCCGCCAATCACCGAGGAATGGACACACCTGCGGCGGTGCCTCGCCTATCTTTTCGAACCTCCCGTGACCCATGAATTTTGACAGGAGCAAAACAAATGAACGCTCTAACCTTCCGTCGCCTCGGTGTGCTCGCCATTATCGTGGTTGCTTTGCCAAGGTCAATCAACGCCGCGGCCCCGGCGGGGCACTACGTGGTAGCGACCGTCAGCGGGACCGCCACCGGCACGGTCTACGACAGCAAGAGCAAGCTGACCTGGCAACGGATGGTATCATCGACGGTGTATGCTTGGGCCGCAGCCCAGACCTACTGTGCCGGCGTGGGAACGAGCCTGGGGGGCACGGGCTGGCGACTTCCGACGATGAAGGAACTACAGTCCCTCGTCGATTACTCGCAGTCGAGTGCCCCTTTGATCGACCAAACCGCCTTTCCTGCCACGCCTGCAAATTACTTCTGGTCTGCGTCCGCAGTGGCAGGCTCGCCATCCAACGCGTGGGACGTCAACTTCTCCAACGGTTACACCTACTACATCGACGTGTCCAAAACCTACAATGTCCGTTGTGTGCGCTGAGAGCGACTATCATAACTCTTCGACCCCTTGATTTCGTTCGAAACCACTGTCCGCCGAGTGGACCTTGCTTCCACGGAGGCCAATGAAGTAGGACCATCGAACTCTGCTGATGGCACCAAAGCAAGCCTGCCCCTGAAATGCTCGCCCCGTTCTGAGCGTGCGCACGTCTTCTGAGGGAATGCGGAGCAGGTTGTTCGCGGGACGCGGCGTGACGGGAATGTGGTGAGTGCCCGTCAGGGCGCCGGTGTGGTGGTGCCAGACACCTAATTAAGTCATGCGTCAATCAGAAAAAATGATGAGGTGGATGAGCACTTCAAGAACTTGGCGCTATGTGACGATGGGGTGGGGTGAGAGGTTCGTGCGACCTCTTCCTAGACTCACAAGAGGAGGACTGAATGAGGATTCTTGGTTACGGCGAGGATGCATTGACGTTGTACGTTCTCCAGAAGGAAATGGGCACGTTCCTGCGGAAGGTGAAGGAGAAGGTGAAGGAAGAGCAGGCGGACCTGGATCGTGCGGTTGTCTATTACCGCCCAAGCTTCGGAAGACGCGGTGGCTCCGGCCGATCCGAGTTTGGCGAGTTCGACGCGATCGTGAGCACTGAGCGGGCGATCTACCTCGTCGAGACGAAGTGGACTGGGTCTACCGAGTGGAAGAAAGATGGGGGCGTGGAGCTGAAGGACAATCAACTGGCGCGTCATCAGATCTTTCAATGGTATTTGGAAGAATGGCAGGACGGACCCTCGGGGCAGTGGGCGTCGTTCGCCACCGACGAGCGCCGAAGCAAGTTTCAGACGAAGTTTGGGAAGACGATGCCTACCGAGAGATCGGCCACGCTGGTGCGGAATTTGGAATTCATCCTTCAGAAGCTCGGTGGCGGGCGCAAGAAGATCCAGAACATTCTTCTGCTCGTCGATGTGGGGGCGCGCCGGGCGCGGCTGAGGCCGGGGCTGAGCCGCCTTGCATGCCCTCCGTGCGACAAGAAACGCGTATCCAATCTCCCGGATTCGTTTCTCAGCGTGCGTATCGACCTCAAATCCGTTGGAGGTGCAGGATTCGTCGAATTGCAGCCGTAGACGCTCTGGCGTCCGTCCGCGAGGCCCAAGCAACTTTTCGGCTCACCACCCTGACCACATTCTCAGCGGCAACCGACGAGCTGAAGATGATGTTCGCGCCGGAGTGGGATGCGTTCTGGATGGATTCGCACGCCGTGACTGCGTCTTGCAACGTCAGGTCGGGCTTGCCGGTCACGCGCACCATTAGGCTCGACGCTCGTGCATCCACGGCGGGAGCGGGCAGGCCGGTCAGTTCGCGGTCGACGTCCGTCGGCAGGTTTCCGTTCGCGTCCAGCCAGTGCAAGGGATCTACGACGAGCACGGCGGGGGTCTATCATGCGGGTGCCAGAGCGAGCAGATGATGCGGTTCGTGGCCCAGCCGGTGATGCGTGGCCAGCGCGACCGGCCCATTTTGCGTGTCAGTGCCCCATGCCACGCTGGGCGCCATGTGCGGGTCCATGGAAGGTGTGCCTCGGCCGTGACTCTCGACGACCTCCGCAAACGGTTCTGGTGGCTTGGTCCAGGCCCGGCGGGTTCGTACATCGTGGCGCTGGAGGGCGACACGGTGACCATCAAGGTGATCCAGTGCTCGTGGAACCGCCGTACGCAGAAGTACGAAGAGGCGGTGGCGTGCGACTTCCACGCGCTCGGGTTCAAGGTGGTGTGGCAGCCGTTCCTGGCCGACAAGCTGCGCGGCGAGCTTGATAGGGCCCGCGAGGTCGCCGAGAAGGCAGGCGTACTGTTCGACGAGGGGAAGTTCATAGAACAGCAGCGCGCGGCCGAGATTCGCCGGGAGACGAGCGGCTGGTGACAGGCACGGAACGCACGCCGACTGACGGTGCGAGACACCGCGCCTGCTTCTTGCCTGTGTCGAAGAAGAACGGCCCGAAAACCGGTCGGCGGCGGCTCGGCGAGTGGTCGCGAGTTCGCGTCAGCGCGGGGCGGAGAGCCGCCTCTGGGACGTGCGAAAGCCGACGCCCCGATCGACTGACAGGGCGGCATTCCTGCCGCGGCATAAACGTCGGCCAGGGGCACGGGGACGTCGAAGACGCGCGGAACGCCTGTCAGGCGCTAGCTCGGTCCGGTTTCCTTCTGGATCTTCGACTGCTGCTTCATAGTACCCATCACCTGTCACGCGGGGCGACTCAAGACTATGCCGCCGTGAGTCTCAAGGTGAATGACCATCTCCTCCACGGCCGCCTGTGAGCCAGGGCGAAGCGCGACGTGTGCATAGCCGAAGGCCGACGCCTCGGATCTCTTCGGTCTGGCCTACCGGGCGGCTCATGAGTTCGATCCGAGCACGAACTGGCGCATCCGTTCAAGATCTCGAACCAAAATCCCGACGTGCCGCGCGATCGTTTCCACCCGAAGGCCAGGTTGCGCCCGCCAGACGCGCTGGATCGAGAACCAGGGCTGTTTGTTGGCCCGTATCTCGATGCTCACGACTCCTATCAACTCAACATGCGGCGGTATCAAACCTGGGCTCGTTGCCGGATCGCGCGGCACGGATCTCATGGGGGTGTCTACTCTTCGAGCAACCTCGCCCATCCTTGTCACGTGCCAAGGGAAACCATGAACAAGCTTCTAACTTCACGCTCGGCTCTCGTCGGATCAGGATTCACTTTCTCGACCCTGCTCGCTTTGGCCGCGTGCTCGGGCAGCGGGATCGGCGAGAAGAAAGGGGAGGACGGCGGTACTGGCGCTGACGGCGTCGCTGGCCCGGCCAACGTCGTCATCTCCGCGGCCGCGCGCACACTACGCACCACGACCTGGTCGGTCAACTATTGGCAGTG
>Ga0224520_1000521_pt1 | contig 11391 bp, 10 predicted proteins | sample CFST25metaG_2_FD_180684 | JGI IMG/M metagenome (GOLD analysis project Ga0224520, IMG submission 180684) | Peat soil microbial communities from Stordalen Mire, Sweden - C.F.S.T-25 | ecosystem: Environmental > Terrestrial > Soil > Wetlands > Peat | place: Sweden: Norrbotten County, Stordalen Mire... | reverse complement strand
GTAAAAAGCGTTGAGTGGTTTGCATCATACACCAAGTACGGAAATATCAGCCGTTCCATGAAGGATCTCATCTCGCCGGTAGCTGTTCCAAGGTAGATAGGAGAACCCAAGATAATGGCATCGGCCCCCTCAGCTTTTTTGAGAATTGGTGTCAAATCATCCTTTACGGCACACCTACCATAGCTCTCGCCATTTTTCAATTTGCAGGCAAAACAGCTTATGCAGCCTTTAAAATTGAGTTTATAAAGATGGACAAGTTCAGTCTCTGCCCGCTGTGAAGCTGCTCCTTCAAGCGCATTATTTAATAGGGTTGCGGTGTTGCATTTGGTTCGCGGACTTCCGTTTATTGCTAATACTTTCATAAGATTGCATCTCCCTTGTATCGATTTGACCTTTTGTTCATACGAACACGTATCTGCACATTGACTCAAACTCATACGCCATGTGTACCGACTATTACAGTCCGACAACGTAATTGAGGGGCTTACTAGTCTATTATTTTAGGTCGGAGCTACCTCCTGTCGCCAACTATTTTCTCCATGTCCGGTCCCGACTTTTCCAAGTCGGCAAGCGTCATCACCGGCGTCATCTCAACATCAGCCTCCCAATCGAGCCACGGCGGCTCGGTCACTAAGGCCATTTTGTCAATGCTCGGCATATCCAGCACGAAATATATTGTTCGCTGTCCGTGAGAGGGCGTAAAGTACAGCTCCTCTGGCTTCACGTCGTCGACATACTTCATTAGTTGTTTGAATAACGTTCCACTCTTTATCAGTGGGTTGGCGATTTCGGCCGGTATTGTACATCTAACCATAAAACGCATGTCATAACCTCGTGTCAGGATTACAGTGCGCAGCCAATAAACTTTCGTCGCGGAAAACTCGGAGGGTTCACTTATGCCCGACGATGAGCAATAAAGGCCGGCTCGTCGTTAATGAGGTGGTAACGTCGGCGGGGGGGTATCGAGCACGGCACACGCGTTCCTCTTGACAATTCGACAGCGCACAGCAGATATACCTATTTTTGCCTTAGGAGCTCACTACGTTCTCTTTCTTTCAAGCGATGCTGTGCCCTGGTTATTTCGGTCTCGGCATCGGCAATCGTGACTATCATTAGTTGTTCCCTGGACGTAGGTATCAACTGTACGGGAGTGATTTGATTTACCCGTTAATGACGGGCTGTCGAGGGTGCGAGAAGTATAACGGTTGTAAACGCGGGGGCGACAATAAGCGCGTTACTTATTGTGAATAGTTCGCCGTCCGCGCCGCTTGGCATACTGACAGTTCCGTGGTACCAGGCCAGCCAAATCGTTATTTGCCCGCGCAACGTTCGCGATAGCACGCAAGCAACCGCTTGATGATATCGTCAAACGTCTCGCCGCGTTTGCCCATAGCATCTATCTCGGCTTTTGTCTTGACGTGTACCGATATCGTCGCGCGATCTTCACGTTTCATATTTTTTACGAATCGGGGCGCATCGTTTCGCGCAACCGACCGCCGCAATCGTTATCTGCCGATGCTTCGCACTCCGTAACCGGCTTCACTACCTGGGATAGATACGCGCAAACCACGTCGGCGGCATCGTTCGGCATATCAAATAGGTCGAGGTACAAATCAGTGACGCGCCAAAATTCTTTCCTGTCGCTTACGACATCGTATTCGAGCGCGTCCACGTCAATGGAGCCGAGCCGCATTTTATCGAGTACGCGTCCGTTTGGTGTCCGCTTCTCTATCACCGCGCGCAACGTGACTGCGCCGTGCCGGATCCGCCTTTGTGGGCCGTTTTCCTGTTTTACGAAGTGAACACGATATTCGCTATCCGCAGTCATTTCGCTACCCCCCTACACCCCAGTTTTCAGTCACGCGTAGTAACGGTAGCACGATATATAAACGTTACTAAGGTTGTGACAATAGTAACTATACGAAGTCTTGGCAAGAAAAATATTTTCGTCGGAAACGAATGGCAGCGCGGCGTTGGGCGCGGAGCCGCTGTACTATTCAGCCGTCGAGGTCGATTGCCTGCAAATATACGAGTTATGGAGTGAGAAGTAATGTGCCGCTCGTTTCAGTTGAGGTTGCTCTGTCGTCCAGTATATGGCGACCCTTCACGAAACCGTGTTACGGGCATACGCGACGGCAAACGTGACTGCGGCCAGCAGATCAAGGTTCGCTGCTGGGACAGCATCGATGCGCGAGCTGCGACATCAACCCGACTTCCCCTTGAAATCCTCGAAAAGGTCGCCGGGGAGATTATAGCGCAAAGTGCCCGGCATTGTCAGCGTCACTCATGACATTGCCCCCAAACCACCCTCAACGATCGAGGTCTATAACATCTGTTGATTATTTAGAGGTGAAAAAGCCCTGATCCTATAGAAAGGAGAGATGATGCGTGAAAAGAGATATTATCCGAATCAATGAAGAAAAATGCACTGGTTGTGGCAGTTGCGTTACTGGATGTCCTGAAGGTGCCTTGCAGGTAATTGACGAGAAGGCCAGACTTATAAGTGATTTATTCTGTGATGGCTTAGGGGCCTGCATTGGGGATTGCCCGGAAGGTGCTATAGAAATTGAAACACGAGAAGGCGAACCGTATGATGAACGCAAGGTTATGGAAAATATCGAAAAAGCAGGACCTAATGTCATAAAAGCCCACCTGCAGCATCTTCAGGAACACGGCCAGGAGGATCTTGTAAAGGAAGCTATTGACTTTTTAAAGGAAAATAACATTGAAATTCCTGATTACGAAGCGTTACCATTGGTCGACGGTTGTCCCGGTTCAATGCCGCGGGATTTACGTAAATCGGGCAATCATACGCATGAGCCGGTGACCTTATCTTCAGAACTCGGAAGTTGGCCCATACAGTTACAGCTTTTAAACCCCAATGCACCGTACCTGAAAAATGCTGACCTTTTGGTGGCGGCCGATTGCGCTCCATTTGCCTATGCCAATTTCCATCGACGATTCTTAAATCATAAGGTTTTGATAATTTTCTGTCCCAAACTTGATAAAACCATAGAGGAATACGTGGACAAATTATCTGAAATCTTCCAGAAACAGGATATAAAATCTATTTCCGTTGTGCATATGGAAGTTCCCTGCTGCTCAGGTATCGAGATTATAGTCCAAAGGGCACTGGAAAAAGCCCAAAAAAACATAATAATTAGGGATTACACGATTTCCATAAATGGAGAAATAGTATAGCGCTGTAAATAAAAGTCTGGATGGAACTTTTTTCTAAAAGGTTGTACTCCTGGACTGGGATTTAAACCAAGACGAGCAGCTACTTAACAGGATTTCGAAGCCCTGCGACCGCGCCTGAGGTGACTAAGCAGCAGTCAACAATATATGACCGAGCATATGCGGAGGCCACAAAAACCGTAAAAAAACGCATGCTCAGGGCCAATGCCGGGACAGCCCTAGGGGAAATGCTGCGCGTTGCCTCAACCTAACTATTTTCAAAAGGGCCGTATAAACTGTTATAGTTAAGAATTACAGATTCATCAAGTAGTTGTGGTGATTATGAGTTTCTTTTCTCAAGAAATCGAAACCATGGATCGGGGTGAACTGGACGCCCTGGTTGATGAGCGCATACGTTACACCGTGCAGTTCGCTGCGGAAAATTCTCCCTTTTATCGCAAATGGTTCCGTACAAACAAGATTGACCCCACAACCATTAGGGAACACGAAGACCTGCGCGATTTACCGGTCATATCTGGTAAAGACGTCAGAGAGAGACAGCCCCCAGATACAAAGGAATTTGAGTTCAAGTGCGTAGACTGGCCGGAGGTGTTCACTGTCCACGAAACCAGCGGCACCAGCGGCAACCCCAAATCGTTCTTTTTGACCTGGGAGGACTGGAACCGTTATGCAGAGAAGTATGCCCGAGCATTTGTCTCTCAAAACTTCACGTCCGGGGACCGGGTGGTGGTCTGCGCCTCTTACGGCATGAATGTGGGTGCTAACACCATGACCTTGGCCGCCCAGAAGATAGACATGACCATCATTCCCGTGGGGCACTGCACCTTCCCGGTAAACATAATAACCAAGTATCATCCAACCGGGATTGTGGGTAGCGTCTTTAAGCTGCTTCGTTTGGCTAGAAGGATGGAATCAGAGGGATTGGACCCACAGGAATCCAGTATTAAACGTCTGCTAGCTGGTGGAGAGAGCTTTGCTGACGAATCACGGGCGTTCCTAGAAGAAGTCTGGCGTGTGCCGGTTTATAACACGTATGGCAGCACCGAGGGGACCATGTGCGGGGAGTGTCATGAGAAGGTGGGTTTACACGTGCCCGAGGACCTGGTGCACCTGGACGTTTACGACCCTGCTGTCAACAACTTTGTGGAAGACGGAGAATGTGGTAGGATAGTTTTAACGACTCTGTTACCCCCGGGGGCAAGACGGGGACACTACTATTGAATTACGATACGGAAGATACCACCGCGGTGGTATCCCGGGATCAGTGTCCCTGTGGCCGCACCCACCTCCGGATCATGCTCCCTGAAAGGGAAGCCGAAACGGTGTGGGTGGCAGGTTCACCCTTTAACCGGGTAGATGTGGAAAGGGGCGTATTCCAGCGGGAAAACATGGACTACCTAACGGGGGAGTATGGGGCTTCTCTTTATGGCGATGCTGAGGAAACCACTCTCCGGGTCAGTATGGAATGTTTGGATACTAGTGCCTGTGAAAAGGAGCTAGTTAAAGAGAATTTCCTCAAAAGTTTCCTGCGGTACCGGCCACTCCTGACTGAAGCTCACCAAGATGGGAGCTTTAATATCCTCTTCAACTTTAGTGAACCAGGCGGCCTGGAACTTTACCGGATCAAGGGCCGGCCAAAGCGTTTGGTGGACCGTCGCTGAGAGTAAATAAAAAGCGAATGGGTGTTCCTGAAGACTTAGACATTACCAGACTTAAAGGGACACTTCCACACCTTCTGGAATGGACCTCCCTTGACTTCCCAGACGTTAAAGCACGGAAATGAAATAAGCGGGAAGAGCGGCCTCCCAAGAGGAGGCTGCCCCCACTTCCATCGATTTCGGGTTTGCCCGGCAGGAGTCATGCCCCCCTGAACACCGGACCGGTGGGGCGCCTACACCAATGACACGAGCTGGACAACGATGTCGGTCTTTCTGGGCTTAATTGCTACCGTCGTACCCGTCTATCTCACCGGTGGCCTCAGCAGCACCGTGGACTATGACGGCAGCAACATATCAAAATAGCAACTTGTTAGCATGATAGTGGCAGCGTTTGAAAGTGGGAGCGTGAGGATAGCCAAGGACGTGAAGGAAGCGCAGAACCTCATACAAAATTAAGCGTCTATGAACTGAGGAGGAGCGAGAGCGAACCCGTCAGTTATGGCGCCATGACTAGAGGGACCTTTGACGATTTAGCAACGTCCCTAGGCTTGTCATTATTCAGTGCGGTTACGTGTGGCGCCTCAAGTCAGGTTTTAATATGGTAACGTCCTATGTGCAAAAGAAAAACTGAAAACAAAGAGGAGGTTGAAAAACGTGACGAATATTAAGAAAATAACGTTAGTCAAGACCTTCGGACGCCATAAAGCTGGCGACGGGTTGCAGCTTGAGGAAAAGGAAGCAACAACACTCGTTGATGCGGGTTTTGCCGTGTTTAGCGAAAAATAGCACAGCTAAGAAAAAGGAACCCAAGACAGTGGGGGGCGGATTCGAACCGGCGACCTACGTCATTTCAAGACGGGCGATTCGACGTTTTTTTATTGACGGTCTCGACCACGTCTCGTATCTCGTCGTAGTTCAGGTGTCCGGATACGTGGATTTGTGTATAAGGATGTGCCCAAAGTGCGTCAGCCAGTTCTCAACTTTCTTTAAAACGAGTTCTATTAATGTCGAACGGCTCGCCCCCCACATCGATCAGCTCTTTTAGCTCAAAAAAGTCATATCGTCGTCCAGTACGTTGAATCCTCGTGGTCAAGCGCTAGGTTTGAGCTTGGATTCTGCCGTCTGGTCACGATCCGCGTCACGCGTAGTAGACTGTGAGATAAATGTTAATGCCGAGAACGATGGCGATCAGCCATACGCCAAGAGCAGCACGCATGGCGTTTTTGCGTTTCACGACGGGCCGGATGATGCGTCCGACTTCGAGGTTGACGTAGATGAAGATCGCGATCAGCACAAGCCCCAAAATGTGATGGATAATGAGCTCAGGGTACAGGAACGGAATTGGCGGAACATTTTCGACGTAGCCGAGGAGCGAGGGCAGCATTATCGCGAATATCGTAATGATTTGGACGACAACGGTTCCTCGAACGATAGTGCAGTGTCGTATTACCTTTCCCCTGCCCGCAAAATAAACAGCAGCTAGGACGAGCGCGATAAGCACAAGCTGAACAACAAGATTTGCTGTGGCCAGCGTTCGTATATCAATCGCCATATAGCCCCTTTATTTTCTTGTCTCCCCCCTATGAAAGCGTTGCGTTTCGACATCTTGTCTCGCCTGCGAGGCAAACTCCACTTAAAAAAGCTATCTCGCCTCTGAATTGAAATTAAGAGCGGCTAGTGTGGACTAATAATGATTCCGCGGGCAAACTTGATAAAACGAGCAATTCATATCAGAGCTCTTGTTTACCCTAAAAAAACCTCTGCTGGAGAAGGAAAAATGAAAAAATACAACATATTGGCGCTCGTTGCTCTGGCGGGTGTAATGGTAATGGTCGCCGGATGCACCTCGTCCTCCAATACGAACCCGGCCCCGGTTACGAGCACCGCAAGTCAAAATAACGTTTCGATTCAGAATTACGCCTTTAGCCCGTCGACGCTCACGATTCAAAAAGGGGCGAATGTGACGTGGAAAAATGATGATTCGGTCCAACATACGGTTGTTTCCGATTCACCGGCATTCTCATCGCCACTCCTCAACACTGGCGACACATACACATTTCAGTTTAACAGCACCGGGACGTATCCCTACCACTGTTCCATCCACACGTACATGAAAGGAACGATTACGGTTGTTTAGAGCGCTCAAAAAAAGGTCGAGAGTCAAAGAGAGAGTTTGCTGCTAGTCGCAAGAAAAACAAAACGAGGCAAAGTAGGTCGCCAACAAACACGTGAGCGCGTCAGCCGATTTGCGAAGGCCGTCTTGTTCAGTACGTTATCACACCTAGCCTTGCGCGCAAAGGATTGAAGTGGAGAGGCGAGTCAAATGGCGGAACCGCTAGATCTCCTCGCTGTCTACTACCTAGCAAAGCGATATACGAAACGGACTTACGGCGCAGCCTACAACCGCTACGACGACGGCCTTGAGCAAATGCAGCGAGTAAGAGACATGGCGAGAAAAGCGCGAGAACGCCGCGAAGGCCCATCTGTTTTTGGTTTAGGTGAAAGACAAACCCGAATTACTTGCTATCGAAACAATCGCCAGAGCCACGGAAAAATTCGTCTCCGTAATTGCCGAGGACAACAAAAAGCTTCTACTACGCCGACGAAGATGGTTTCATGGAAGGTCAGATCAGTAACAAAGATCAGATCAACGTCAATTATCGTCATTCAAGTTCCTCTAATACTGTCGTAGCCGTGGGAACCTGACAAAGAAAAAGCGACCCGTAAGCATCAAATTTTTTAATCTATATTAGGAGAGAGTTTTATGAATCGATCTTATGAATACAAAAAGTTGTGTTTAGTCTTTTTAACGGGCCCGCTGATTTCCTGTAGATCAGGATGTACAAAATGCGTCGTTTAAATCAAATTCAACCCAAAGGCTACCCGATTGCAACCGATGTTCAAACAACGCTCCAGAGGACAATCGCGCCGGGCGCAACACCTTCGACAGCGATTGCTCTTCGTGAGGTCTCCAAATACAGCCAATACGGCTACGGAAACTGGAATTATGGTCAAGGTCTCCCCTACGAGAGGCGGCTGGATATCATGCCGGCTACGTACAATAGTTCAGCGATTACTAAAAAAACAAAACTTTTGAATTTCTTTACTATCTCAGACATCCATATCACCGACAAAGAATCGCCTAATCAGCTGATTTATCTTCAACGCCGGCACCCCACATTGCCGGTTGGGGCCGCTCTACATTCAGGGATTATGCCATATACGACGCATGTTCTCGACGCCGCCGTCCAGACGGTCAACGCCCTGCACAAACAGAACCCGATTGATTTCGGCCTCTCTCTGGGCGACGCCTGCAATAGCACTCAGTACAACGAACTCAGGTGGTTTATCGACGTCATGGACGGCATGGTCATTACCCCCAGCTCCGGCGCCCATCTCGGAGCCGATACCATCGATTATCAGAAACCTTATACGGCGGCAGGGCTGGATAAGACGATCCCCTGGTATCAGGCGCTCGGTAACCACGATCATTTCTGGATCGGTTCAATCCCTGTGGACTATAGCCTGCGGAAGGACCTTCGGCAATCCTACGTCACCGATGAAGTCTTCGCCACTGGAGATGTCCTCAGCGACCCCAGAAAGATTAACAGCCGCGATTGCTATATGGGCGTGCTCGATGGCTCGAATCCTTACGGTGATCTTATCAAGGCAGGACCCGTCGAAAATTTCAGCACCGCTCCGAAGGTGGTAGCCGATCCCGATCGCCGTTCACTTTTGAGAACGGGGTGGATGAATGAATTTTTTAACACGTCTTCAAGTCCGGTCGGTCACGGTTTCAACTTGTCCGACGCCAATAATGGATTTGCCTGTTACAGTTTCGTGCCGAAGGCAACTGTCCCGATTAAGTTAATCGTGCTCGACGATACCCAAAAGGAAGACGACGGCTCCGCCGACATCCACGGCCATGGCTTTCTGGACCAGGCGCGTTGGACCTGGCTTAAAAAAGAACTTGCAGATGGCGACGCGGCAGGACAGCTCATGATCATCGCCGCGCACGTGCCGATCAACGTCGAACCAACTGCGCCTAATTCCGAAATGGGGTGGTGGCTCGATCCTCAAGATGCCGTAACCCTGCCAAATCTTATTGCGGAACTTCATAGCCATCCGAACTTGATCATGTGGATTTCTGGGCATCGTCATTTGAATACCGTTAAAGCCTTTATATCGCCTGATCCGGTCAATGCTCCTGAAAAAGGCTTTTGGCAGGTTGAAACGCCGTCGCTCCGGGATTTCCCGCAGCAGTTCCGGACTTTTGAGATTTACCTCAACAGCGACAATACCATTTCCATCGTGACGGCCGATGTTGACCCGGCAGTCAAAGAAGGTACGCCCGCGGCGACATCGCGTAAATATGCCATTGCGACGGCGCAGATCGTCGTGGCGTGGGATTTTACAACTAAGCATAATCCGACGAACGATCCATCCATCAAGCCCATGCCGACCGGTTCGTACAACGCAGAACTGGTGAAACAGTTGAGCCCTGAAATGCGGGCCAAGATGCAGAACTACTGAAAAACTGAAAACCGATAAGCAGGCAAAAGAAAAAATAGACCACTATCGTCTTTGTCGCCTACGGCGACACATAACCGCTCGTAGATCGTTAGCGAGCACGGAATGTGCAGCATAACACCCGGTGCATCACCCGTTCATGTCGAGAGCCTGCAAGTGTCGAGCAGAGGCACATTACGGCAGCCCTTGACCGCGAACGCGGTGAGAGGCGCAGCTCAGGTATATGGTAATGTACGGGGTGGCCTGCAGCTACTGCCTCGGCAGGGCTGAGCGGCTTGACTGGTCGTATTTGCGGGCGTTTGCGCTTCAGTTAAGAGAGCAGCTTGCCCAGACCCTCGCTGCATTTGTCACATCGATTCTGACTCAGGCGCGCGGGCGCATAGACGCGGAAGGTTCTTCTTGCCTCCTCGCCCAGCGGACGACGATATACTCGATCAGTGGAAGGAGCAGGTAAACCGCCGTGCTCCACGTCTTCCCCGTCAGGGCGATAAGGACCGCGAGGAGCGAGACAAAGGGAACGACCAGGGAGCGGGCGCCCACCTGCCGGACAAAACCGGGGGCCATTCCCGGTTCAACCAGGCGGTCTTTCCCCGTGGCGTACTTCCATTGCAGGAACATCCCCATCCCGAGTGCAAAAAGGTTCAGCTCGAATGGGATCTGACCGAGGGGGACATTAGGAAAAGCACCCGAAAAAGAGGTGGAGAAAGGAACGAGGGCGACGAACATGAGGGTCCCCATATTGAGCCAGACATACGTCCGGTTCAGGCGACTCACGGGATGGAGCTCGACATGGTGGCTAAGCCAGAATGCCCCGAGGATCAGGAAGGCTAGCACATAATGGAAAAAATCAGAGTACAGCGAGAGGAGAAGGTTTGCGACGAAGGGTGTTGACTGGACCAGGTCCGCCTTCGCCGGTACGCTGATGCCTATAACAAGCAATGTCATCGAGAAGGCAAAGATCCCATCCGTCAGGGCTTCCAGCCGGCTTTTGGTAAGGTGCATCACCTCACCTTCCGGATACCGGCTTTTGGCAAGGTCCACCGCCTCACCTAGCGGATATTCTTTTTTCATGAAAAGCAATCTCAGCTGTTAATTCCTGAGGGATTAATCTTTTGTTTTTCTCCCGCAACAGACATACGGGGATTTCGACGCCATTCCCCCGTCTCAGGACAACGCCAGGGGCGCAAGGGATCCTGAGAAGTGCATTGTGACTGCAATCCACTGAAGACGCTTCTCACAGGTTGCTTGGCGGGATCCTGTCTTAAGCTGGTGCGGCACTTGGAGATGTTGTCACCCGTCGTATCACAAACACCTGTCCGGCCCGCTATATCCCAATTCGTGCCGGTATCTGTCTGCCCGCCTGGAACACAGGATTATGACAAAGAAGAGCAGCTGACGAAACAAGTCAATTTAAAGACAGAAATGGTCGAATGCCTCGTCTGCGTGTAGAAATACCAATCACGATGATGGGCGGACCGGGAACATGGAATCTGTAAACAAATACCGGCTGATCCACTATGTTGAGAAACTGGAACTGAAGAAGTAGTCCCCAATTCATTTCCAGTTCTTTTATATTCCTTGAATTCTTTTGTATACTCTATGATTTTGATATGTGTGAGGTTGACCCGGGCATGAGCGGAGTAACCAGCCCGTCATTCCTCAACCGGATACGGAAATCATTCAGCGGCTCTGCGGGGGACATCGTATACGGCATGGAGGATGGTGTCGTCTCGATCTTCGGGCTCGTGCTCGGTGTCGCAGTAGGCGCCCAGTCCGGAAGTGCCGTGTTTCTTGCAGGCGCTACGGCCGCCGTTGCGGCGTCAGTCTCGATGATGGCGGGGCTTTACCTCGATCTCGAGTCCGAGAGAGACGAAGCCCAGGTGGAGGCAAAGCAGCGGGAAGCCGAGATCCGTCGTGATCCTGACCACGCAGTGAACAAGCTGATGGGCGTGCTGCAGGGGGCAGGCCTGAGCAGTAAAAGCCTCGATACGATCCGGACTGATAT
>Ga0224520_1000519_pt1 | contig 11414 bp, 10 predicted proteins | sample CFST25metaG_2_FD_180684 | JGI IMG/M metagenome (GOLD analysis project Ga0224520, IMG submission 180684) | Peat soil microbial communities from Stordalen Mire, Sweden - C.F.S.T-25 | ecosystem: Environmental > Terrestrial > Soil > Wetlands > Peat | place: Sweden: Norrbotten County, Stordalen Mire... | reverse complement strand
CTCGATACTCTGTGTGCAAATCATTCTCAACAGGTTTTCCACTGTAGCTTCAGGGTTGGGGGTCTTTGTTTTAAAGACCACGGTAAAATTATCGGAAGCGGTTACAGAAACCAGGTCAACGTTTTGGGTGGCATCCGATAACGGGTCAAGGGCAAAAGTGCTGTACCCGCCTAACCGTTGGTAATGGGCTACCACATCAGATGCAATGAATTTCCGCCCATTTGCCGGAGGTAAGTTTTGCCAATAAACATTCTGGCGCAAATGGACAACAAAAGTGGTAGTGTCCGTAAATTCCCAGCCTGTTGCCAGATCGCCTTTCTGAAATTGAACGGGATGATAACCGATGTTGTAAGAGAAAACTGACGGGCCTACCGTCCAATCATCCGAGTTTATTGGTTCCAGCCAGGCCGTATATATTCCATTTAAGTTCCCGGGTGAATAAGGGTCAAAGTTAACAATATTCGAAGCGGCCTGTAGTGTCATCGTCCCGCCGTATTGCGGCGCGCCGAGACTGTCCCACCAATTTCCGGTCGAGGTGGTCGTTGCAGAGGTGGTTACGATAGCGGATATCGTGGTACTCGTCGAGGAATTAATGGCCGTTGACGTTGATGTCGTGGTGATTAACGCGGTTGATGTTGTAGTAGATGCGGCGGTTGTTTGAGTAGTTGTTGTTGACGTGCCACAAGATGTCAAAACCAATGACGCAACTATCAAACAACTTAAGCCTATCCAGAACACTCTTCTTTTCATATGGGCCTCCTAGTCAATAAATATTTTCTGGAAATCGAATGAAACTCATTTTTAACTAAACAGGTGCGTTAAATATGCGTTATTTTATTTTAACGATATGCAGTTTCCATGAGAATAATGATAGTAATTTAGGCGAATATTATCATTAATCATTCTAATTGTCAATAGGATTTATCATATAAGAAATCAGTTATAAATTAAGTTAAGAAATCCCCAGATGACGGTAAGCTATTAAAAAACGAATCCCCTATTGCATTGTCTATTTATAACAAAAACAAACAGGCAGAATCAAAATTGATTCTGCCCGTAGATTCGAGAAATATTTATTAATTTCTGTGTCGAAAAGCGCCCCGGTTACTAATAGAGCGTGACCGCTTCACTGCCTGAGGTAATGTTGTCCAATTCGCAATACATTGTCACTGTTGTGTTCCCTGCCACGACCGAAACGGTGGTTTTAACGGTGACATTCGTACCGGCTATGAGATTGACACTATTGGTTCCATCGGCTGCCACCGCAATATTAATTACTTCCCCGACATAAGGCGATTGCAGGTTTGCCACAATATCCGCTGCGCTCGGCAGCGCCATGGAATGTGCTGAATTGGAAGTATCGAACCGGAACAGCCAGTACTGATCAAATTGAGCTCCGGTAATACTGAGATTGGTGTCCCCGGCATTATAGTATTGCGGGGCCGGAGTACTGGAGCCCATGCACGATGTTAAACACAGTCCCCCCAGAATTAAGACCGCAACAAAGATAGCCGGGTATCTCAACAAATATTTTTTCTTCAAGTATTTCTCCTTTACCATGCCGACGAAAGTTTAGTATTCGGCTGGAACGTCTTCAATCTGTTTTTCACTATAATCTTATCACGATTTTGATTTTACAGTTAAACAGCGAGCAGAAATTAATTGCCGAACCTAACGCCTTATTGCTATAATAGTGTTTCGTGGGGCTGTAGCTCATTCGGGAGAGCATTTCCTTTGCAAGGAAGGGGTAAGGGGTTCGAATCCCCTCAGCTCCACCGAAGAGGACGATACCGAGAACTCATGGAAAGTATCAAAAAAATCAACTTATTAACTCTAAAATTTTTTCCGTGACCTTTAGTTGGCCTTGAGTCGGCTCCGTAAACATAGGGATGAAAAGTTCAAATCCAATCCAGTAGCTCTCATTGGAAGTAATCCGAATTTTTCGTCGAGAAGAAGCAATTTATCCGTGCATTGCAGCAGCTTCTGGCAGCGCATGGATAATAGAATAACAATAAAGCAGCAACTTCCTGGATGACCGGTCCGGCTTTTACATCAGTTTCCTTTTCAACATTTCCAACTTCCGCTTTTACGGACTTAAATTCAACTTCGGCCTTAATCTCTCCCCCCCGTTCTGCAGGTGACAGTGCACTGTTAACAATACGGTTTTGGATTGAGTTCTCAGAGCTGAAGACAGTAGGTAAGCATAGAAATATGCAAAAAGTGTTTTAGTGTTATTCTATTAGTACTTGAAATTCAAACAGCGACTCCCACGAATCAATATTTCCAATATCTTACTTTATATTGCAAAGAAATGCATCAGCATTACCGAACGACGCCTGATCTGGGAGTGAGCCACTTGTATAACCCACCTCATAAACACCCCCTGAACCACCTACTGCAATGCCAAATGCATAATCGGAACCGGCTGAACCAAACTGAACTATCCATCTAAAAACACCAGAATTATCATAGCTACAAGCATATGCGTCAGTATTCCCTAAATAGGTTTGACCTTGGACAGATCCGGCCGTGTAACATGCCAGATAGATATTGCCATTCTTATCAACAGTTACCCCCTCAGCTTCATCACCCGTACCACTACCGAATTGTCGCGTCCATAACTCTTTTCCAGAACTATCATATTTCCGAACATAGGCATCATAATTTGCTTGAGATTTTGTTTGGTTGGGAAGAGTACCATAAACTCGTCCCACTACAAAACAGTCTCCAGAAGGATCCACGGTTACTGCATTAGCATAAACCATATCGTCAGTTCCATATTGTTGAGTCCATAATTCGATGCCAGCGTTATTATACTTTCTGACGAAACCATCCTCAGTGCCAATCATGATTTGGCTAGACAAAGCACCATATGTCGAGCCCACAACGTAGATATTACCAGAAGAATCTGAAACTACTCCATTAGCCATAGCTCCTGCGCCCGTTCCAAACTGATGTGTCCAGATGATATTACCTGAGGGATCATATTTACGAATGAACGCATCGGTGTAACCTAATGCACTTGAGTGTAATTGACCAGGAAGAGCACCCACGGTCTGGCCAACTACAAAGATGTTCCCGGACGTGTCTAAGGTTATCCCATTAATACCATCATGACCATTGCTTCCAAACTGATGAGTCCACAACTCGTTACCAGATGCATCGTATTTTCTGATGAATGCATCATTGCCACCTAATTGCGTTTGGTTGGGAAGAGCCCCGTTTGTAGTGCCTCCGACAATCACATTACCTGAAGCGTCAGATGCAACGCATGTACAATTGTCGTTGCCGTTGCTTCCAAACTGGCGCGTCCATATTTCATTGCCGGATACATCGTATTTTATTAGAAAAGCATCATTCCCACCAGAGGATGTTTGACCAGGGAGTGTCCCTTGAGTTTCCCCCACGATATAAATGTATCCAAATTTATCTATATTTATTCCAAAGGCGTGATCAGATTCAGACGTACCAAATTGACGTATCCAACTCAGTGTTGGCGTTTGAAAGCTTGACGCTGAAGTTGTCTGCGAATGTGGTATTGTAGATGAAATTGGAGATGGTGTGGTTTGAATATTAAATTGATTTTTATTTGACCCATTGTTATGCAATAATAATACGCCCACTGCAATAATAATTACTGCTAATATACCTGCAAAAACTATTAGGCCGTTTCTAGGTTTAGCTCTGCTTCCTGAACCACTTGTCGGTGAACTTCCCGCAGGTGTTCCACTTCCAGAACTAGATGCTTGAGTTCTTGTACCAATTCCAGGTGTCGGGCCATACTGTGGTCGTGTTTGAAGGTCTATCCTAACGGAAGTCTCTTCATCGTCTAGATTAATGTTTATTTGCTCGGTATAATTTTTACCAAAGTCTTCGCCTACTGCTTCAATTTCTACCTGTAAAGGCAATTCATCAGAATCTGAAAGAGAGTGCCAACGAACCACTTTAACCCAAGTGTTTGGATTAGAAATATTTATTTTATTGTAAGGCCCACCCAAATTACGTATGACAAAAGACCCTGTTTTTACCTGTTTGGGATTAACATTATTAAATCGAATGTTTGGAGGGTCTACAACAGGTTTTGGTTTATCTTTAATTTGATGCCACTGTTTGTCATAATCTTGCTTTTTTTGAGTGTCTTTGAGAGTATCGTAAGCATTATTTACTTTCTTTAATTCTTCTTCAGCCCGCTTTTTTGCCGTTTCAGGGGCGCCGTTCATTCGATCAGGCGACAATATCCAAAACTTGTCTTTCCAAGCTTTAGTAATTTCATCAGGAGTTGCCTTTGATCCAACCCCTAATATCTCGTAATAATCTTCAAAATCCGGCATATGTCTCAACTCTTAATTTCTGGCATTCGGTTGCCTGGTAGTAATTTGACAGATGATGTTATACTTTGCTCTAATTTTTCGCTGGAGACTTTTATGCCTAGTTCAGATCTAGATGCTATCTTTTTTAAAAACGTATGGTCAGCATCATCAGTTCCAATAGCAATAATGTCTATTTGTTGGCTTTTTGCAAAATCCCCTGCATTTAAACTGGAAAGAGGATCACCGGGACTGTTAGGCATACCATCAGTTACAATAACAATTACCTTCGGTCCAGACAATCCTTTTAAAAGATTACAGCTAAGATAGATTGCATCTTTCATGTTGGTAGTTTTCCCTACCTCTAGAGTGTTTAGCCGTGTTTCAATGAGTGACAAATCATTACAAGGTTCAAAAATAAGAGTAGCACTCGAATCAAATTTAATTATGCCAGTCAAATAATTTTTAGTTAAGGCATCCTTGGCGAAATTGTGAGCTCCTTTTTTTGCTTGTTGAAGTTTATAACCATACATACTTGCGGAACAATCAATGTTTAGATATACATGACCGGGTATATTTGCAGAACCTGTCGTCGGTTTCCCTTCATGTCTTATTTCAATTCCGGTATTGGTGATAGATACCTGCTCCGTTTTTGAATTTGAGGTTACTTGAATCCGCTGAGCGTTAGTTGATTCCGATTTTGGTTCATTATTCTTCATGCCACTTCTTCTGATGCTATTTAAGATTCTTTCCTGTTCTTCAACGGATAATTTAGCATTTTTCGTGTGAATAAAGTTTGGCTCGTTATCTCCTTTGGTTTCGATACAATGGCCTCGATGTTCTCTTGCTGATTCCGCACTACTAAAATGCTTTCCACATTTTGCACATATTATATCCATCTTCACATTGTCCTTATAAATACTGGTAACATTAAAATTATCTTCTACGGAGTAAAAGAGGAAAAACAACTAACATAGTTCCAATGATAGCAACAATTAACGAATAGTCTCTCAGTCGATTAAAGGTTTCAATACCAAAAAAGTCATTCGGTACCTGAATGAGCTTAATAATAGGTGTCATAAAGGATGGCGCTCCCAATAGTAACCAGCTTGGTGTACGAATATATACAAACCAGCCAGCGCAGGCGAGTATCAGTCCTATAAAAATTATAAAACCCATAACTCCCCCTGTTTATTAACGCTTTTTATTCTACTATTTATAAATTGTATAAGTTAGATGATAATCTGTTGGCCATAACCCGTTATTATTCCTCATGAATACGGTATAAGTACCGGAAACATCAACATAAAAAGTAAAGTTGGACTGGCTCGTTGAACCAAAATCTTTTATTGTTTTGCCTCCAGGGTCTTGAATGTACGCTGTGACTGGTAATGGATTGCCTGTAACTTCGCCTTGTACCCAAGTGCCTTCAACAAGGTCCAAAGGAATTGTGACTTGGTCTCCCCCAGCATAACCTTTACCTAAAGAGGTTGGTTCTCCAGCAGCCAACTTCACAAAATTTGCAGTAACTGATTTATTTGTAATCATGGTTACTGTTGTTGGATTAACGCCGTTGTTGTCAGTTCCAGACCAACTCTGGAAGACATAAGGGAATACAGGAGTTGCAGTCACACTAACTTGCGTTCCTGAATCAAAAATACCTCCTTTTTGATTCACTGTGCCTGCGTTAGGGTCAGCAGTTACAATAAGTGTAAATTGTTTGATGAAATTTGCGGTAAGAATTTTATCATTGTTTATTAATATACTTAACGGGTTCGTATTTTCTGTAGCATCACCTCCCCAATTTACAAATCTGTACCCGCTGTTGGGTGTAACAGTGAAGGTTGCTGTGCTTCCTGTATCAAATATTCCATTAGCAGGGCTTACGGTACCTCCGTCGGATGGATTGGAGGTTACTTGAACAGTAGACTGAAGTCTTTTAAACTGTGCGACTATCTGTTTATCCGAATCCATTGTCACAGTCAATGGATTGGTGTTACCTGAAGCCACGCCTGCCCAACCACTAAATTCATAATTCTGTGCGGGAGTTGCCACAAGCGTTACCTTATCTTGGAAAAGACCTCCTGAAGGACTGATACTGCCACTACCACTAGGAACTACGGATGTTGATAATTGGTGCGTTATCGGCGTGGATGTAGTAGGCGTACAACCAGAAAGAACCAAAACCAAACAGATTAAAGTTGTTACAAACATCATAAGTAGCGATTTTCTTTTCCACATGGTTAATTCCTCTCACTTTTCAAGCCGATTCAAAACATATGACAATAATACTGGTTTTATTTTATTCCCACAAAATGATTATGTCAATCTTATAGTGGATTTGAATATTTGAAGAATATAATGGCTCAACTTGACAACCAAATAATGCCCGCACGTACATTTTTTGTAACTGGGCTAACCTTTTTAACCCAATATCCGGGCAGAGAAGTTAAGATCAGTTTTGATAATGTGTATAAGTGGTGCAATAAGTGTTAGAAGTGAGCCATTTTGTGTGTATATAGTAGCACTGTTAACAATTCGGTTTTGGATAGACTTCGGCGAACTTAGACAGTTTGAACCGTAGAAGATGTTATTGTCAAGACTAAAAGGTGGTCTTGTGCCAGGACTTACTTAAGCAGGCGGGAAGTAATTTTGCTCGTGTAGCATGCGTTTTAATTGTTCTATTTGAACGATTCCAATTTTATCCTGATTCTTGTTGATATAATCTTTTATTCCTGATAAATATTTATCAGGAATTTCTTCGGAATGGTGAAAAAGTGTTATTGGGAAGTGTACGTGGTAGTAATAGCATGAATGGTTATCACAGGCGAATCCCGAAGACCTTAACCAGAAGTATATAGGATGGGATAGTTTTATTATTTTCATAGTAGGTTGATTGCATCTCAGACAGTATGTTTTTATATAACCAGGGTAAATTTTGAATTTGGGACCAACCGTGCGATTAGCAAAATCTTTGGCTACTATTTGCAACGCATTCCAGGAGTATTTAATTAAATAAGCTTGCTGCCAAGCCCATTGTATAACCTTTTCGTCGTTGGCTGACGTCCAGTCTGTATCTGATGGAGAAAAAATTTTACATAGCATTTCGCCGGTTTTGGGACTATAGATAACTATACTTACCTTAGATGTCATTTTGACCAACCTCTGATTTTGAGTGTAGGCGCTCCCGCTCTGTGACCGCATTCAATCTAACTTGGGTGTCCGATTGTAGGGCAATTCAATATTTCTATTTTTTCGTTTTTCTCGGTTTCTGAATAGGCATCCTTAAACGTGGGTGAACAGTAGTTAAGCCACAACTATTACAATGCCATTTTTGCAGGTTGTTGTAGCTACCCCATCTTACAGTATCTCTGCTTAAACAATCAGGGCAAATCGGCATTTTCCACACTCCTACTTGTGGTTACTATTGGTAATATGTATCTAAATAAGTCAATATATGTTGATAAACTATTGACACCAACCTTTTTATATGATACTATATCCATAAGTAAATTACTAGATAGAACGGCAGGTGAGTAACAGTGCACATTAAAATAATTAGAAAGGAGGACACAGATGGGTAAATTTGTAATAGCAATAACTACCGTCTGGATATGCGTTGTTCTCAGCATCGCATTCATCCAAGCCATCGTACACATGATATAAGAATGTAATTTGATTGTTTGGCTTTGCACTGCTACTCACCTTTTAGTGTTAATCTACCATATTTGCACTAATAATTAAATTCTACAACTTCCATCCACTTCCCCTATCAAGTATATTAGTCTATGTTTGCGTGTAACAGCTCTCGGGGTATTAGAACCATAAAAAAGATTGCCAACTATGGGTAACTGCCTTAATCGTTCTGCACGGGCATTTACTTTGTCATATGTTCGTCATCAATCATCGGTTCGGCCTGGAACTTTGGGTGGCTATGACCTAAGACCTCTCAATACCTTATCTGATAAGGTATCTGAATCCTTGACGCTTTCTAAATGCTTATGCCCAATGCCATTTTCGAGTGCTCGACAGGCTTTACCGTAGTAGTACAATATATTCCTAGATGAAGGTTCTTTTTCCACTACGTACATCATGCACGCATCCGTAAAATCACTGACCTGCTTACGAGAGTTCTTATCTAAATAAAAACAATTATCTTGCCACCATCGATACAATTCTTTTGTTTTCAAAGTCACTGCATCCTTATTGTCCCCATAGGAAACAACCCGCTGACATAAGGAGTACGCTTTTTGATGCGCTTCAAGGCGTTTCTCGAATGTAACCAAACGCCATTGGTCATTTCGTTGTATCAATACTGGAATAATAGTTGCTACAGCGCCGATAATAGCTCCAAGTGCTGTTCCTATTAAAGCCCATAACGCTTCTGACATTGTTACCGCCTCCGAATTATTGCATTGACGGAATAATACAACATCGCCCAACTTTACGCAAAAACGTACCCACGCTTAAGCTTCATATTTATCACTCTGTTTGTTGCAGAAGGAAATAGGACGAAGTTGCAAACAAAATTCCCCACTATTGCAAATAAGTTATTGAAGGCGCCTGGGCCAATTTATTTACCGTGAACACTCCCCCATCCATCGATTTGCACTTGAAACTTGGAATGGCGAGCAGTCACATAATTAATAATCTCCAGCCTATTTGTATCTGATTATTTGTTAAACGTTGTGCCGATGGGTAAATATTTTTAGTAAAAGTTTATTTGGGTCCAGCGGCCTAGCTTTTTTGTGTGTGAAATTTGTTGTTTTTGAGTGCGAAACAACATTTTTTAAGTTTTTTAAAAATAGAATTAAAATGGATACTAATAAAATCTATCGACACGAAAATTGACTACAAAAAATATTTTCGTAAAACATTATACTTTTTCATATTTCATGGTGTATTATTAAAACCTCATGTGAAAATTATCAGCGTACAGGAGGTAAAATGCCAGACAACGAAAAAATAGAAAATGGGAATAATTCAATTGAACAAGCCAAAGAAAAAGCTCAATATTATTACAAACGTGGATGTATTTACAATAAAAAGGAATTATTTGATGAAGCTATTGAGCAATTGACTAAAGCTATTGATTTAAATCCGGAAAATGCAATTTATTATTGCAAGCGGGGGATTGCTTTTGGTGAGATAGGTGATTTAGAAAATGCAGTATCGGATTTTAACCTGGCAATAAATATAGACGATGAGTGTGGTAGTGCTTACAACAACAGAGGGGTAGTATATCATCGCCAGGATAAATTGGACGATGCGATTCACGATTACAATTTGGCATTAACATTTGGCCCAACAGAATCATTGTTCTTTGTAAACAGAGCGATGGTATATTATGAGCAGGAAAAGTGGACAGAGGCTTTAGCGGATTCTAGCATTGCTATTAAAATTGACTCTAAATATGCTGAAGCTTATGCTTTGAGGGGAGAAATTTATATTGAATTGGAATGTATGCCAAAAGCTTTAAAAGATTTTGAAACAGCATTTTCTTTAAACCCAAATGATATTTTAAGTTATGCGAATTATGAATTATTAAAGGGAGGAGCAGTAAATTGAGCAACCGAATAAACGAAATCAACGATAGATATTTGGATATTTGGGAGGAATACAGAAAAAAAGACGACCCAACCATAAAAGACTTACTAGCCAATATCCCGATGCAGTATGCAAGTTTTCATGATTTAAGTAACGGCATCTTATATATTGGGTTAAATCCCTCTTTTTCAGTCGGCGGGATTCAAAACATTTATAAAAAAGCATTAGAAGATGGTTGTGAGTTTTCCGAAAAATACGATAATAAAAAAATTATTGATTTATTTACGTGGCCGGGGAAAACTAATTTAAAAGACAATCAATTTGGTGACTTAATAAAATTTGAGAATGCCGCTAAAAAATACTATAAGTTTTTCGCTCCTATGAGAAATTTCGCTAAAGATCACGCGAATGATTGGGCACACATTGATGTATTCCCAATACGTAAGACCAGTGCCCAGGATTTAAACAAGGACTTTGATGAACATCCAGATTTTAAAATAGATTTGCTTAAAGTTTTTTATGATTTATTAAAAATTATTTTGGAAGAGACTTCCCCAAAGATTATCGTAGTAGTTAATGCCGATGCCACACGCATTTTTCAGGAACAATGGGGAGCAAATATCGGCACCATGGATGACAATTATTGTTCTTACCCGTTGACCTATCAGAACCACAAAACTTATTTATTCTACGTGGGGTTAACAGGGCACGGGTTAGATAGATATTCTAAGGAACGTCTTTTTTGGTTGATGAAAAGAATTATACCGTGAATTCTACGCTTAGGTACTTCCAGTATTGATTGCTTACTAAGTGCTACGTGTCCAATCTGACATCCACTGACTTTCCTTTTGTCTTTTGCTGTAATGCATCTATTAAACCCGATGTTCCGTCATGGTCTGACATTTGCTCCACCCCTACGCTTGTAATCCTTGCCAGCTCTTCCCAATACGACATCTTAAAGAATATACTCGCGGTAGTTGCGGTAGAAGGTAATACAAATATCTTAGTTTGGCCTATCATCTGCCTTTGCATGCCGTATTCAACCGATGTCTGTCTCAAAACCATCTTAGCTGCTTTTTTACCAACAAATGCAAGAACCATTGGCTGATAATATTGTATTTTTTCATTCAACTTTTGGATATCATCCAGCGTTGCCGAAACCTCATAATCATTACCAGCTTTATCTTTAATAAGGTCGGTCAATCCAATTTCGTAATCGGGTAATTGTTCAAAATCTCGCGGACTTAATTGGTAGCGGGTTAGTCCAGAGTCGAATAAAGCTTTCCAGAATTTATTTGCAACGCCGGCATAATAGGCCTTCAATTTAGCTGACCTGCTTAGCCAAAGAGTGGCAAATTCAGCAGGAACCCAAGTTTAGTAGACCACATCATTTATACATCAATGTGACCGGAAACTTGTAGTTGAATTTTAGTGCTTGAATATTGCCCACCTAGGCGGTTCAGAGCCAGGAGGATAAGCCCAAATTTTCCATTCGGGAGAAAAGAACTTTTGGTGACATTTTCGGCATCTCCATCTTTGAAATAAATGGAACCCCCTCCT
>Ga0224520_1000516_pt1 | contig 11438 bp, 12 predicted proteins | sample CFST25metaG_2_FD_180684 | JGI IMG/M metagenome (GOLD analysis project Ga0224520, IMG submission 180684) | Peat soil microbial communities from Stordalen Mire, Sweden - C.F.S.T-25 | ecosystem: Environmental > Terrestrial > Soil > Wetlands > Peat | place: Sweden: Norrbotten County, Stordalen Mire... | reverse complement strand
ATTGTGCGTCACCGAAACGGTCTGGCCTGTATCCAGCAGAACATTGGCTTCATTGGTTTCCACCAGGATGCTTAATCCCCATTCAGCCAGCAACCCCAGATTATCCGCCGTATTTTCGCTTAATGTCGTAATCTTTAGCATCTCTTCACCTGCTGTCAAAATTATAAGCTATGTCCGACTATGAGACAACTCCGATTATCAGTAAGACATTCGTTGATTTCCCGTAAGCCGATCTAATTACTTACTACAAGCTGTAAATCTCCCCAAATTTGAAACTCCCCCTTTCGCGAAAGGCTTACAGTCCAGGAGGCAAGAACGGGAGGGAATAAGGAGGATTTTCTGGTAAATCGTAATCAGCTGTTTGGATTTCGGATTTATTTGATATACTTCGTAGTGAAAATATCAAATCTCTGCCCAATTGTGCTCGGACTTGTCTTGCACCCTGTTCTTGTAGTATGCTATATTATTGTGTCTTAAGAACCAAATCTATATTTTATTGGTGGATTAGTAGATGGTAACTGAAAACGTTGATACTCAAGTAAAAGTAAACTCTTATGAATTAATTGTCATCTTCCGGCCTGATTTGTCCGAAGAGAAACTGACTGCGGCCATAGAGAATGTCAAGAAATTCATTACGGGTAAAGGTGGCGTCATCTCCGAGACTAAATCCTGGGGCAAAAGACGCCTGGCCTATCCGATTAAACACGCCATCGAAGGGAACTACATCCTGCTCAAGTTCACGATGAAACCCGATCAAAACCGGGAATTAGAAACAAGCCTCAGAATTTCTGAGGATGTTTTACGTCATCTTCTGGTCAAGCTGGATTAGCAAGGGGAGTATGACCTTTTCCTCGTGTACTCGGTAAGGTCTTTAGGAGTTGTGGGAGTATGGTGAGTATCAACAGGATGACCATTATCGGCAACCTGGGGAGTGAACCTGAAATGCGGTTTACCCCGAGCGGGCGTCCGGTAACCTCTTTCCGTATCGCCACAAACTGGCGGTACACCACCGCCGAAGGCGAGCGTAAAGAAGAAACAGAATGGTTTTCCGTAGTCGCCTGGGGTAAACTTGCCGAGCAATGCAATCAGTTCCTGACCAAGGGTAGACTGGTCTACGTCGAAGGTAGACTGCGGCTGCGCACCTGGGACGGCCAGGACGGCCAGAAACGGGCGCGTAATGAGATCATTGCCGATCGGGTGAAATTCCTGGATAGACAGGGAGCCCCTGCTGCCGGTGAAGGTAAACCGGATGAAGTGGAACCAACTGGCGAAGTTGAGCCAGATGATATACCTTTTTAATTGGAGTTCATAAAAAGTGACGACGAGAGAAAGACCAACAACAGCACCAGCTAGACCCCGCATGGGTGGGATGAGAACAAACCGGACACGTTATGTGCCCAAGCGCAAGGTATGTTTCTTCTGCGCTAATAAAAATGAAGCCATTGACTACAAGAACCCGGAAAAATTGCGGAACTATGTCTCTGACATGGCTAAAATTGACCCCCGCCGCCGCACCGGGACTTGCGCTAAACATCAGCGCGCTCTGGCAACAGCAATTAAACGGGCTCGGCAACTGGCATTATTGCCTTATACCTCCGACCATTCTTTCACTCCCCCGATTGCTGCCAATGCGCCTGCTGCTCCCAGCGCTGTCAGTGCACCCCCTGTTCAACAACCGACTCCGTAACTAGAATTGAGGTAAAATTAGCGTGGCTACAAAAAGAACTTATCAACCGAAGAAAATACCGCGTAAGCGTGAACACGGCTTTCTCAAGAGAATGAGCACCCGGGGTGGTCGGGACGTTTTAAAGGCAAGACGTCAAAAAGGCCGCAAACGCCTGATCGTGGTCTAAGCATGGCTTTTTCTGGAGGAATACCACGGGAGGAATAGTACACCTTACCAAACCGGAACAATATTCTCTGGTTTATGCAAAAGGTGGCTCGTGGGCTTGTAACCTGTTAGTATTAAGAGCATCAAGTAATGGGCTTCCGGTCTCCAGATGTGGTTTTTCTGTAAGTAAAAAAATAGGCAATGCGGTCGTTAGAAACAGGGTCAAGAGGTTGTTGCGGGAGATTACCAGATTAACCGCCGTCTCGCCGGGTTGGGATATGGTTTTTATTGCCCGCCCCGCTTCCGCCACTACAAACTTCACCGTTCTGAAGACCAATGTCCTGAATTTATTATCGAGGGCAAAAATACTGGAAACTGGACCAGCGGTCGATTAGCTTGGTGAATCAAAGTGAAAGTTATCGCTTTAGGTTTGATTAGAATGTATCAATCTACGATATCACGGGTGCTCCCGTCGTCATGCCGTTTCACTCCAACCTGTTCTGAATACACCGCCCAGGCCATCGAACGGTACGGTATTTTTAAAGGCATCTGGATGGGTACCAAACGGATTTCACGTTGTCATCCCTGGCACGAAGGCGGTTACGACCCCGTTCCCTAGCGCAGTTATATTGGAGCATTATTAAGTGAGCACCAGGCATAAATTTATTTTCATCACGCTGGTAGTCTTTGTCGCAATCGCATTGCTTGTTACCAGTTGTACCGGCGCTATCGCACGCGGTTGGGCAGGCGGGACGGTTTCTGCTGACGGTAAAACTATATTTGCCGGTTCGATGAAAGGTAAAGTCATTGCCTTCGACCCCGTCAGCAACGCCATCCTCGGTAAACCCCTGCAATTAACCGCTCCCGTATCCAGTGGATTGAGCTGCATACCCTCCTGCGGTGGACAAACCTCGGCTGCTCTCACTCTTTATGCTTCCCCGGTTGTAATAACCACGCCTGACCTTGGGACTGTCGTCTATGTCGGCGGTAACGATGGCAAAATCTACGCTTATCAATTTGTGGATAATGCCCTCCGTACCGATGCCGAATGGTTATATCCCCGCCAGGGCGCCATGAATGGCCAGATTATCGGCGGTATCGTTGTTGCTAATAATACTGTTTACTTCGCCATGTCTGACGGAACAGTTTATGCCCTGGACACCAACGGCCTTTATAAAAAATGGTCGTATAAAATCAATAGTAAAATCTGGTCCGCGCCGGTTGTTGACGGCAATACTCTTTACATCGGTTGTTTTGATAAGACGGTCTATGCGCTTAATGCTGCCGATGGCACTGTGATCTGGAAAACCAAAACCGACGGCGCTATTAACTCCACGCCGGTTGTATATAACAACAGGGTTTACATCGGTGACTACGCCCGTCATTTCTATGCTCTGGATGCCGCCACCGGCAATATCGTCTGGAATTTTCCTAAAAATGATACTGCCCCCGGTAGTCCGCAGAACTGGTTCTGGGCCAAACCGGTAGTGCTTAATGGTGTAATTTATGCCCCCTGCCTTGACGGCAATATCTACGCTCTGAATCCGGATAACGGCAACCTCGTAGATACATATACATTCGGTAATTCAATTTCCTCTTCGCCGATCGCGATTGGTAACTATCTTGTCGTGACGACCGCAGTTGGATCCTATGCCCCCACCAAGCAAATAGGCAAAGTTTATATTATGAATACTACGGACGGAAGTCACCGCGAGATTGATTTCCCTCAATATGAGGACGTCAATGCCCCGCTCTTCTCACAGGGCAGCATTGTTTATTTCCATACCACCAAAGATAATCTGTATTCGGTAGATACTTCAGCCAAAGAAAGTAAACTTACTCTCGTTTTTAATCTTAACACTGTGAAGTGAGGTAGCATCTCTTGGATATCTGGGAAATAGTTATTTTAAGACCGATGATCAATGTGCTCATCGTGACTTCAAAATATCTTTTCAATAGCCCCGGGTTGGCCATCATTGTTTTTACCATCCTGATTAAAGTGGCGATGTATCCGCTGACAAAAAAACAGCTGCTTGCCAGTAAAAAAATGCAGGATATGCAACCCAAGATTCAGGAACTGCAGAAAAAATATGGCAAAGATAAACAGCGTTTTCAACAAGAGCAAGCCGCGCTTCTCAAAGAAACCGGCGCTATGAACCTCGGCTGCATCCTGCCGATGCTGATTCAGATGCCGATCTGGATTGCCCTCTATCAATCAATTATTCGGGTTCTGGCTACCGGTCCGGAAGAACTGCTCAACCTATCCCGCTATCTGTATCCTCACTGGAATATCGTTTTTCCGATGGTGCCTTTGAATAGTCAATTCCTCTGGCTGAACCTTGGCGCTCCTGATAGTTTATATATATTACCTATCCTGGTCGGCGGCTCGATGTGGTTGCAGCAAAAAATGGTAACCCCGACGAATACCGACCCGCAGCAGGCAGCGCAATCCCAGATGATGTTGTTCATGATGCCCATCCTGTTTGCTTTTATGACCATGAATTTCCCAAGTGGTCTGGCGTTGTACTGGGTAGCCTCTAATATTATCGGTATTATCATGCAGTATTTTATCACCGGTTGGGGCGGACTGGCCGATTTGTTTGGTAAGAAAACCAATACCACCGGCAAACCACCTTCCAAACCGGCCGATGACCTGAAAAAATTACCTGCCAAATAAATTGAAAATGCTGCCCGTTTTTCGTAATATTGTGACGGGCAAACAAAATATAGAAAAAGGGAAACCGAAATGGAAAATCTCGAAATAAGCGGCAAAACAGTCGATGAAGCCATAGCCAAAGCTCTTAAACAATTGGGCGTCGAACGTGAAGATATTAACGTAACGATCCTCAATGAAGGAAAAAGCGGCGGCCTGTTTGGATTAGGCTCCGAAGATGCCCTGATTAGCGTCGAGCTCCTGGCATCTGCCAATGCCGGTAATGTTGCCCCCGTCCCGACTGCGGAAGCTGTCGTTGCCAGCGCCCGGGAAACCCTTGAAGAATTGTTAAAACTGATGGGCGTCGAGGGCACCGTTGTTCCCGGCACTTACCCGGACGAAAGCGGCGAACCTAATTCTGCCCCCATTGCTTTCAATATCGAAGGGGATGACCTCGGCATTCTCATCGGCCGGCGCGGACAGACCCTTTCTTCCCTGCAGTATATTCTCAGGCTCATGGTCGGCCATAAGACCAATACCTGGATCCCCATCGTCATCGATGCCGAAAGTTATAAACAGCGCCGGTATGAAGCCATCCAGGCTTTAGCCCATCGCATGGCCGAGACCGTCAAAACTAAAGGCACTCCCTTCACACTGGAACCCATGCCGCCCTACGAGAGACGCATCGTGCATATGGCTTTAGCCAATCATTCCGCCGTTTTTACCGAAAGTATCGGCGAGGGTGAATCCCGCAAAGTGGTGATCAAGCCGAAAAGACCCGCAACCAATAGAAATAATTTCTCCGGCCCGCGCAATAACGGCGGTTCATTCCGCCCCCGCAATAATTCCACTCTCAATAACGACAACCCCAACCACTGGTAATTCATAATAACCTGCGTATCAAAAAGCCTCACTGCTATGGTGAGGCTTTTTTAATATATCGTCCTGAACGTAGTGAAGGATCTCCATCCCCTCTAAACACATCTAAGCTAGTGCCATCCGCTTGAGGAGACCTGTGCGTTTCACTGGGTCAAATTGCCTAAAGTCATTGCGAGAAACGAAGCAATTTCACAGAGGGGCAACATCCTTAATTAACACCGACTATTGCTAGCTGATTACTAAACACTGATCGCCCAATTTCTTTATTTGAACATTATTTAGTATTTCGATATTAGTATTCAGCAAGAATTTTTTCACTCAGCTATTTTTATTATGTAAATTAATGTAATGACTCTGCAGCAACCGCGCGTCATCCTCCAGATTCGGACTCTCGCAAATCAATATCCCGCCCACTTTATAGTCATTCAACGCCCGCAGCAGCTCATCATATTTAAAATCCGAGTCATCCAGATTCAGATGGTTCAATTCTCCCTTATTCCCGAAGGCGACCCCCGCCACATGTATATGCATGTTCTCCAAAACGCCTTTACCCAACCGCTTTTCTATTTTCGCCAGCACCCCGCAGAATTCTTCGTAGGTATTATTCTTGCCGGTCCTGGCCCGCCAGTGCGCAAAATCGATGCAGGGTGACACCCCGTTCGTTTCCGCTGTTAAATTCAGCAATTCTTCCAGCGTCCCGAACTGGCTCATCTTCCCCATTACTTCCGGACGTAAATTAACGCTGATATTTTCCTTCGCCAGCTGGTCGATAACCTCTAAAAAGTATTTTTTCACTGTGTCGTAAGTTTCTTCGGGCGTGGTTCCCATGTAATACGCGGCATGAAAAACAACATCACCGGCGCCGCATAAAGCCGCCGCCCGCGCCGATTGTATCAACCGCAGCTGGCTGGCCTGTATCTTCTCCGCTTCCCGCGCGTTCAGGTTGATAAAATAAGGGGCATGTACCGAAAGCCGGATATTTCTGTTCGCCGCCACCACCGAGACCTGCTTGGCGGTCTCCTTGCTCATCCGCACACCCTGCACAAACTCAATCTCCATGCAATCCAGACCCAGCTCGGTGATCCGTTTGATGCCGTCAACGGTAGAAAGGTTTTCAGGATTGCGTGGCGAACCGGCAGTCCCGAAGTTTAACTTGCTCATTGATTAATTATCGCATATTACCACCCCAAAGTATCGTCCTGAACGAAGAGAAGGATCTCCATCACTTCTGTATATGTGCATGACAACTAGTGGCACAGGTGTCCCTGCCCGTGACATATTATTCCCTATTGTCATTACGAGGAACGAAGTAATCTCAGGGAGGAGGGGCAAAATATACAGGAAACTTGACTATTTTGTCTCATTCTTTGAAATTAGTGTTTTGAATTTATTTAGTGTTTCGGATTTATTTGAATCTTGATTATTTCCGCAGGTTAAATATTGGTAAGCTATTTGCTATTTCTTATTTGAATTTGTTTGGTATTTGGGATTTAGGAATTTGGAATTTCCCGTGATGATGGTATACTTAAAGATAGAAATAGAGTTCGCACTCGGGGGAGGACAATCCTGGAAGGTATAGAAATTGCCCGCAAAGCGGTCGAAGCCGCCTCAGAAAAGCAAGCCTCGGACATCGTTCTGCTGGATGTCAGTAAAATATGCACCTTCGCCGACTACTTTGTCATTTGCAGCGGTGACAGCGCCCGTCAACTTTCCGCCATCGGTGATGAAGTTGAGCACACTCTCCGCGACCTGGGAGAGCGGCCCATTCACCACGAAGGCACCGCCAGTTCCGGCTGGATGCTTTATGATTACGCCGATGTTCTTGTCCACATCTTCGGTCCTGATGAACGCAAGTTCTACCAGCTCGACGAATTGTGGAATCAGGCCACCCCGGTCGTCAGAATTCAGTAATTAAAGATTTCCTTGTCTTTGAAGAAAAGCTTTATTTCCTTGGCTGCGTTTTCCGGCGAATCCGAGCCGTGCGTCGCGTTATTCTGAATATCCAATCCGAAATCAGCCCTGATCGTGCCCTTGTCCGCTTTCTTCGGGTCGGTGGAACCCATCGTCTTCCGTATCAGTTCGATGGCATTATCGCCCTCAAAAACGATCGCCACAATTGGGGTGGATGTAATATATTTCACCAGGTCGTTAAAGAATGGCTTACCTTCATGCACCGCGTAATGACGTTTCGCCAGCGCCTCATCCATATGCAGCATTTTCAGACCGACGGTTTTTAAACCCTTCTGCTCGAACCGTGCCAGGATTGCGCCTGCCAGATTCCTTTTCATTGCGTCGGGTTTTATCAGTACTAAAGATCGTTCCATTTTTCTATGTAGCTCCCTATCTTATTTTTTAATCGGTGAGGATAAAAGCTCCTCAATCGTTTTCACATTAATTTCTTCCAGGCTGTCCACCACCACATCCGCCTCCGAAATGTCTTCCCTTGGGCAGGTGTTGGCCACCGCAATGCAGTACATGCCGGCGCGCTTGGCTGCCCGTACCCCCACCACTGCATCCTCCATCACCACACAGTTCTTGGACTCCACACCCAATTTCTGCGCGCCCAGCAGAAATCCTTGCGGGCTGGGCTTGCCTTCTTTCACGTCATCTCCGTTAATGAACAAGCTGAAGTATTTATTAATTCCCAGTGTTTTTGATATTAATTCGATGTTCTCTTTCGGTGTAGAGGAAACAATTGCCAATTCATATTTGGCCTTGCCCAATGCTTTTATCAGTTCCACCACGCCCGGCAGTGCCTGAATATTGTCTTTCACAAAATCACGGAATGTTGCCTCTTTTTCATCCGCGATCACATTTACTTCTTCAATCGACATCTTTTTCCCCACGAAATGTGGGATGATTTCTTCATTTTTACGCCCATTCGCCCATTTGAAATCTTCATCGGTAAAAACTTTGCCTCGTCTGGCAAATGTCGCCTGCCATGCTTTTTTATGACAGGGGAGCGAATCGACGATCGTGCCGTCCATGTCCCAGAGGACCGCCCTGCGGCTGTTTTGCGTTTCCGTTTTCAGATTATTTCCCCTCCCCGTTCCGGTTCTCTTTCGCGCTCACCACAAAATGCGTTCCGGTGCCTTCTGCCGCGATCGTGCCGTCCTGCAAAAAAACAGTAGCTTTGGTCTTGATCACTTTACGGGTCTTGTTCGTCACCATGGAAGTAACAACTATCGGTTTGTTTATCGGGATCAGGTGCGTCAACCGCGTATCTAGTCTAGCTGTCACGCAATTCAACCCTTCTATGTGCACTGCCTGGCTTAACACTTCATCGAGGAGGCAGGCCGTGATCCCGCCATGCAGATATCCGGACCAGCCCTGATATTGCTCTCCTGGGGTAAATTCTGTGCGGACTGTTTTACCGTCGGTCTGGAATTTTAATTTAAAACCGATAGGATTGTCCGCACCGCACCCGAAACAGCAGTTGTTATCGTTGTTTGTGTTTAGTGAAATCTGAGGCCAGTTCGACATCTCTTTAATATCTTATCACTTTTCGGCCTCACGATTCACCGGAAATGGTTCCGGCAATAGTGGCATGTTGTTAGCAGTCATCTCCTCGTCTTGAGTCCTTCAACTGAAAGGACGAAATACTTTTGCTATTAAAGCAAAATGTACCGGATTAAGGTGAGGGGATTCTCTTTACCCTTAACTAATTATGCAAAACCAACACAGCCAACTCAAAACTCACAACTAACGCCTATTCCAATCCACCTATTTACAAAAATACACTATTGACATATAATATTTTATATAGTATTGTAAATTATACAATAGTATAAGAACCAGCATAACGGAGGAAATATGAATGAAAAAGAGATAAGCGAAGTCAACAGAGACTTTCAGAAAGGCCTCTATACCGGCATCTCCGTTTTCATACTGCTCTGTGTAGTCGGCCGCTCTAAAGAACCGATCTATGGCTATCAGATCGCCAAGATCATCGAGAAGGACAATGAGGACATCCCCATCATCAAATTGGGCACTCTTTACCCGGTCTTGCGTTCCCTGGAAAAAAATGGGCTGCTGGAAAGCAAAGTCGATCCCTCTGTTACCGGTCCCCCCCGCCGCTATTATCGCATTACAGAATTGGGTAATCAGACCCTGGTCGAACTGCGCAAAACATGGCAGCGTGCTACCACCTTTATCGATAGCATAATGATAGGAGCTGAAAATGGTAAATAACATAGATTCATATCTTCAACAACTTAGGAAAGAATTGGCAAATTGCGACCGCGCGACAATTCAGGATGCCCTTTCTGACGCGGAGGAATACCTGAGAAATGCCGTGGATATCCTGAAAGCGAGCAAACCTGATTTGGCAGATGAGATTGTTTTCGCTTCTGTCATGCAAGAATACGGCACACCCGCTGAAATCGCGGATGCCTATCGTAAGATCGAAGCCCATTCATCCCCTTCCCTGGCTGTCAGGACACAGAAGGCTAACCGGCCGTTTGTCAGCCGGTTTTTCGGCGTGGTGACTGAACCCCGGGCCTGGGGCGCCTTGCTTTATCTTCTATTCACACTGGCCACCGGAATCATCTACTTTACCTGGACAGTTACCGGTATCTCGCTGTCACTGGGATTGTTAATTCTTATCATCGGGATCCCCATTGCAGGTGTATTTATCCTTTCCACGCGCGGATTGGCCCTCTTAGAAGGCCGTCTGGTCGAAGCCCTGTTGGGAATACGCATGCCGCACCGCCCGCTCTTCTCTAAAAACGACAAGGGCGTCTGGGCCAAATTTAAAGCCCTGATTACCGATAGATACACCTGGCTTTCCATGGTCTATATGCTGATACAATTACCTTTGGGCATATTTTACTTCACTTTGTTTGTCACTTTAATCTCGGTATCTCTGGGATTGGTGGCATCCCCCATTCTGGAGTTGGTTTTTAAAGAGCCGATGTTTACCGCTAATGGCTCCATGTATTTCTTTAACGGCTGGGTAATGCCGATTGTTGTGATCGTCGGTGTTTTGCTCTTCTTCGCTACTTTGCATTTAGCGAAAGCAATCGGCATTTTCCACGGTAACCTGGCCAAAGCCATGCTTGTCAGAGAGTAAAATGAAAAGGATAATAATGAAAAAACTAATTATTTTAGGAACCATAATTACTTTTGCTGCGGCCTTACTGACAGGGTGTTCGGCGGTCTTTCACACCACCGGCACTGGCCAGATTATCGATAAAACCTATGATTTTAAAGACTTTACCAATATCGAACTATCCGGCTCTTATCAATATGATTTCAGACAGGCTGACACCTACAGTGTCGTTATCTCCGCGCCGCAAAGCACTCTCGACCGCGTAGATATTCGCCAGTCCGGCAATACGTTAGTTGTCAGTATGAGATACATACCTTTCTCCTCTTCAAACGCCCGGATCACCATCACCCTGCCGCAGCTCAATAAGCTGACAGTTTCCGGTTCCTGTGACGGCAGCGCCACCGGTTTCAGTTCAAATAATGATCTGGAAATAGGCGTTTCCGGCTCAAGCAGACTGGACGCAGATTTCAAAGCAGCTAAAACCGGCATCAATGTTTCAAGCTCTTCGTATATTTCCGGTAACATGACTGCATCAGATACTACAATTAACATTTCAGCATCCAGCAGGATGAATATGGACATTGTCACTGGCAAAACCAGTATCGCCGTTTCCAGCTCCTCCAATGCTACAGGAAAATTAACTGCCGCTGACACTGAGATCAAAGTTCATAATTCAAGCAATCTGAACATGACGATGCAAACCGGGAACACCACTATGGAAGTTTCGGGGAGCAGCACCGTCAGAGGCAGCCTGGATGCATTGGACAGCGCATTTACTATTAACAACTCCAGCCGCTGCGAACTTACCGGTTCTGCCTGCAACTCCACCATCTTAGCTACCGGTTCCAGTAACATGATCTCCCCGGGATTAATACTAAAAAGCGCTGATGTCACCTTGGAATCGTCCAGCCATGCTGGTATCTTCACAAATGGCGCGATGAGCATCGATATCAGCGGCTCCTCTACTCTCGATTATTATGGTAATCCTTCCATCGGCAAGACCAATGTCAATAGCTCCTCCCGGC
>Ga0224520_1000515_pt1 | contig 11447 bp, 12 predicted proteins | sample CFST25metaG_2_FD_180684 | JGI IMG/M metagenome (GOLD analysis project Ga0224520, IMG submission 180684) | Peat soil microbial communities from Stordalen Mire, Sweden - C.F.S.T-25 | ecosystem: Environmental > Terrestrial > Soil > Wetlands > Peat | place: Sweden: Norrbotten County, Stordalen Mire... | reverse complement strand
CGCCAAGACGACCCATCCCCTAGACCCCATCGAATCACGACCAGTCGGACGAGCCGAGTCTACCCTGCTGGGAGCTCCAGTTCGCGGCATCCGGAAGAATTTACCCGAAGAACGCGCAGGGGCCACGAAAAATCTGCGGGGGCAATTTGCTTGGTCGGCTCTCCGCTATCCGGTAGGTTTAGGGTCCTTTCGAATAGCCGCCCCGCACCAACCAGGAGCACTTATGTTCACCAATGGTGCCGTTCCTTATTTGTTCCTCGCCGTGACAAGCGCTTCGAATGGATCCATCGCCATGGCAGGAAGCTCCGCCACAAAACCCGCGACTCAGACCAGTTCGGCCTCAAAGGCCGCACCGGCAGCGATGTCCGTATCGTGGGCTGATCCCTTCGCCGAGCCCTCGCCACCGGTGAAGCCCGGAGCACGGCCCGCGGCGGCTGCGCCAGCCAAGCCCGGGGCCACGACCCCCGCGCCAGTCAAGCCCGGAGCACGGCCCGCGGCGGCTGCGCCAGCCAAACCCGGGGCCACGACCCCCGCGCCAGTCAAGCTCGGGGCCACGACGGCCGCGCCAGTCAAGCCCGGGGCCACCGCCGCCGCGCCAGCCAAACTCGAGGTCGCGGCGGCTGCGCCTCCCGCGCAAAGCCTTCCATCCAAGGAGCTCGAAGTGTTCATGAAGGCCTTCGAGGGACGATGGAAGTGCAGCACGAATTTCCCCGCCGGATCTCTCGGCCCCGGCTCGCAACCGATAAGCGCGAGAACCGACCTAAGCATCAAGAAAGAGTTCAGCGGGTTCTCGTGGCACGGCGAATTCAAGCTAGCGAAAACCGCGATCACCTCCGCGACCAGAGGCGTGTTCCAGATCGGATATGCAGCCGGCCCGAAGCAGGCGACCTTCCTCAGCTATGACAGCGTGGGGTCCGCGATGATGGGCGCGGGCATGCTCGCCGGAGATTCGGTCACATTCGCCGAGGAAGGCTTCCTGAAGGGCACAAAGGTCAGCGTCCGAGAGACGCTGGCCGCGAAGGGGCCGAGGAAGCTCTTTCACAAGTTCGAAATTGAACAGGGCCACGGTTACCAAGTAGTCGCCGAGGACACCTGCATGAAGTAGGCGGGCTGCGAGCGAGCCCGTTGCGGCACACCTCCCCAACCGGAACGCCCGTGTCGATCTGCCTAAGGGCATACGTTATCTGCTCCACCGAGAATCTCGACTTTCGCATCGCCTGGTCCTTTCCAAGGTCTCCAGTGAAGCGAACTCTCGGCATTGCGGCGCGGCTCAAACATCAACGCCACGCACGACGAGCTTTTCGAGATCGGTTTTGACCTTCTCCCACGTGGTCTTGGAAAGCATCTCGGGCATCCGCGCCTTGTCCACGTCGGCGAAGTAGCCGAGCGCGCGCAGAGCGAAACCGACGTCTTTGCCTGGGTACTTGCGATTCCAGGCGCGCACCAGATCGCCAATGCCCACGTCACGCCAGCCCGGCAGACGCAACGAGAACCTCTCGCTGCTTCGGGAGAAGCGCTTCAAAATGAGTCTTTGCTGACCGGTGCTTCACCGATTTTCCCAAATGGCCGCGCCAGGATTGTCACGCTGCCAACGTTGGATCGTGCTGGCATCGAACCATTCGGAAAGGCGCGCGGATGACACTCCGCCGCCACGCCGCTTGCGCAGCCAGGCCCGTACCGCATCAGCGCCAAATCGCTCGACGAGCCATGTCCGATGCTCAAGCTCACCGTAGGCGAGCACTTGATAGAGAATCAGATCGAGATCTTCGTTGAGGTTCAACGATTCAAACGTTGTGGGATGCTTCTGGACTGGAATGGCAAGGAGCTGCCGCCAGCGTTGCGGGCGCTTCCCACGGGGCGGTATGTGATCGAACCAGTGGACAGGGTTCTCGACCTAACTGCCGAGGAGGAGGAGGGCCTGGAAGCGGCGGCGCGTTCGCTCGATGCGGGCCAGGGATTGAGCCTCGACGCTGTCAGGAAACGGCTGATGGTAGCCCTGCCGAATTGTTCAGAATTCCAGGGCAGTCGAAGCCAGGCAGGGTCGGCTGCGGGCACCTCTTCAGATCGCGATTTCCCGGACGTTGAGCTTCTGGAAGTCGGCACGCCCGATTCCAACTGCGGCGGCCTTGGCGAGCATCACCACCTCTTGCGGCTTGCGGCTGTGCAGGGTCACGCAGTACGCGTCAACGGCGACCGGATCCGTGCCGGCCACGATTTTCTGCGGCTTCAGCAGATCGCCGGGGCCTGCGGGGCCATTGGTTTGCAGGACGATAGTGGCGTCAACGATGCACAGGTTCTGCCTGCGCAGCGTGTTCAGGTCGGCGATGCACTGTGAGAGGAAGCCCACATCCTCGTAAGCGGTCTTGCCGGAGCCGGTGTGGAAGAAAGCGTTGGTCTCGTGATCGAGGCCGCCCATCATGTTCTTGAGATTGCCGCTGAACGTGGTTCCGACATGGTGCTTGGCGATCGGGAGGTTCACTAGGACGTCCACGTCGAGCAGTTCGGGCCGAACCTTCCCCGACTTGAGTTGGACGCCTCTGGGGATCTTCGTCTCCACCGTCTTTCCCGAGCACTCCTTGATCGACTTGATAACCTTGGCGTGAGTCTGGGTCAGCGGCGAGCCGGTCCAGAACTTGGGCCCAAGCACCGGCAGGGTGACGATTTCCTTGGCTCCGGCGTCGAGGCACATCTTGGCGACGGCGAGTGCAACCTCCATCCTCGTGTGGCTTCCCTCGAGCTTCCAGTGCGGCGGGGCATTGATGAGCAGGCCCACGCGGTTGCCCTTGACGTCAAATGGCGTCATTCCGCCGAGCGCCTCCAGCGCCTTAATCGTGCTAGCGAAGGCGTCTGCGCCCTTGACCGCGACGATGTCGGGCCTGGCCGCAGCAGCCGCGAGGGCGCGCCCGATTCCCGTGGACTCCACCACGCCGACCGCGCCGATGGCGAGGCCAGCCTTGATGAACACGCGGCGATCCGTTTTGTGCATGTCGCCTCTCCTGTCGATTTGCGGACAAGAAAGCGTAGCGGGTCCCGAAGCGGCTGCAAATGGTTTCACGGTCGTATCCACGACGAGCAAGAAACCGGGTTGGCCGCGTGGGAAAGGCTGGTCGTCGTCTTGACTCCGGTGCACTGGGTGCTGCTCGGGTGCACGTGGCCCCATAGCGCATGGGACCTGGCGAACCTGTACCTGGACAGCACGGGCGTGCCCCTGCTGGGACCGGATGCCGACAAGATCGTGGGCCTGGGCAGGTGCGCACCGGAGAAGAGCAAGACCGTCCTGGTCGCAACCGGTTGAACTTGTCCGCCAGAAATCGGGTTCACATGGCCAGCGGAGGGGGACAATTGGTCATTTTTCGCGCCGTCACACATCTAACGATGGACAGAAACTGGCGCCACGGCAGCGCGAGAAGGGGCACGCTGCTGGGCATGTTCGCTGGGCTCCATCCTCTCCCCACTGCCGCAACCATATTCCGCCCACAAGGAGATATCGCATGACAGAAGAAAAGGCCTGCCGCTGCCCGTGTCACTGTATGATCGGAGTTCTTGTCGCCCTATTCGGTCTCAATTTCCTGCTCAAGGCGTTGGGGGTCTACGGCGATAACGTCTCCAACATTGTTTGGCCCGTGCTCCTGATGCTGGGCGGCATCAAGCACACTTTCAAGGGAATGTGTAAGTGCTGTTCGGACAAGGGGGCCGGTGGATGCTGCTCTGACAGCAAGCCCTAAGACAAGCGTCTGCCCAAGCTGGGCCGTCGAGCACACCGTTCACTGCCGCCGGTTCTCGTGTACGTTGAGCCGGCCCAGGTGAACAGCTGCATGCACTGTTCTTCACCGGTCAGGAAAAAACGCGCCGACGCACGCAAAACCTGGTGGACTTCCACGATGATCCGCAAGCCGCGGGCAAGGTGGCGAAGCACCGCCCTTCTTCAGCGTGCAGCCAGCGCCACCATCACGTCACTGCTCGTAGATAGGGTTCTGGCGAGGCACAGCTTCGGCCATTGCGATCACTTGCGACGTGAGCACGGACAAATCGCAGCCACTTCTTGGTCCGCACGGAATTCTTGCGGCTCACAGCTATCGCAACGGCGCCACTTGCCAGGCGCCGTTCTCTGCGGTCGCTCCTTCGATTTGCTGCCATGGCAGGAGGCGCTCCCAGGCGGCTCCTTTCTCGTATGGCGCCTTCGACCATGCGACCATGAGATCCGGCCGGACGCCGTTCGCGAACGCGAGCGTCCGCGGGCGCGCAGGTATCGGCGACTTCTTGGGATCCCACGTGCCGATCACGCACCAGTACATTTCGGAGTCGAGGATCTGAAACAGGAGATCCTTGTGCAGACGCCTGAGGGCCCTGGCCCACAGCCAGTTCTCTACCCCTGCTGGCGCGAAGCTCACCAGCAGCTTGGAACCGGGCACCTGCTTCTTGCCAGGGCCGATCACTTCCCCGGCGGGCCGAACAGGCGGTCGGGGAGCGAACAGCAGGAAGGCCAGGTTCTCCCCGTCCTGATACGTTGCTGTCCTCTGGTTTAGCTGGAAGTTGCCTTCCAGCAGTCCCAGGTTGTGGCGCAATTCCTGGATGGGCCATGCCAACGTGATCTGTCGTCGGCTGCACCAGTTGAGAAAGCACTGGCGAACGGTGGAAAAGATGATGTCTTCTCGGAAGGCGTGGCCACGGGGAATCACCTTGTGCCCCCCCTCTTTGTCATCGTCCAGGGGGACACGAGTCGTGAGCACGATCAGGTCCGACTCGGAGAGATCGAGGTCTTCCGTCGCACCCGCCGCGTCGTCAACCGCAGCAGTCTCGACCGGGGGCACTTGGGAGTTGCTGTCCGCGGGACGCGGCCGATCCTTGGGCAGATTCAGAATGGTTTCGCCGAAGGTGAATCCTGCATGGATGAAAGTTTCGAAAAGCTCTTCGAAAGCGCCGGCATCGCGAATGTAGTGCAGCTGGCGATCCCAGAGGATCTCTTCCTCGCTCTCCGAGGACCCGGCCGCCATTCTGAGGTAGTGCGGCATCACCGGGTAGGTAAAATGAACGACCCTTGGTTGGGCTCGTTCCCGGTCCGCACCTGCTTGTTCCGGCGTCGCTGTTGCTCGCTGTCGTTTCGGCATCGCTTCCTCCGAACGCCAATTCTGTAGAGTCCCGCGAAGACCCGAGCATCGACTAGGGCTGGGCCGGGCGACCCCAGACCTGTTCCCTCCGCTGCTTGGAATTCTCGTGCTCCTTTCGGTGGCCGAGTTGGGACTCCGGTGTTGCTCGATATGGGAAGTGAAAGACCCTTGCGCGCTCCCCCATCGCTCCCTGCCAATGCCCCAGGGGATCCGGGATGAGTATACCGAGCACCGCGCACCCGGCCAGCACATTTGTTACCCCGAGGTGCGCATCGCTGCGGGGGAAGTTTGGTCCAAAGCCGCGTTTTCTCCCCAAAGGCAAGTCTTGGTGCAATTCCCGGCAAACAGATGCCCAACTCTTTGGACCAAAAGTACCGTTGCGGGCGAAAAGCTTGTTGTGCCCAACTTCCCGAATCTGGCGATTGATTTCTTCTAGATGAATCGCTCACGCAGCTTGCGCCGTGCTGTGCTGGGGGTATGAGGCGCTACCGATCCAACCTATCGAGCATTGCGGGACCTCTTTCGCACCTTTCCTCCGGCGCGATCGATGCCACCGCCAAAACCACCGAGACCGATAGCCGGACCATCGCGAAGCTGATCTTCGCAGCGGGTGTCCCACGGAAATATGTCGGCAAGGTGTATCTCAAGCTGGCCGACCACGATCTGCCGACCGACGAGGACAGGGCGAAGGCGTACATACATCGCACGCTCCGACACGCGATCATCGACATCGACAGGGAGCAGCACCGCATACACGATCTCGCGCTGTCTTGGAACCCGCAGTCGGCCCTGTGGGACGCGTTCAACCAGATCCGACCTGACGACGTCGAGCGCAAGAAGACGTTCCGCGCGCTGATCCAAACTGGAATCGCTCTTCTCTCGCCGCACCAGCGCAGCTTGGTGCGGGCATGGGTGGATCGATCGGACGAGAACAACGTGTGCGAGATCCATGCTGCCCTGCAGCAGACCTGCGGGTATGGCGCCTACCACTGCAAGAAGAAGGCCTTCGCCAACCTGACCCGAATCGTCTCCGGCCTCGCGGCGGCTACTGGCAACTCGGATTTGCGCGACAACGACGGCCGAAAGTGTTCACGGCGTCGACTGGAATTTCGCTCGCGGCAAAGAAACACGACCGCGATTTTCAAAAACCCCGGCGTCGGGCGTTTGGAACAGAGAGGGGGCAATCCATGACGGACCTATCCGACCTCGGTGATCGCATCGGCGAATCCTTGCCCAGAGTGATCGGCTTGGCCCCGACGGCGCGCGGACGCGACCGGGACGCAACCGGGTCGTCGCTTGGCAATGACTACACCGTCGTACTCTCCCCGCCGCTTCACGAGTCGTTCTTCGTGCGTTTCGAGCACTTGATCGGGGAGCCAGACCTCGAAGGAACGCCCCTGTTCTCGCCGGCAACGGCTTCGAGCGATCTGTCGCTGGATCAGTACCGCACGCACGCGACCCTGCAGGCGTTCGCCATCGCGGCTCGCGACTTCATGGCCACCCGCGGCTTGGTGCCCTGGACGCAGATCGTCCGTGAGATCGCGTGCCGCCTGCGCGAGGCCCCGGCGCCTTTCCGCGCCCAGGCGCCCGCCGCAAGCTCGCACCTGGGCGTTCTGCGCCGCCGCCTGCTGAGCTGCACCGACGTCTCGCCCGCCTTCGCGGCGCGGCTCAAGCGCCGTCGGCCGTTCATCGTCATTGCGAATCAGGTCGTGATCGAAATGCGCCAGGAATGGGACTTCAGCCGGGCGGCCACAAAAAACGACATCGCTAGTGTCACTCTGCTTCCGGAGCCGTGGTTCGACCGGATCGTCAGGACGATCTGCAACGAGTTCGAGGACGAGAGCGACGACGTCAAAAGAGCGGAGGACGAGAAATTCTGCGCCGACCTCGCCGCTGCTCGATCGCCGATCCGAGGAACCGGAGATCTTTTCGCTTTTGCCGTTTCGGCGCCATCGCCCGACAGGCTCAAGGTGTCGCTGGACACCGGTGGCCCGTTCTTCATGGAGATCTCGCCGGGTAACGTCGTGCTCTGGCCCGCCGCAGTCGTCTCGGTCGAGGCTGAAACCTCGATGTTGTTCGGGCCAAGAACCGACCTGACCATCAGCTTGAGCTCGTGCACTGGAGCGCACGGACCCACGCCCGGCTCGCGGTCGACTGAAGCACCCAGCCCGGCGTGCCTTGTGAGCCCTCTCGCACTGCACCCCTTTTGCAGTGGCGAGATGGCCCTCTGCCTTGGTTCCACGCGCCAGCGCAACCGCCAACTTGCGCAACACGCGTCGATAGCGGACGTAGTCCTCGAGTGCCACCTGAGGAGTGCCGTCCGGGTGTTCCGCTACGGCTGGCGCGCGTCCAATCTGAACCGCGTCTACCACGACCTTCGTGGCGCCCCGGCCGGCCTCAACGTGATCCCGCTTGCCGAAGCTTTCAACCACGTCACCGCTCACCCGGAAATCGAGCTGGTGCGCTGGCAGCGGTGAAATACGTCACCCATCAATCAACCAAGAAAACGGGAGTTTCGCCAATGAACGAAATGAAAGACATCGAAATCAGGCTATCGCGGGGCGGGAACCCGCTGAACGGACAGACTCGTCATTTCTCGATCGACGAAGCGGGTGTTCCTCTGAGAAACCTGTTGGGTCCAGACCTGCGCGGTTCTGGACCGGTCGACATCTTCTTCAGGAACAACAGCCGCGAAGTGGTGATCCCCAAGGACGAGCTCGATGTGCTTTCGCTCCTCGAGGCGATACAGCGCGTGTCGGGCAACGGGTGCACGCAAGCGGGGGTCTTCACCATCGACGCGACGGCCGCGCACGAGGGAGCGATTCATGCTTGACTCGTGCAAAGCCAAGACACCGCGAAATGGGCCCAAGCTCTTCGTCTCTGACAGCTTGATGCTTGCGGCACAGGCGGGCTGCGCTGCCGCGGACCGCTTGCGCGGCGGCGTGGAAGTCGCGTGGTCGGCGTACGGCCAGTGGACGATCGCCGAGGGTGATCGGTTCGGCGCGATCTACCTTTCGCATCCCTTCCTCCTGAAAGCCGAGTGCGGGTTCTCGTGGTTTCGCGTGAAGCCCGCGGATCTTTCCGCTCTGGGGCGGCGCGTCTCCGAGTCGCACCCGCATCTGACGGTGCTTGGGCAAATTCACCGGCACCCGGGAATATTCAAGCCAACCCCTTCGCATACCGACGACGAGGACCGCGAAAAAATCGCGAACCTCCTCCGGGATTGCGCCGAGCGCGAGGTCGTCGAGCGCTGGGAAGTGCCGCCGCATCTACCGCGCGTCGGAACGAATGGGGACGCGAGGCAAATGGTCGAGTACGCGATCGATCCGCGCCTGGTGATCAGCATGTGGCCGCGATCCGGAAGCCTCCGATCGAGGATCCTGCCGGTGCGAAGCATCGCACGGGCTCCGACCGTGACGTGCACGAGACGCCTGGGCTTGTCCTATCAGGTATTCCTCGTCTTCAACGCGAAGGCCGATCGCGATGCGATCTACGCGCAGGTGATGGAGTTCCGGCGTCTGCCATTCGGTGAGGACGTATCGACGCTCTTCGACGACTGGGAGGTGGAGATCCTGCCCGATGCGGAAATCGCCGCCCGCCTGGCGATCGATGTGGACCTGGTCCGGTGCGACGTCGAGCAGGACCGGATCGAAACCGCCATCGAGGAGTGCTTGCAGCCCTACCATGGCGGCACCTCGTACGCCTACCCGAACTCGTACTGGTCGTCCGAAGGCGGATCCAACCGCGTGGCCAAGTACCGCGATCCGTACGACACCGGCGACATCGACGGCGGTTGGGACAAGGAGCGACCGAATGGATGAGCTCTATAGTCGCATGATGCGCCAGTCCGGCTGGCGCCTTGCGCCGATCAGGCAGACGATGCTCGCGATCGCGGCGCGGGGACCGGTGGCGGAGCAGATCTCGCTCGCCGCGAGCGGGATCGGCTTCGAGCACCAGCTCGTCCTGGCTCAGGACATCGCCGAAGGCCTCGATCTAGCGGACGCGACGATGCGCCACAACCCACAAGCATACATTGACGTGGAGCTCGGGAGTCTTCACCGGGGCATAGCCACGATGCCGGCGATCTACGTCGTGGATCTCGGAGATCCGGCCACGCAGGGCATCTCGATCCCAACCGGGCACGACATCATCGGCTTTGCGGAAAAGGACGACCGGATCGATTTCGGCACCGATCTCAGCAAGGTGCGCATCGGGTGCGTGGGCCGCCCGGTGCAACCGTGCGCCGAGATCTCCGTGCTCGTGGGCGAGTTGCTCGCCGGGATCTGCAGCGTCTTGAACGCGTACAGCGCCGGCGAGAACGAGCCGTGCTTGGCGCCGCCTCCGGAGAGCGCGCGCATCCCCGTGGGCCCGCCCCCCAACCCTGGTGCCGAGATCAAACCGCGCAGGATCTACTTTGGCGGCTTCGGCGGAGCGATCGCACACCAAATTCTGAACGTGATGGCAATCGATCCGGTCCTGCAGAAGATCCTCTCGCACCCGGATTCGATCATCGTCGGCGCCGACGACGACGTGGTCGAGGAAAGCAATCGAAGCCGGCAGGTCGGATACCTGCCCGACGACGTCGGCCGGGCCAAGGCTACGGCGACTCGCGACTGGCTCGCTCGCGGGCCGCTCGCCAAGGCACGGATCGTCGATCTCAACCAGCCGATCGCTCTTCGGCATTTCACCGACTACGGGCCCTTCGATGTCGTCCTTTCCTCGGTCGATTCCTGGGATGCGCGGCGCACACTGGTCGAGCTCGCGCGCGCAAGCCAGGTGCCGGCCTTCCTTTCTTCCGGCAGCAGCTTCTTCGGTGGCTTTGAGCGCATCGTGACCAAAGACAGCGCCTGCATGTCGCTTCACGGCGTCGAGCAGCTTTCGAACCGGCCGCAAGGAACGCGGCGATCGTGCGCGGACGCGCCCGAGCCATCGTCGGTCATCCCGCAGGCAATCGTCGGCGGGCTCGCCGCCGCCGACCTGCGCAACGCGTGGCTGGGCCGGCATGTCGATTCGCGTGGCGCCGAGGTTCACCTGCTTCGCACCAGCCCCGAGCCGCGGTTCGCGGGCCTGCGCCATTCACTGGGAAGGCTCGTCAATGCGACGTGCCCGTGCGTGGCCGCTTGAGGGGAGGAGCGAGATGAGAGTTCCGGAAGGCGCGGTGGTCGGTAGGCTAGCGAGAGGCGACGGCGCATGCGCTCACGATCTCGTGCAGGGCAAGGCCGTCTCGATCTCCGACGGGATCTCGGTCATCTCCGGCTGGAGCGACCGCGCCGACGTCGAGATCGTGTGCAAGGTCGCGCCTGGCGCGCGCGTTTCCGTCAACGGCCGCAGGAGGACCGGCATGTTCGTGATCGGTCCGGGACAGGCTTTCTCGCAGCGCAACGGCGGCGCAGCCGAGCAGACGTGGACGTTGGTCTGTGCCGATCAAGTGCTGGTCGCGGTCGATCGGACCGGCTGCTGTGCTTTCTGCCACCGCACGCTGGGAAGCGCGGGTGTGATCGTCGACGCGACCGGTCTGTCGCCGCGCTGGCGAGCGCTGGTCGACGGACCCCTGTGCCAGAAATGCGCTGCCGGCATCGCAGATGCGCGGCGGCCAACCAATGGGAGGACGCCATGAGCGATAACCTCAACCGCATCGCCGTCGTGGGGCTCGGAAACGTCGGTTACTGGACAACGATTGCACTGGGCCTGGCCATGCCCGGCAGCCTCACAACCGGGTGGGACATCGCGCTCGTGGATTGCGATACCGTTGATGATCGCGCCGTTCGCAAAGGCTACCCGCCGTGGCTTTTGGGGTGCCACAAGCCGAAGGCGATTGTCGCGGCGATCGACGCGCTGTACGGCGTGCGCATCTCCAGCGCGATGCACCCGGTGATCGCAGCCGCCCAGAGCGTGCCGGGCCTACTCGCCGATCGCGACGTCTTCATCTGCGTCGATTCGCTCGGCGACGCACAGTTCGTCTCGAGCCTCGCGAGATCCCGGTGGCAGTGCCGGGTGAGCACCGGCGCGGGAGATCTGGCCACCCACTGCATTGAGGTCTTCCCTCCCGACACCGCCGCGCTCAGCGACGTCTACGACGACGCCGCCTGGTCGCAGGCGGGTCGCCGGCAGAGCTGCATGACCGGCGAGCCGGCGCGGCCGCTCGACGGCGCGGCGCATCCCATAGGGATCGTGACCGGCGCGCTCGCAGTGCAGGCCTACTTGAACCGCGCCATTGACAGCGTGCCGTACCGACTGCAATTGACCGGAACGCAGCCGATCCGGAGCGATCTCTGGGGCCCGGCCCGCAAGGCTGCACCTTGCCGCGATCTCGGCCTAGACAACGGCGCGACGATCGAC
>Ga0224520_1000507_pt1 | contig 11545 bp, 7 predicted proteins | sample CFST25metaG_2_FD_180684 | JGI IMG/M metagenome (GOLD analysis project Ga0224520, IMG submission 180684) | Peat soil microbial communities from Stordalen Mire, Sweden - C.F.S.T-25 | ecosystem: Environmental > Terrestrial > Soil > Wetlands > Peat | place: Sweden: Norrbotten County, Stordalen Mire... | reverse complement strand
TGTTAATAGATGGTGTTGGACCACGAACCGCTGAAACTGTCACGGACGACATCATGAATAAAAGGCTCCTCCCAAGTGCAGATGGACGGGAAACCATAGTGTCTGAAAAGTTCTGGCAAGATTATCATGCTTATCCTGCGGGAGTTCAGAAGCTTTTTGACACACTCAAGAGTGCTGCCTCGCCAAAAATGTCTCCCGCCGAGAAGTCATTTCATATCCTGAGCTATTACGAACCCATACTTAAGTCGCAATATGATGATCATCCGAAGAGGATGAAAGATCTCGAAACGTTCCAAAATATAGCGGAGCGATACAAAGACGTTGAAACATTTCTGACAGACATGGCCCTTGAGCCTCCGAATGAGAGCGTCGTCGATGTTGAAACTCCCGGAAAAGACGAGGAACTGCTTGTTTTATCCACCATTCATAGCGCGAAGGGTCTTGAATGGAAGGTTGTTTTTATTATCTATGCCCTTGAAGGTCGTTTCCCATCAATGAAAGCACAATCGGATGGCGACGAAATGGAAGAAGAATTGCGGTTGATGTATGTAGCGTGCACTCGCGCCAAGGATCATCTTTTTATCACGTATCCGATAAACATCTTTGATAGAGAAAGCGGCTCTGTTCTGTCGAAACCATCCCGGTTTATTGAAGGGATAGGAGATCATTTATTGGAGCCGTGGGTTGTGGAGTAACTTTAACAAAAAAGCCCGACTGGGGGGAAGTCGGGCAGTAACCCTTTCAAGGTGCAACAATGAGGGAGGCATCGTTGCACAGGTCGATAGGGAAGATAAATAATCGATGCAAGTGTGTCAAGCTAAAAAAAGCCCGACTGTGACATCGGGCAGTGACCAACGGATAAAGAACTGTTATTTCATCAGAACCAACTTCTTGGTTTCAACAAAACTTCCGGCTTGCATTCTATAAAGATATACACCCGATGCGAGTCCTGAAGCGTCAAATGTAACGCTATAATCTCCGGCTTCTTTCTCACCGTTCACCAATTCAGTTACTTTCTGTCCAAGAGTATTGAAGACTGACAGTGTCACATGTGAACGAGTCGGGATGGTGTAGTTGATTATCGTAGTCGGATTAAACGGATTTGGAAAGTTCTGTGAAAGCGAGAACACTAATGGTATCTCGCTCACCACCTGCTTTACATAAGTAGCAGGTCAACAAAACAGGGTCTAAAAAAACTGGATTGATTGAGGAATGTTCCGTAAATTACCAGCGCAATGAGATACTCAAAAATCTCCCAATTTTACAAGATGTGTTGTAAAATCGTTGCACGAAACACAGACAATCAAGAAAAATGGCTAATTCAACATAATTTTGCACGAAAATAGCTGCGGGAGTAATTCAGTGGTATGAGGCAAAGGATTTTCTGATTTTGTCTACATTCACTATCTCTCAACGATTTCGCGCCTATTCCTACCTTTTTTCCTTCCTTGTGTTGTCTCTGTTTGCCTCTCTTTAGTTGAACCAACCTAGTTTGTGGTGCATATTTGGTGCACGCCTTTGCGACGGCACGGATATTTCACCTTACCCAACATTATGATATGAGCGTCAAACTTCGCAAGAGAAAACTTCCAAGCGGGAAGACACAACTATACCTGGCCATAGGAGTCTCTAGGCATCGGAGATATGAAGCCCTAAATCTATTTCTGACAAAGGAACGAAATGGGAATAAACAGATCTTGCGTCTCGCGGAAGCAATTCGTGCAAAACGTGAGCTTGATGTCCATGCAGACCAAGAAGGAATCGCTTCACCTTGGAGACAATCACTGTGCTTCTTCGAATACGCTGAAGGTATTTATCGGAACAAAACGCCGCTTACCAGACAATCTTATGTGAATGCCCTCGATCATCTGAAGACCTATTCCGGTGAGAAGCTGACATTCAGAGACATTAGCGAGCGCCTTTGTGCAGACTTTAAGGTCTTCCTTCTTGGACGGCTTAAGCGGAATACCGCTGCTACTTATTTCGCCAAATTCAAATCCATTTTGAAATCAGCATCAAAGGAAGGATATATCCGCCAGAATCCAGCGGCTGATCTGTCGATACGGACTGTAGATTCAAATCCAAAGTTTCTCACATACGCTGAAATAATGCAGCTTCAAAATGCGCTCTGTGGGAATCAAATTATTCGTGATGCATACTTGTTCTCGATCAACACGGGTTTGCGATTCGGAGACGTTCGCGACCTGACATGGACGCAGATCCAAGGAAACTCGTTGACCTTCATACAATCGAAAACAGACAGTCCTGAGGTCATGCCCTTAAGCGCTTCAGCCGAGTTGATTCTCAAGCGGCAGTACGGATTCACCAACAAGTCAAATGAGAAGGGTCAACAGGTCTTTCCTCTGCCTCGTCGGTCGACGGTGTATAAAGTCCTGAATACCTGGGCCAAAAGAGCAGGGATACAGAAGAGTATTTCGTTTCACGGGGCGAGACATTCTTTTGCGACGCTTATGATTTCTCAGGGCATTGATATCTACACTGTCTCCAAGTTGCTCGGACACAAGAATGTAGCAACTACCCAGATATACGCAAAGGTGTTAGATGTAAAGAAACGAGAGGCAATAGATAAGCTGCCTTCGATTGGTGCAGTCTGATGCTGGGGAGGGAAAGCGATGCCGGAATCATGACTTCGACATCCGGCCCGTCATTAAACAGGACAAATCGTAATCGTAACTCAAAAATTCCTAAAATACTCGGCCATTTGCAGGCTTCTGTCGAGGTTACGATTTTTTTTGTATTTTTTGGCCAGAAATTTCCGACCTTGGCATTCCCGGACAAATCGTAATCGTAAAATCGTAATTTTTTGGGTTGACCTGACCTTCGACCGATCTTCGGAGAAAAAATATTTCCAAAATGAAAGAAGGCTATTGACTTAGTCTCAGAAAAAGCCTAAGATCTCATTGTAGGAAGTTTCAAACCTTTCCGATAGACGCGTTCTTTCGAGCGCGTGAAATTCTCAAGAACAAAGATTTACAAAGAGAGCGACCCTATCCGGGCGTGCTATCATCCAATGAAGCTCTATACAAATTCAAAAAAAACTTTCGGAGCCAAAGGAGATTACGATGACAAATTAAAATTCTAATTCTAATTCTAATGAAAAAAAATAATCTATTTCCATCCACAGACGACCTCGTTCGTCCTACCCAAAAAGCGCAACCACTGCGCAAGCATTCCAAAAAACTCCAAGCTGAAAAACAAAGACTCTGGGAAGAAGAACTCGAAGCAACTATCCTACAGTTTGAACATGGCCAAATCCTTGAACTCGCTTTCAGTCAAGCAGTCCGTATACTAAACTTAGCGTTTAACGCAAAAATCATCGACCAAAGCAAACTGACTCCCAAACAGGAGTTTGAAAATGCATTTGAACTTTACGAGTTGAGCAAAGGACAAGCCGATCGCTTAGAGAAGCAAGGCGTAATCGTGAAGACGAGCACAAACCTTGTTGACCCCAAATGGTATAACATGACACGAAAAGATTTTTTTAAAGCATTGAATCCCGTAGTCCAGGATGTGCTTAGAATCAACGGAGTAAACTATGAATAAGACATATCAAAGCAAGGATTTTTACCTTGCTTCATTTTTAGTAGCATCAGGCTTTCCGCTCCTTGCATCCAGCAAGGTAGCGGGCCTGACGATTTTTGAATTTGAAGAAACGCCAAAATTAACCGACTCGATTACGAGTTATTACAATTTTTCCGCAACGATTAATCCTATTATTCTGGGAAATTCAATGCGATCGCTGAAGTCTATAATACATGCAAATTCTAATTCATATGGAACAGACCACTACACAACCAAAGAGCGAAACTAATGCCCTAACACAAAAGAACGAACAGCTCACCATCACCGCTTTCGTTGGCCCATCAGTCAAAAGACGCGAGATTCCAATGCGTCCGATCCCGATTAACGAACTCATTGAAACGATAAAGACTTCCACGGATTTGGAGAGCCTTACAGGACAACTACGTTCTATCCGTGGCAAAGACGGGGACGATAAATCCAAGGTCAATAAGGAACAGCAAGATTTCAAAGCCCATAACTTTCCATACTTCACGCTTGGCGAGTTCAAGGACAACTATTTAGTAAACTCCAATTTCAGCAGAACGAAATTTATTGTTCTGGATGCCGATCACTTGGGAGAGCAATTAGATGAGATTAAAGAATCACTAAAAAAAGATCAGAAAGTATTCATAGTATTCACCTCGCCCAGAGGGGATGGCTTAAAGATCGTTTGTGAACTCGCAGAATACGTAACCTCCCTTGCGGAATTCGGTGCAGCATTTGAATTGGTCGCCTCGTATTTTGAACGACGATATAAGATTATCATTGACACGGGCGCCAGCGGTGCTGCCAGAGCTTGTTACCTCTCATACGATCCTGACCTCTATATTAATCCCGATCACGAACTATTTGATTTCAAGATAGACCGTGTAACCTCGTCCGCCGTCTGCAAAATCGCAAAAAACGCCTCTGAGTTTTCATTCAAAGGGGTAGGCGAAGGAAAGCGGCGACCGGCAGCTACAGAGCTGATTGGGCGCTTCATCCGCGAGGGCTGGAAAAAAGACTTCATTTTAGAGTTCATGCATACGTGGAACGAAAAGAACATACCACCTCTTGAAGACGATGAGCTGAATTCCTTGGTTGAGGACATGGATAATAGATATGCAGATATCTTGAGACGATTGCCCGTTCGATTCAAGGCGAAAGACAATTGTTACATTCGTCCTACCGCCAAAGAAGGCGAACGAACAGTGACGACCTTCATCGTTGAACCGAAAGAGCTTCTGGAATTGCCGGACAACGATTGTCTCAGATGCGATATACAAAGCCATCAGGGCAACAGCTACTACGACGTATTAATAGAGAACCACGATTGGCACAGCAAGGCGAAATTGCTGAAGGCCATTGGACATCAGGATTGTTCCTTCGTTGGAAACGATCAGGAGGTTCAGGCTCTGTGTGCATTCGTGAATGCATTTGTTTCGGTTCGTAAGAAGGGGACAAAAGTGATCGGACTACATGACAATACCTGGGTCGTAAAAGGAAGAAATATCACAGCCAAAGAAGATCAAGTTAATCCGACAATTATTCCCTATGACAAAGGATCTGATGCATTTCTGAACAGGATTACTTATGGATCGATTTCAGGAGAGGACCAAAAGCAATTCCTTAAAGCCTTCTACACGGATATTCTTTCGATTAATGATCACAAGGTCATCGCACCGGTTATTGGCTGGTCATTCGCTGCACCTATGAAACCAATCATTATGAAATTGGCAGGTTCATTCCCTCTACTATTTATGCACGGTGGTCAAGGAAGCGGCAAGACAACAACCGCAAAACTGATTCTTCGGATGAATGGTTACAGAGATCCCGAGCCAAACCGTTGCAGCATGAAGCCTTTTCCAATGCTGAAACTGTTATCATCGACTAACGCCATTCCGATTATGCTGGATGAATTCAAAGTGTCGGACTTGAAGCAGGACACAGTTGATAACATTCTTCGAACGATGCGTCAGGTCTACACCGGAGAATTAGAAAGCAAAGGCAGGCCGGATCAGACAATACAGGACTATAAACTTGAAGCCCCATTGGCTGTAATCGGAGAGTGGAGTATCAATCAACCGGCAATTAAGGAACGTATAATCTTTGCGCGGTTTTCCGATGTGATAAAGAAAGACGAAAAGATGCAGTTGGCGTTTAGCAGAATACGCGAGCTGCCACTTGAAGCCTTTATGCCGGGATATGTTTCGTTCTGTTTAGGTCAGGATGTCAAACAGATATACGAAGAGAGTGCAACAACAGTAAAAGAACATTTCAAGGGACGCACGATTGCTCCACGAATTCTTCATAATATTTCGGTTATGGTTTTGGGTCTTTTGTTATTCGAACGATACGGCACATTTAATGGTTTGGATGTTCCTCAGATCGATCTGAATGCCGTTCTTGACGCACAGCTGGAGGAGATCACCGGAAATAAAACCGGCTTTGTGCTATCGGCTGTTGACCAGCTCATTAATGAACTCAGTGTCTATGCTCAAAAGAGCGTTCTACTATCCCTCGGAGAGACGTGGCACAAGATTGCCGTTGTTCAAAAGAAGTCTGTCATCGCAATCCGTTTCAATCAGATATTCCCATTGTTTAAGGAATACGCTCATAGGACGCATTACGAGGGTGATCTTCTGGATAAGGAATCGTATATGAAATTATTTGATGAGTGCGATTACATCGTCGATAAACAGCACGGTGTGAAGTTTGATAAGATACTCTACCGGTCGTTGTGCATTGATGTTGATAAAGCTAAGGCTGCAGGCATTGACTTAGAAGGATTCGGAATACCTGCATAGAAGTGGTTACAACGGGTTACGTCTGGTTACTGACGAGATGTAACCTGTTTTTTTAGATAATGCTAAGGATTTTAATGAATATAGTTATGGTTACATTAGTTACATATATTTATATATACACTTCTATATTATCGGTTGTTAAGTTTAATAGATTAATCTTTTGGAAGGTGTGTATAAATTTCGTGTAACCAGTGTAACCATGTAACCGCAAGACTCCTTCACCCCAGAATATGACAACACGCCAATTGACACCGTCATTCTGACTCGATCATGACAAAAGGATAAAAAAACGGCTCTTATACTGAGCCGTCTGTGTGAGATCGGGTGAAGAATAGCCAAGCCTATACGGCATAACAACCTGTCATCTTTCTACCATTTTCCCCTCCCCAGAATCTGTTCCCGCCCCCATTATTCTCCAGCTTACCTTGGGTATTTGAATTGAATCGTAGCCTTTTTTCGACAGGTCAGAATACTTCAAATTCACTATCCCATAGGATATATATAGGTAGCCACATATTCGGACCAGCAGGATGCCTGTGCAGTGATTGGAAACTAACTCACTGAATGCCAGAGAGTATTCGAAGATTCATGTTGACTTTTGTTTTGCGAATACACAAATTCCCTGCGAGTAGTCAAGTATTAGGCATTGTCGAAAAAGGCGGGGCGACATTGCGGTCAGGGTAGCAAATTACTTCCCATCCTCTCTGCATTTCGCAGGAAAGAACCAAAATAAGTATTTTGTGCTTCCTTCGATCTACGGGGATTCTCCCCCTATTAACCCACAAGCCTCACGTCATATTCTACACATGAAAACTACATCATTCGTTTTGTTTGTCTTTTTTTCTTTCTGTGCACTCACCTGCAAAAAAAATCCAGTTGCACCTCCATCTGGTCCCTCGACAAATCCGCTGCAACTATCGGTACAAAGTGTAACGTGCACTGAGGCATTTCTGAAACTATCCCTTGCAGCTACTGCAACGCAAAGAATGCTAACAATCAAGCGCGGCGACTCAACCATTGCGGCAATGACGATGAAAGGCACCGACTCTCTTTTTGTTGACGCAGGACTCTTGCCGAATAAGACTTACAAGTATACCCTTATTACCGGCAATTGGAGTGTAAATTCGCAAGCGACAACAATGGACACGACAAGCCATAATTGGAGTTGGGAAGTTGATACACTTGGCATAGCAGAAAGCTATTTATACGATATTGCAATTGTAAACGATACGCTTGCATACATAGGGGGAGAGGTATACCTGAACGATTCCACGGGAACGTTTGACCAACAACCGTACTGTATTGCAGTCTGGAATGGTCATGTATGGCACTTAATAAGACTCTACGATTCAGATAATAACTTAATTCCAATTCTTCGAGGAGTTTTTGCTTTCAACTCATCTGATGTTTGGCTTACGGATGGGGGTGTTTATCATTGGGATGGAATATCGCGTCAAGTGAGTGCCTCTTTCGGCCGCATTTCATTGATAGGCGGGGTGGAAAATGGTCAATCGGTAAATAAATTATGGGGAACATCCTCAACAAATATATATGGTGTTGGTTATGCTGGAATGGTCGCTCACTACTCAGCAAATGCTTGGACAAAGATTCCAACAAATCTCACCACAGAGATCCACGATGAGTGGGGCGGAAGTAATTCCGCCGTCGGTAATAACGTTGTGCTGAGCACTATGTGCAACAAGTATTACTATGGTGATACACGGGTTTTAAGACTTTCGTCCTCTGGCGATCTCGACAGCATTCGATGGGGGATGCAGAATTATCCTCCGTATTCTGTCTGGTTTAATTCTACTTCACAAGTCTATGTATGCGGTGGAGGGATCTTCAGGCTCCAGAACGGGTCATGGATATCTATGGCCAACGGTCTACCTTCAATCTTTTTGAACAGAGTTCGGGGCAATGGCGATAACGATATAGTTGTTGCAGGTGATTATGGCGTCGTTGCTCATTATAACGGCGCTAGCTGGCAGGTCTACGATCAATTACAACTTCCGAATGGCAACTACGAATCAATCGCGATAAGAAATAATTTAGTCATTGCAGTAGGTTGGTATAACGGACAGGGATACGTTGCCATCGGGAGAAGATAACATCTACGAACAAACATAAAAGGAGGGCAGCATCGGCATCATACATGAACAAAAAACCACCCCGACGGTACTAGCGTCAGGGTGGTCAGAACGCAAACAAAATTAGCCTGAGAACAAGTAGATGGAATAACCATACTACAGGGGCCTTTCTGTTTGCCATTGTAAGGTAACAAGAAACTTACTCGTATTCAAAATTAAGAATGGAGAAAAAAATGAAAACGAAAATGCTTCTTTGTCTTCTGGGCGTGTTAATTATTTTTGATCGTTCATCATCACAACCATATGGTCCACTGAATATCAGCTTTGGGATGAATGCAAATTATAATTCAATATTGAATGATTATACCTATTCAGGTGAACAAACATCGGGAAACGATCCGCTCTATCTTGGGACAGGGAACACCGGAACCCATCATCGGGCATTCTTTCAGTGGACGCTTCCGCAAAACTTCCCAACAGGAAGTGTGGTGTCGCAGGTGCAAATTCAATTTTCCTTTGGTGTAAATTCGGGATCTCCGAGTCAAAGCTTCAAAATTGCGGGTATTGTTTATGATTTCACCGGGATTATTGACGCAAGTATTCTTTTCAATGACGTCGACAATGCTTCTATGTTTGTTTTTCGTGACCTCCCGTCTTCCTCGCCATACTCAGAAATATTTTCCACTAGTTCACCTATCGTCGGTTGGATTCAACAACATTTGACGGATGGCAAAATAATTCTTGCGCTTGCTGACTCCGCTGATCTTACCAATGGTAGTAACGAATGCAATGTGGAACATGCGTACCTTACAATATGGACGACCCCCCAAACTGTTACCGCAGACCAGATCTTCTCGAGTGGCGGCCGTGTTCAAAACAGCCAGCAAACGAGCCAGATAGGACATTGGGAAAACACAGCTTTTATGAACTATGGAGTGCCTCATCCGTTCACATTTGACGCTTTCAGCACACAAACACTACGTGGAGACAATACAAATCTCTGGTTTAATTCGGTAACGGAATCGCTTGAAAAATATCAGATATGGAGCGGTCAGCCAGACGTTATTAATCACAGAGATTTTTATATTTTCCCAAGTCTGTCAACGGTGACTTCACAGTTCAATGTGACTAACAACGCCACGCTTCAGTCTCAGGCTGTTGATGGAGGCAATCCGACGGGGTCGGCGGATTTCATGGATCCATGGTTGGTGGACAATCCTGACCCAAACCACGGAGATTCACTTCGCAATGAAGGCATGTCCGCGCCGTTGAAGACAGTCAGCTATGCAACAAATAATCTTGGCACAAGTTCAAGTTACAAAGGCGTGTTTTTAAATCAAACCGTAAACTCGGGCACATATTATTCCGTCAATATGACGCCGCGGCCAATCAACGGTTATTTGGCATTTTTTTCGGGTTGGGCCTGCTCACCCAGTGGTTCTATTACATTCACAAATGCTTCAAACACCCCTACTTCTGTTGTCTTTAATTCCTCCGGAGCGACAATAACCGCAAACAGCACCTATTATACTGTTACCAAAAATGCTACAGTGCCAGCAGGAACCTACACCGTGGCGGGCACTTTGATAGTGAACTCGGGTGCGGCGCTCACAGTCACTTCCGGTACAACGCTAAAATTTCCATCCGGTGCGGGACTTGTTGTTAATGGTACATTATCAGCAAATGGTGTTAAATTTACTCAGTCTACCTCCAACGGCTGGACAGGAATTTCGTTGAACCATGATGGTTCATCTATTACCAATTGTTCGATCTCGCACGCGAGTTCTCCTTTAACGATTACCAACGTTAATACGGCAACAATTAATACATGTGTGATAGACAGTTCCACATTTGGCAACCAGGCGATATCCGTCATTAACTCCACCCCAAATATTGTAAGCGTGCAAATCAACGGTCAATCAGGTTCTTCCAACGGTGTCCGATATACAACCGGTAGGGGCGGTACGCTCCAAGAAACGACAATCCAAAATCTTGGAGCTGGCAATGGGATTGTTGTTCAGGCAAATACCAATCCTACTATTTCAAATTGCCTGATTGAGAATAACTATTATTACGGCATCATTCTTATCGGGCCCACGACGGGTGTCCCATTGATTTCGGGAAACGACTTTTATGCCAACGGCACTCATGGCGGTACCAAACAATATTTCAATCTGTACTTCAATACGAATTCCTGGGGAACCGTTCAATCGAACTACATTACCGGCAGCAGTGCCGGTGTGTGCTCTTACGGCGGTTCCTTTCCCACGGCTGGCAACAACGGACAGATTGGATCTAACACGATAACGGGTAACGATTACGGTTTACTTTGCATGGGTGCTGGAAGCCAGATGGGCTTTGGCTCTTACAACCCGGGAAAGCATCAGTACAACGGAACATGCAACAGTATCTCCGGAAACAACATTGACGATGCATTTGCAAGCGGAGGGGCGGGTGTAGTTGCGGAGTACAATTGGTGGGGGATATATCCCCCGAATGCGAGCAAAATCTATATAGGCGCAGGCTCCACTGTCGACTACAGTAATGCGCTGACATCTCAAGGTGGATGTCCGTCAGGAGGAGGTGGGGACGTGATTGAGCAGGGAGGTAGCTCTTTAATAACAAGCTTAGACTCGTCGGGTTCAGCCTCGGAACTCTATCAACGTGCGACAAATGCCCTTCTCAATAAAGACTATTCAACATCATCGATCCTATCTCGCTCAATTCTTAGAAGAAATGCCTCTGTCGCGGATAAACAACAGGCAATGGTTCGACTCTTGAGCGTCTATCTTCAATCAGGCGACACCACTATACTTTCGGATTTGAAATCGTATATGGTCGGCTCTGACAGTCTCTCGCAAACCGCTGAAGAACAATTAGCAAATGCGTATGCTGCAAGAGGGAATACCTCGAAAGCGGTCTCACTCGCTAACGATCTCATCACCAAAAACCCCGGAACGGAGATCGAGAAACGAGCGCTATTACTTCTTGCCTCGCTAAGGGCGTACGACAAGAGCGCCGAATCGATTTCAGCCCAGGCATTGAAGGATGTGAAAGCGCGATTTGGATCGTCGCTTGACCAGGGGC
>Ga0224520_1000504_pt1 | contig 11570 bp, 11 predicted proteins | sample CFST25metaG_2_FD_180684 | JGI IMG/M metagenome (GOLD analysis project Ga0224520, IMG submission 180684) | Peat soil microbial communities from Stordalen Mire, Sweden - C.F.S.T-25 | ecosystem: Environmental > Terrestrial > Soil > Wetlands > Peat | place: Sweden: Norrbotten County, Stordalen Mire... | reverse complement strand
GTTTCATCTCGATGATGATAAATATATCCCGAGCTACACCGAGTTAACCCAGGTCATCCACCAACACGGCTGTCCTGTTTTTCTACAGCTTTTCCATTCCGGTCCCTGGAATCCAACAGGCTTACTGCCCAAACGTGATACCAAGTCCGCATCAACACTCACTGAGAGCGAATTGCCCGGACCGGGGTTCGCCATACCGAGAGGCGTATCCCTCAGCGAGATTGAAGACCTGATTCAGATGTTTGCTAAAGCAGCGGAACGGGCAAAGAAAGCCGGATTTGACGGTGTAGAGATAAATGCTGCCACCTGTCATCTGGTTAACTCTTTTTATTCCCGCATTTTTAACAAACGGGAAGATGAATACGGTTGCGGGAGTCTGGAGAACCGCGCCCGTTTTATGGGTAGAATTATCAGCGAAATTAAAAAACGTGTGGGGCCGGATTTTCCGGTGGTAGCCCTGATAAATATTGCGGAATATGGACACGAGAAAGCGACGACACTCGAAGAAGGCGTGCAATTTGCCAGATTGGCAGCGGAAGCCGGCGCGGATGCTATTCAGGTAAGAGCCCACGGTTACGGCCATCGCGGCGGTCTGTTACAACCGGATAGGCTCTTTTACCCGGAAATGCCAAAACCCCTACCCAAGGACCTCGATTGGAGCCACAAGGGCGTTGGGGCGATTATTCCGCTGTCACAGGCGGTTAAAAAAGTGGTTAAGGTTCCTGTATTTGCCGCTTGTCGCCTCGACCCCGTTCTCGGGGAAAAGTTACTACAGCGTGGCGATATAGATTTCATAGGCATGACCAGGCGGTTACTGGCCGACCCGGAGTTGCCCAATAAGGTAGCTGCGGGTAGATTGGAAGATATTAATCCCTGTACCGGTTGTCTTTATTGCATGGATGTGCGTTTACATAATACTCCCATTAGATGCCGGATAAATGCTAATTTGGGAAGAGAGTGGGAGTTTACCATCAAACCTGCGACCAAAGTCAAACAAGTGGTAGTGGTAGGGGGTGGTCCGGCAGGCATGGAAACCGCCAGAGTGGCCGCATTGAGAGGACATAAAGTAACGCTTTGTGAGAAAGGTTCAAGACTCGGCGGGTTATTGCCTCTGGCCGCAATGTTAAAAGATGTAGAGACAGACGAGCTTCTGGCATTGATAGATTATCTTGCTCTTCAGATGAAAAAGGCAGGCGTTACGGTCAAATTGAACACGGAGGTTACCCCCGCTTTAATATCAGAACTCAAACCTGAAGTAGTAATCCTGGCTGCGGGCGGCATAGATTCCACCATGGATATACCGGGCGTGGATAAACGTAATGTCGTGACCGGCGCCAAACTGCATGGGCAACTCCAGTTTTATTCCCGGTTTTTCGGGCCGAAGTTGTTGGCAAGTTTGACTAAAAGGTGGATGCCAATCGGGAAACGTGTCGCCGTAATCGGCGGGACGATTCACGGATGCGAACTAGCGGAGTTTTTAATCAAACGCGGTAGAAAAGTTACTATCATCGCCACTGGAACGGAAATCGGAGAAGGCATGACTGGGGATGATAAATTTCAGTTTTTACGCTGGATTGCAGAAAAACCCGCAACAATAATTACCGGTGCTACAATCGATAAGATAACCGATAACGGACTGGTTATCAAAGTCGGGGGTAAGGAACAAACAATCACTGCAGACACGGTAGCTTTTGCGCTTCCATTGCAGTCAAATACTATGCTATTAACCAAGCTAGAAGGGAAATTCACGGAAATATATGCCATCGGTGACTGCAATGAGCCTCACCTGATAGCCGATGCAATCGCCGGCGGTTCACGTATCGGTCATAGTATTTAAATGATACTAATTAAGTCTTATCTTACTTAATACCGCTGTCATGGGAAGTCTATTAACACAAAAGAGCACAGATTTACCCTTTTGGGTCACTAAAATCAACCAAAAGGATGATGCGCCATTTCCAAGAAATCGTTTATCCTGTTGATAGTAGGTATGGAAGTATTCAATCAAGAGTGGCGGAACGATGAAAAGAACTATCGATAGGATGATATTCCGTATAAGATGGTTAGTGATGTCCGAGAAAAGCAGATATGCTTATCTCTTGGCACGTACCAAAGAACATTTGGGAAATGGATATTTAACCCGCGAACAATGGTTACAGAAGTCTTTTAAACCGGAATAAAAATGGTAGTGTGAAAAATTAAAAATCTGCTCGAAAATATTTCTATATATTTTTTGATAATTTAAGGAGGACTGGGATTACCCTGGCCTCTTGTTTTTGCGGTTCATTGCTTCAACCAAAATAAAACTGTGGAAATTTTGATCATGCTTTGCCTCTTATTCACCAGATAGGATTTCAAAATAAAGATAGGGTATAATAGTAAAAATTGACTCAAAATTACTATTGGGAAACGGAGGGAATTACCAATGGCAACTATCAGACGTGTTTTCATGGTGGATGGTAGACCATTATTCCCGCTAGGCGGCCAGTCCTCTACTGCGAGCGCTTATAATGACAAAGAGTCCGAGACGGCCTTCAAGGCAGTCAAACTGCTGCATGGTAATACCCTCTAGACCGATGTGTATAGGGAACATATCGCCCTGGATAAGATGCTCGATGCGACGTTTGTTGCCGACTTCTGGCAGAGTAAGCTCTCACACCAATTAAAAGTGGATGAAGGCCATTTCGACTAGGACGGCGAATATATTGCGGACTGACGTCACAACGGAGACGTGATAAGCGGCGGTATCTGGGTGGAACCGGACACCGGAATCGTAAGAGTGATAATGTGCGATTGATTATTAAAATTAGGAGTCAGCAATAGTCATTAAAATAAAAAGTTGATTTCCCGAAGATTGAACAAACAACAAAAGTAAATTAAAGTGAAAATTGCTTGATAACGAATTCTTGCATAATAAACATAGACGGAATCGGCTCAGTGTGTTTTACCCGTAGCCGACGGGCACGGCGGGTTATCATCTCAGTGAGTCCGACAAAAGGGGTTAGAGTATCCGTTCCAAGGCGGACTTCTTTTCAAAAAGCCTTTGAGTTTGTCGAGATTAAAAAAGGATGGATTCAAAAACATCTGGCAATAATCGAGAAAAATGAGCATCGAAAGCAGACTCTGGGAATTCCATTTCAAACGATAGATACGGCAGATGCCAGGAAAAGAATAACTGACCGTTTGTATTATCTTGCCGGAGAACATGGATTTACGTGTAATCACGTCACCATCAGGCAACAAAAAACACGGTGGGGAAGCTGCTCTCCCAAGAATAATATCAGCCTTAATATCAAGCTGGTATTGCTGCCGGAGAATCTATTAGATTATGTGATTCTGCATGAACTGGTGCATACACGCGTACACAACCACAGCAAGAAATTCTGGGCCGAACTCGATAAATATATCGTAGATAGCAAGGCGATGGCGAAGCGTTTAAGAACGAATGAAATGGTGCTATTGTAATGACCTTGCCAGTTTAACCACTTGCGGCCCTATCAGCACAATCCAGCCGAGGTTAAAACCGGCTATCATCCGCTCTAATAATCCGATATATTCATTTTGATGATAATTAAAACCAAGCAGCACTAAAACAGTCAACCCAATCAGAAATGTTAATCCGCTATAAAGGCTGAAATACCTTAAACCAGGTTTATTTATCATCAATCGCATTAAAATCAGACAGAATAGATAGAAGACAACGGATACGGCAGCGGTCGCTATTTGATGCACTAAGCCATGAAAACTGATAATAGTGCCGATTACATTAGTATTAAAGATACTTATCATTAAGAAACCAATTGCTACGATAACCAGCAATCCCCCAGCGAATCTTAGCAGGCGCAAATCCTTTTGATTTTTTACTCTTAACAAATTTATCGCGATAAAAAGAAAGGAGATAGCAACCATCACCATCCCCAGCTTTTCCAGCCATCCGTAAGGACCAATCGCAAAACGGCTGATTGTTTGTTTCAAGGGGCTAAAATTACGGTTTAAAGCAATAGTTAAAGCATCAGCCGCCACCATTATCGCCGGGGCTATATAACAAGCAGTCGTCGCCAGTTTTGAAAAATAATCAAATAATTGGGGGCGGTTCATCATTACAATCCCTTCCAGCAGATAATGAAATTATATCATTACACAAACGTCCCGGATTATTTCTTCTACCGTTATTATTTCAATGGCTTGGTTTCAGTGATGGTTACAAATATCCCGACCAGAGGAAACGATACCTGAGCTGGTAATTATAGAGTAATTAAAGCGTCGTTAAACATCGACTGAATAGATTTCACCATAGTCGTTGGCTTACCGACAACAATTTTATCCTCCAGTTCAAAATACTCAAGGCAGGTGGTACAGGCGAGAATCGTGACACCTTGTTCCTCTAGCTTTTTGAGGTGGGCGAGAACCCGGGAACCTTCACACACCAGTTTTACTCCGGTATTCCAAAAAATAATTGATTCCGGTTTCTCCTTGCTTTCTCCCAATACGCGGAGAAAAGTGGCCATAAGTAACGAACCCAGCTGTTCTTCTCCTCTCCCTAATCCTTCCGATTGGATAAGGAAAACCTTCTTTGTCATATCAAACCTCCATTATTTTATATCATGCTTCAGTTTTGATTTCGTTATTGTTTGAAAGCATGTTCCGGGCTATAATAGCAGCACCAAGAGCGCCCACTATCTGCGGTTCGCGGGGAACAGTCAGTTCAATGTTCAATTTGTCTCCAACCAGTCTGTTGAGACATTGGTTAAGTGCGGCTCCGCCGGCGAAAACGGCTCTTTCTTTAATCCCTACTCTGCGGGCCATCGTCGCAATACGCGTTGCTATCGCGTCGTGTAATGCCAGCGCAATATCAGCAGGTAGCTCTCCCCGGGCGATAAGTGAAACTACTTCCGACTCGGCAAAAACAGTACACAAACTATTGATTCGGACGGTTTTGGAAGCACTCATGGCAAGGTTACCTAACTCACTTATCTTTACTTCCAGAGTATTTGCCATAATCTCCAGGAACTTACCGGTTCCGGCGGCGCAGCGGTCGTTCATTTCAAACTTTTGTACTTCCCCGTTGTCGGATAATAATATAACTTTACAGTCTTGCCCGCCGATATCTATCACGGTACGGCAGTCAGGATATAAGTATTCTGCCCCAATCGCGAAAGCTCTGATTTCCGAGATAACTTCGCCTCCTAATGCCGGAGCGACGAGGTGGCGACCATAGCCGGTCACCACCACTCGCTCAAAATTTCTTCCCGACATTAGTTCCTGGCAACGCCGCAAAGGGTTTGCTCCCGTATCAGTTATAATAGAATCCCTGACGATAGTATCAAAGGTTACTATCTTGATCGTTCTGGAACCGACGTCTAATCCGGCGGAAATCACTTTCGTATCATCTCCAGGAAGGCTTCAATTCTAGTTCTTAGCTGTCCTGCATCCTCATCGCTATAATCGGTCTCAATACGTAATAGGGGAATACCTTCTTTCTCAAGTCGTTTCCCCATTTTATGGGCTTCATTAGCGTAGGTATGGCAGAACTGCAGATTATAATGGATTACGCCATCGGCTTGATATTCTTTGGCAAGCCTGACGACATCGTCCGGACGCTCATCATTAGGCGTAAAGCACGCGCAATGAATATTCATATAACGGTCGGCGATTGCTTTAAGTTGTTCATCAAGGTTTTGCTGTGTCGGTTTCACTAAATCGCTAAAGAATCGTGTACCGGTACACGATTCCTCACACACTACCACTGCTCCAGACGACTCGATAATGTGATGCAGTTTCCAATTGGGGATGGCCATCGGACTGCCGGATATCAGGATGCGCGGAGCTTTGGCGGGGGCAACCCCCTGATGGATAGCGACTCTCTTATCCAGTTCATCGCATAAAGCGTTCAACATCTGGGTGTCCCTTTTAGCATCATCATAGAAAGATACCTGGGTAGCCAGCAGGGCATCTTTGCCGCTAATCGGTACCGGTCTGTTTTTCCGGAGGTTATAAAGTCGCTGTAAAGCAAGGCGTCGTTGATTGACTAAATCAATTGCCTCCCCGAGCTTTTTCGCCGCAATCTTGTTACCGGTCAGTTTTTCAATGACATCTTTGAATGCCAATACTTCACCATGCCAGAGTTGACGGCTTCGTTCGGTCTTTTTATTGGGTACTTCCATTACATAAACCGGTTGGTATTGGTTTAGAATTTCAAACATCTTTTTCTTGCCGTCACAGGTAGTTTCTCCGACTATCAAGTGGCTGGCCTGGACGTAAGGACACACGCGTCCCAGTTTAAAACCGAAGGATGATTTTATCAGGGCACAGGTGTTGCGGGGAAGGACTTCTTCGGCCATGGGAACAGAAAACTGCGTGCCGGCGCATAGTCCGACCGGGATGGCATCTGCCGCCCATACCAGTTCTTCGGGGACAAATACACAATAAGTCGCAACTACTTTACCGCCATTCTTGGCGTGCTCTCGTAGCTCTTTTACGCGGATGCCGTGAATATCGCCTACTACAAAATCGTAAAAACCCATTCCCGCCGGGCGGTTTTTCTGAGACAAATAAACCTCTTGAAAAATCGGCCCCAAGGCGTTTAGCAGCATATCATGTGATTTCAGGTCTATATTTAGTTCTGTCCACATCTGGATATTATCGTTTGCCATATAACATTCTATTCCTTATATTCTTTATTTTTTATAATAAAAAAACGATGGTCGGAAACCTCCGTACCACCGTTCGAGCCTTCCTATTGATGAAAATGGACTAAAACACGCTAATCCCCCGTCGTGTCTGGATTCGGAGGTTCATTGAGCAGATGACTGATGCAAAACTTGCACCGAATCTGCTGTTTCAAACTCAGGTAAACGAATACTGCCACTCAGCCATTGCTCTCACCTCCTTTATAATTATTCAAAAAATACCAATGTTAGAATTATAGCATTAGCTGCCTCCTTTTTCTACGTAAATAAGCTGGGTTCTCAATTTAATCTAATGTTCACATTTAATTCATCTGCTATTAATGTGACATCTATATAATGAGTTATAGAAAGAACTCATTATCGAACTGAATGCTGACTCTTAACAGGCATTATTTAACTAGTAAGGAGTTAAGCAATGGTAAACAAAACGGTGAAAAGAAATAAAATTGCAGCTCGTGGCGTTGTGATATTGGGGACTATACTGGCAAGTTCTGCTATCTGGATGAGTGTGGTTAATTCAGTCAAACCGGTGTCAGTGACTTCATCGCCGTCATCCGATGTTTCATTGGTTATAACCCCTTCGATTACAAATAACGATGTCGCCTCCACCATAGTACAACCCGCAGTTCCCTTACAAAGCGTGGTTACTACGCAAACGACGACCCCAAAACAAACGATTTCTAGATTGCGCACACGAGGGTCATAAAAATGTCAGGGACGGTGGAAATCGTTCGTTCTTTTGCTGCCATGAATACGGACGTTGAGACTATTGTTTGGGTTCCAGCCAGCGATCGAACTTCTGGAGAAAAAGCTTTATTACACGTACAGGAATTTTTTACCGAAGTAGAAGCTAATTTGAGTCGTTTCAAACAAGAAAGTGAGTTATCGCTATTAAATCGAACTGGTGGTTTTCCTTTTCATGCTTCTCCTCTTTTATTCACAGCAGTAACGATGGCAAAAGAGGCGGCACAAATGACAGGCGGTATTTTTGATCCTGCAATATTACCGGACCTATTAGCCGCTGGTTACGACCGCAGTTTTGAAAAGCTATCCGATAATGCAGAGAGTCCTGTTTATCAACTGAATGGTCGTTTTACGTGGCAGGATATAACGCTAAATCGTGATTTATCCACAATTACCTTACCAGCTGGGGCGGGTATTGATCTTGGCGGGATTGTCAAAGGATGGACCGTCGATCGGGTTTCTGAAATTTTAAAAGATTTTCCGGGATATGCGATCGATGCTGGTGGTGACATTAAGCTGGGCGGAAGAATGGAGGACGGCGATCCGTGGTTAGTTGGGGTGGTTAACCCTATCGATGAGCAAGACAATCTGACAATTCTAGAATTAACTGATTGCGCGGTTTGTACGTCCAGCACGCAGCGGCGTCGTTGGAAGGTTGATGGGGTAACCGCACACCATCTTATTGACCCGAGAAACCGAAAACCAGCAATATCTGAGGTTTTTTCTGCTACGGTAATCGCAGAATCAGCAGCAATCGCAGAGGTTATCGCCAAAACGGCGTTAATATTGGGTCCTGATGAGGGAATGCAATTTATCAGGAACCACCCCGGTGTCAAGGGAATTCTGGTACTAAGTGACGGTGAGTTGCTCAGGTCTGCGGATTTCAGAGAGGTTGAATGTGTCCGCTAATATTTTCTGGTATATTTCACGCACCGCAGCTTTGACTGCCTATCTCGTGTTTTTCGTGAATATTGTTTTGGGATTGGGAATGAAACTCAAGTTTCTAGACCGATTTTTCACGCGGTGGCGTTGCGCTGATTTGCACCAGTTTACGGCTTTACTTGGTGTGACGTTGGTCTGCTTGCACGTTTTTTCTTTATTGGGTGACACTTATTATACCTACGGTATCAAACAACTGCTGGTGCCGCTTACAGCTGCTTATAGGACAGGATGGACAGCCTGGGGTATCGTTGGTTTTTACGGGGTGATAGTAGTAACCTTCAGTTGCTATATTCGTAAGTTCATCGGACAAAATGCATGGCGCATAATACACTTTGCATCGTTCGGGTTATTTTGGGCAATTATCTTTCATGGAATTAAAACAGGGACGGATATCACCTTGCCCTGGGTACAAATGATGTACATTGCTACCGGAACTATCGTCTCGTTCCTCTTTTTACTGCGCCTGCAGAGCTTTCTATTTTCCGATAAAAAAGAAGAAGTTGAGCGGAACCTCTCTGCGCAAAAATAACTCTCAAACAGGATTTCCCTCTCCGAGCAGCTGCAACATCAACAGTATATAATGTTATTTGCACATAGAATTCTAGACACATATCTATATTATTCGAGCGAGGGTGCGTCCATGATAAATCGGAATTCAGGCTCTATTGTTTACATTCAGGGTTTGTCTAAAACTTATATCGTGAATCAACAGGAAGCCGGGGCAACGGCGACTATAAAAGGTATTTTCCACCGGAATAAGATAGAAGTTCCTGCGGTAGATGACATTTCTTTTAGCCTGGCTCCCGGTGAAATTGTGGGATTTCTCGGCCCTAACGGCGCCGGAAAAACGACGACCCTGAAAATGCTTTCCGGCCTGCTGTATCCGACTAGAGGCACTGCAACAGTTTTAGGACACATTCCGTGGAAACGGGAGAAATCTTTCCTGCGTCAAATCACACTGGTAATGGGGCAGCGCAATCAGCTTGTCTGGGATATTCCGCCTATCCATTCTTTTGAATTGAACCGGGTTATTTACCGCATTCCGCTCGATGATTATCAGCGTATCTTAAAGGAGTTGACAGAATTGCTGGAATTGGGTCCCCTACTGACGAAACCGGTGCGCAATCTTTCCCTCGGTGAGAGAATGAAGTGTGAAATTGCCGCCGCCCTTTTACACCGGCCGCAAGTAGTCTTTTTGGACGAACCGACGATCGGCCTGGATGTGACAATGCAACGGCGGATTCGCGCATTCATCGCCGAATATAATAAACGTTTTGGTGCCACCGTCCTGATGACGAGCCATTATATGGCGGATGTCGAAGCTCTTTGTAAACGTGTCGTTGTGATTCATCACGGGCATTTGCTTTTCGATGGCGAACTGGCACTTCTACTCCAAAAATTCACCTCACACAAAACTATCGTCATTCAATTGGGAGAGTGCCAGGTTGATTTAACTACCTATGGTGAAGTTCTGTCCTGCGAGGATGGACGTTACACGTTACGTGTCCCCAAAGCCGAGACGGCCCGTATTACCGAGCGGTTGTTGGCTGACCTGCCGGTAGTGGATTTATTAGTTGAAGACCCGCCAATCGAAGAAGTGATTGACCGTGCCTTTACGGAATGGAATCCATGAAGTATCTTTTTCGATTATACATCCAGCAATTCAAAACTACCTTCGCGTCGATGTTTCAATACCGCGCTTCCCTTGTTATCTGGATGATAGGACAGGTGTTGGAACCGCTGGTATATCTAATCGTGTGGTCGACGGTCTCGAATGGTAACGGCGGCAGCATCGGCAGTTATACTACTGGCGCTTTTGCTTCCTATTTTATTGTATTGATGCTGGTCAATCAATTCACTTATACCTGGGTAATGTTTGACTATGAGTATCGTATCAGAGAAGGTTTGCTTTCCTTTGCTCTTTTAAGACCGGTGCATCCCATTCATTCCGATGTTGCTGACAATATTATGTCTAAAGCGATTACATTGCCGATTCTGATGGTTATTGCCATTATTTTGGCGCTGGTTTTTCACGCCACCCTTGCGGTTACTCCCCTAATTATCATTTTATTTATCCCGGGGTTATTGCTCGCTTTTACCATCAGATTTCTGCTGGAATGGACTCTGGCACAAGCAGCATTCTGGACGACCCGGGTCAGCGCTATCAATCAGATCTACTTTTTTTTACTACTATTCCTTTCCGGACAAATTGCACCGCTGACCATTCTTCCTCATGCAATTCAGATTGCAGCGAAGATATTACCGTTTTACTGGACGATTGGTTTTCCTACGGAATTACTGCTGGGTAAGATAACTACCTCTGCTGCGCTGGTCGGGATAGGTGTTCAGGTAGTGTGGCTGATAGCGTGTATTATATTAGTCCGTCTGGTGTGGCGTCTGGGCGTGCGGGTGTATTCGGCGGTGGGACAATGAATTATTTACGTCTTATAAAGGTGTTTTTCCGGGTCAATGTTGCCGGCGAACTGGTGTACCGCATCAATTTCTTTATCAATCTTTTCCAGTCAATTCTTGGTCTGGGTACCGCGCTGGCCGGATTTGCGATTATTTTTTCTTTTACCGATTCACTAGGCGGTTGGCGGCCGAATGAAATTCTGGCACTGGTTGGTGTCTATGTGCTGATTGGGGGAATAATTCGTTTTGCCATCCAGCCCGGCATGGAACAGCTCATTCAGTCGGTGCGTGACGGGACTTTTGATTTTACATTAACCAAACCGGAGGATGCCCAACTCATTACCAGCATCGGCCGCATCGGAATTTGGGAGATAATCAATATCTTCCTTGGCTTTTCCCTGTTGGTTATCGCGTTAATCAGGCTTGGCGGAACAATCGGGGGATTGCAGGCGATTGAATTCTTTTTGATGCTGCTTACCGGTTCGGTCATCATCTACAGCTTCTTTTTGATTTTAGCCACGCTGGCTTTCTGGCTGGTGAGAGTCGAAAACATCCTGACAATATTTCAGAGCATGTACGAGGCCGGAAGGTGGCCTATCAGTCTTTATCCGGGATGGTTACGTTACGGCTTGACCTTTGTGGTACCGGTTGCTTTCGCCACGACAATTCCCGTGGAAGCTTTAACCAGCCGTCTCAACTGGGTGACGCTGCTGGGCGCTTTTCTCGGCGCAATAGTTCTGTTTGCAGTATCACGTGCTTTCTGGAAACTAGGACTAAGACACT
>Ga0224520_1000500_pt1 | contig 11608 bp, 10 predicted proteins | sample CFST25metaG_2_FD_180684 | JGI IMG/M metagenome (GOLD analysis project Ga0224520, IMG submission 180684) | Peat soil microbial communities from Stordalen Mire, Sweden - C.F.S.T-25 | ecosystem: Environmental > Terrestrial > Soil > Wetlands > Peat | place: Sweden: Norrbotten County, Stordalen Mire... | reverse complement strand
TATTAAAACACTCCAAGGGGATATATATTTACCGTAAATTTAAACTAAACACCCCCTTGATTGTTTTGGTTTTTCGTGTCATTCATAATCTGCCATTCTTGAATTTCGGCTTTCCATTCCCGCAATGACATCATAAACCTCCATCGCTCAAACCATTGATAGCCGCTGTTAGCGATTTGATACACATAATAACCGGCTACCTGGTGCCGTTTGATTCGATGCCAGCCGGGTCCGCTCCATTTCTTTAGCAGCACAAGCAATGATTGCAGATTCAGGTTCATGATGTCGCTGATCTCTCTAGTTCTAAACCAGCGGTCACGACGTCCCCGGTAACGGGAATTATCTATTAACAGCCAGTATGTTTTGGCTTTGGTAATGTCCATTGGCAACCGGACAGCAAAAACGGACGTATTACCGATGCTTGGTTGTCGGCTATTCCCAACGATGCGTGCTAGAAACGAACCAAGGCCGTTGTTATGAGGTTGCTCCATGGTTGCTCTTATTATTACCAATCGAAGTAACTCAGATTTGCCGCCGGTAAATCCTCGACCGGCGTAGACTAACCATGATTTAAGATTCTTGTGCGCTCTGAAACATATAATCGCTGTTTTATTCGTCTGAGTCATATACTCACCTTCCTGATCTCATTTTCTATTGACTCGATAAACTATTCCTGTTATCCTGCTTAATGAAATGATGCTCGAAACATCATTCTCTTTTAACAGAGATGATCTGGCCACATACCCCAGACCATCTTCGTTTTTTAGAAGTCCTAATCTTCTTCTTTACTACAAGGTAGTCCACCGGCACACACCGAAACCGAGCATGGCAACGTGGGCATTCGTTGATATCAACCGCTACGGTCATAAACTCTCTACAGACTAAGCAATAGATTTGTTTATATTGGGTTCTTACTATTGCCATTTTCCAATTCCCTTTGCTTTTTAATCACCAACGCTCGTTCCATAAGCCGGGCTCTTTTTTGCTGCTCGACTTCCGGGCTATCATCATTCTCGATAACATCAGCACGGCTAAACTGGACTTCCTTCCATAACACACCCGTGATAAAATATTCCGCCTGATTATGTATTACTTCAGTAGAAGATTCAGGAATAGATTTTAAAGGCTCTTCAATTTTTATAGGAGCCGCATCTTCTTTTATAGAAGTCTTTTGTTGGAGTCCTGCATCCAAAAATGAAGAATCAATAGGCACGTTCCCTGGGCCCAGCAACCGCTCAAGAGAAGTAAATATTACCTGAGGATTATTAGACCATTGTGCACCATCCGGGATTCTTAACCATGAAAGGCCTATGTAAGTAGAAGGAGCAAATCTCCGGATGTTGTTATTACCAATCCTAAGATAAATTGATTCGCCAGGTATTAAAGTAATCTCTTCGTCCGGTAGATTCTGTTTGAGAGAAGTCAAACGAGTTAGGGGTTCATCGCCTGGAAGATCATAACTAGTTAGATGTTGCGCCCACCGCAATGCCAGTTTACTAGAAACATCTCTACGAAGATCAGGATTAACACCGTTCAACCATCGCCGACCAGGGCCGGCAATGGTATAACGCCAAGCTAACTTGCGGCCGCTGACCGAAGGAACGCGCTTAAGAAGACGGACCGGGCGCCCCTGCTTGTCGCACATAGTTTCGGCCCAATAAGCCAAATGTGAACTGACTGTGGAATAGCGTAGACCTGTCAATGCACACACCTGGCGCGCATCAAATAATTGCCCTGGCCTGAGACTTAATGCTTGTAGAGTTACCAGCTTAACCAAATTAAACCTAAAGTTGACTTTTATTTCACCCATATTTTCCTCCGGCCATTGCCCTTGCGATCTCTATAAACGTGGACAAGTGGCAAATCATTTACCAAAATTTCAATAAAAAATTAATGTGGGTTTGACTTTCAAACTTACCGTACTTTGTCCTACCGATTAGTGCGGCGAGTAACACCAGCGCCCTTGCGAGCTCTATGTACGCGGCCCAGGGTAGTAGTAGCGGGCATCTTGGGAGCAAGGGAAGCACCTTTGCCAATGTGATGGCGCGTGGCCGTTCCTGTGATATCTTCGTACTTCAAGCGGGGAGCACCGGCGGGAGTACGAGTCACTGTGATAGTTTTACCGAAACCATCAGCAGGAACAGGAATTGCAGGGGCTGCAACACCAGGTAATTGCGGACCGAACGGTTGAGCAGGCCCAGTTGCAGGAACTTGCCCAGGTACCAGAACTTTCTTCTTCCTGCCGTTCACCCTTGAATCTACTTGCAGATTACCGGTAACGATCGGTGTGCTTGTTCTTGGATAGCAGATTCGTTTTGACATTTGTCACCTCATTAAACTTCCCGATGCCCGGACGGATCGGTACCGCCCGGGCATTTTAAGGAAATAAACCTGCCGGGTTTAACTGCTCTTCCGAGTCAGTGCCGCGGCAGGCCATTGCTATTGAAATTTTCTATAATAAATACCCCAATTTATCTTCTCCAATGTCTGCCAGTTTCCGGCCGGTTTCCTTTTCCCATAATGCCGATCGCTTCATAATAATTTTGACAAGTTCCCCGGCTATTATCGCGTCTAGATAAGGCCTCGGGCTTTCCTTCCCCATCTCCAGGTTGAAACGCTCTCTGATAGCAGCATAAACCCCAAGAATTAATTGTTTGTTTTCACGCCTGATTTGTGCCTTCTTGTATTGTTCTTCAGTCCATTTAGTACCCATGATTCTACCGATTCGCGGATGTCGCGCCTTGGCTCGTGTTGTTCGTGTCCGTGATGTTCTCGTCCGGCGTACTGTTTTTCTCATAATCTTCACCTTCCTTAAATCGAACCCTATAACCTTTTTGTTGCTACACTTGGAGAAACATAAACGCTAGGCGTGACAAAAGTCGGACGTTTTAGGAAACGCCTTACACGTTTCGTTTTATCCGGCCCGCGCCGCCCTCCGCCGGTTAATCTATGTTTATTTATTCCGGCGATGGTATTCTGTGATTTCCTGTCAGAGTCCGTTTTTGCCACCCATCCGCTGATTGCCAGCATAATTTCACCGGCGATCCCCGGCGCTTCCGTCCAGCTTTCGTTATAAGAGATAACCCGGCAACCATAGATGGCGAAAGTATTAACGAGATTGAGGATTGACGCCGGACCTTGACGGGTTAACCTATCGAGAGCGAAAACTAAAACAAGTTCATATTCACGGCCCGCGCAATCTCTTAACAATCGTGCTAATTCCGGCTGATGGTTTGCTTTCCATGCGCTTTCATTCTCTCGATAGATAGCGCCGATATCCCAACCGCGGGCCGCTGCCAACTTTTCAAGTGGTGCTAACTGGTTAGTCGTATCCTGCTCTGAAGTCGAACATCTTAGATAAATTGCTGCTTTCATTTCCCGCCCTCTTTTTTAACAATTCCCAATCTTTTTTCAACCCCGTCCAATATCATTCTTAATAAATTCCAACCAGAGATTATCAATTAATTGGTCAAAAGATTTAACGGAACCGTTTGTGGAATCGTCTGTTAATTCATCAAAAGATTTAACTCCACCGTTTGGAAACGGCGGTGTTAACGGTGGAGTTAAATATATTTTGATTGTCATCCAATTCAAATTCAGGTCCTCACCGTTTCCTTTCTCATTAAATGTGCTTTTTTCTGGCAAGGATCGCTGCAATACTTCGCCCTAGAATTTCCCCATGTGATTAATCGCCCGCAAACCAAACATTTTTTACCAGAATTTACTATAACAATGTCTGGGTTAGTAGTTCTCGACGGTGCAGGTACTTTGACCGTCTGTAGAAGGCTTGTAGCGATTCCTTGCCTTGCTTCTATGGGTTTTACATCGCCCAGACAATAAGTTTTGATTTCCACCTCGTAAGGTTCGTTGCCTTTTGGTACTTCGGCATGGACGGTATATCTTTTGTTGTGGTTAATAAAAACTTCACCCGCCCAGGTATCAATGTCTTTGTCCCGGCGTTCCCCTTCAAGAACATCAAGACAAGTTCGGCAATAATCGGGGTTGCGTGATTGCGTTTCCACCGGGACCGCTGTAAGGTGCCCAAGACAAAAGAAGTGAGTGCCCTTCTGAATTAAGGCGTTATCCCGTGCATCATCGAAGATTTTAGGCGCCGGGAGGGGAGATGATTCCCTCCCGGCTACAAAAGGAGTTATATCAATGGGGACGGACCCGCTAATACCGTTGACCGCGGTGGGGTATGAAGCCACCGCAGCCATACAAAAAGGAGGCTCTTCAGAGGCGCCGGGTAAAGCGCCGATATTATTCAAAGGTAATTGTTGTTCTTTAGATTCGGTTGTCATGTTAATTCACCAATCCTTTTAATAATTCTTTTATTTTGGTTTCTGCGACTGTTCTCAATTCTTCGTCAACCTCATCTACCAAGCCTTCAGCCTTATTTGTTGCCCATGAGCGCCAATGCTGAGTAGGTAAACCCGCCATGTCGTCTCTGAGTTCGTCTATATGCCCTTCCGTGCTTGGTTCTTTGACTTGCTTCAGTAAATCAACTGCCAGTTGGTCAAGATCGCCCAGCGCCTTCCCTAACGTTTCTTTGATTACTGCGTCTGCACGTTCTTTTAAACAGGATTCCAGTTTCAAAAAAATATCATTGGAAAGTATCTCGGACGGTGGAATTACCTTTTTCGCCAGGCCAAGTTTAGCCAGATTGCTTTCAATAAAATCTATGAACTGCCCGGAAGTCATAGCGTTAAGTTCAACGCGGTATTTTTTGAAAAACTCTAATTCCTGCGGCGTCAATCGCGGTTTCAGTTTTGATGAAATCTCATGTTTAACATTGACGGGTTCCGGCGAAAGTCCCATTGCCAGCGCATCAGCGACCTTCAGTCCAATGTCGATTACTCTGACAACCAATCCCTTAGTAGTGCGGGTTTCTTCTACCAGTGTCCGGGCTATGTCGTATCCGCTGATATCGGCGTCATGCACTGCCAGAATGGTTATTTGTTTACTTGTGGCCCGTGCGAGTAACTTCTTAGCTGCTCGGACGATGAATCCCTTATCGGTCATAATGGCCATGTCATACCGTTGCCCCAAGCGTGCAGCATCAAGGATAGGTTTAAACCCCTCTTTTTCGATGAAGAGGATTTTGTCATATTCCCATTCGGGTATCTCGTAGTTATTTACTTCTTTAGTGCCTAATTCAAATTCAATCGCCTCATGTGGTTCTTGGAAGTGGCCGCGCCCGTCAAATAGAAGCCCTGGTATTTCCCCATGTTGTTCTTCGTATTCAGTTAATAACGGAGGCGAAAAGTAACTGAAGGTAAGTTCTTTATTTGTATACTGAGCAATTAACGGACGGACCTGATAATAGAGCTGGCGATCTTGGAATTCGAAATTACCATCAGATGCTCTTACTATTGCTTCCGGTAAAACTCTAAAGACCGCTTCTTTCAAACTCATTTGTTTCGGCCTGGCTATTTCCATCGCTTCCCGTTCGTGCCTTTCCTCCGCTGCTGACTGTTTATCTGATTTTTTCCGTAGCGTGTAATGTCCTTTCAGCACGGTTGCGACTGCCAGTCCTGCGGCCTTTCGCAATTCTTCGTCGGGATTAATATGTCCTTTGCCTTTGTCATTGAAGGTAAGACATGGGTGTGTAACGTGGACGATCAGTCGTGCTTTGTCGTTATAATTGAGTTCAAAACGACTAGCTAGCCCATAAATGCCGTAGCCTTGTTTATCTTTCCCATCGGTTAGGTATATATTGGCGAATGGGTCAGAGAATGTAGGACTAAAATTGAGTCCAAAAGAAAACTTAGGTTTGGTAAGGTGTTCGTTATAACCAAAGGCCGCTTCAACAACAAAGGGAATTTCACCTTTGTGCTTGCAGCAATAATATTTAATTGGACCTTCGAAGAATCTCTGGAAATGTGCTTGACCGATAATACCTAACATTTCCGGCGGCACTGGTTTGGTTTCCTGCTTCATCAGAGAAAGAAGATTGTAGATTGTGTAGTCGTCTAATCCGTGGTCATTCACAACCAGGTTACTTAACCGGCGCACGGCCGCCGGTATACTGTCGGTAATGTGCTTCTGCCGTTGAGTTGAAGATAATCCCCTGAATTGCTTAATAAATTCTCTGACAGTTAAATCAGGACCACCATCACGCGATAAGGAAATATATGCACTGACCAACTTCTTGAAGTTCTCTAATGAGTACCAATAAGGCGAAGTTGGTTCCGAAGGCGTCCACTTCTTCCAATCCGGTATTGTTGCATGGTAATTTAAGTCGGAAAGCAGACCGTGGGTAGTTATTGAGATATGAGGCGATAAAAGAAAGAAATCAAGCACGATTTGTAAAAATACTGGCTTATAGGCTTCCAGTTCTATACCTGTATAAACCGTGATTTTAGTACCGTCTATTTTTACAATTTCTGTCTGGTTATGCTCAATGAGTGGTTTACCGGCGATAACATCTAAACTAACGCGGATATCATGGCAAACACCACGGGATTCAATAACTACGCGGCTATCCTTTTTACCGGCTGATAGAACAAATGGGATTGCCAGAATTGTTTTTAGCGCATTGCCCTGCTGTCCTCGTGACGGACTGCAATATATTGCCTTGTCGCTGGTCCGTGTGGTAAAGTCCAATATTTTTGTGACTACTTCCGACGATATCCCGGCGCCATTATCTTCGATGCAGATAGAATCAGCAATCACACTGACTGTGATATCCGGCGACACGCCCGCAGTTTCGCATCCGTCTAAGGCGTTGTCTAAAAGTTCCTTCAGTATTACGCAAATCCAATTTTCAGATGGTAAGCCGATTTGCGTTGTTAGTTCCTTGTCTGAGAAGAACTCTAGTTCACGGGAGAATGTAAACGTTTGTCTATTTAAAATTGCCTCTGTCATTTTTATCACCCATCTTATTATTTTCCCCGTTGTTGTTGTTAAAATTTGTACTTTGTTAGCTTCAAAAGTACAAAAGTACGCCAACTTACAGGTCGCAGCTCATTATTCCCTCGTAAGGGGTAAGACTTGTAAATCCGTGTACTTTTGTACTTCCACGCCTAAACCAGTACATTTTTATTATTTTTTCTAAAAATCAGGCTCGTCGTTATGCTCTTCCTCATTTTTTGATTCCCCTTTGTCCGCTTTATCTTCTTTACCATGGACTGAATATGTTATTTTAATTCCCAGCCAGCCCCGTTGATTGTTTCTTTTCCCCTCGATAATACCCTTTGCCCTTAATTGCTCAATAAACTCAGACGACCTTAATGGGTAACGGCCATTTTCCTCGCACCATTGCCCATAGGCTTCTTTCAGTGCTTTCTTGGTAGTAAAATAATCTTCGTTTTCCCGGTCGATTTCAGCGGCATCGTCAATAAATGCTTTGAGTTCATCGCTTTCTTCGCGGTATTTCTGCGTGGCGCTGATAATAAGTTTACATTCGCCGAATCCATTTTCTTGTTGCCATTCAAGGCATCCCGATATCGCCCAATTGAGAACACCACTGAGTTCCCGCTGAAGGTCATCGGGTAGGTTTTTATCCTTCTTGTCTTCATCGATAGCGTTATTAAATGGGATTAGTTTCAACCGCCGCCAGAAACTATTGCCGGTATCGGTTACGATTGGTTTGTGGTTGCCGAATATCCATATCTTACAAATTGGCTTGAAGTTAATTTCCTTTTCTCCCTTATGACTGGCGGCAACATCTTTGTCTTGCCCCGTAAGTGTTTTGAGTAATCCCATTGCCAGCCGGGCCCTGATCTCTAACTCGCTCGGCATAATGAATCGTTTGCCCTGCACATTCGCTAAACTCTCAGTGTGTCCCTGGGCGGCATTGGAACGATTGTTATGAAGAAAGAGGTCAATCGGCACACTTCTCCCATAATCCCCAGCCAGTGAGCCGACGATGTTCAAGAATGTGGTTTTCCCATTAAGCCCCTCTTTGCCGTAGCAATCAAAGAAAACTTGTTCTTTGGTCTCTCCGGTGATGGTATAACCCACGGCTCGTTTAAGATATCTTTTGAGTTCGGTATCTCCCACAGTAATGAAATCCATAAACCAATCCCACTTCGGGCATTGGGCGTCCGGGTCGTAACGGATGGGCACGCATACAGTAATCAAATCTTCTTGTCGCGGTTCCCGTAATTGCCCTGTGCGTAGATCGATGGTCCCGTTGAGACAGTTATATAACAAGCCATCTCGATCTAAATCGGCTATTTCGACAGTGACGTGCGCCTTTGCTTGCGACAGCATAGCGGATATACGCATATTGGATTCTGAGGATTTTGCCCAAGTCGCTAACACTTGTCGGGCTTTGAAGTCGTTCTGGGCGGCGGCTTCGGCATATACGGATTTGACGGTTTCTTGAGCTTTTTTCAGTATCAATACTCCATCGTCCCAGGCCCAGTGGGTCCCCTGCCATATTAACCACATTTTACGCTTGGCATTGTATCTAACGGTATCACCATGTTGTCTGATGAAACGCTCGGCATTGCCCATGTCAGTGGTAATATGGTCAATCGCATATTCGGTGGGTATAAATCCAATATCGGCGGGGTCTCCATGCCCGTCGCCTGACGATGATGATGGTGGTGTATATTGAGGTTGCCGCTTTTTTAGAAAATCATAAGTGTGCGGGTCGATTGTCTGCCAGACGTCATGCCAAGTTTTCCCAGCGCATGAATTATGTTTACAATCATATTTAATCGCCCCTTGGTCATTCTGCATAAACATCGTTTGGGAATTTACATGAGTCTGGTCAAAAATGCAATGGTCCGGTTGATACATATGCCAGCCTTCCCAGTCGGCTTTTTGTTTATAGTTGATACCATGGTCAGTAAGCCACTTCGTTAAATCAAGTTTCTCCCCATAAGTCCGGTGTTCTGCGGTAGATTGCGGTCGTTGTGGTTTTGATTCTTCCGGTTTTAACTCTGCCAATTTCCTTAATAGTTCGAATGAGGCGGCCACTACTTTTTGTGGCCCTGATAACACCCCAGCGATACGGTGGGGACGTTCGGTAGTATTGTTGCCTTTGGCTGCCAAACTACCGTATGTTTTCCAAATTCTGGCGCGGTTAAATACTTTCAGGTCGATATGAACGCCTTTCTTCTTTCCTCTGTCGTCAACCCCATCACCAAATAGCGATTCTAATACTTTAAGTGAATCCAAAATAAGTTCGTCACCTTCTTTATTGAGTGGCACATCCACTCTTACCATAAGGTGTCCACCGTTACCCGAGTCCGCGCTAATAATTGAATCTGGCGGGAATCCTAGTGTATCTATGAGGTAGGTTTTAATAATCGCTGCTTTATCCAGCGCCTGTTGGTGTTGTGCGTCTGTAGAACTGATTTTAGCTGTCCGCTCAAAGTCGCAATCAATCAATAGCCACCGGCGTGCTGTAACGTCACCATCTCCGGTGCCATCTCCTTCTTTCCATGCTGTTAAAGTATTTTCAGGGAAGCGGGCTAACAATTCATCGGTAATTTGGTTCGGGATGATATAGACACCCATGCATCGGCCTGACATTGAAGCGATCGCCGCAGCAGCCAGGTCCCGATTGTTAAAAAATCCTCCCCGGATGGAACCTTCCCGGACACCTTGTTGTCGATTTTCTTTGCAATCCAAGCAGCGTACTTCGATAGTATCGCCGTCCTCGAAAATGGTATACAAAAACTTTTTGATTTCGGTTTCGTTGAATAGAATCGGTTTAACTACCATTTGTGCCACCGTCCTCACCTTTTGGCAGTGACTGTGGGATAACTACACGCTCTTTTCCTATTGATATTTCTTGCGTGAGTTTTATTTGATCCCTGGACAGAAATGCGAATGCCATATCTCCATCGAACCTTCTAATTTGGAGATAAAGGCTATTGTCATGATATGCGTAAGGGCAATTTATTTTGTGTTCTTCTGTCTCTGGTTCGTAAGGTTCAGTAAGTTTTTCGGTATCGGTCAAGTTGTGGCCTGCAGCCAGATAGTCATCAATGCCAGTTTTGACCCCGTCGCTACTTGGTAATCGCAGAATCTGAACAATAGCGCCTTTGTTTTTGAGATGTTGAGCCAATCTTTGTAATGCTTCTTTCCCCTCTTTTTTATTTTCCATGTCTGAATCGAAAGCCAAATATACAAATCTATCTTTCAACGCAATGTAATTCCAATCACTAAGCATTGTGACTGCGCCGAATTCGTTCTTTCCTTTGAACCCCCAGACTCCGGCAAGTGACAACGCGCAAGTTCCCTGTGATGCCAGGGCATCCGCTTTTTTGCTGCCTTCGCTAATCCAAAGTAGAATTGATGGGTTAGCAAGCATTTTTTGGCATCGTGGTGGACAATCAAGATGGATACTGGAACCAGCAGGATTTTCATACTTAATTACCTTCCCTTTTTTGTTGCTCCGAGGGGAGCCAGGCCGAAGTTGATAATCTTTCTGCATCCCTTCAACACGCCATTGTGGAATCAAAAGGCCGGGTACCCGAAGTTGTGTGCGAACAAAGCCGAGGCTGGTTAACTCTACCTTATCCGTAACGGTCCGATAACCGCGTTCAGTGGCGATCTCAAGTGATATAGCACTTGCCTTCAGTTGCTCAAGGTGGCTGTTACATAGAAAGAAGTTATTCATCATGTCCTCTCTCTTGAAATTCAATGTTTTTTGCTTCGGCAATTAGTCGTGTCCAGGCGCGGTTCCACTGCTGCTGCTGAGCCGGTGAAAGTTTTCCTGGCTGAATATTGACGGTTATTTTAACTGGTGTATTCTTGTTCGCCTTGGGCACTATTTTGGTCCTCGTTCTCGTTCAATTCATGAATCAGAATGCGGAATAACTTTAAGTAAATGGTCACAAGTTATGGGTACTTTATCTCCTGGTTTGATCTTGTTTCGGATTACGAACTCAGGTGGTAAATTGAGATAGAAACTGTTTCCGATTCTTATAACTCTGCGGTTCTCAGTTATAGGTTCACTTTCTTTAATTTTTTTGCGCATCGTCTTCCCTCTTAAACTTTCCCGTTATATAATTCAATTGGATCTATTCCGAGTTTAGTCGAAAGAGGAGTAGCGAGGACGCTACTTATCACTACTTATTGTGACAATGGGAGTTGTTATGGCACGAACGTGCAAAGATTGTGGAGCTAATCTCTCTTCCTACAATCAGGGGTTACTTTGCTGGCCTTGTCAAAAAAAGAAGAAGGAACTTCTTCAAGAGCAAATTGGCGATACTCCGAATTATACGGTTGACAACTTGCGCATTATTCTTGGGTTAAAAAATCCTGAATCGGTGAAACGACTTGGCCGAAAAGGTAAAATTCCTGGGAGAGTTCCCGGGATTAGACAGTACTTATATCGTAGAGATAAAGTCGACCTGTGGATTAAAGAAGGGCATCAACAATTGCCAAATGCTGCAATGATCGAAGAAAGTGCCAGGGTAGAAACGCCTCATAAACAGAAAATAGAATCACTGAGTAAGTTTATTGAATTACCAGATAATTGTCGGACAGCCTCCATGCAGGAAAACTCTAGGTCTCCTTCAGCGCCAGACAATAATGTTTCAGAAACTTTACAAATTAAAAGCCCACCGGATGAACAGAATGAAAAGCCATCGGTAGACACGAATACACAACCTGGGCCGATGATTGCAGAAGAAAATAAACA
>Ga0224520_1000496_pt1 | contig 11644 bp, 9 predicted proteins | sample CFST25metaG_2_FD_180684 | JGI IMG/M metagenome (GOLD analysis project Ga0224520, IMG submission 180684) | Peat soil microbial communities from Stordalen Mire, Sweden - C.F.S.T-25 | ecosystem: Environmental > Terrestrial > Soil > Wetlands > Peat | place: Sweden: Norrbotten County, Stordalen Mire... | reverse complement strand
TTGGTCTTTCTAGTTTTTCTGAGGTTTACTCTAAATCTTTTTCTTTACGAACCGCCGTATGCCGAACGGCACGTACGGTGGTGTGAGAGGACAGTGAGTGAAGTAATCACTCACTTCCTACTCGATTACTATATACATATTCAAAAACAGTTACTTAAGTATTCATATTAGGCTCTTTCAGAGCCTTCAGTCAATAAACTGTGTTGTACATAATTTTGCATGAAGACTCGATAGAACATGATATATATGGGCATATTGGAATACATGCCATAAAAAAACCCACGGAATAATATCTCCATGGGCTTTATATAATTGTTTTGGTTAGAATCTACGGGAGTACTGCTATCGAGTTTGCAAGCAAAGTTGTAGTATAGGCAGCGTTATGAATACCTAAACTGAAATCTCTGAGGCACAGCTGGAAGTTGATGATTGCTCCCATTTGTGCGTTTGTCAGAGTGAGTTTTGGCAATGAGTTGTTGAATGTAATCTGTGCGGCAGTGAATCCGGTAGTACTGGTATTCTGAAACATTGTTGTGTTGTAAGTAGGACCTTCCGGATTATTTACAGGGTCATACATATTCAGATTACCGTCATAGTTATTCGTTGTGAGTCCAAACCACAGGTTCCCGGTGGCATCTCCCATTCTGTTAATAATATCAATTCCCCCTTCCTGTAATTTTACAGCTAACTGGTCGAGCTGAGCTTTTACTCCGTTTCTGGTTTGCAGCCAGTATTTTGAAGTAGTTGTTGAAGAGATCGGATTGGCAAGATGGCAGCCAGCTACGTTACATCCGTTAAAGTTTCCCTGTGCATTGTATGTGTGTCCGCCGGCTTTACCTGTCATGGGCGCCATATGGCAGTCTATACATGAAGCAACGGTTGTATGCTGAGAATTGGTATAACCGGTGCCAAATTCCACGCCACCTAAACCAGCGAATATTGCTGCAGTTGTTCCATTATGCACACTTGTTCTGAAACTTGGTTTCAAAACATTCAGGTTATTGGCCTGAGCCGCATCGTAAAAAACAGCAGTCGGATTACTGACAAGTCCTGCATAGTTCAGCACATTTTTGTCGGTATTTGAATTTGTCAATGGACGAGGCTGATGGCATTTAGAACACAGGTTGCTCTTGCTGTCGTCCTGAGGCAGATCAATCGTTTTTGAACCACCAAAATAAGTCATTGGTACTGGTGCAGTTGTCGTTAGCGGCATAAAATCAGCAAAAGTGTATGTGGTATGTAAATGGTCGTGGCACATACTGCACTGCATTGGTCCGTACGATGTGCTGGGAGATGCTGCGTAAGGATTTGAATACGTAGTTGCCGGCGGAACAATTGTGAAAACTGTAGAAACATTGTTTGCAACAACATATTTAAAAGCTTCTGATTCATGGCAGGGAGAGCAGCCCGTATTTCCGACTTCAGAAAAATTTGCATCACCATATGAGTGTTTTGCATATGCAAACTGATCCTTGACAGAATCAACTCCGGCTGAATTATGGCATTGAGTGCAGGTCGCATTTGCATCAATTCCATTAGTCCCCGGAGTCCCGGCAGGACCCATAGGGCCTTCACAAGCTGTTACTAACAATCCTGTCGTGATTAAAACTGAGAATAGTTTGATTAGGGTTTTCATATCTGGTTAATTTGTTAAAATTTCGTACTGCAATTTACATAAAACTATGTTATTTTAATAACAGATGACATGCTATTTACGATATATATAATTGACAGATATAGTGTTTCACGGTGATAAATATCAATTAATAGGGTGATATTTGTTAGTTTTGCAGATACTCGTAATTTAAAAACTATTTTTAAACCCTTTAATAACGGAAATATGTCGGTGGTCAATTTAATAAGCAGTTGTGAGACCTGTACACGCCGTTGGAAAAACTTTCAGCACCTTACAAAAGAAGAACTTAACCTGGTAAATGATAACAGGTATGAAGCAACGTTTAAGCCCGGTGAAATACTTATGAAACAAGGCTCTCCGACATCTAATGCTTTGTTTATGGCATCAGGCCTGGCAAAAACATATATTGAGGGACAAAACGGTAAAAACTTTATACTGAGTATAGCTTTACCAGGCCGGCTTATTTTGGGACCTGGTGCTTATGTTGACTCCCGGCATACATATACTGTAGCCGCAATCACTTCGGTTCAGGCCTGTTTTATAAATTTTGAGATATTCAGGCATCTTGTCAGAGTTAACGGGGCCTTTGCCGAGGGTCTCCTTGAAGATATAAGTGCAAAATCGCTGGGTTCACTCACACGAATGGTCAACCTCTCACAAAAGAAGATGCATGGCAGGCTCGCCGACGCTTTATTGTATTTTTCTGATATTGTGTTCAAAAATGATGAATATGAAATGATCCTTTCTCGTCAGGAACTTGGTGAAATGACAAACATGGCCAAGGAATGTGTTGTACGAATCCTTAAAGAACTTGAGGATTCCGGAGTTATTTATTCCGATTCGTCTAAAATCAAAATACTTGACAGGGATAAACTTGTTCAGATATCTGTAAAGGGGTAGTTTTGGAAAGATGCAAGACAGAAGTCCGGAGTCCGAAGCAAAAAAACAGGATAGTTTGAAGATGATGCAAAGAGAACAATTTAACTTCTGCCTTCTGACTTCGGTCTTCGGACTTTTTAATTATAGTTTTTAACAATTTCATCTTATGAAGTATTTAAAATTTCTTTATTCGCCGCTTTTGATGGGAATACTCTTTGTACTGTTCGCCATTGCAATGGCAGTTGCTACTTTTCTTGAAAATGATTTAGGTTCTGCAGCTGCTTACAGCATGGTTTATGATACAAGGTGGTTCGAACTTATATTATTGCTGCTCACCGTTAACCTTGTTGGCCAGGTAGTTATTATGAAGCTTCTTAAGCGGGAAAAACTGACGATAGGGCTCTTTCACCTTTCTTTTGTTCTTATGATAATTGGTGCCGGAATAACCCGGTATTTCGGATGGGAAGGTTCCATGCACATCCGAAAAGGAGAAGAACAGCAACAATGCTTTTCAAATGAGAAGTACATTGGATATACGGTAAAAGATAAAAATGGTTCAGTTATAGCAAGCCAGAACCGGAAATATTTAATGACCTCAGTTACAGCCGATAGGTTTGATAAAAAAATAAAAATTGATAGCAGGGAATATGAACTATTGCTGGCAAGAATCATTCCTAATGCCTCAGAAATGGTTTCTGAAAGCCCCGATGGAGAGCCGATGATTTCATTGGTTATTTCAGATAAGATGATGTCGAGAGAAACACTCACTTTAAAAAAAGGAGACATAAAATCATCAGGTGGAATCAGTTTCGGGTTTGCCTCATCACAACATGCTGATATAAATATTTCACTTGACTCCGGAAAGTTTTTTATGATAACCAATCTCAATCTTGGTGAGATGAGCATGATGACTCAGGAATCTGCCTCTTTGGAACACGGCAAACCTGTTGAATTAAAACAGATGCAGATTTTTACTTTGGGCGACATAAAAATAGTGCCTCAAAAGATGTCGGTTAAAGGAGTTGTCAAAGCAGTAGCAGTAAAACCGGAATTGGAAACTACGGGTTTAAATGCTTTTATATTTCATCTCATGAGCGGTAAAAAATCAGCTTCCGTTTACCTCTGGGACAGGGAGACAGAAAAAGTTGCCATAGCCTCCTGTGAGTTGGACGGGAACACAGTAGAACTTAGTTATGGATCAAAATCAATAACACTTCCATTTTCAATTAAGCTTAATGATTTTATTCTTGAGAGATACCCGGGTTCTTCCAGCCCTTCTGGTTATAAGAGCGATGTTGTGCTATTGGATAAAATAGAAAATGTTAAAAAACCTTTCATGATTTTCATGAATAATATTCTTAAATACAAGGGCTATCGTTTTTATCAGTCCTCTTATGACCACGATGAAAAAGGCACCATTTTATCAGTAAATCACGATCAGGCAGGGATGCTTGTCACATATTCAGGTTATGCATTGTTATTCCTTTTCATTATTCTTTCATTGATTAACAAAAACTCGGTTTTTCGCAATGTTAATGCCGGTTACTGGAACTCGGCAATCAGGAAAATCGCTCCGGTTATTCTTATTATTTTCTTCCTTTCTGGTGCTTTAAATGTAAATGCCCAGAAACTGGTTCCTGAAAAATCTATCGCCAATGAGTTTGGTAAAGTACTTGTTCAGGATCAGAAGGGTAGAACCAAGCCACTTTTTACGTTGAGTAACGATATTCTCAGAAAGGTAACAAGAGAAAATGAATTTGAAGGACTTTCATCCATGCAGGTCTTCCTTGGATTATATTTTGATTTTAATAACTGGAAGGATGTTCCGATGATTAGCATTTCTAATGCAGATATCAGAAAGAAACTGAGTATAAGCGGGAAATATGCTTCATTTTCCGACCTTGTGAGTATTGAAGGCAATGGCAGCTACAAAATTTCTGAAGAAGTTAATACTGCTTATTCGAAAGCTCCGGAGGAAAGGAGCAAAATGGATAAAGATCTGATGAAAATCGATGAGCGGGTTAATATAATTTACATGATATACAAAGGCGACTTTATGAAGCTATTCCCATTGAAGAATGGAACGAGCGATTGGGGCCAGCCTCAGGAGGCACTTCAGAAGGCTACAAGTAAGGAAGATTCTCTCTTCCTTAAGGGAATAATGCCGGGTTTATCAGATGCACTTCAGACTAATAATCTGGTCACAGTCCGCCAGATTTCAGAATCTATAACTGCATATCAGAAAAAATTTTCACTGTATTCTCTACCTTCTGAGTCTAAAACCAATGCTGAATTACTGTATTATAAACTCGGCATATTTGAACGTCTCTTTCCCTTTTATGCAACAGTTGGTCTGATAATGCTTATTGGGCTGATTACCATGGTGATCAAGGGTAAGAAAGAAACTTCTTTATTCATAAAGATTCTCGGATGGCTGTTATTTACCGGGTTCCTGTTTCACACTCTGGGACTTTGTCTCAGGTGGTATATTGCAGGTCATGCTCCTATGAGCAACGGATATGAATCTATGATTTTTATCTCATGGGCAACACTCCTGGCAGGATTTATTTTTAGCCGGAAATCGGCATTTGCTCTTTCAGCGACTGCAATACTGGCATCAATGACTCTGATGGTTGCTCATCTTAGTTTCATGGATCCGGAGATCACCAATCTAGTGCCGGTTCTTAAGTCATACTGGCTTACCCTGCATGTTTCCGTTATTACAGGCAGTTACGGGTTCCTGGGACTCGGTGCTATACTGGGGCTAATAGTATTAATACTTCTTTCATTATCAAACAATTCAAACCGTGAGAGAATCGCGAAAACAATTGATGAACTGACTGTTATAAATTTTAAAACCCTTACTCTCGGATTATATTTTCTTACAATAGGAACGTTCCTGGGAGCAGTATGGGCAAACGAGTCGTGGGGGAGATACTGGGGCTGGGATCCGAAGGAGACCTGGTCATTAATCACCATTATTATTTACAGTATAGTAATTCATAGCCGGAGGATACCCGGAATGAAAGATATCTTCACTTTCAATCTGATTTCCCTTTTTGCCTTCTCTTCTGTTCTAATGACCTATTTCGGAGTGAACTATTATTTGTCGGGCATGCACTCGTATGCTTCAGGAGATTCCTCTCCTGTACCCTCATATGTTTATATAATTGTCATTGCTCTGGCAGCGCTTTCGTTTCTGGCATATTCAAAATATAGAGTTAACAAAAAACAGGGGATATAAAACAATAGGGACGTTGCAAGCAAGGTCCCTATTACAAATTTTTTATATACATTTACATCAGTTAAGTTAGAATATGGTTAGAAATATGCTACTTCATGAACATAAGATTGATGATCGAAGCCACCAAGGCGAATAAAGCAAATGATGCGAGTGTTTATGTTGAGGTCACCTCTCCCAAATAATAACAAATAAAATTTGGATTAAAAAAGATGGTAACACTTCCCTGTATTTGAGGTATTAGAATATAGTCCGATTATTTGGTTAGTTATGAACTTGGTTTCTTAAATATTACAGCATCCCCTGCTTTTCAAGCCATTTCCTCACTCTCTCATGTTCTGCTTGATTTTTTATTTCCACATCCTTGACTATCTGCTTAAACTCTGGTTCATTCCTGATGCTGTCAAAAAATGGATCAGTTCTTATTAACATTATTTGAGGTATCCATAATGCTTTACTCAGTCGTTGATCAAAAATTCTCAAGTTTTTATATGCTTTATCCCTCTCTCCTTTGAAAGCAGAAACAGCCGCAAGATCATAATTTGCAATATTTCCATACCATCGCTTCAATTCAATTGACCTGTTACAATATTCTACTTGTTCATTAAAACAGTATTCAGCTTCTTCTTTATACCCACATTGCCAGTAAGCATATCCTATACGATACATATTGTTTAAATTTATTTCTCCCTGAGCTTTCAATCTTTCAAGCCACTTTTTATAATATTTTAATGATTCTTTAAACTGACCAAGGAATGCGTAATTGTGTCCTAAATTAAGCAGTATTAAATCATTGGTTGAATCAATCACATAACCTTTTTCCCCATATTCAATAGATTTATTAAAATTACCCACCCACAATTCATCATTTTGTAAACCAGCATAATATGCCAATGAATCACCGTCCAATTTCAATTTGTCCTGATAACATTGCTTAGATTTATCAGGAAATCCAGCACTAAGATATACGTATGCAATATCTCCTAATAAAGAGGGTAATTCTCGCCCACGGTTAATGGATACAGCTTTTTGAAGATAATTAATACTATTAACAAAGTTGTTAGCAAAATAGAAGTCTCCTTTTCCTTTGTAAGCTATCCAATCGTTTGGATTGAGTTTTATGGCTTTATCAAATTCTTCAATAGCCTGTTCTGGTTTCCCAATTTCACTATAATATCTTCCTCTTAAAGTATATGCTTCTGATAATTGATTATCAAAGGAAAGAGCAAAATTTATTAGTATCCTAACAGAATCCATAAAATTCTTTGTGAAATATTCTTTTGAAATGTGCTTGTCCCAATATACCATTGCCAGACCTGTATACGCCTTAGCAAATGTTGAATCATATTTCAATGCTTTATGATATAAATCTTCGGCTTTTTGCAGCGACACTTTGCATATTCCTCTCTTCCCTGTTTGTAAAAATCATACGCTGTCAGGTTGGTAGTTGGTATTTTATTAATGAGTTGTTTTTCTTCAGGGGTTATAATTGATTTCAGTTCTGCTGCTATTGCCTGTGCTATTTCACTTTGAATACCAATAATATCACTTGTTTCCTGTATTTCACGATCATATGATTTACCCCATAAATGTTTTTCGTTATTAGCAACAATTAATTGTACCCTAAGAACAAATTTATTGCCATATTTTTGTCCGCTTCCTTCAACGATGTAATTTACATTCAGTCTTTTTGCTATTTCAAACATTGATTTTGTAGTATTGTTTCTGAATTGTTCAACTGAATTGCGTGAAATAACCCTGCTGAAATCACTTATCTTTTGAAGATTATTATTAACCTCTTCCATTATGCCATTGATGAAATAAGTGTTTTCTTGGTCATGGCTGTCATTTCTAAATGGTAATACTGCAATAGATTTTTCAAGCTGCTCTTTTTGTTTAGAAAGTGATGGGATTAAGAAATAGCCAAGTACTACAATAAGTGCAAGAACAATAACAGCAGTAATTATGATTTTTGTTTTGCTATTTTTTTGAGGTACTGATATTGAGTTAAAAACATCCCTTGGTACTTCTTCTTTTTGTGGAATCGGTTGTCCAATAGCAGTTATAATCTCCTTTATTGAATTTGCAACTTTATTGATCTGATCACGGTAGTATGTCTTGTTAAGATTTTTTTCGGGATTATCCGATTGGTTTAAGGGTCTGTTGACTCAAGAAGATTTATAGATAAAATCAATACTGCGAAGCACGCTTCCCAGAATGGATTCACATAATTTAATATCATTAGTGTCCAAGTCATATATCCGAACTGGCAATACCCTGCTTGCAACATTACCATTAGGCAGTTTTACCTTTAATCCAAACTGATCATGTGAAGCTAATTCAACAAATGCTTTCCTTTGAAGAGACTTGCCATGATAGTTATTTATTATGATAAAGTTATGAAAGACAATGACAAAAGCCAAATAAAAATCCGTAGACCTTAAATCAACTTGGATGGATGGAAGATGCGTTAACTAAATCGTAAGAGCAACCTGAACACTTATTCACTTATTAATATCATCAATATAAAACCATTTTGAAGAGTTCATGAGTTTTAAAAGTGTTACATCCACAAAAACTCAAGAAACAGGGTGAAAATGAACGAAACATATCTTATTTTCTATTTTTATATTCCTAAAAATTAGTTTTCTGATAATCAAATATTTTGTAAATTAGCCATAGGTTTCATAAAGTTATAGGGTTTAGGTTTCAAGCAGTTCCTCGTTTCGCAGTATACAAGTTTATTTGATGAATCGGGGAACTGCTTTTTAAAGAAGAAAAAATTAAAATATTTTCATAAGGCGACACTATCTCTTAATGCCTGCCCATCAGGATAGTACTTCAGAAATTGACTTTCACATTTCAAATAAGTGTCGCCTTTCTTTTAAGCCATTTATGGTCATGCGATAATACAAGTAAGATGAGTTACATTCCAACCCCCAAACATGATTAAACAAAGCGATATAACATGTACCACCTTTTTAGTTAAAAACGAGTAACCGATTTTTTGGGATATTATTAAAGCCGCTTGTAACTAAATCCTGTTAAAAAACAATTTCATATTATAGAATACTGTAACTTTGAAAATGATGCATATCATGTAGGTATTATGAACAGCGAAACCATTAAGTAAATATGTGAAGGAGGAAACAAAAATTACAGGAATGAGTCAGTAAACAATTTTCAATAATTGATATAATTTTGTCAGAAAATCAGAAAATAATATTACCCACAAAAAACACACCAGAGGTCATTCTTGACCCGAAAGGGATTGTTAAAATAACAGGTCGGCTAATTCCTGAAAATGCCGAGGACTTCTTTATTCCAATAGAGAAATGGATAAATGAATATTTTAAAAATCCTGCTGAAATTACCTGTGTCGAAATTTCTCTTGAATATATTAACAGTGTTGGCTCTAAATACTTACTCGATTTAATTCGTAAAATTACACATATTCATCTCAAGAAAAATAGTAAAAAGTTCATAATTAACTGGTACTACACGGATGAAGATGAAGATATGCTCGAAAAAGGGACAATTTTTTCTTCAAAATTAGATGTACCTTTTAACTTTATTAGGATAATCTGATAATTTTAATTCTCAAATTTCACACTCTTGAACGATATTATTTTGAATATTTAACCATAATTTGAATATTTTAATTATGTATATTCCTAAAATAAATTTGTTTAAAGACAGGGACGAAATTGTTGCCTTTATGAAGCAATTTAGCTTTGGAACTATAATTACATCAAGAGATAATCTCCCTATTGGGACACATCTGCCATTTCTTGTATCAATTAAGGAGGATAAAATTCTTCTGACTTCACATTTTGCAAAGTCAAACGAACAATGGAAGGACATTGAAAAGAATAAGATTTTAATAATATTAAGTGAACCTCATGCTTATATTTCACCCAGAAACTATGACCAAGTACTCAATGTACCAACCTGGAACTACATTTCAGTTCATGCATACGGGGAAGGTAAAATAATTACTGAAACTGATAAAGTATTTAAGATACTTGAATCGACCATTGACAATTACGAAATTGATTATGAACAGCAATGGAATAATTTACCAGAAGAGTACAAATTGGAAATGTCAAAAGGAATTGTTGCATTTGAAGTTGTTGTTACAGACCTTCAGGCAAAGAAAAAATTAAGTCAAAATAAAACAGTATCTGAACAGAATAATATTATTAATTCTCTTTCAAAAAGCAGTAACTGTAACGAACAACTAATTGCTGATTATATGCGAATAAACCTCATGACAAAAAAGTGACAATTTACTTTAAAAAGAATATCAAACTATCCATAAAAAATTGACTTCTCGGTTTAATTAATGTAAATTTGGTAATGTCACGGTTATTAACCATATTTTCTTACAAGAATTATAAGGCGACACATTCCTTCTTATCCTGCCCAACAGGATTGTATTGCAAACGTAGGTTACGTCATCAAAGTGTCGCCTTTCTTTTAAGTTTTTAGATAAGGATAATTTATTTTATGAAACAATACGAAAAGTTCCAATTTGCATGGGTCATTGTTATAGTGTTTCTGATTATTATTGGCTTGATTACTTTAGCTTATATTTATAAGTGGGGAAATAATCCGATTGATACAACAGGATATATATTATTATTGATACTTTTTATCGTATTTTTTCTTGGGTTTTATGGAATGACCGTAATAGTTTCTGATAACCAAATTCAAATAAAATTTGGTATTGGATTTTATACTAAAAAGATTGATTTGTCTGCGATTGATTCAATAAGTGTGACAAAATATCCTGTGTATTATGGATATGGTATTAGGATGATTCCAAAGGGTTTGTTATATAGTGCGAGTGGCAGACATGCGATTGAGATAAAAATAAGAGATAAAAAAGGCGTGATACAAATTGGGACAAATGATTGGGACAATTTAAAAATGGTTCTTGAAGAAAGTATAAAAATGAATAAAAACTAAAACGGCAACCTACAATGGCTAATTCTTAATGTGGGTTTCAGAGGATTATGCAAGTTCAGTTCTCAAAGTCAAGTTTTGAACGATAGACACAATCGCTTTTACAAAACACTGCACCACGAATAGCCAAATATTCTTAGTAGTAAGAAGACTGAACGACACACTAAAATTATCGTGAAGTTAAAATGGAATTAAAAGTTATAAACATAAAAGAGAACAAGGCAAATGAATTATTTGCTTCCGTAGACTGTCAAAAAATAATTAGTATATATGAGGACTACTACCAGAAGATTGGTTATAATTTGCCTTGGGTAGGTTATTTTGTCTTAAGAGAAAACCAAATTGTCGGCTGTTGTGGTTTCACTGGACAACCCAAAGATGGTAAGGTAGAAATTGCTTATTATACCTTTAAAGAATTTGAAGGACAAGGAATAGCATCTTTTTCCTGTAAAGAACTAATTTCAATTGCCAATCAAACTGACCCCACTGTAATAATTACAGCAAAAACAGTACCCGAATACAACGCTTCAACCAAAATTTTACAGAATTTCAGATTTACATTCTCGGAAATAGTTCAAGACGAAGAAATTGGTGACGCTTGGCTTTGGATACTTGATACTGGAAAAACCGTCAGCTTTGACCAGTGTTAGCCAGACATGATTAACCACAAAAGGCTGAAGTTAAAAGTTTGTGATTAAGTCATATATGTACAATTTAGTATGACTGGTGAGATGTAGTCAATTTGTTCGGGTTTTATACAGTAGATTCTGCTTATACAATCTCTTACCAATTTATTGTAAGCGGTAATTACAAATGCAGGTTTTCGGTAAATAGGAATGCAAGTGTTTCTGCATCGTTAATTACCGATTTTCAAAGAAACATACTATTAAAGAACTTCATTTTCAAAGATAGTTTTTCTA
>Ga0224520_1000493_pt1 | contig 11663 bp, 25 predicted proteins | sample CFST25metaG_2_FD_180684 | JGI IMG/M metagenome (GOLD analysis project Ga0224520, IMG submission 180684) | Peat soil microbial communities from Stordalen Mire, Sweden - C.F.S.T-25 | ecosystem: Environmental > Terrestrial > Soil > Wetlands > Peat | place: Sweden: Norrbotten County, Stordalen Mire... | reverse complement strand
CGCCTAACGAATGAAGCTAAGCGGCCCCGCCTGCACCGAGGCGCTGAGCGAAGCCGAGGAAGCGGAATGAAGAGAAAGAGCGGGGGATAGTGCGGGCGGGGTCCGAGTTGAGCGGAGGGTTAGGCGCTGGCGGAAGCACTACAGCTATTGAATTGCAAAAAACAGGAAGACCGAAAAAATGGCTATGCTCCAGATTAGAGTGGCGATTCGCAGTTGCCGCAAATAACCTTTCGCAACCTCATTTTGATTGATCCAATCTGGCGTTTTGAAGATCACCTTCAGTTTAAAGTGCTTGCCGGCCAGGGCATTCTGATATGAAGACTCCTCCGGTGCCCACCAGAACGAACCCATGGGCTTACCGTCAGCTATCCAAGCTTCTCGATTTGTTTCGTATTCGATGCTTATAAGCCGATCAGAACGAATCACACTATATATCGAGATCCCGAAGAATAGGACCGCAACGAGGATGAGCAGGATGATCTGGAGATTGGTCATCGGAGACTTGGAAGCGCCTAACGAATGAAGCTAACCGGCCCCGCCTGCACCGAGGCGCTGAACGAAGCCGAGGAAGCGGGAAGCTGAGAGAGAGCGGAAGACAATGCGGGCTGGGTCCGAGTTGAGCGAAAGGTTAGGCGCTCTGACCTGACTGTTTCTCACTCTACCAAGGCGGCAAAATCGCAGGGAATGGGTTGCCATGGTTTCAATTCTTGAACTTAATTGCCGTCACCACAAGTTGGGCGGTCCCATGACCAGACTTAGGCTGGAAGCTCTTGATCACGATGGCATCCGCGCCCAGTTCGCAGACCTTGGGTTTAAGGTCTGCGAGCACGGAATTCAGGTCTGGGTCCGCGAGGGGGTTGTTGGCTTGGGCGACCTGTGATGTGACCAGGATGGCGATCTCGACATAGCTCCGGTCTTTAGGGAACTCTGAAAAAGTCTGGATTTCGCAGTCCTTTGGCTTGGGAGAGTAGGTGACACTGGTCAAGGGCGTCACTTCGATCTTCGACCATACGCATGAAACGGTTGCGGCCAGAAGTAGGGCTATAACAACAAGCCTCATTTGACACCTCGGAAGAGTTGTGATTTCAGACTACAGACCAGATGTTTGTGCGATTGGTTTACTTTGACTTGGAGAAATAATGTCAGTGTCAATTCGATAAATATGTGTGAAGCGCCTAACGAATAAAGCTAACCGGCCCCGCCTGCACCGAGGCGACGAGCGAAGCCGAGGAAGCGGTACGAAGAGAAAGAGCGGAAGGCAGTGCGGGCGGGGTCCGAGTTGAGCGGAGGGTTAGGCGATTAGGCTGGCCAGTTTGTTGTATGAATCAGGTTTGAGCTTGATCCCGAACGAACGGATGCCGAATTTCATGGTGGCAGGAATCTCCTGCGCCTCCGACCCCCCTGCTTCTCGTTGGATTGAAACATCTGATTTGGGAAGTGCAGAGCCAGATTTATTCATTCCGAGATTGACCACAATTCTGTTGGTGATGTACAGCCGCAGATCGGCCCGAATGGTGCCTTTCTGAAATACATAAGGCACAACGCAAGCATCTGTGAGTGCTTCAGGAGAGACTAACCAAGCTGAGAAATCACTAGCCTCTTCGAGGTCACCAGGATGCAGTTTCTCAAAAGCTCTTCGCATTGGGAAAGTGATATAGCCCATCCAGCCTGCAAAGAACAAGAGGAATAGACAGAAGAGACTCGGGCCAACGCTGATGCCTTTTGCAATAGTTACCAGTACTATCAAATAAGTCGTAACTGAAAACAGAGCAAATAGGCTGACCGCAGAGACCGCTTTGAAAATCACCGCCGGTTTGAGTAATCCAAGTACTCCAGAGCCAGCCAGAAATATGAATAGGAGGATGATCCCAAATTTCTGGCCAGTGGTCTGAGCGAAGCTTAGGCAAAACAATAGGCAAAAAGCCCAGATCAATTGCAAACGATGAGGCCATTTAGCTGCTTGTTGAAGTGATAGAACTCTGAAGGCTGCAAGCGACCTTTCTGGGTTGTCGAGGACTTTCCAAGCCATGAGGTCACCTATGTGAGGGATGAGGGGAAATCGCCTAACGAATGAAGCTAAGCGGCCCCGCCTGCACCGAGGCGCTGAGCGAAGCCGAGGAAGCGGAATGAAGAGAAAGAGCGGGGGATAGTGCGGGCGGGGTCCGAGTTGAGCGGAGGGTTAGGCGCTGGCGGAAGCACTACAGCTATTGAATTGCAAAAAACAGGAAGACCGAAAAAATGGCTATGCTCCAGATTAGAGTGGCGATTCGCAGTTGCCGCAAATAACCTTTCGCAACCTCATTTTGATTGATCCAATCTGGCGTTTTGAAGATCACCTTCAGTTTAAAGTGCTTGCCGGCCAGGGCATTCTGATATGAAGACTCCTCCGGTGCCCACCAGAACGAACCCATGGGCTTACCGTCAGCTATCCAAGCTTCTCGATTTGTTTCGTATTCGATGCTTATAAGCCGATCAGAACGAATCACACTATATATCGAGATCCCGAAGAATAGGACCGCAACGAGGATGAGCAGGATGATCTGGAGATTGGTCATCGGAGACTTGGAAGCGCCTAACGAATGAAGCTAACCGGCCCCGCCTGCACCGAGGCGCTGAGCGGAGACGAGGAAGCGGAACAAAGAGAAAGAACGAAAGGCAGTGCGGGCGGGGTCCGAGTTGAGCGGAGGGTTAGGCGATTCCGAGTCATCGGTATTCAGCTTTGATGATTAGGGGGTGCCCCTGAAAGGTTGTATTCGGGTTGTAAGTCAGCCGAAACTCGACCACATCTTTAGGGAGTTGCCTGCACAGGAACAGCTTGGTTGCTGAGTATTCGACCTTAATCCAAAAGATCTCTTTTGAATTGGGACCTAAAGTCCATGTATCAGTGCCAAATTTTGTAACCTTGTCCCTTGTCGTTTTATCAGCCATGAGGCTTCCCTTGCCAAGTGGGTGCCCTGAGTAAACATCCAAGGAGACAGGACGATGATCTCTTGGATCAACCGGCTCGGAACAAGACTCCCAACCAGGAACAGAAGAAATCATTCCCTGTTGGACTTGAATATTTTCGGGGATGGGGAAACTATGCCAGGTTCTTGATTGGGCATAGGAAGGCGGTGCATAAGAAGTGTAGAGTGCAATCAGCGTTAAAGTTGCCGGCATATTCATTGTGGGTTCCTATGGCGACGCCTAACGAATGAAGCTAACCGGCCCCGCCTGCACCGAGGCGATGAGCGGAGACGAGGAAGTAGGGAGACGAGAAAGAGCGGGAGACAATGCAGGCGGGGTCCGAGTTGAGCTAGGGGTTAGGCCTTGCTGTACGGGCACGGGAGTGTTGGCTATTGTCTTGTTAATTTTACACGTCCGAAAGGAACGGCTTTCCCGTTTTGCACGTTATCCATTTGCCAAGACCAAGAATCGTTGACCTTGTCATATGAAAAGGTGTTGTTGAATGAGATGCTCCCGTCACGCTCTCGGAAAAGGAAGGGGATTGCATCGCCACTTCGCTTGCCTTGTGCAATTCCTTGAGCCGTAAGGCCACCTCCTCCCGTGGAGTCTAGCCAAAGACATTGATATTCCAAGGCCACTTCATCCCAGCCAATGAGTACAACTGCTTCGTACTGGGCTTGCCCTTTGTCGTTCTTCTCGCGGGATGTCTCATGGATACGAAGATACTGGTGATCCAAGAACCACTCAGTAACAATATCATGTGTGGTTTGCTTTCCGGCGATCGTACCCCGAAGCACCCAATTGCCGACTAGGCGCTCAAGGAGAGGATCTTTGACTGGGGCAGCCCAACAAATTGCTGAACAAGCGAATAAGCAGAAGACAATGATGGAAACTAGAGCGTGTCGCATTGATAGAACCTCATGCGGTATGCAGCGGGCAAGGCCTAACGAATGAAGCTAACCGGCCCCGCCTGCACAGAGGCGATGAGCGAAGCCGAGGAAGCGTGAAGAAGAGAAAGAGCGGAAGACAATGCGGGCGGGATCCGAGTAGAGCGGAGGGTTAGGCCGTAAATTCAACACGGTTACCTTAGTAGGAATGCCATGACGTTTGATTAATCGAGGGGGCCTTTCATGGAGTGGGTGGTCTTTGTTGTGGTTGTTGTTTTTGTTGTGCCAGCTTTTGATGTACTGGTTGTCTCTGTAGTTTCTTCGGTAATGGTGATCTTCCAAAAACGAGCGAGAGCAATTCCTGCTGCCAACAAAACGACACCGGCAGGGACATTTTGACTCACTAGGCCCTTATATTTGATGAGTGGCATTGGAACGCCAACTCCTGTCAGCAAAAAGAAAGTCCCTGCGATCAGCAAGCCCAACATAAGGATCCATTTCAACAAAATGGCCATCAGTTTCCTCCTTAGCTGACTGAGTACTGTCGGTTGGTGCGGCCTAACAAATGAAGCTAACCGGCCCCGCCTGCACCGAGACGATGAGCGGAGCCGAGGAAGCGAGAAGCTGAGAGAGAGCGGAAGGCAATTCAGGCGGGGTCCGAGTTGAGCGGAGGGTTAGGGCTACAGGTCCGCAGGGGTCAGGCCGGTGTGCTTTGAAATACGGGCAAGCATTTTAGGACCCACTTCATCGCCAGGATGAAAGGCAAAGACAAAATCAGGCCAATCGGGCCGGGATAGTGTTTTGTGAGAGCCTGTTTGCCGTTTTACTTGCCAACCTAATTTCAGTAGAGCAGCCAACAACCGTGAAGCCTTGATCGAAGGCCACTGGCTCATGCAACTGAATCGATAGAAATCTGAATGGGAAGCGCACGGCTTTCGCCATGTTCAAGGCGATCAGCGATGACGCGCAATGCAAGCACTTCAACTTTGGACATAGCTTCTTCGGCATTGGCACCATAAGCCAACACGCCTGGCAATTCGGGAACCTCGGCCAGCCATCGACCGTCGTCTTCCATTTCATGTTGAATCGTAATATTCATGATTCACCTCAGGGGATTCATGATTGAGATCTCATTTTACCAACATCCAGGCCAGATGGGGAACACTGGTCTTTGTAGGGAATTACCCCAGATCGGGAGTAGCCCTAACGAATGAAGCTAACCGGCCCCGCCTGCACCGAGGCGATGAACGAAGCCGAGGAAGCGAGACGAAGAGAAAGAGCGGAAGGCAATGCGGGCGGGGTCCGAGTTGAGCTAAGGGTTAGGGCGACCGGGCGGAACCTTAGCGCTTTGCCCATTCAAGTAAGGCAAGCTGAGCGGCCTGATTCACAGACAGACCAGCCTTCTGGGCTTTGGATGAGAGCTCCTGCCAAATACTGTCTTGGACCCGTAGGGAGTGGGGGCGAGTGGGTTCTATGACCGCCCCCTTTGCCGGGCGACCTGGTTTAGTAAGGCGACCGGTGATCAGAGGGCCAAAATTCTTCTCGGCCCAGGACACTTCCTTCTCGATGTTGGCTTCGAGTTCCGCGAGGGATGGACGCTTCCGAGTTGTCATGGGGTTCTCCTTTGACGAGATCGGATTGGAAATGCGGTGATGGGGTAAAACCCGTCGTCGGTTTCAGCGAAGATCACACGGATGAGCCGGCCGGTGTGGTTAGTACCTTCACCGACAAATCGGTAAGGAACCTCACTAGGAATCGAAGCCCAGTCTTCAGCATCAAAGGCAGATTCGACTTCCTCTGGCTCGAGGCCATGGTCGCGGATCTTTTCCAGGTTTCGTAGTCCCCAGAGGAGGTGCATTTGAGGCTCCTCAAGACAAATGTATCACATTTAAATTGACGCGCAAGACCCCGCTTCAACGAAATGGGGGAGCCCTAACGTATGAAGCTAACCGGCCCCGCCTGCACCGAGGCGCTGAACGAAGCCGAGGAAGCGGAACGAAGAGAAAGAGCGGAAGACAGTGCGGGCGGGGTCCGAGTTGAGCTAAGGGTTAGGCCGACACGTTGCTTTTCCTCTTTGTTGTGCCATAACGAATCAAGTCGACCAAGGTGAAAATGGAAGGGTAAACAAAACAGTCAACCCAATCTCCCGGGTGATTGATCATGAGCTTAGAAATGGAAGAAACGAGAAACAAGACGCCAAATAAGAATAAATAGTATAGGAACGGACGGTTACCTTGGAGTGAATCGAGCCATTCTCTGTATGGTTTCATGGCGGCCTAACGAATGAAGCTAACCGGCCCCGCCTGCACCGAGGCGATGAGCGGAGCCGAGAAAGCAGGGACAAGAGAAAGAGCGGAAGACAATGCGGGCGGGGTCCGAGTTGAGCGGAGGGTTAGGCCTTACAGATTCATTGGTGGCTATTAAGAAACCGGATTGCTCGCTCAGCCATTGATTTATCAATCTCACGATTTGATTCAAGAAAGGGTGTCCAAGTTAGTTTCGAGTCTTCGATAGTGCTCGACTTCGCAATCTTGCCATCAGAGTTGTACCAGGTTTCCTCCTTCACTGACCATTCACACCCTTCCTTCGAAATCCTGAAGAAATAGGTTCTAATCCCGTACTGGCCATCATTGAAAACATTCTTTGTCCGTATAGAAGCGGTTCGAACTCCTGCAATCGACAATTGCTTTGGTTCGAAATCTTCAAAAAGTTTCACGAAGTGGACATCAGAGGTTAGACGCCAATCCTCAGCTCTCGACATCACAGCAAGGATTGTAAGAAGAAATATGCGTCTCATATTGAGGCCTAACGAATGAAGCTAACCGGCCCCGCCTGCACTGAGACGATGAGCGGAGCCGAGGAAGCGAGAAGCTGAGAGAGAACGAAAGGCAATGCAGGCGGGGTCCGAGTTGAGCGGAGGGTTAGGCGTGGTGGGACGAACCCCAAAAATCATCGATTGATACCCTTCAGATAGCTCATGACAAAGTTAGAGCTTTGAACAGCCTCTGGAAGAGCAAGGATGCACAGTTCACCGTACACTTGCTTATTCCATCCTTGTTCGCGAAACGGTAACCCCATATCAACAAAAACAGTTGTTGGGTCAGAAGCACTTGTTTTCGAGGTGGTGGACCAACCGACACCTCGATAGCAACAGAACCTCGCCATGCCCTTAGCGTTCACATCAGCCCGATCAGAATCGGCAATCATCGGACTGTTGAGGGGAAGCCAACCTGAAGCCGTGAATATCTTCCAGCCAAGCTCATTGGGAACTTCTTCTTCCTTGTGGTGATATGTTGAAAAACCCAAATAATATCCCCAACCAACCTCTGGATAGCTTAGGCGAACAGGGTTGATGAAGTGATAGATAATTATCTTTTTACCGGATTTGTTTGAGTACAAAAATCTTAACCTTGCACCAGAAACATCCTTTATCCAAGGTGAATCCGACTTGGGATTGAATTCATAAGAACACCCATTCAACCGCCAATCGCCTATCTGAGCAGGAATATCTCGTTTGGTTGCTTCGAAAACACTTCCTAACCAAGCGCCTTCTTCAGGCGAGATGGATTTTTCAATTAGTGCTTTTCGTTTATCGTGTCCGAAGAGATACCAACGATTCGAGCTATGGCCCCCAGCAAGAAGCGCTACCGGTAGTAAAAAACAAATGATTTTGCGCATCCTCAGCCCTCTGTGCACGAATGTATGAACAATCCAAGAAACTTAAAAACACGCCTAACGAATGAAGCTAACCGGCCCCGCCTGCACCGAGGCGCTGAACGGAGCCGAGGAAGCGAGAACAAGAGAAAGAACGGAAGGCAATGCAGGCGGGGTCCGAGTTGAGCGGAGGGTTAGGCTAGATACGGTACATTGCTCCTTCATTGCATGAACTGCTGCTAGCCTTATTTTGTTGGAACAAATTTTATTGCAACACAGAATGCTTTGGTTGGTGATTGGGTGTTGAAATCATCCATCCTTGGAGAACCACCTTGCTCGATATTTTTAATAACGATTGCATCAGCACCTAACTCGCATGCTTTTGCTTTGATGAAAGGCAGCACGGAATTCAAGTCTTTGTGCGTGAAGGTGCCTTGGTCAGTGATTGAATTGAGAATTGCCAGTTCTTCATATTTTCGATCAGTTGGCATTTGTGTGAGAATTTGAATATCACAATCCTGAGCCTTTGATTGATATTCGGTGGCGCTAATTCTAGTGACGGTTGTGTTGACCGTTGGAATTACGGTACACCCCAAGTAGAAGATGGAGGTGCAAGCCAGAGCAATATTTACCTTCATGAAGGCCTCCGCGCAGAATTGGTGCTGGACTTCATGTATAGACCGTCCTGGGTTGACTTTGGTTGAGCCTAACGAATGAAGCTAACCGGCCCCGCCTGCACCGAGGCGACGAGCGGAGCCGAGGAAGCAGGGACAAGAGAAAGAGCGGAGGATAATGCAGGCGGGGTCCGAGTTGAGCGGAGGGTTAGGCGGGTGCAGGGCATAAGAGGGTTTGCCAGTGGAGCATGACGGCTTTGAGTATGGATTCTGGGCACGCTGGTTCAACCACGAAGAACCAGTATTCGCCGAACTGATCATTGATGCTGAAGGATTGATCCTGGAAAGAGAAATCAATCCAGGCTTCGGTCACCCCATCACATATGAATTCTGTGAGACTGGCACCTCGCAAGTTTGCGACATGATCCCGAACGGCGTACCAATCTTCGCGAGCAGGCAGAGAACAGAAATGACGACTGCCATCGTTCATCCGGATGTCGAGGAGGTCGGTCATTAGTGGCGCCTAACGAATGAAGCTAACCGGCCCCGCCTGCACCGAGACGATGAGCGGAGCCGAGGAAGCGGAACGAAGAGAAAGAGCGGAAGGCAGTGCGGGCGGGGTCCGAGTTGAGCGGAGGGTTAGGCCAGGATTGCATTACAACCCGCCATGAAACCGGCCGAATGCATGAGCAGACAAGAGCGAAATGGCTAGTATTCCAGCACCCAAGGCAAGGGCATGGCTTGTCTTTCGAAGGCTGAAGGTTCCGATGCGACAGACAAGAAGGTACCCGACAGCAAGATTGAAAAAGCCCCACAGGACATTGACTGTTGAAGAGGAGAGGCCCTGACCTGGAGGTGAAGCGAATGGACTCTGGAACGCCGACCCGGAGATGCCATTAACGAAATGAGGAATCGCGTTTGCTAGGAATGCACCCCCGAAAAGGTAGGCAATGTAATGGTACCAACGCATGATCTTCTCCTTTGGGAAGGTCTGCACTTCACGAGGGCCTAACGAATGAAGCTAACCGGCCACGCCTGCACCGAGGCGCTGAACGAAGCCGAGGAAGCAGGGACAAGAGAAAGAACGGATGACAATGCGGGCGGGGTCCGAGTTGAGCGGAGGGTTAGGCGTGTGATGAATGAAGGGTTTCATGCCAATCAAGGAGAATGTTCGCGACCTGTGTGGAGTGTTCGAGATTGCTCTGTAGCCCCATTCGATCAACGGCAATTGAGTTGAGATGTGTTGCAAGGGCGGAGGCTGAGGTCCGACTTTCGAGAAGGCTGACCACGCTTAACACGTACATGTCGTATTCATCCCGAGCTTGGGGAATGCCCGATACGCCAATGGGGTCCCAGACATAGTGCAGAACTTCCCCAACCCTTTGAGCAAGGAGGCTTATTGGGTGCTGGGAATGCTCTGCCATGGATGACGCCTAACGATCAAAGCTAACCGGCCCCGCCTGCGCCGAGGCGATGAGCGGAGCCGAGGAAGCGAGATGAAGAGAAGGAGCGGAAGGCAATGCAGGCGGGGTCCGAGTTGAGCGGAGGGTTAGGCAGGCCCAGAACCACTGGGAAGTTGTCGACTGAAAATGATGAAGTCCGTCATGGGAACGCTAAGATCGTTGTTTCGTAAGATGGTTGCGATTTGCCCACGATGGTACGAACCGTGAAGCGAGACATGTAACAGAATATCGCCCAATGGGGACTTTAGTTCATCGCCCTTTGTCGTGAGATAAGCAACAATCTCGTTCAGCCTTTGTTCTGGAATCGACGTGACCAAATCAAGGTAGCCAGCTACTGTCCTGCCAGAGAGTTCTCGGCTTTCTGAGAGTGATAGCGAACTCCACGGAGTGAGATTCCCAATATCTCTGGAATGAATCCTGGAAAGCCAAATGTGTTCGGCGACAACGATGTGAGAAAACAGCTTCTGCGCTGGTTCGATCGGACTGCCTTGAACATCCATGGCAGTGAGGATCTCTTGATCAGCCCAGGCTAAGTGTCGAAAGAGACGATCGAGGCATGAATACATTATAAACCTCGCACAGGACGATCGTTGGGATGCCTAACGAATGAAGCTAACCGGCCCCGCCTGCGCCGAGGCGCTGAACGGAGCCGAGATAGCGAGAAGTTGAGAGAGAGCGGAAGACAGTGCGGGCGGGGTCCGAGTTGAGCGGAGGGTTAGGCCGACCGCGTGTGACGACTGGTTTGCAACATTTCGATGAGCGCGACCTGTGTTCCAGACCAGTCCTAGTCCGATTGCGAGAATCAACATCAGAATGCCCCAGGAAAAGTAAAAAACCCGGGCCTTCTTCTTTCCAACCTTCTCAACCTTTTCGGCAGCCATAGGGAGATTGAAATACCAGTCCCATTCCCAAATCGAAGCCCCAATTGCGAGCCAGGCGGGAATCGAAATGAGGATTGCAACGGAGTAATTCACGGCGGCCTAACGAATGAAGCTAACCGGCCCCGCCTGCACCGAGGCGATGAACGAAGCCGAGGAAGCGAGAAGAAGAGAATGAACGGAAGACAGTGCGGGCGGGGTCCGAGTTGAGCGGAGGGTTAGGCCTTGCTGTACGGGCACAGGAGTGCTGGCTATTGTCTTGTTAATTTTACACGACCGAAAGGAACGGCTTTCCCGTTTTGCACGTTATCCATTTGCCAAGACCAAGAATCGTTGACCTTGTCATATGAAAAGGTGTTGTTGAATGAGATGCTCCCGTCTCGCTCTCGGAAAAGGAAGGGGATTGCATCGCCACTTCGCTTGCCTTGTGCGATTCCTTGAGCCGTAAGGCCTCCTCCTCCCGTGGAGTCTAGCCAAAGACATTGATATTCCGAGGCCGCTTCATCCCAGCCAATGAGTACAACTGCTTCGTACTGGGCTTGCCCTTTGTCGTTCTTCTCGCGGGATGTCTCATGGATACGAAGATACTGGTGATCCAAGAACCACTCAGTTACAACGTCATGTGTAGTTTGCTTTCCGGCGATCGTACCCCGAAGCACCCAATTGCCAACTAGGCGCTCAAGGAGAGTATCTTTGACTGGGGCAGCCCAACAAATTGCCGAACATGCGAAAAAGCAGAAGACCACGATGGAAACTAGGGCGTGTCGCATTGATAGAACCTCATGCGGTATGCAGTGGGCAAGGCCTAACTATGGATTCTGCGACAAAGACGTTTGTGTAATTGCCGTAGAACAAGGTAATGGCGACAACGTATCTGGTGACATGTTGATTCATCCTTTTTGAGATTTTAATTATCCAAACGTAATGGTTGTCGGATTAGAGGCCATCCAGCGGAAATTTACTGTCCTTTGGTTTGCCCCCTAATTCTTTCATGACTTACGAAAATTTCCCCTCAAGGGTGAACTCCATTTCTTAGCCCTGCCAGGAGCGACTTGATCCACGTTTAACATCTAATGACCTCCGAGTCTGTTGACATTCGCCAAATATTCACCATTCTTGGCTCCCCAACCTTGCGTATCCGGGGTCCTGGACCTACTGAACCCCCGGTGAAGCTTTTCCGTTCGAGGCTTTTATGGATTCAGGTCCCACCTCCCCTCCCCG
>Ga0224520_1000488_pt1 | contig 11709 bp, 9 predicted proteins | sample CFST25metaG_2_FD_180684 | JGI IMG/M metagenome (GOLD analysis project Ga0224520, IMG submission 180684) | Peat soil microbial communities from Stordalen Mire, Sweden - C.F.S.T-25 | ecosystem: Environmental > Terrestrial > Soil > Wetlands > Peat | place: Sweden: Norrbotten County, Stordalen Mire... | reverse complement strand
TAGTTGCGCTGCCCCTGGGCGTTGCCGGTATCCATGGCATCGAGCAGCAGCTGGATTTGCGGGGCCGAGAACGTGGGCATGATTTTTTTAGATACTTTGGGGATTTTCACCTTGTCAAACGGGTGCGCCGCGATGATTTCTTCCGAGACCAGCCAGGAAAAGAAAACCCGGACGCTGCGGACGTAACAATTGACGCTGTGCTCGGAGAGGAGCCGATCCTGGACACGGGTAGAAGGATGATTCGAGAAAAGGGGCTTCTGTTGCAGGTAGAAGATGAAGGCTCGGATCTCGTGCGGCCCTATCGCGGTGACGTCGGTGCTGGCGCCGTGCGCCAGCAGGAATTCCCGGAAATAATGGACGCTGTGGGTGACGATCTCGATCGACTTAATGCTTTTGCCCTCGGTGGCGGCGCACAACTGGTACCCTTTTAACAGGGCGGCGATTTCCATGCGATAATTTGTCGAAGCAAGTGCTCTAGTTTTACAAAGCTGGGTTTTTGGATTAAAATAGGATTGATTTAGGGCGGTTGGCTCAGGGGTTAGAGCACTTGCTTCACACGCAAGGGGTCAGTGGTTCAAATCCACTACTGCCCACCATCAATCCGTTTCTCTGTGCTTTTCTGCCTTCCCGTCTGCAAAGCCGGAATAATCGCCAATAATGTAATGACGCCTAATATCAAACAGGCGCGGTTGATGGCCTTCAGCAACGAGGGCGCATCGGCGGCATTGACCAGCTGAGACCCGCCAATTATCTGAGTCAGTTTATTGTAGGGTATCACCAGCGTCATCAGCAGCAAAGAAAACGGCACGCTGAGCACGCCGGCGGTCTGGTTGATGGTGTTTCTGATACCGCTGGCCACGCCGCGTTTCTCTGCCGGGACCGAGCCCATGATTGCGCTGGTATTGGCCGGCGCAAATAATGCCAAACCGAAACCGAATAACACCAGGCTGATTAACACGGTGGCATAGGAGGATTTAGTGCTCAGCGTGGAAAACCAGATCAATGCCGCGGCATTAAAAGCCAGGCCGGTCGAACTTAATACCCGGCTGCCGTAGCAGTCCGAAAGTTTCCCGCAGATGGGGCTCAACACCAGGATGATAATATCCATCGGGATGAGCAGAACGCCCGTTCTCAAAGCGGTGTAGCCCAATATCAACTGCAGGTACAACGACCTCAGAAACGGCCCGCAGGCGAATGCCAGCGAATTCAGGAAATTGGCTAAATTCCCGGCCGCGAATTGCCTGATTTTGAAAAGGGTTACATCCAGCGTCGGATACTTTTGTTTCAGTTCGACAAATATCACGGCGACAAAGAACGCTACCCCGCCGGCAAGTATCACAATATTCCGGGCCGAATCCGGATTTCCAATCGTCAATGCCAATAGAATCGTCGACAGCCCAATACAATACAATATCGAACCGGTGAAATCGAATTTTTGGCCGACCGTTTTGTTACCGATTTCTTTCAGGCGTAAATAGCCCCAGATTGTGCCGAAAATGCCGATGGGGATGTTTACCAGGAATATCGACCGCCAGCTGAAAAAGTTCATTAATACCCCGCTAAGCGTATAACCCGATATCACCCCTAAATTGGCCGCCATCATGTTTGTGCCCAATCCCATGCCGAGTTCTTCTTTTGGAAAGGCATCGGTAATGATAGCCGTGCTGTTGGAAATGAGCAAAGCCGCGCCGGCGCCCTGCAAAAACCGGAAGATAATCAATTGCTCGCCGTTTTGGGATAGCGCACACAGCAGGGACCCGATGGTAAAGATGATGAATCCCATGTTATAAAGTTTGACCCGGCCGTATAAATCCGCCAGCCGTCCGAACATAATTAAAAGGATGGTGATCATCAGCTTGTAGCCGGTGATAATCCAGACGCCTTCCACCAGATTGGCCTGCAAATTCTTCAGGATGGTCGGCAGCCCGATGACTACAATGCTGGAATCAAGTGTCCCCATGAATGTGCCGATATTCGTCACGGACAGGGCCACCCATTTATAATCCATTTTGAATTTCATCAGGACTCTTTCTCTTTTACTTTTAGATTACAGCAACCCCGGAATGTACGTATGGTAATTATGCATATTTGCGCAAATCTTTCCTAAAAAAACTAAAACATGCCCTAAGTATAAACTTTCATTTTTTTGTTTACAAATAGCGGGGTTGATAGCCTATTGGCGGAAAGAATATAATCAGGTACGCCTGCGAACTGCTGCGGTAAAAGGAGATATCGATGCCCATCGTTAATATCAACGGGATGAATCTGAATTATGAGATCACCGGTCATGGGCCGGCGGTAGTTTTTCTGCACGGCGGGAACGGCCGCGCTCAGGACTGGGCAAACCAGTTCCCGGTATTGGCTCCAGATTACACCGCAATCGCCCTCGATATCCGCGGGCACGGTAAATCGGAAGGGCCGAAAACCGAAGCCGAATATTCGATACCGCTGATTGCGGACGATGTGCTGGAATTGCTCAACATTCTCGGTTTCGCTAAATGCTGTCTCGCCGGACACTCCTTCGGCGGATTCGTCGCGCTCCAATTCGCAGTGACCCATCAGGACCGGCTGGCGGGTCTGGTTCCGGTCGATACTTCCAGCGGCCCCTATGGCGGCGGGAAAACCAAAACCGGTGAACTGACACAGAAACTCGTCGAAATAGCCGTCTCTCAGGGAATGGAAGCCGTTTTTGAATACGACGCGGCACATAACCCTGAAAGAATCGAAAAATTTAAGCAGCACCCGGAATTAATCGGGCCGGCCCGGCAAACGATGCTCGCGATGTCGGTTAATGCTTATATCTGGGGCTCCCGGACGGTGGCAAAGTGGCAGCCGGTAACACCCAGGCTGCCTGAAATCAAAGTGCCGACCATGATTTTTTGTGGAGAAGAAGACAAGCGGTTTGAGACCGCCGTTAAAACCCTGGAGCAGAAAATCCCAGGTGCGGTATTAACCACCGTCAAGGGCGTGGGCCACAGCCCGCATCAGGACGCCCCGGACATATTTAATAAGGAACTGCTCAAATTCCTGCGGCGTGTTTGGCCTGCGGGAAAGATTTAGGATTAGTCCTGAATCTGAATCCTAACTTTCAGGCTCATGATTCCGGCCAAAGTGAAGCAGTAGAACCGGGGCCAGGTACCATAGACACCCACCAGCGGCTTTCATCTGCCCCCGCTACAGTTACATTTATACTTAAACTTTGAGTGCCACGTGTGACATGAACCGTGATATTATCTCCAACTTTTGCCTGCCCGGCAAAATAAGAATAAAGGTCATCAGCGCAATTAATTTTAGTAGAACCAATCGCCGTAATGACATCACCTTTGAGAATTCCGGCTTTATCTGCAGGTAGACCCGGAGACGTGTTTATTACAAAAGCGCCATCTACATTTTTCAAGCTGAGCGAGGCGGCCTCAGTCTGACTGATATCGTCGACGAAGATGCCTATCATCGGAAAATGTGTGTTGCCGAAGCTATTAAGGTCACTTACAACTTTGTTTATCCTGGACGAGGAAACGGCAAAGTTGATTCCGCTGCCGTATATCGCTACGATACCGGCGTCTACCATACCCACGACATTCCCGTTTTGGTCGAACAACGGGCCTCCTGAATTACCCGGATTCGTTGCGGCATCAAATTGAATCAGGTCTGCCAGCCAGTGCTCATTAGAGTCACCCCCTATATTTACAAACCTGTGTATCTGACTGACCACTCCTGTAGACAGACTGTTCACGAAGTTAAAAGGATGCCCGACAGCTAGAACGGTGTCGCCTGCGATAACATTGTTATCGGCTGCCATCGTCACCGGCGGTAACGAAGTGGAAACTGTCAGTTTTAGCACAGCTACATCGCTGTGCAGGGCACTGCCGACGACAGTGGCCGGAGATATCGTGCCGTCAGACAGGATTACCGAGATATTCTTCAAGCCATCAATGACGTGGGCGGCAGTGATAACATGTCCGCTGGTATCATAAATAAAGCCCGCACCGTAGGTATATGTGCCGTCGGTTATCTGCACAATTGACGGGCTGACTTTACTGTATATTTTGTCGGCTGCCACCCCGGGACTGATGCTGCTGATTTGACTGGAGACCGCACTCAAACCACTGTCAATTTTGCCGTCCAGCGTCGTAATCCGCGTGGATGTTGCATCGAGTTTATTCCCGAGTGTCGTGTTTTCAGCATCGACCTGGTTAAGATGATTCTGCAACCCTGTGATACTCGAGTTATTCGCTGCTTGGTCGGATGTAAGCTCAGCGACCAGAGCTGCTATTTGTGAATCCTCACTATTTTTCACAGCATTAATCTGGATAGTTTCCGCCTGTTGAGATACTGCGATCTGCTTATTCAAAGAATCAATCATCTGACTTTGATTATAAACGTAATAACCGGTTACACCACTGCCCGCTATAATTATTACCAGCAGCACAATCATAATTTTGTTTAGCATCGATGGAATGCTCCTTAAAACCTTAAACGTTTTATGAAATATTTGTAAAATGTAGGGCAATAATAATACATGCGGAATAATATGTCAATAGCGGAAGATATTATTAAGACTAAATTGAATAAGGTTTGCCTGCAGATTGTTATATAAACAATCTTTCCGCAATTTTTCGATACGACGGGTTATCGGCAATTGATTCAGTAACAAAGATATTAAGCGGCCAGGACGCACGCGCGCATTGACAGATTAATTATTCAAGACTACAATTTAGGCAAATTGACCCGACAGGGAGACTATTGTGAAAACTACTATTGCCGCTGCAAAAGAAAGTAATTCGGACCAACTCTGGCTATTGTTAGGCAAGATCCATCATAAAAGAATGCTGGTGCGGCAAAGAGAATTGAGCCCGTATAACATCCCCACCCGCCAGCTTCGGATGTTATCTATCATCCACGACCTGGGTACAAAAGCAACACTGTCCGCAATTGCGGAAAAAGTTGAACGTAAAGTCAGCGTGATTTCCCAGCAGACCCAGAACATGGAAAAATACGGGCTGATAAAAAGGGTCAAGGAAACTCCGCGGTCAAGACTGTTAAAAATAGAGTTAACGGCGAAGGGTCTGAGCATGACTAAAATTGACCAGAAAAGCAAGGCAATGGATGAGATCATGTCCGTGCTGAATGAGGAAGAGCGCCACCGACTGCACTCACTTTTAGACAGACTGCTGATAAAGTTGAATGAATATTCAATCCAATAACTCAGCGATTTTTTTAGAGACGATGCGCAGTGTCCAAAATAAAGCTCTCAATTATCGGTAGTATCAACCGGTATACTGCCGGGGTTCACCCGCGTGCCGCCCTGTGCAAAATTAATCTTGATATTATTTCCTCCCGGCATCATAGTCACTGTGAATTGTTTGGCAACAACCGCAGGATTGTAATCACTGCTGGCAGGGTGAGGACAAACCATAATCGAAAGCTGCCCGGAGCTGGCGACAAATAATTTGTTCCCCATATTGCCCCCGGTTATTTGAATTTGTGGTTGATAAGGAATTTTAGTTTTCCCCGGTTTTCTGCACAAACATTAGATACTATGCTACGATAATAGTTAAGGTAATATTCACTAATCATGAAAATTATTCTCCGCTTAATGAGTTTCCTGAAGAAACACTGGGCGATGTGGCTGTTGGCTTTTGTGTGTCTTTCTGCCAGTACCGTCTTCAGCTTGGTGATTCCTAAAATGCTGGGCAACGGCATCGATACGGTGCTTAATTCCGGACGCGCCGCCACGCTGATTATTGCCGCCGGCATTATTCTCGGTTCCAGCACCCTCCGGGGTATCACCGGGTACGGCAACCGGTATTTTACCCAGGTAATTTCCCAACGTGTGGCTTATGACCTCAGAAATCACCTCTACGACCACCTGCAGGGATTGAGCTTTGCCTATTTCGATAAAGCGCAGACCGGACAGCTGATGTCCCGGGCTACCGTAGATATCGAGGCGGTGCGGGCCTTTATCAGTATGGGCCTGCTGCAGATTCTGCAAACCGCCTTTCTAACCATTGGGATTTCATATCTGTTGATTTCGCTCGACTGGCGGCTGGCGCTGATGACATTGGCCTTTGTGCCGCTGATGGCCCACCGGGCCGTCCTTACCAGCCGCCGTCTTCGTCCGGTCTGGCTGAAAGTACAAAGGTTAATCGCCTCACTCGGAACCACTCTTCAGGAGAGTCTGAGCGGGGTCAGAATCGTGAAGAGTTTCGCCCAGGAAAAGTCGGAGGACAAGAAATTCGCGGATGATTCCCGCAGGCTTTACGACGTTCAAATTGATGCGGCAAAGATTGTGGCTTTCAATACCCCGCTGATGGTTTTTCTCATCGGAGCGCCCACAGCGCTGGTGTTGTGGTACGGCGGGCGCCAGGTCATCGCCGGCAACCTGACCATTGGCGGTGTTGTGCAGTTCATCATGTACCTCGGTATGCTCGCGATGCCCATCCGTGCGCTGGGCATGGTCACCAATATGTATTCGCGTTCCATGTCCGCCGGCGAACGCATATTGGAAATCATTGATACGACATCGCAGGTTAAAGATAAACCGGACGCAGTTGTGCTGGATAAACTGAAGGGACAGGTTTCGTTCGAAGATGTCAGCTTCAGTTACGCCGAAAATGCGCCGGCGCTGCATTCGATAAATTTCAGCGTGCAGCCGGGGCAACTGGTGGCCCTGGTGGGGGCATCCGGCAGCGGCAAAAGCACGATTATCAACCTTATCCTCCGGTTCTACGATGTCTCCGGCGGCCGTATCACCATGGACGGCATCGATATCCGTGATATTTCCCTCGCCTCGCTGCGTAAAAACATTGGCACGGCGCAGCAGGACGTTTTCCTGTTTTCCACCACCATCCGCAACAACATCGCTTACGGCATGCCGGATGCCACCCTGGAGCAGATCACCGCGGCCGCTAAAGCCGCGCAAATCCACGATTTTATCATGAGCCTGCCTGACGGCTACGAGACCTGGGTGGGAGAACGCGGCCACACCCTGTCCGGCGGGGAAAAACAGCGCGTCACAATCGCCCGCGCCATCCTTAAAAATCCCAGTATCCTGATTCTTGATGAAATCACCTCCAGTGTCGACGCCGAAACCGAGCGCCTTATCCGGCGGGCGGTCGATGAGCTCATCAGGGGACGTACCACCTTCATCATCAGCCACCGTTTGCCGATTATTACTAATGCCGACCTGATTCTGGTCATCAAAGACGGTCAAATCGTGGAACGCGGTAAACATCAGGAACTGATGGCCGGTAACACGCTTTACCGTCAAACTTATCTCTCGCAACTGGCATCGGCTCAAGACCCCGGCGCAAACCCGAAGGAGGCACAATAATGTACAGCCCCGGAACCGGCGGTTTTTACCGCGGCGGCGGCGGCCAGCCCGGCCAAAGGCCCCAAGGCATGGCCGGACGTCTGCGCAGCTCCCTCGATGCCGCGGATAGGGATGATGCTCTCGGCAAAGTCTACGATATCAAGGTTATCAAGCGGCTGCCGAAATATATGGCCTGGGTGAAAAAATACCTGGCGCTGGCCGGAATCGGCACTATTTTGCGGACCTTTACTAATATTGCCATTCCGTTCGTCGTCGCTATTGTGACCAATAATTACATTGAAAACCATAACCTCAACGGCTTGAATATCGCCGTCATCGTGTATCTCGCTCTGGCTTTGCTGATGTTTGCCGGACAATACCTGGAGACATTATTCCTCTCTTACGGCGGTCAGGGCATCCTGCTCAAGATGCGCACCCAGATGTTCGACCACCTGCACGAGCTTTCGATGAGTTTCTTCGACCATAACAAGGTGGGGAAAGTCATGTCCCGCGTGCAAAATGATGTCGACGACCTGGAAACGCTGGTAACCCAGGATATCATCTATCTCGCCGCCGATGCCGTCACGCTGGTCGGCATCGCGGTGGTAATGCTGTTCATGAACTGGCAGCTGGCATTAATCACGCTTAGCGTGGTGCCGGCGCTGGTAATCGCCATGCTCATCTGGCGGCGACATGCCCGCATCGCTTTCATCAGAGTGCGTCAGGCAATCGCGATCGTCAACGATAATTTACAGGAAAGTATCTCCGGCGTGCGGGTAACCCAGGCGATGTCCCGTGAGGGAGAAAACTCCAAACAGTTTAACGCCGTCAATAAAGCCAACCTAGACGCTAATATCTCCGCCGCCAAAATGCAGGCGTTCATGATGCCGATCGTGCAGATATTGACCGATGCCGGTTTCTGCCTGGTGCTGGTTTTCGGCGGACTGGAAGTGTTACACGGCCAGACCACCGCCGGCGTGATGCTGGCGTTCCTGCTTTACATTCAGCGTTTCTTTGCCCCGATTCAAGACATCACCAGTTTGTATACCGACCTCCAGCAGGCTATGGCTTCCGGCGCGCGTATTTTTGAACTAATTGATGTCGAACCGGAAATCAAGGATAAACCGGGGGCAATCGAAATGCCCAAAATTAAAGGCGATATCAGCCTCGAACACGTTAAATTCGGCTATGAAGCCGGGGCGGAAGTGCTCCACGATATCGATTTTCATGTTAATGCAGGGGAAACAGTGGCCGTGGTGGGACGCACGGGCGCCGGTAAAAGCAGCCTTGCCAGCCTGATTACCCGCCTTTATGAAGTGCGCAGCGGTGAAGTGCTCATCGACGGCTACAACGTCAATTCAGTCACCCAGCAGTCGCTGCGGCGTCAAATCGGGGTAGTGCAGCAGGACCCGTTCCTATTCTCCGGCACTATCGAGCAAAATATTAAATTCGGGCGCCCCGAAGCCACACACGAGGAAGTTGTGCAGGCCGCCAAAACAGCCGGCGTCCATCAGGCGATTATCCGTCTGGAACACGGCTATGATACCGTCGTAGGAGAGCGTGGCGCCAATTTAAGCGGCGGCGAACGTCAGTTCGTCTGTCTGGCGCGGGCCATCATGACCGACCCCGCGATTTTAATCATGGACGAGGCCACATCATCCGTCGATACGAACACCGAACATCTGATCCAGGAATCGATGGGCCGCATCGCACGAGGACGCACCTGCATCATCATCGCCCACCGGCTTTCCACCGTCACCAACGCCGACCGCATTGTCGTTTTCGAAGAAGGCCGCATCGTCGAAAGCGGCACCCACCGGGAATTGATGGACAAACAGGGCGTTTATTACCAATTGTTCCAAACCCTCAGCTCTCCCGGACTGGAATAACCCTGAATACGATGCCAAAGGTTGAAGCGGCCCTTTATTTCCGTGAATTAGCATCAAATAAGTACCGAGCTGCAGGGGCAGATTTCGAACCTTGAGCTTTAAGAGAAATACTTGCGAACGTATTTGTAATGTATGACCACCCTAATTCTTTGACAATCCCCAAATTTCTGGTTATATTTTAGAAAGACTGACAGGAGGATTAAAAAATGACAATTGTGGACTTATTTAAACTTGACGGACGTAAAGCGCTGGTCACCGGCGCCGGTCGCGGCATTGGGCGCGTGATGGCCATTTCGCTGGCTGAAGCCGGCTGCGATATCGGTATCTTCGAGAAAAATCTGGCTGACGCTCAGAATGTCGTCGCCGAAATCAAGAAACTGGGCAAGAAAGCCTATGCCGTCGAGGGCGATGTCACCAAAAAGGATGAAGTTGAAAAGCAATTCGCCGCTTTAGCCAAACAGCTGGGCGGGCTGGACATCGTGATTAATAATGCCGGTGTCTGCATTCACGAAGCCGCCGAAACCACCCCCGAAGAACACCTTGATTTCGTGGTTGATACAGACCTGAAGGGCGTGTTCTACTGCTGCCAGGCCGCTTCCAAAATCATGATTCCGAAAAAGAAAGGCAGTATCATCAACATCGCCTCGATGTCTGGCACCGTCGCCAATTATCCCCAGAAACAGGCACACTACAACGCCGCCAAAGCCGGCGTTATCCTGCTTACCAAATGCCTGGCTATCGAATGGGTCGGTTACAATATCCGGGTCAATTGCATCAGCCCCGGCTATACCCGCACAGAGATGACCGTTAAACTATCCGCTCCCGAAATGATTAAACAGTGGGAGTCCCTGACCCCGATGAAACGCATGGCCGACCCGCAGGAACTGTGCGGCGCCGCCGTTTACCTGGCCTCGGACGCAGCTTCCTTCACCACCGGCAGCGATATCATCGTTGACGGCGGTTATACCGCTATATAAATTATTTATAGCCTCGCTCTGTTTTAAAACAATGAAAAGGCCGTGCCGTTAAAGGTACGGCCTTTTTTATTTTGGCGGTTGGTCCTGTGGTTTAACAAAGTTGTGTAAAGCGGTAATATTGAGCTGACCGGTTTAACCGGGAAAAACCCCGGGCGGATTTAACCGCCGGCAAATAATCAGAGGTGAAATTCTAATGGAAACAATAAAGATTTACGGCACGTCATGGTGCCCGGATTGCGCCCGGGCCAAACAGATGTTCAATAAACTCAAAATTCCCTTTGACTGGATCGATATCGACAAGGATAAACAGGCGGCCGCCGAAGTGCAAAAAATCAACGGCGGTTTCAAGAGCGTACCCACCATCGTCTTTCCGGATAATTCCGTGCTCGTCGAGCCGGGCAACACCGAGCTGGAACAGAAACTGCAGCCGTATAAGGGAAATTCTCCCGCGTAAGCTGTCCGGGCTTCAACTTACTGCTGCCTCCGTTCCCACTTCGGTAATATTTATTTTTAATATGTCAATAATCAGCGCAAAGTTTGCCTGTTTTCTTCGTATATATCATTAGCGTATAATTGTTTGCTGAAAGTCGCATATTTGATATTCATTGAAAAATCTAATATTATTTATCATATAGCGAAGATAACAAACCGAGGGTAATGACAATATGAGCACTGATGGTAAACGCACCTGTATTTCGGTTTCGCGCCGGATTATCTTTGCCGGGGTTATCCTGCTCGCCGTCTGGCTGATTTTGCTCCTCCTCCGGCGGATGATACCCGCTGGTACCATTGACGTGATAATGGCCAATATGGGCAATGGCAGTGTCCCGGCTCTTTCTCACAACACCGCCACCTGGGATTGGTCGAAGTCCCTGCTGGAGAACACCAAGGTCTCGACCCTGGTCGGGACGAACATTGGTAATACCTTGCGTGCTATCGCTTTGATCGCTCTGCTCAGCTTGCTCATCGCGGAAGTATTGCTGCTTCTCGGGGTGCTTATTAGCGCCGTCACGAAAAAGCCCGCCTGGCTGGTCAAAATTCGCGGTGTTTTACGCTTAATCCTGGTCAGCGGCGGCGCGAGTGTTCCGGTGTTTGTCACCAGCGCGTTTATCGCGATTTATATTTTGCGACGCGAACCTCCGCCGCAAAACGCGGTAAGTTTTTTCTGGGCGGCGTTCTTTTGCGCGCTGCTGCCGGCATGGCTGCTGGTGCAAACCGGGTACAGGTTAATCTCAAATCGTGGCGAAAATACAACCTCTTCGCAACTGTCCCAACAGATAAGTATCAAATTACTCATCAAGACACTCAAATTGACAGGGTTGATCATTATTACCACCATCATGGCCGGCATGTTTCTGGTGCAGCCGGGTTTGGGGACGCGTTTGATTAGCTATCTGTACAGACGCGATTTTCCGGTGATTTTCGGCATTGTCTGGGTTTTGGCCATTATTGTGGTGTTGGCGAAACTGGCCGCGGAATTAGTCGAAATTTCGTACAATCATTTCTCCGGACAAACTGCCTTAACCGAACC